>ERZ795059.933-NODE-933-length-34636-cov-7.461207_pt1 | contig 34636 bp, 35 predicted proteins | sample MGYA00375143_ERZ795059 | MGnify/ENA primary metagenome ERZ795059 (study PRJEB30188, sample SAMN05720168) | activated sludge metagenome | isolation source: Anaerobic digester | place: USA | collected 2015-01-07 ... | reverse complement strand
GATTCTTACAGTAGAGCTCATAGCCATTCCCAGCCCCCTCCTTAAAACCCCATTCCAGTCGCACCCCACTGCTCATTATCCTATATAACATCCTTATATTCAAAATACCACTATAACGTATCATACCCTCTTTAGTATTATTAATAGATATTATACCTAACGTATAACTTATTCCTAACTTCTCTTCCTTAGTATAACTATATAAGCGTATAATATACTTAATACTATCTCCCTCCCAATGAACCTTCTTTACAGGAACTAACCTGCATAAATATGTATCACTATAAGGCAAACACGCAGATAATAAATTTAAGTTAATCATGTCGTTTTATTTTTAATGTAAGTGTTTCTAAATAAAAATACCGTATATACAAATCTTTATCCCTCTAAGCCTTACACACAAACTTAACGAAAATGGAAAATAGTAAAAAAACAAATTAAACCAATAAACAACTAATTAGTGGCACTTTCCCACATATTTTCCGTAGAATTATACGGCATTAGTCGTCATATTTCATATTTTTCTTTTTCTTTCGCTTAGCTTTAGCCCCGTTATTACAGGGAATAGCTGTATCAATAAGATTGTTGTAGTAATCTTCAAGAGAAAAGTTTTCGTCATAGGCGTTGAATGAGTTATCCTTTTTCTTATTGCGCACCTTCTTTGGTGTTTTAGTTGTTTTTGGAGTTTCTAACTCTAAGTTGATATTGTCCTCAGTAAGAGAGACTCCAATAACCTTATGTAAGGAGTGTTCGCTAAGCACATCCTTCTTGTTGTAGGCGGAGCCTGCGAAGCATGCGAGTGCGGGTATGTATTGACCACTTTTCAGCTTCATAATATTGAAGCCATTATGATCTAAGATTGGCTCATCGTGGATAGGTAGCCTCCGCATGAAGAATGGCTGAAGGTCGCGTAATGTAGTCTCACCATTAACGGGAATGTTTTCACACCCCTTAATAAAGATAAAAGACAAAGGGTCTTTCACAATCGTAAACTCTTCACCCTGAACCCGCATAATGCGGTAGTCCCCTAACGGGAAGGGGAAATAAGTCCTTGCGATCTTTCGGAAGCGTATCCACACCCCACAAGGTATAGATACGTTGTTAATCGCTTTAATAAATTCGTCTCCCACCTTGTGGGAATGATGACTAATAGGTATATTTTTCACTTTATCCCTACGTTCGCCAACCAGCTGACAGGTGTATCGGGTTACCTTGGATAATGTTTTTGTCGTTTACATACCGCTGGTTGCATGCAAACGTTTGTTTTATTGTATCAGATTAACAACACGTTAACAAATCCTAATATCTTACTTATCAACGTGTTAGTTTCATTTCCACGGCCTATGAAACACCAAATATTCCAAAGGTCGGGACGCACAGATTTTCTTAATTTTAGATAACTCTTAACATCAGTAGTCGCGGGTTTACCGAAACACCTCAACGACTGGACGTACTCGGAGTTATGAACATCTAAACAACTAGGAATCCCGTAAGTACGAAACATCTAAACGTTCAGGGGCTCGCGGGTTATACCCTAATCGTACACCCATGAAAATTACCTTTATTAATTTCTTTGTGAAAGAAACCTAATGTCCCAGTTGTACCATCAGGAGCTTGATAAATTCTTTTAATAATTAATTTTCCTGTTTGTTTGTCTGTAATTTTATAGAAATCTACAAACGTTAGGTTTAATATTGTTATATTCATAATGCAATCCCTTGCCCTCCTTTTAGGACTAATGTTAATTATGGCATTCGGGATAATACCATAATATAAATTTAAATTGTATTTTACACAGCAAACCTTATAGGAAACACGCTGTGTCCTCAATATCTTGGAAAGAGATAGTTGTGTTTTAATTTATTATCTGTTATTCATAAAAGCTGAACCTACAGAGAGCCCATCTTCTGCTGGAAGTGTCACCAAACGTGCGTGTTTGGCGACGCCATCACGTACGTATTTGATTTCTTTTATCCAAAAAACAGATTTTAATCTGTCTTTATATCGGAATGTTGTATTTAGAATGCGTGTTATCGCATAATCATCTAATGCGATAGAATTAAATGAGAGCGAACTCTCATCTGTTGTAGGATAGAGTGCCCCCACTATAACACCTTTAAGACCTAATCTATAATAGGTATCACCATTATTATTACTAAACTTTAATACTTTTAGATAAACTTTATCTTGAAGTTCGGCAATATATGCCCTTTTAAAAATATAAAGAAAATCAGTTTTATCGATGTATAGCTTAAACGTAATGTTTTTTACGTTTTTTCTTACAGTTGATTCAACTGTAATAATTGATTCATTGTTACAGTTTTTCTCTGTCATTGAACTTTTTCTTACAATAGTTGCATTCTTTTTTGAAGTTTTTGTCATAGCACTTTCCCTAGCCCCCCTTGTGGGACTAATGTTAATCATCACTAAACGGGATCTTTAGTGATGATATAATATAAATTAATAATACACTTTGAATTGTTATCCATCACCTCCATGAGTAGGCAGGGTGTGATGAAAGAGCAGTTTAAAGACTTGCTCAGGTCATAGAATTAATCTAAGAAAGAGGCAAGAAACCTCTCAATCAGATCATAATTATTAAAAACGGCTAATTCATAACCGTTTAACCGAGCCTTGTTTTCAAGCTCATTTAGAATTTCAAACTCTCCTTTCTCCGCCAAATTGGCGTAAGAAAGTGAATCAGCAAAGAGCGTATCATATTCCTTAGTTAAGGAATTGTAGTAATTAGAATCCTCATCAAGTGTGAGGATTCCTTCAGCGGAGATTCCCTCTTCGTTTGCAATAACGAAGAATAAATCTTTTAAACCGTTTTCATATTTCATAATACTTTCCCTCGCCCCCCTTTAAGGACTAATGTTAATTATGGCATTCGGGATAATACCATAATGTAAATTTAAATTATGTTAGTGGCATCACCACTAACGATTTCTGAGTCACAAACAATCTCATATTGACAAACATTAGCGTTTCCTCTAACTATAGCGAAATCTATAACTCTCGCTACATCACTAACGACAGCGTTTCCGAGTACTTTCGCCGAATCTCCAACGACGGCGAAGTCGCAAACATTTGCGCTGCCACCAACGATTGCGTTACCGCAAACATTTGCGTTGCCCTGAACTATTGCGTTGTGGCAAACTGTTGCTGAATCACGAATGATAGCATTACCAAATATTTGAGCGTTACCGCAAACTTTTGCGTTGTGGTAAATCCATGATTCAAAATCATGGGATAAGTTGTTTTCATGTTCCACGTAGCCACCCAGATCTCCCTCCTTTACATCAAAAAAACTTCTTACCGCTTTAATGCGGTAAAGGGTCTTGCCGTTGACGATGATCGTCTCATCTGTCATCACGTACTTTTGTTTTGTTGTAGGAAATAGATTATTCATAACACAATCCCAAGCCCTCCTTTAAGGACCAAATGTTAATCATCACCAAACGGGATCTTTAGTGATGATGTGATATAAATTTTAATTGGATTATCCTCTAAGACCTTCACAGTATTCATAACCTGAACAGTTGCTACAAAAGTCGCACAAGTAACAACAGTGACACAATCTGCAATCATCGCACAAATTGCACGATTTGCACAATTTGCACGAGTTAATCGATATACAAGAGTCGCAAGCATAACAATTACTACAAGATACGCATGATTTGCACCATTTACTCGATATACAAGAGTCGCAATTGTAACAATTGCTACAAGATACGCAAAAGTAACAATGGTTACACGAGAAACAAAATTCACACGATATGCAATTCATACAGTCATAGCAATTCCAACAGCCGGAATTACTTTCATTTTGAGTTTGATAATCTGGATGTTGGGCAGCGAATTCTTCGCTCACACCGTTAAGACTTTTATCTTCTCTTTCTAGAAAGAGACGAAAGGTTTTAAAAATTCTTGTTTCCATATTTAATCCCTCGCCCCCCTTGTAGGACTAATGTTAATTATGGCATTCGGGATAATACCATGATATAAATATAAATGCCTACTCTATTAAAGGGTTTTCGGTATCCCCCATAGGTGGCTGGATAGGAATCAAACCTATCTTATAACCATTCAGCCACAATATCACTTATTTCAAAGTTTTGAAACTTGGTTTGTTACATAAGTAGATATCTAACAGTTCATCATAAAGATATATTATATACTCACAGCCATCATACAAGGCTGTGGTGTTAAATTTCCACATCCATTTTAATGTGGAAAAAATTATTGTTATAGGAATAACAATTCCTATACATAGAATTCCAAAACTTAAAAAAACAAATCCAATCATTATGTATTTAAATACATAAATAAGAAGATTTACGAAGAATTTAAAAATATAAACCATAACTTAATCCCTATGCCCCCCTTGTGGGACTAATGTTAATCATCACCAAACGGGATCTTTGGTAATGACATAAATATAAATGTGCTGCACTTTGGTAGGGTGGCAACTTAACCCCTATATATTTATTTATTGTGTCTGTATATTATGGATGTACTTACATATACTATCAGAAGACACTTGACAGACAACATCAAGTAGCACACCTTGTCTTCTGTTAGGTCTTCAGATGATTGAGATGTACTTAGACATACATCATCATTAAAATATTATATATTACTATATATAATAGACCCACCTGAAAATTTCACTGGCGAATACAGGTGGGGGGCATTTCCCCATTCGTGGTGATCGCACACCACTCCACATACAAGGTATACGCATTTATTGAATATACGCATTTATTAAATATACGCATTTATTGAATATACGCATTTATTGAATATTTATACGCATTTATTGAATATCTATACTTATTTATTTAGTATTTATTAATAAATTTAAGGAGCTATTGAGAAATTAAAAAAAAGTATTATCTTTGCTTTTAAAAAAAGGAGGAAAGGATGTCTTACAAAGATAAGAAGAATGTAGAAATAGAGAATGAGTTAAGTGTAGAGTTAGGCTTAGATTTATATACGATACGAGCTGTTTTGGGTGAATATTTTGGACAGATGAAGGATTATGAGCGAGGTATGTGTATAGGGTTAAATCAGGAGCGTAGGGGATTTTGGTTCATAGGTTTAGGTCAATTATGTGAGCAATACAGGGAGTTTCATGAATTAAATAAGGGGGGATCAATAGAAGATGTTATTAGTTAAAGAGGAGAATGGTGGCTTAAAGGCGAGTGAATATACCTTAAGCAGTGTGTATTGGGACAAGCAATATAAGGAGCGAGGTATAAAGTATTTATTGTGGGTAGAGTATAACAGTAGTGTTTTGAGTTGGAATGTCTATAGGGGATATTTAGAGGATCGTTGTCAACGAGTAAACAATGATTTGGGTGTATCTTTTAATATAGAAGAGGAGCGTGAGAGTATAGAGCGCTATAAGGAGTTGGAGCGAGGCAGAAGCATGTTGATAAGTAGTTATGATAATATATTAAAGAGCAGGCATACCTTAGAGCGTTTCATATCTAATGATATGGATTTAACAAAGGAGACGAAGAGTGGCAGTCCGTTATATAAGCCTAAGGATGTAACGAGTGCTTTATTAGAATTAGAGAAGATAAATGATATGATTTTACGTATTTGGAAGAAGATAGAGGTAGAGTTTGACGAGTCGGGTAAGCGACTTGAGAAGGGTGATTTGAATGAGTTTACGGATTAATAATAGTTAGGAAAGAGAAATAATAATAGATATGTTATTTAAAGAGGAAGATGTACGAGGAATTTTAGCTTCTCGAATTAATTTTGAAGAACATGGCTATTACTGTAATTATAATTTAGGGAGTTTAGATTGGAAGAATTTTTGGAGGGAGGAGCGTTCCCGATGTTTGAATGGATATGGATATAATGGATTGCGAGTAACGGGGGATTATTATTTTTATTTAAACTACTGTCCATTAACTCGAGCGATATTAGATTCAAATGGGGAGTATATAGAGAGTGGTGAGGGTTTTGCGGATTTCAGGGATAGTGATTATGAGTTTTACTGGCATAGGGAGATACAGCGCTATGGATTAGAGAAGACGTTAGAGCGACATGGTTTATCTGATGAATCTTCTATAGGGTTGTATTTAGAGATGAAGGAAGAGTGTAAGCAGGGTGGATATAATATGGCGGTTGGTAAGGCAAGACAAACGGGTTGGAGTTATAAGATGGCGGGTATAGCTGCAAATAATTACTATCATAGGAGAAATAGCAGGACTGTGTTTATGGGATTTGATGATACGTATATCTTATTATTATTTGAGAAGTTTCGGGTAATGAAAAGTTTTATAGATGCGAATACGCCATGGAATCACAGGAATGATTTTAAGAATAGGTGGAGTGATTATTATATAAGAGCGAGTAAGAAGGTTTATCATAATAATGGTAGTGTAACAGAGGGTGGTTATAAGAGCGAGGTAGTAGGAATAACGTTTGGTGGTGATTATATAAATGCAGCACGAGGATTGACGTTTTATGATGGAATAATAGATGAGAGTGGTGCGTTTGGTTTACCGGGTAATTTAATTTCAGTATGTACGATATTGGATAATAGTTTACGCGCTGGTAAATATAAGACTGGGATGTTAACGATATTAGGTACGTCTGGTGATTTAACGAAGAGTAGTTATGATTTATCCGCTATTCATGCGTCTCCCTTGACGTATGGTTTTATGGGTGTCTATGATAAGTGGAATCCTAATAATGAGGGTAAGATAGAAGGATTATTTTTCCCACGACATTGGGGTTGGTTGGGATTTTATGATAAAGCTGGGAATAGTGATTTAGCTAAGGCAATGGATTATGAGCTGTCAATAAGGGAAAAGATGAAGAATAATGGTGCGAGCGCAGCCTTATTACGGAAAAGGATGCAAGAGGATCCATTAAATAGTGCAGAAGCATTTGGGGTAGTTGGTGATAATATGTTTCCTACTATAGGTATAAGTAATAGATTACAGGTATTAAATAAGGACAAGCTACATGAGAAGCGAGGTAATGCAGTAACGTTGTATCGGGGAAATGGTAATGTAAATGTAAGGTTGTTGCCTGACTTTAATAATTGTATTATGGGATTATATGATAACCATGACAATATAAATGGTGAAGTTATTATATATGAGATGCCTAATCAATTATTAGGTCGTAATTATTATAAGATAGGTTATGACCCTGTACGACAGAGCAAGGGTTCTTCGTTAGCAAGCATACTTGTATTTAAGCCGCAAAGTACAGAGGTTTATGATGGAGATAAGATTGTGGCAGAGTTTATAGGAAGACGTGAGGACTTGGATGATATAGATGAGATTTTTGGCATGCTGTGTGATCTGTATAATAGCGAGGGGATGTATGAGAATGAATGTCCCGGCACATTAGCATACTTTACTAAGATAGGTAGATTAGATATATTAGCAAGTCAACCTGATGATGTAATAGGTAGGAGTATAAAGAATAGTAAAGTTAAGCGTATTTATGGGTGCCATATACCTAGTAAATTAAAAGAAAGTGGAGTAAGATATATAAATAATTGGTTACGCAGAGAATGGGGATTTGATCAAGAAGGTGTACCTATTTATAATTACGATAGATTATTAAGTAAGCGGTTAGCAGAGGAATTGTGTTCTTTTGATATGAATAAGGGTAACTTTGACCATATTTCCGCATTGATTATGGTAATGATACAATTAGAGAACTCTGATATCTTAGATGCAAGGAGAGATAGAAGTAATTCTAGTAATGAAGATATTAAAAAATGTTGGAATGTGTTAAAAAAATTATATGCTAATTCCAGATAAAAGATTATATTTGCAAAAAATAAAATAAAATGGTAAAGAAGAAATTTATAAGGAAAATGAGCCACGCTGAGTTGGCATCAACGGAGACAGAGTTAAATATGCTAAAGGTTGAAATAGATGGTTTAATAGAAAAAGTTGGCATATTACATCATAAGAGAAAGATGTTATTATCTGTATTACGAGAATATAACTGGATAACTTACGACCAAGAACGAGAAGATATAGAACAAAGTCTTGACCGTAGAATAGAAGAAGTAAAAGATAAGAAAGGGACTCTTAATGAAGCATTCCAGGCAAGAGTAGAAAGTAGTAACGTTGGAATGTCAAGCAATGTATTTGAACAAATAGTAGAAGATTATCAACTAAGACCTTTGCTTAATTTAGTAAATGGTATGTATGATGAAACCGATCCTGTTATATTAAGGATGAAGAAGATTTATAAGTTTTTGAAATACAATAGAAAAGAAATAGAAAAAGTATATAAAAAAATATCATCTCCAGAATTATCTAAACAGGAAGAGTTTAAGATAGTAGCAAAGCAATTAAAATACTGGATTAACTTAGATAGAGGTACTGAGAAAAGAATTTTGGAATTTGATATTATGGATATCCCAACGGGTGAAATATAACCGAGTAATATAAACACAAATTAAAATGAAAACCAAATCCCCTACTTCAAACATGTCAGGACCGAGCAGTAATAGTATTTATACTAAGACTATGCTGACAGCAGCTGAGAAAAGAGCAAATGATTTTGAGTGGTATAAGAATAATATAAATTTTCTTATATCATGTAGAAGTAATTATCATACGGTAGTATTTGATGAGAATAAGAAACCATTACGCAGGTATAACAAGATGAAGGTTAATTATGACTTATGTGATAATATTCTTAATCTTGATGACTTTGCTAATGTAGTAAAGCCTTATGGTATAGATATGGGTATGATGCCCGTTAATTTTGAAAACTATGATATTATAAGCAGTAAAGTAAATACGTTAAGAGGATTACAAAAACGTTATCCATTTAAGTATGTTATCCGAGCTACAAACACAGAAGCTACTACAAGACGACTTGAGAAAGAAAATGAATTGATGAAAGAAAGTCTTGAAAATATTATTATGGGGGAAATTGATCAGCAGCTTCAAGCACAAGTACAACAATTAGTAGAACAACAAGGCGGAAAGTTAAGTAAAGAACAACAAGAAGCTATTTTACAACAGGTAGCACAAGCCCGTGAAGTGATGACCCCTAAAGAAATAGCGTTGTATATGGAACGAGATTATAAGGATCCTGCTGAGATTGCAATGAATCATTTATTGGAATACTATAAAAAGAAACTAAATATATATAAACTTGTAAATGATTGTTTTGATGACTATATAAAAGTCGGTCGCGCAATTCTTTATAAGGGTATTTTTAATAATGAACCATCTCTTATTCCAATAAAGCCAATGCGTTTTTATTATGAGCTTAATGATACAAGTAATTTTATTGAAGATGGTGAATGGTGTATAGCTGAATATCGTATGTCAACAACGATGATAGCTACTTTGTTTGGAGATGAGTTAAAACAAGATGATTTAAAAGAATTAACAGAATATGGAGATAAGTATAACACAGAATTAAATTATCTTCAAAATCCATTATACTATGCGGAATTTGAAGAAGAAGACGATGATGCTGCTGTTAATGATAAACTATCCGTATATCATGGATGTTGGAGAGGATTAAGGAAAGTAGGCTTTGCTAAAATAACCGATATGATGAGTGGAGAAACACAAGTCATGATGGTTGATGATAGTTTTAAACCTGAGGTTTTAGGTCCTATGCAAATTGAAGTTGAATGGAGATGGATTCCAGAGATATATGAAACGTGGAAAGTGAAAGATAAATATTTCCGTATGCGACCTGTTGAAGGACAGTTTAAAGATATTGATTCTATCTATGATGTTAAACTTCCATATATTGGAGTTGTGCAAAATAGCAATAGTGATCGTATTGTATCTGTTGTAGATAGATTAAAACCATATCAGTATATGCTTGATATATTAATGTTTAGAATTAATATTGCGCTTAGTAACGATAAAGGAACTAAACTATTACTTAATTCAAAAGTGATGGTTAAGGACGATGCAGAAACACCGGAAGAGTGGCTGGCAACATTTAATTCAACTGGTATTGGCCTAATAAATCCTAATGATTATGATGGTGCTGGTGCTAATGATTTAGCAAGTGTAGCCAAAGTTCTTAATATGAATGGCACACCAGATATGAATGGATATTTAAAAATAGTAGACTATTTAAAAGAAATGGCAAGAGAAGCTTCTAATATACCACGTCAATTAGAGGGGCAAATGTTTGAAAGAGATGGAGCCGCTGTAACATCGCAAGCAATACAACAAAGTTCAGTTGCTTTATATAGTATGTTTGAACTCTTTAATCAGTTTAAAACAAATATTATAAAATACCTTATTGAAGATATTAAGATTTGTTATAGAAGTATATCTGAAGTAACTAAGAGTTATATGACTGATGATATGGATGAAGTTTATTTTACTGTTAATGGAGAATTATTAGATAATGCTACTTATGGCTTATTTGTAGAAGATGCAAGTATGTCTGAAGATATAAAGTCTAGTCTATATCAACTTATTCATGCATCATTACAAAATCAAACTATTGAGTTTAGCCGTGCTATAGACTTACTTGAACAGAATAATATAACAGAAGCAAAAGAATTGCTTGCACAGGCTGAAGCAGAAAGAAGAAAAAGAGAAGATGCTATAAGACAAGAAGATTTCCAACAAAAGCAACAACTTTTACAGATGGAAATGGAATCTAAACAGAAAGAACATGAAATGAAATTAAAAGAGATTTTGTTAAAAGAAGAAGAAAGAAGAAAAACAGAATTAGCTAAACAGGCATATCTTGGTGCAAGTTATAATCCAGAAGCTGATACTAACCCACAAAATAACATTAACGATTATTTTGAAAGAGCTACTATGGAATCTAATAGAGATTATGAGGCTGAAAGAAAAGAACGTGCTCGCAAGCAAGAAGAAATTAATCAGTATCGACAACAACAGATAGAAAATGAATCTACTCGCAGGGAAGATGCTGAAGAATAATAAAACTTAACTAATAAATTATGGAATTGGTTAATATGATAGAAACGTCTGATTACTTTGCAAATCTTGACAATTGGGAATTGAAACCGGAATTAGATTTAATAGGTGACGAGGATGTTGATTCAAAAAATAAAATTGAACATTTAATATTATCAATGACATTAGATAGTAGAGTTAATTACGATTAAACACAGATAGGTTATTAGGACTACTTATATCGTAGTCCTATAGACACCTATCACTAAAAAAATAAAACCATGAAAACAGTATTAGAATTTATTAAAACAAACATTAAATTAATCGGATGGATTATTTTAATTTTATCAGTATTATTTCTTGTGATGTCCACTTGTAGTAGTTGTAAGTCATACAATGCTCTCAAGCTCGAAAATGCGCAAAAAGATGTATCTATTGGACAATATCAAGAACGAGAGAAGAATTATCAATATCAAATTAAAACTCTTAATGATACATTAGTAAAATCAACAGGAAGAATTGAAGTGCTTGTAAAAGAGAATAATGATTTGCTTAATTCAAATTATAATCTAACAAAAGAAGTCTCCTCTTTAACAAAGGAAATATCTAAAAAGCAAGACAGTTTATCTATACTTATACCTATGGTAAAAGGATTGCCTAATGCTTTTATAATGATTCTTAGAGAAGATGTTTACGATGTAGATTATGATAAGGATAAAGGATGGATATACAAATACTAAAACTATAAAAAAATAAAACATGAATTTAGAAAAATTTACACACAATATTATTAAGACAGCCCGAGAACGTAGCATAGGTTATTGTGCTAAGAATGTAATAGAAGCATTAGAAGAATCTGATGGTATTATAACAAAGATACCATTATATCCAAGAGACTACGAACCGGTTTTGTTGGAGAATGATTATATTCCGCTTGTTGGATTAACTATTGATGATTATAAACCTGAAAATGGCGATATAATTATATGGCAGAAAAATAATTCAAGTAAAGCTGGACATATACAAGTTTATGTAAAAGAAAATGAAAGCTGGTATTCAGATTTTAAACAACATAGTATTTTTCCAAACTTTAAATTTTCTCACGTTTGGATTAATGGTGGTTATATGATATACAGACATGTAATCAAGTAAAACACGGTTACTAACACGTGTTAGTTGCAATACAAGAAAAGACGCTCCGTTGCAACTTTACTACCAGTGTCTTTTGTAAGTGAGCTAACAATTTTCTTTTCCCAAACGCACTTAAAATCATTCGGGGCATTATATTCACTTACATATATAATGTGTCCTTCCTTTGCCTTTTTTCTGCACCAATCCCAAAATTCGGTATGGTTAAAACTATTCTTGTATTTAGTAGTTCCTTCATAAGGTGGGTCGCAGTAGATTAAACTATTTTCAGGTATTTGTAAGTCTAAATAACTTTCATTTATCAATATTACACCTTGCAATAGTGGGCTTTGGTTTATTGCATTTTTATAGCTTTCGCTCACGTAGTCACGTTTATTCAAACCATCTCTACGCCAACCACCAAGCCATTTACCACCATAACTAAAAGCAAATCCTGCATAACCTTTGTATTTATAGTTATCACTTTTTCGCAATTCTTTATAGTCTTCTTCAGTAAACTCTTTGTTGTTTTTAGGCAAGTCAACTACACAATCTCTAATAGCAATCAAAGCATCTATTAAGTAAGGGTTAATATCAGCTCCAATTCTTTTACCTTGCACTTTGTCAATCATATTTGCGCCACCAACAAAAGGTTCTACCCAAGTTCGGTTCTCTCTTTTTTCTAACATTATCGGTAGTATTTCCTTTGCTATCCGATTTTTACTTCCCATATATTTCATAAAGTTTTGATTTTAAATAAAGTACTGCAACTAACAAAGGCTATAAAACATAGCGGTTGTAGTTATGCCCCATTTAAGGAGCCTTCGATATAACCTCGAATGTAATTTGATTTGGTAGTATTCCATTGCAAATATACACACTTGAAAACGGAGGGTTTAAACTCGGCTTTTGGTCTGTGTAGCTTTTGAAATAGCTTATTCGTTTATCAAAATACATTATTTCAAACTTGTTTTCTTTGAATAAATTGAAGCGTTTAGCACTTTCAAACAATCCAACTACACCTACAAGCATTGCAAAAGGTTTACCTATCTCAAATAGTTTTTTAAACACTTCAAATTTAAGGCTGTAAGGCGGGTTTGAAATAATGTAGTCGCATTGTGGCACTTCCATTTCAAAAAAATCAAATCCGTTTTCAATGTGTGTGTTTAAAACCTTATGTCCTTGTGCTACTAATAGCTTTACAAAGTTGCTATCTGTTGTATCAAATGGACACCATACAACGCTGTTAGGTTTTAAATATTTTAGCAATGGTAGTATTGCATAGTTTGGAGTATAAAACTCGTCATTTGGGTTTATTTCTCCTTGTCGTTCAGCTTTGTTTGTAATCAAATCAAATTTCATAAAATAAAGAATAAAAATGGGGCATAACGCACGTTATGTAATACATACAATGCAATTTTGTAAGTTAACTTAGTTTAGTTCTCTGTATTTAAATGTTTGTTATAATAGCACCGAAGAAAGATATTCTACCAAAATTGTCATAAATGCCAATTATTGGTAGAATGGGGTGTTTCTTTTTTTTTAGTTAGTTTATTGCCACTTATTATTAATATATTAAATGATGACACTTGCCATTTAAACTTGCCGAGTATGTGTGAGCAAAGGGTTGGTAAAAGCATATCCCCCCCCTACCCCCCCAGCTGAAGAGGTTACTACATCAACCCTATTTGGGTGTTTAGTAGGTTAAGCAGTTTTTAGGCCTTTTACACTTATGATACTTAGCATAAGTCGAATCTTATTCTCGGACCTTTATAGCTTTCTTCTTCACAATCCGGAACATACACATTATGCTCACTCGCCTCAGCTTCAGTTTATTTATTGTTCCACGCCTTTCATATCTTATCGTAGGAACTTATTCACTGACATCCAACTCGCTTCCTTGCTAAGAGTAAACTCTTTTTGTCGCTGGACGATCCCTATACGTTAAGCCGTATAATCTTTTTTCAACTATTACCATGATAAGTGGCAGTAGGTTTACCTATAAACAGAGATGAATAAGTGGCGCCCGTAACCACAATGACCCGACAGCACCACACTCTCTCTGTATTAAAATGGTCGTTGCAAATATAAATAAAAAAAATAATACAAAGATCATTTTATAAAAAAAAAATTGTATTTTTACACACAAATAAAACGTCTCATTCACCATTTGTTATAGCGCCTTTTACTTTGATAGAAACTTTAAATCAATAAAATGAATAGAATAGAAGATTCATTACAACAAGAATGTATTGTATTATTTAGATCTCAATATCCCCTTTTGTGGGAAAAGAGATTATTCTTTGCCGTTCCCAATGGACAAAAAAGAGAAGTAAAACAAAATAAAAATGGAGAATGGTATTGTCCTGGTGGAAATAGAAGTAAAGCTATGGGTGAAATGCCAGGTGTATCTGATATGATTCTATTGGTTCCAAATGAACAATACTCATTTTTATGTATTGAATTTAAAAAGAAAGAACTAGTTAGAGATAAAAATGGTAAACTTGTATGGAAGTATGGTGTGCAAACAAAAGAACAAAAAGAATTTCAAGCATCCGTAGAAGAAGTCGGTGGATTATATAAATTAATATATGAAGCTGATGTTTTTATGGAACTTATTAATACATATTTATCAACTAAAAAAATAAAATAATGGTAAACATTTCAAAAAAGAAAGTAAATAAAAAGAATTTACTACATGAAACAAAGCAAAGGTTAAGCCAATCAATGTACAATAATTATATTCTTGTAGAATATATTAAGAAGAAAGGATTGTATGAGGATTTTCTTAATTTTGTAAATGGTACTGAACAAAAAGTAGAAGTTGAGATTGAAGCGCTAACACCTGAAACAAAACAAAACGAACAAAAAGATGAAGTAAAAGTTGTAAAGAAAAAAACTGTAAAGAAAGAAGCAAAGAAATCAGCTACTAAAAAAACAAATACTTCCAATAAAAAAGCAGTTAAAAAGCCTATAGAATAGAATAGGTAAAATAAGCCGCCCTATCGGAAATAAAAGAATAAAAGATATAATAATTGTTTTTTATTAAATAATTATATTATTTTTGCAAGAGTTATTACATCGTAGAATTGGTAAAACTAAAATTTAAAAAAAATGGATGAGTTTTTATTTGATAATGAAGATGCAGATCTTCAAACGTTATTTGAAGGTGATTTGAAAGATGGCTTTATAGAAACAGAAGCAGAACAAGAAGAACCGTCTCTACCTGCACAAGAAACAGGTAGTGGTGTTGTTCTTAAAGAAGGTAGTGCCTTAAACGATTTGTTTAATGATGATAATGAAATAGAAGAATCGGAAGAGGTTATAACCGAAGAAGAGGAACAACAAGAAGAGGAGCAACCTGAAACAAAAAAGAAAGAAACTATAAAAGGCACCAAAAAAAATCAAGAGAATGATGAAGTTGTAGAACAAGATGTTGTTACATTTCTAAAAGGACAGGGATTGATAGATGTTGCAGATGATGAAGAAATCCCAGATGATTTAGGTGGATTCCTATTAGAAAAGGTTAATGACAAAATAAAAGCCAAAGTAAAAGAAAGTATTTCTGGATTAAGCCCATACACTCGTAATTTAATATCTTATGAGATAAATGGAGGAAAGCCAGAAGACTTTATAAAAAAGAATGAAGTTGGCAATGTTTATGATGTTTCTACAAAAGAAGGTCAAGCTATGTTCTTATATGATTATTATAAGAAGAAAGATCTTGAAGAAGATGAGATAGCAACGCAAATCAAATCACTTTATAAAGAAGGAAAGTTGCAAGAAGTTGCAGAAAAAGGATATGCGAAATATCTCAAAGAAGAAGAAATTAGGTTAAAAAATGCAGAGAAAGAACTTAATGAAAGAAATGAAAAAGCTAAAAAGTATTCATTAGAATATAAAAACAAACTCGAAGGAATTATAGAAGAAGGAAAACCATTAGGACAATTAAAGATTAATAAATTAGAAAAAAATGATTATATTAATTATATTAATACTCCTGTTAAACATGAAGATGGTGAAACCTCAACTATGCTTTATCGAGACTTACAAGAAATAATAAAGAACCCAAGAACGATGTTACAACTAGTAACATTATTAAAAAATAGAGATAAAGAAGGAAATTTTGATTTTTCATTTATGGAAAAACAAATAGAAACTAAAGTAACAAAAATGATCAAAACAAAACTAGACAACTCTTCAAAAACTAAACCACGCTCTATAGAAGATAATGTATCGGACATAACATTCGAGGAATGGGCAAAAACATTAAAATAACTTAATACTTACAATTATGGCAAAAAATTTTAAACCGCAATTACATCAAGCACCCAGCACATTCAATGGTATTGATGCGAAAGAGGTTGCTTTCTTTGGTCATTTTATTGGGAAGAATCCGCAAAAAGCTAAGATTATGCTTGATGCTTTGTTTAGCTCGCGCTCGTATGCTACAAAATATCCGGTATTTTCTTTGTTATCAAAGATCCCCCATGCAAAAAATCCAGAAAAAGCAGCTCAAATAGAATGGAAACTTCCAGTCTACAAATCATCTGGCTCGAAAATTATCGAAGAAGCATTACAGCTTAATCCGACAAAACCCGGATATGCATGTACCCCTATTCGTGTTATCGTAGATGAATGTGGATGGAAAGTTGGAGACAGTATCGGTCCTCGCTCAGCGGACAGTAGATATCGTTACCGTGTTACTGAAGGCCCAAAACAATATGGAGGTGGCTATATCATTACTGCTATGGCCTATGACGATGATAGAACTTTATTCCTTCCACATAAATACCTTGAAGAAGGTACAATCTGGTCAAAAGTAGAAGCATCAAAATATGCAGAACTTTCTACTGACTTTGGTTCAACCGAAGCAAGAGGCCCGCAATACGCTTCCCTTATGACTACAATGAACTACGTGAGAAAAGAATCAGGTATCATTTCTCGTCAAGCTTGGGAAGAAGATAAAATGTGGCAATTTGATATTCGTACTCAAATTGAGGGAAAAGAGAAAGTATTCTCCAGTATGCTTGCTTGGAAAGAAGCAGAGTTCTGGCATGAATATTTTAGCGAAATTGAACTTACCCTTTTATTTGGGCGTTCATCTTCTCACTTAAGAGACAGAAATAATAGAGGAATTGTAGCAGGACCCGGAATTGAACAGGTAATGTTGGATGGTGGATATGTTGCTGAAACATCTTCCATTACAACTAAATTCATTCGCGAGTTCTTTTTTGATCTTTATTTCGGGAAAGTACTTCCGCAAGAAAGACAAGACCTTTATTGTATTACAGGTGAAATTGGAAAAACCTTATTGCATGATGCAATCTATGGCGAAGTTAAAGATAGTGGAATTGTTATTCGTCTATCTGATGTCGTTAAAGAAGAAAAAGGTGTTAATGGTATTCATAACTTTGGTTATGGACATCAAGGTGGTGATTGGGTTAAATACTATCTGAAAAATGGTGGTTCTTTAACTTGTATCCATGAACCTCTTTTTGATAGAATGGATCTTTGGGGAGCAGACTTAGACCCGTACACTAACCGTCCTGAAAAATCAGCATGGATGTATTTCTGGGATTTGTCTGGAGATAAAGGCGAACCCAATATCCAAATTCATCCACGTACTAATTCGTTCTCAACAGGATATACATGTGGTACTTGGTCACCAGTAGGACCTATTGGTAAATCAAATCAATTTGTAAAAACTCAAGATTACTCCGGCTATAGTTTATTTGCAGAAGAAGAAATTATGGCACAAGTTCTTGATCCGTCCAAACTTGGATTAATCAAGTTCAAATACAGCTAAAAAAACTTAGGAAGGCCCGGGGCGTGTTTCGTTTTATTTTGGCGCCCCCGGCATCCTATCTTCTATAAAGAAAGTAGAATTGTCTTTATTAGAAAAAAAATATTAATTAATTAAAACAATGATATTATGTCAAAGAAAGTTATTATTAAGCCATTACCAAAAGATAAATGGCATAAAATGGGTCCCTACGCAGTTAAAGAAGGTCAAAGAATTATAAAAGCATTAGTGGATAGAAAGACTGGTCGCTATGCAACAGGACTTGATTATGAAAAAATATATAAAGATGATATGACAGAAGCCCAGTATTATGGGAAATTGATAGGGGTAGATTTGGATAATACATTTTGGAACTCAGAAGCTAATATGAACTCTAAAGAAAGAAAAGAATCTTTCTGGGAAACACGAACAGCACAGGTAGTTCTTGGACAGGAAACAGTAATATTAAATATTGGAACTCCACTACAATATGTATTATATAAATTATGTGAGGCACACCCCGGAATAGCAAATACGTTAAGAGAATGGGAAGAAGGAAATGCACCAGATGCAACACATTACATTTATAAAGAAGAAGAAGTTACTGATGAAAAAGCGTCAAAGGTAGCAATGAAACAACAAGCTATGATTATGGCAGCGGAATTAACGCCAAACAAACTAGCAGAACTAGTAACACTATTAGATAATGTTCCGCATAAATATGATAGCAAAAATATGCTTATCGTTATTTTAGATAAATATATTGAATCGGATCCTCGTTTGGTAATAGAATATATGAGTTTATCACCTGAAGACTTAGCTATGCGGTCTATGGTAATTGAAGCAATTGGTCTTGGAATATTCTATATCAAAGCAAGAATAATAATGTATTATGATATTGTAATTGGAGGAAACGTTGTTGAAGCAGTACAGTTCTTAAAGAATCCATCTAATATGGATATTAAGCACAGAGTAATTGCAGCAATTCAATCCGGTAAGATAGAACATCCAAAAGCGAGTGATATTGAAAAAACAGTAGAGTTCAAAGGAATTGACTTAAATGATTCAAATGCTGAATATGAAATTGAAAAGATTCAAGCAGTAGAAAATATAAAAGAAGAAAAAGACGATTCAATTAATGAACTTTTAAATTAATATAATCATGACAGTAGAAGAGATGCATTATGAATTTACGGTAAGATTTAATTCACAAAGTAGTGAGCAACAAAAATCTTATTTAATTCCAGAAGTCGACCAACTTCTGAATAATGCTATGGATATATTTATTAATAGTAAAGTATATCCACGCTTCTCACAAATAGGAAGTGCAGTAGAATCAACAAATAGAATTATAGATGATCTAAGAACTATTATAACTACTAAAAATGTTCATGTTAATACCGTTGGTGACTATGGCGAAATTGAATTAGATAGATTATTACAACCAGATGGAATAACTCCACTCGATGTTAATTTAAAATATTTAATTTCAGCAATAGCTTTTGTTTCTTGTGATGGATGTAATAATAATGAACCTGAAGAAATGCAAGTTAATATATTTAGACATTATGATAAAACTTTAAATAATACTATTTATAATACATCTTATAATTGGAGAGAGATTGTTGCTATTATAGAAGATAATAAATTAAAACTCTATCTTAAGGATCCTAATTACACAACCAATCTTATTTGCACTAATGCAAATATCAAATTTATAAGAAAACCATTACGAATATGTAATGGGGCTAATTTTGGAACAGGTTATTATTTGGGTAGTGCTTTTTATAATACTACTGATGACTGTGAGCTTCCTGAAAACACGCATAACGAAATTGTAGATTTAGCTGTAATGTTAGCGGCAAGAAATGTATCGTCAAGTACAATGCAAATAAAACAGCAAAGTTTACAAGAACAATTTACAATAAATTAAAAACAATTAAAACTTAAAATCATGGACACATTACAATCCGTTGAGGAATTTTTGGTCTTAACAGAACCAATAAACGTTACACCCGGCCAAACAATAGAAACTCTTACGGCTGGACAATTAGCATTTCTTGATGCTGATTCTTACCACGTATTATCTACTCTTGCTGGAAAAAACAAAGTATTCATTGCTATGAAATATAGCGAAGAAGATATCCGTATTACAGAGTGGCAAATAAAGAATACGAAGTCAATGACAAAAAAACAGCCAAGAGATATGGCTTGTGCAATTAAATCATTTATGGTTCCTTTCACAACTCTTGGTGCAGAAGATGCAGCAGCAGTTTCAGATGCAGCCGCAGGATACGTCTTACTTAATGACTATTATGTAAGAATACATGCCACTAATCCTTTTGCAGAAAATACACTTGCATATAATGAAACGATTATGGTACCAGCTGGAACTCGATTACATCAACTAACTACTGGTCTTAATAATGCCGACCATGTTGCTAATGTTCAGGCAACTGTACTTATTGGATTTATGAAACAATTAATTCAAAGATCTAAAAGGACTGTGTCTACATTTACACCATATCTTTGTGATATCACAAATGCAAATTTAACAGTAATAGATTCTGTAGGATCAGAATTTAAATTAGCTAATCTATGGGATGAAACACATCCAAATTATGGATTAGTTGCTACCGATATACATAATTATGCTATTGTATTAGTAGGTGGTTATTGTGATATCTCAAATTCTGTACATGGAGTTTATAATAAAAATTATCGTAAACGTAGGGTTTATGGTGTTGATATTTGTGATTCAGATTTTCAATATTCTTTTGGAAATATTGCAATTATGCCAAGTGGCACTAGTTTCTATAGAGATGAATTAGAAGCAATTGGTCTTGGTATTGATTTACAACAAGTAGAACTTTTTGATTCAGGTAATTTTGACAAATGGGGAACTCCAAATTATCGTTCAACTATAGATGGCGAACCATTCTATTTTGATTTCAAAACTAGTCCTAGGGTGAAATATATTCAATATATGATTGAATCAATCAATGAAGATATTAATGGTGAAAATCGTATGTATCGCCACCCTGTTCAATGGAGATTACTTGTTCCGGTAGCTGATGATCGTCGAATTGGTGGAAATCTTGAATCAATATTAAATAGCATTGATTTGACAGACATTACATTTAAAAGCACTGAACTCACTCCCGATAATAGTGAAGTAACATTTGCTGTCTTAGAACCTGGTGTATCAAGCCCTGGAGCTCCATACATTGAATCATAATAATTATATTTTAAAAGCCCGTGTTGAGACCCCCCTAAGCTTTTCATGGGCTTTTTTTAAAAAAAACTAACTTAATAAGAAAACAATTTAATATATAAAATCATGGACACATTACAATCCGTTGAGGAATTTTTGGTCTTAACACAACCAATAAACGCTACACAAGGCGACACAATCGAAGATCTTACAGATGGACAATTAGCATTTCTTGATGCTGATTGTTACAACGTACTATCTTCTCTTGCAAATAAAAATAAAGTATTCATTGCTATGCGGTATAGCGAAGATGATATTCGTATTACAGAGTGGCAAATAAAGAATACGAAGTCAATGACTTATCATACAGCAAGGCCAAATCATTGTGCAATTAAATCATTTAGGATTGCTACAACTCTTGGTTTAAATGATACAACAGCACTTTCAGATTCAGCCGCAGGAAACATATTATTAAATGACTATTTTGTAAGGTTGCATATAACAAATCCTTTGGCAGAAAATACACTTGCATACAATGAAACGATTATGGTGCCAGCTGGAACTCGATTATATAAACTAACTAATGGTCTTATTCCTGCCGACCATATTATTAATGTTCAGGCAACTGTACTCATTGGATTTATGAAACAGCTAATTCAAAGATCCAAAAACTTAGATGCTTCATTTAAGCCATATCTTTGCGATATAACAAATCAAACTTTAGTAGGTAACCCTATGCCAACTATCTCTTTTGATGGGGCTGAGTTTAAATCAGCTAATATTTGGGATAAAACAGCTGTGAATTATGGATTAGTTGCTAACAATATACATAATTATGCTATTGTATTAGTAGGTGGTTATGAAGATATTTCTCTTTCTGTTTATGGTGTTCATAATAAAGCTTATCGTAAACGTAGAATGTATAATATAAGCATCACCGCTGAAGACTATCAATACTCTTTTGGTCATGCAACTTTTACCGTTCCTTCGACTTTTACCAGAGAGCCGCAAGAAGCAATTGGGGCAGGTGTTGATCTGCAACGTGTAGAGCTTTTTGATTCAGGAAATTTTGATAAATGGGGAACTCCAAACTATGTATCAACAATCGATGGAGAACCTTTCGATTTTAATTTTAAAACAGACCATCAAAAAAGTTATATTCAATATATTATTGAAGCCTTTAATGAAGATATTAATGGTGAAAGTAGAATATATCGCCACCCCGTTCAATGGAGATTGCTTGTTCCGGTAGGTAATGATGCTGCTCCTATTTGTGCTTCACTTGAAAGTATATTAGACACGCTTCAAGGAGTTGATCTTATGTTTAGAAGCACAGAAATAACTCCTCGCAATGAAGATGTTGTTAATGTTCGTACTTTAAGTGTTCTTCCTGAAATCAAAATTTCGCGAACAAATATAGAAAGTATTATATACGATAGAACAGAACAATTTGATGGAGACTCTATTGGGTTTAGTGTTGTATTCGCGACAGGATATCCAGATTTAAAAACATTAACTTTTAATGGGGTTGATATTTCTGGTGCTTCTACAGGACTTGGAACCGCTTTAAGCCCTCTTCTTTTTTCTATAACTGTTGTAGATGGGGATAATGACCTTGTTATTGAAGCTGGACAAACAGCAACAATACTTGATACTACTTCAGATCCAAACGTTTATTCTGTTATACCAAATCCAAACTCTAATTTATTTGTTGGAGATACTATTGAATTTACCATTGTATTTGCATCAGGATATACAGCAGGTTCTATTATGTTTAATAATGTTGATGTAACTAATGATTTTGATCCATTAACAGGAAAGTTAGAAGTAGTTTTAACTACAGGGCCAAATGAAGATGGACAAAATGTAATTATAGTTACTGCTATAACAGCACCATAATCAATATTTAATTTTAGAGATTCATGATAGTTTTAACTCTCATGAATCTCTTTAAATTATTAAAAAATAAAAGCCATGACTGACGAATTAAAAGATATTATTAGAGATATGAGATATGTAATCTGTGGTTGTGGTTGTGTTACTTGTAATAACTGCAATGACCATAAGATAGAAGATATCTCAATGTTAGTAATACAAGCCTTAAATGAAATAAGGCTATATCCTACTGCATCAAACCTCCTTGACCAAACTGAATTTAATAATTTAATTGGACAATTATCTATACAAAAAGATATATATGGAATGTGTTGTAAAAATAATACATTTCCATTTCTTAGAAAACTTTTAGCATTAGAATATACCTCATTATATAAAGCAGCGATAATTGACGCAGGTGCAGATCCTATATTATTAGAAGAAGTTGAAGATATCTTTTTAATGAGTAAAATGGAAAATTGTTTTATTAATTGTAATGCAATATATCCATATCCATTCGACCCAAATACCTAACCTTATTTAAAGAATTAAAAATATTTTCTAACTAATAATACTAATAAAAATGACAGAAGTAACAACACTTTACGGACTACTTGCAGTGATTATAACATCTATTGGAACACCAATAACATTGCATTATTTACAAGGAAAAAAAAATAAAAAAATAAGCGACCATTCAGATAAAAAATTAGATGACCTAATTCTTAAAATTAAAGAATCAAGTCTTGCTACACAACGAATGGATATGGTTATATTTATGAATTCAAATCCATACGATACATGTAGTGATTCTCAAAAAACAAGGTTGCAAAAGAAGTATTTAAAATATCAGTCAGAAGGAGGAAATGATTGGTTTGATGAAGTATATGATAATTGGGTGGCTGGAATCTCTAATGCTTTTACTTCAAATGTATTAAAAGAATTGCTTTCATTTTGTTCAATTCAACATAATCACGAATTTCAAACAATAAAAGACAAGAAAAAATAAACATGAAAGAATTTATTAAAAATATATTCATAAGCAGAAGCGGAATTTCTTCAAAAAGAATACTTGCTTTCTTTTTAATTGTTTTTCCTACTATTGCAGCAACTTGTTTATTATTAATACCAAAACTACATACGGCATTAGATTATATGGTTGCTTATATCACACCATGTTTTTCAACAGCAACATTATTACTTGGTCTAACGTCTTTTGATAAGAAAATTAAAGAGCCACAAAAAGAATAATATTAAAGCCGTACAAGGCGGTAATAATACCTTGTATTAATTATGAAAACAATAGTATTAGGAACTGCACACGCAGAAGATACGCCAGGAAAAAGAAGTCCTGATGGCAAATTCAGAGAATATAAGTTTTCCCGAGAAATAACATCTCAAGTTGCAGAAAATTTAAAAAATCTTGGTGTTGATGTATTATATATTGATGCCAAATCAGAACCTAATGTTGGTTATATTAAAAAAAATAAAGTAATCCCAACCAATAATTATACAAAAGGAAAGGATGCCTTATACTTTGTTTTACACTGTAATGCTTCGGCAAAGAATGGATGGGATACTGCACGAGGTATTAGTATCTATACCACTGTTGGTAAAACAAAGGCAGATGAATATGCAGAGATTATTTACAATGCTATTGAAAATGAATTTAATGATATTACTCCAAATGATAGAGCCCGTTGGAAATTCTGGAGAGGAGATAAGACAGATGGTGATATAGACTACGAAGCAAACTTTAATGAAATTATGTGTCGTCCTCCAGCCGTGTTATTAGAATTTTTATTTCAGAATAATAAAGAAGATGTTGCTTTATTAAATGATGAATCAATAAAAAAGCGACTTATTGAAACTTTAACAAGCGTATTATTTGAAATTGCAAAAAAATAATTTTTTTTACAAAACATTATTATTTGCTTTTAAAAATGATTATCTTTGCAAGAAAAACACTATGGGAAAAAACTGTTTGAATTGTAAGAATAAAGCTATAAAATTATTTGAAGGAGTTTATTGTACATTAAATAATCTATTAATCGGAAAAGAAATTTTAGCATGCAGTAAATTTGAAGAATGTGAAAACCTATTTCAATATAAAGTAGAAAATAGTTGTGATATACAATTAAATGGTGATACAAAAAATAAAGTAGAGGTTGAATATAAAGTAGAAAAAAAAATAGATTTATTTAAAAATATAGAATTAACTTAAAATAATAATCATGTATTTTTCAGAAATGGGCGAATCAATTAAGCCAGAACAACCTTCAGAAAAAGAATTAAAAGAAAGGAAAAAATATTTAGAAGAAGAGAATAAATATTTTTCTACAAACAAAAGCAATGCGTCTGTAAGTTTTTATAATTTAATAAAAGAACAAGCAGAGATGAACGCACATTATCAAAGCATAAAAACTGAATTGCTTTATAAATTAGATGCTTGTAATTATAATTTAAACATTTCTAATGAATCGTCTTATGCTAATAATGGCCAATTAGATAAAAGTATAATAGAAAAAGAAAAAGAAAATATTATAAAAGCATTACAAGTTTTGAATAATCAAATAGCTGTTGGTAATAAGAATATTATTGAAAACTTGCAAATATCTTTAAGTTTTGATAATACACCGGGCATTAGCCAAGATGAAAATCTAAAACAAATATTATCTGAACTTGGAAAAGCAAAATCAGAAACATTACCATTACCAAAGAAAATAGTTATTAAATAATAAACATATAAAATAAAATGAAAACAAAAAAAAACATTCAAGAAAAAGAAATGAAAAACCAAAAATTAGCAAACTTTATTATGAAGCTTCATAAAGAAAAGCTTGACATAGAAAGAACGCTTTGTAGAATTCTTCATTATGAAGATGAATACAATCTTTCAGAATTACTTTCTTTTTTTCAAAAGATTATTATCAGACTTCAAATGTTTATGCTAAAAGTGAACGCTAGAATTTTAAAATGGGCTATTAATTTTTTAACAAACCTATTACCCGAACAAAAAGATGAGTAATGAAAATAAAAACTATTATAGATTTAATTAAAACGTATGACAACAAGGGGATTGAAACAGAAGAATACGTCTTAAGCAACCGATTTATATATAACGAGATTATATTAAATCGAAGTTATCTACTTGCGCAAAAGTTAGAAAATAATATGTTTGTAGAGCCATACAAACAAACAATAAACTGTATTAAATTAATTGAGGTTCCAAGAATTGACTGTGATTGTCTTCTTGGAATTGATAGTTTATGTAAAATACTAAGAACGGAATATCCAATACCTAAATATATTGGAGACACTCTTTCTGTTACAAGTGTTGATGGAAGGATGAATTTCCAAAAGACTACAAAAGAAAAATTAACTTATGCTAAGGGTAATAGATATACTGCTTATAGTATTAAATGGTTTATAGAAAATAATTATATTTACATTGCTTCAACATCTTCTTTAAAAGGAATAAGTGTAACGTCTTATTTTTTCGATCCTATTGAAGTTTATAATTTATCGCTTTGTAATGATGCGACAAATTGTTTAAATATATTAGAGTTAGATTTATATATGCAGGAAGAAGACTTAAGCCAAATTATTCAAGCTGTTAATTCAACATTAGGAAATCTTAAATATATTTCCCCAGATGATACATTTGATAAAAAAGATACTTCATTTACCACATATACTGATAATCCATTTAAAAGATATCAATCTAAAAAATAAATAAGATGAAAAAAAAGGCAAAAGTAGTAAATACCCATGAGAATATAAGAAAGTTTTATTCGATTTATACTCCTGAATTTTACAGTAGGCATAAGATTAATAAAGCAATTCCAAATAAGGTGTTGCGTGCATATTTTAAAAAGGTGAGAGATTATGTTTTACAGGGGTATGTGGTACATCTTCCTCTTTCCTATGGAACTATAGCAGTAGAAGGATATCGTCCACCTGTGGTTACGAAAATACCTAATGGGCATGGTGGTTATAGATTGAAAGGTCTTACAATTAATTGGGGAAAAACGAAAGAGCTTTGGGAAGCTGATAAATCAATGTTAGAAAAAAAACAATGTGTCTATAATACTAATGAAGCTACAGATGGTTTTCAATATAAACTTGTATTAAATAGAAACACAAGATATAAAAAAGGCACTCGGTTTTATACATCAAGTAAAATGAAAGTTGCAATAAAAGAAGTTATACGTAATGGTAATTGGCAAATATTCCCAAGAACATTAAAACAAGATGTTGACTTTGTAAAAAGATTTACTACAGAAGGCTCTAAAAATAGAATGAAATATAGGAATTATTTACAATCAATAAATAAAAATAATGAAACAAACTAAAATAGATATAATTTTTAGTAAGCTATCAAGAGATTTAGGCATAACTATTAATGAAGAAGAAGTAATAGAATGGACTGGTGATGCCCTTGGTTTGTTACGTGTGAGCCCTATGCTTTCAGAACGTGTTTGTTTTGGACAGGTTAAGAATTTTAAAATGTGTTTGCCATCAAACTTTTTATATTTACGTATGATAGCAAGACATAGACATTGTCATCATTTTGACTATTGGTGGAGAAATACTCTAACAATTGAATGTAATGATAGTGGAGATGAAGGAACTGTTAGCTGGTCCACTTACTTATATCCTGACCATGGTTATGATATTACCGCAGCAGAATTAGCTGATGGTGTATTCCCGTATGGTTCATTTATATCATCATCTTGTTTTAGAAATAATTGGACGCCAATACGATTAAGTGAACATGTATTTTTTAATGGATTACATTATCCAAGACATTATCATGAACCAGAACTTGAAGGTTTATATGGTTCTAATATAGATGAATATAAAATAGTTGGAGATGAAAATAGAGTTCTCCAATTTAACTTTGAAAGAGGAATTGTTGCAATAGCTTATTTGGCTGTAGCAATAGATGAAGGAACAGGTTACCCTTTAATACCTGACGATGAAAGAACGATTGAAGCCATTTGTTATTATATTAAATGGAAGATCGCACAAAGAAATTTGTTTAGCGGAAGTTATGCTGAGTTTAAATTCAATCAAGCTAAATCACAAGATATGGAACGCTTGTGGATTCAATATTCAAGAGCGGCAAAGAATAATGCTGTGATGCCAAAGACACTTGATGAGTATCAAAACAGAATGGATAACTGGTTAAATATAATTCCTAATTATTATAAATATTATTCATATTTTGGAAGACGTATCAATGGCAGAAAATAAAGAACAACAACAACCGGCACAAGAATCACAAATCCAAAACTCTTTTGATATTGGATTATTTACTGATTGTCCTGAAAATCTACAACCACAGGGAACGTATCGTTTTGCAATGGATGTAGTGAAAGCAGATTTTACTGTTAGTGATAAAGGAACTTTAAATGCAAACTTACTTACAAATGAAAAAAGCACAGTATTACAATTTGATTTAAGCACAATTTGTATTAATCCAGATGTTATCGGAAATATTTATATTGACAATTATCAATATATTCTATTTGTTGTAGGTTCAAAAAATGTAGACGGTGTTCCAAAAAAGTATTCTGGAATTTTATTATTTAATTTTAATGATAGTACTTGTATTGAATTACTAACAAGTATTGCATCGCCTTCAAGTGAAGATGATGTTTTAAACTTTCATACACATTATCAAATACAAGGCACGTTTAGAATAAGAAGAAATGGAGAAAAAGTTATTTATTGGACTGATGGGAATAATCCAGTAAGGACTTTAAATATAGACCAGATAAATGAATATATAGATAGTAATGGAGATATAAGAGTTAATATGCTTACTCTTATGAAGCGTTATAGTAAAATTCCACAACTTTCTAATATAGCTGTTCTTGGAGGCGGACAACTTCCTGTTGGAACATATAGTATTGCGGTTCGTCTTATTGATGATGATTTGAACACTACAGCATGGATAACGGTTTCGCGACAAATAGTAATAACTAATACATCTTCTAATGCAGCCATTCAAATGACTGGAGGAAGATTAAATAGTAATAGTGATATTTCATATACTAATTCAAGTAGTAAGATAGATTGTACAGTTTTAGGAAATACAATAGATGATGACTATGCTTATGTCCAATTTGGTTTAGTGGCATATAATATGTTTGATACTGAAACAGCATTAAAAATATATTTATCAGCAGCAGTGCCTATTTTAAAAGATGTAAATAATAATATAATGGATTCATTTTATTCGTTTTCATCTATTAATGGATTAAATTCAACCACAGCAAGTGAATTGATTTATAAACCATCTGCAATTGAAAGAGCTTTTACTATGTGTCAAGTAAATAATAGACTTGTACTTGGAAATGTAGAAGCAGCACAAATTAAATGGGAGAAATTACAGAAGTATGCATCTGCAATATTTACAGAAGTTGCTGTAAAGAAAGTAGAAAATTTACATGATATTGAAAATAAAGACGCTTCTTTTCATCCAGTACATAATATCTTTGATGTTGGCTTTCAATGGGGTGAAATTTATTCTTTGGGTATTGTATATGTATTAGATAATGGTATTACTTCACCTGTATATCATATTCCGGGAGTTAAGAATAATGTTTTAAATTCAGATATAATACCAGACACTGACAGAAATGTTATTAAAATGATTCCAGAAGATGATAATAATGAATGCCAAGATTTTTATTATGATGATTCTTTTGGTAATGATTATGCAGGAAATGATTTAAATCAAACAAAAGTAAGACATCATAGGATTCCATTAAGAACAACTTATGGTCCAGATGGAGTTGGCCATAATAACGGGTTTCCATTAGTAGATATTGATATTACTGAGTTAGAAGATGTAGATTCTCCAAAAAATTATTATTTACATATAAAAACAAAAAGAACGCATGGTGGTCTTGATTTTGTTAATACTATAATTCCAAATCCTACAGTAGATGGAGAAAATAGAGACGACCAATATGATGAATTTTCATTTGAGGTTTATTATCATATAAATAAAAAACTAACTAATGGGGAATGGCAGAGAGAGTTTAAGGTTGCAAGCGGAAATGAATTTTTTTTTACAAGAGATGATTGGAATAATAAAAATCATTTAACATATTTCTTATGTTCGTGTGGTATAGATGAATATCCTGTAGTTGATTTTATTTCAGAACCACCACGGTTTATTGATCAAATAACAGCTGGATTTTTTGGAGTAAATAATGGTGTTCTTGAGCAATATGATAGTAAAAAATTTCCTCGATTAGTTGAAACACAAAATGGTAATTTTACAAATCCAAAAATAAAAGACTATGCAGGTCCAATTTGGTATTCTTCAGCGGGTGCAGTACCGGCAACTTTTTATAAATCAGAAGGTGGTACTCCGATGGTCCATGCTGTAAGATCTGCGTATGAAACCACTGAATATGGAAGGCGTGGAATGATTCGCGCATATTCCTCAACAAATTATGGTTTTTATAATTTAGAATCTGCACTTGCTAAATATCCATTAGTAGAAAGTGAACAAGCCGCTCATTGTCCTAACCATCATGCTATCTGGTTTAGTGGACGTGTCAATAATTGCTCTCGTTTTACATATATGTATAAGGACAATCATGCGTCTGGGACTATAGCTGAAAAAAGACAAGCAATGTATATAACTCCATCTATATATGGTGGTGGACCAACAAATATTGGCGATGATTATACAACGGATGGTGTTTATCAAGATGAATCATTATCTGTTTTATTGACCAAAAAAAATTTAATAAATAAAAGTATAGACTCATCACCACGTTATGGGGCAGTATTATCACATGCGTTTATTGGAAGATATAATAAAAATTCAGATGGAGAATCTGCCACTTCTAAAGGTGTTACTAAAAGAATAAAGAGAGAATTTGCAGGCGACCTATATAATGCTTATACTGGCGATGCATCTTATAATAGAAGATGTTTAACTGGCAATGTAACATGTTATATTAACGGAGCTTCTCCCGGATATGCTGGGAAACGTGCATTTCAAGACCATATAAGATTAGCTTATCGTGAGGGAACATCATATACACTTACTGATTCAAGTATATTAACATCTAAACAGCTTGATGAGACTTATCCTCCTTACGATAATACAGATTTAGCAACTGGTGCGCCGCCTAACTGGCCAATAGACTTACAAGACCCACAAGACTTGCAAATTGGATTAACGGAAATTGTTTATAATGTATCTGTTATAAATAAATTTTGTATGCGAAGTATGAGTGTAAGAGAGAAAAATGCTGATGGTGGAAATGGTAACTCAGCACAATTTAATCCAAGTAACGGAAAAGCTTTCTATACTGATTTTGGGAAAGATACTTATGGAAATTCCATAAGAGTAACTGGGTCTGTTCAAATGTATTATAATATTGATGGAAGTGGATATCAAACACAAGAAATAGAAAGAATACGATCATCTCAAGCTATACGTGATCAAGTTGATTCAGTACAAGGTTATATGAGATGGTCTAAATTCTGGTTTAATGAATTTATTAAATTAACAGATTCAGAAGATTCCGAAGTTAATATGCCAGATATTAAATATAATACATATATTCCCGGATTTAATTTTAGTAATATTTCAATTCCCCCAAAAGAAGAGCTGGATGGACATAAAGTAATTGGTTATTATTTTGTTGCCAATAAAAGAGATGCTAATAATTCTACTATACTTGACAGTGCATATATGTTACCAACAAGCAAAATTAGATCATCTCAGTCAAGTTCTGATAGGTTTATATTTTGTGGATTAACAAATAGAAAGCCGGGTACTGCAACATTTAGTTTTAATAAAGACTGGGTGCAGATACTTTCATTAAAGAATAAGTTTTTAAAAGAGATGTATGATTCGACCAGTGGTAATTTAAAATTTATTCCTCAATATAAACTTGGCATTGATTATTCAAAATTAAAAAATATATATACTTCCGATCCAGATCATGTAGAAAATAATAGAGGAATAACTAATTTTGGTAGTGTAGATGTTAATCCATTTGATGATGAAAGTAGAATTATAAAAAATCTTACAGAAGACTGTTTTCCTGGAACATCATATTCAAAATCTAAAAATAAAATAACAGAGGAAGATAAAGATGGATTCTCTTTATATACTGCATATAAGGAAATTCCAATTACAAAAATTACAAGATTTCAAATACAAGGGATGATTGATATTAAGTTTTTAGATAACTTATATCCACTTGAAATGAAAGATTATCAAGATTATGATAATGGTACAAACTATACTTTATATAATTATTCACAGGATAATAATACTTTAATAGCGAAGTTATCTAATGTAGCAATGCCTTATAATAATGAAGATACTGATTCTACAACAGGAAATAATATATCAGCATTAATGAATAATTATTTATATGGATATTTATATAAAGAATTAGCAAATCCATATTTTAATTGGAGAGACTTACCTTTTTTTGAGATAACACCATTTATTCCTTATGAAGAGAGAACTACAATTCCAAATATAGGAATTAATTCTTTTGGTGGAGATACTTATGTTTCTCCTATTAAATATACAAATTCATTTTTCTATAATAATTTTTTGAAGAAACGAGAAAAGAAAAGCTCTTGGATGGGTTATCTAACTGGTGCAGTTAGAACTGTAATGGGTGTTGGTAAAATTGTTGCAGGTGTTTATGGAGGGGGGGCAAAAGTAATTGCACAAGGAGCAAATGATGTTTTACAAGGAGGTTTATCTATTGCTACTGATGTAGTTATGGATTCTGCTAAGAAAAATTTTAGTTATGATTCGGATAAAACAAATAAATATGCAAAACTATTTAGAGATAGACTTTGGTCAAGGCATATAAATACAAATAGTATTCCAGATGATTTAATTGTTACTATATCTGAGATTATAAATTCTTTATGGTTTGATTCTACTATAAATGCTTATTGGAGAAGTGAAAGTAATGAAGAAAGATTATATCAATATCCATGTGAACAATTTAATGATGGTGATTATAGTAAATATTTATTAAATAAATGGACTGAACTATCTTTAGAGACAGAAGGTAACCGGTCTTTTATTGGTGCCGCAAAAAATGAACTTTATATTTATAATAGGGACTTGTTTTTAAATTCATTAAGACTTCATTATGCTATTCCATTTACTTATGATGACAATGCAAAGCAAAATGAAAAGCATCCATATAGATTAATTTATAGTGAAGTTAGTTTTACTGAAGAGCGTAATGATAACTATAGAATATTCTTGCCAAATAATTATAAAGATATTGAAGGCATGAATGGAGAAATAAAGAATATATTTGCTCATAATACACAGCTTATAGTATTTACTCCACGAAGTGCATTAGTATTTAAACCTTCTTATGAGGAAAAAATTATAGGAAGTATCGTTTCTTATGTTGGAACTGGAAGTGTTCTTTCAATAGATCCACAAAATGTTATTAATACTTCCAATGGAATCTTTGGTGGAATGACAGGAAGATTTGGATGGATATTATTAAATGATACTGTTTATTATATAGATGAAGAAGGAAGAAGCATAAATATGTTTTCATTATCTGGTAGAGAGAGTGCGATAACATCTCTATCTATGGCAATGATAGATAAATACTGTAAAGATAATATTCAATTAAAACAAGTATTTGATTACTTTAGATTACACTCAGTTGAGTTCCCACATAAGGATATGCCTTATGGTAAAAATGGAGTTGGTTATTTAGTTGGATATGATAATAAAAATAATAGAATCTTATTTACAAAGAAAGATAAGGATATACAAGGAATTACAAATGAGTATGTTCTTATAGATGGCGTATATTATGAAACAAGTGGTCCTGCTTTTGATGCAATTATAGAAGCACATCCAGATTGGGATAATTATTTTATAGATTATTCTACTGGAGAAATAGTATTTAATAAAACAGAAGAGACAAGTATTACAACTGAATCAGGAGATTTGCCACTTAAACCTAATGTAAATATCGTAAGTTTATATTCTGTTACAATTACATTAATAGGACCAATTGGATTTGATTTATTTGATATTGAATTAGAAGGAATGGATCCAATGACGACCACAAATACAACTATGATTTTTAATGATGTTCCATTTGGAAGTGTAATATCTATAACTCCAAATCCTCTTGTAAATTGTACTATTTCAAATCTTCCCCATGATGGAAGAATAATAACAGATACATCAATAACTATTACGGGTTCAATTGTTCTTCATAAAGCAATTGTAGTAAAATTAGAATTTAGAGATGGAACTTCTATTGATAATGTTACAGGTTTTGATAATTATAGTATATCTGATTCAGGTAATATATATAAAGTATTTGAAGATTCTGCAACATTAGATTTAGGCTATTTAACTTCAGGTATAGCATTCTTTGTTAATAATCAAATAATAACATCCCCGTATGTTGCCACTCAATCTTTAACAATAGTTGTGCAAAATGAAAATACTATACCGCAATATTCAATAGATGTAATTGATGTTGATAAAGAGTTATCATCTCCAATACAAGAATTATATGATGAAGGGGAAACAATAAATCTTACTTTTTCAACAGCAGGCTCGGCAGTTATTTATACCGCTTTAGGTTCGAATACATTGCATACGATAGATAGCAATTTTGTTTTAGATTCGGATACATTAGTTTATACTTCAAGCAAAGACCAAGC
>ERZ795059.930-NODE-930-length-34715-cov-16.406953_pt1 | contig 34715 bp, 33 predicted proteins | sample MGYA00375143_ERZ795059 | MGnify/ENA primary metagenome ERZ795059 (study PRJEB30188, sample SAMN05720168) | activated sludge metagenome | isolation source: Anaerobic digester | place: USA | collected 2015-01-07 ... | reverse complement strand
AGAGTACCGAGAGATAAATCTGAAGGAGTTTATGGCGGAAACCCAGAAGTTCTTCAACGAGACGGACGAAATGTACGGGGAACTGTTCGCGGCAGAAGTTCAGGAAGTCATGGGATTCCCGGCTGAAAAATTCACTCGCGCGGACATACTTTATTTCGCGGCGGTTCCTGCTTTCCAGAAGTATTTTCCCGCCGAGTTGACGATACCTGTTTTCGAATCGTTCATAACCGGAATGGGAATAGACTTAAAAACGATAGCCGGAACAGAGATTACGATAGACGACGAGATACGGGAGAAAAAGAACCCTCGCGCGGCTTGTTTCTCAATATCGGTTCCGGACGATATCAGGGTGACAGTCAAACCTTCCGGCGGAATTCCCGATTTCGAGACTTTTTTCCACGAGGGCGGCCATGCGTTGCATTACGCCAATACGAACCTCGACAAATGGGAGTTTCAGCAGCTTGGCAACAACGCCGTCACCGAGGGCTACGCTATATTCATGGAGAACATCTGGGGCGACTACGAATGGCTATTGAAGTATAGGGAAATCGTCCGCGAGCATAACAAAGCTTTGCCCGCATCGAAACGCGTTCCCGTCATGTCGGACGCTGAAATCGGCAAGCTGATACGCAACAGGGTTTTGTGGAAGATGTATATGGTGAGGCGTTACAACTGGGCGAAGCTGATATACGAGACGCTGCTTCACGGAGGCGGAGCGGAATATTTCGGGCCTTACTATGACGGCCCCGAAGACGATCCGCATCAGGCTTACAGAAGGATTTTTAGCAAAGCCTACGGGTTTGAACTGACGGAGAACGAAGCTCTCAGATTTAGAACGGATGTGGATTCGTTCTTCTATGCCGCCGATTACGCGCGCGCATTCCTTCTGTCAGAGCAGATTGAGGAAAAGCTCAGAAAGGATTTCGGCCCGAAGTGGTTCAATGATCCGAGGGTCGGGGAGTTCGTGAAGAAGAAGTTGTGGGCTTTGGGCAACAAGCCGGGCTCTGAAGATATTTCAAAGGCCGTTGGCGCTCCGGATTTGAATTACGATATTTTCACATCGAGGATAAGAGAACAGCTTGCCATAGCAGACAGGCTTATGGGCAAGAAATAAGAATCAAAGTTTTGAACAATGTCTGATTGAGGAGAGCGCGAATGGCTGATTCCGACGGCGGCGTAAGAATAATCGCGAGATGCGGGCTTGTTTGCTCTGAATGCCCCGCTTATATCGCCACAAAGGCCGGAGACGAGCAGAAAATCGCCGAGACGGCCGCGATGTGGTCCAAGATGTATAACCACGAAGTGAAGCCAGAATGTGTGTGGTGCGACGGGTGCGCATTGCCGGGCCGCAAATGCGGTCATTGCGCCGAATGCGATGTCCGCGCCTGCGCAGAAGGCAAAGGAATGGACAACTGCGGCCTTTGTCCGGAACTCAGCGGATGCGCGACAATAAACAATTTTTTCAAGCTCGCTCCGCAAGCGATGAAAGTCATTGAAGAAATTGCCGCCGGACGCTGAAAAACGCAAGCGGCGCGGGGCAATGATTTTTCCGTTCAGAAAGGGATGTTTCTGAAAGTGTGATTTTCGATTTCGGCGCTTAAGGTTTCGCCCGCCGGGGCGATCACGTTGCAATCTATCATAGCGCCCGTCATATTCATAAAAATAGTTCTATTCTTATCAGCGTCGTGTATCTTAACGTTGTGCCCGGCCCACTCGCTAGGCAGTTTCGGATATACGACATGTCTGTCCGAAAACTTATGGAACCCCAGAACTTGCCGGATAAGAGCCGATGTTCCGGCTAGTCTGGCAGGGAAATACTTTGGAGAACTATCTAGAGACGCCGCTTTGCGGGCGACGGCAAGCGCTAGTTCTCCGGCCTCTTTTGTCTTTTTGTATTTGAGCAGCCCTTGAGTTGCCAGTTCGAAGATGTGGGCCAATCCCGGCGCCTGCTCAATAAAATCAATTTGTTTAAAAATGTCGGGCAAGTAAGCCATCATTCGGTTAGCTTGAGCCATCGTCGGGATTTCCGCCAGCAACGGCAAAAAAGACGCCGGAGTGATAACAAGCCTTCTCTCTCCTCTTATCAGATCGAAGAAACAACCCGCTTCCTCATCCCAGCAGGCGGTCGCAATAATTTCTCTTAGCCTTGACGCTTGTTCGGCGCGCTTTTCGGCTTCGGCTATGTCTCCGAGTTTGCGGGATATCCCCTCGAACAGCGTAATTTCTTGTAGCGCCAAGGAGTTGAGAGCTATGGACCTGAAATCGTATGTCGGTATTTTTCTGCCGCCGATAGCGGCGCGCAGAGGTTCTAGGAACGGGTCTATGGATATCCAACGAGCGTCGGCATGGCTGTACAGCCCGTCTTCCTCCCGTTTATGCAGCGCCATCCAACTGGAAAACTTCTGTAGCCTTTCGCTCATTGCCCGCAAGTCGGATATTGTCGTCGCGCGCGAAAGCTGGAAAACCGCTTCAGCCACAAAAAAGACAGCGGGAAACCTGCTTGTCGACATAGGATAAACGAAAAGAGGAATGTTTCCTTCATCCGACTGGTTGTGGAAGAAAGGCCGGACTATTTCTACGGCTAGGTTGAAATCCAATATGGATATGAGAGATGAAGCCGCGCATGTTTCAGCCGCGGAAGCCGCGCTGTGGTCAGCCGAAGATTGAAGCCATCTCTCTTTAAGCAGCTTCATGCCGAACGGCATAGAAATTCTTTTTTCGATTTCGGCGTAAGTGGCGTCAAAAAGACTGTTAAGGGCCGATTCAGGCGTCTCAATGTTGAATTTGTCTCTGTCCAGCCATTTGCCCGTGAAAGTTTTTCTAAGCATGTTGGCGGCTGACAGCGAAGTGTCATAAACAAAGTTCTTCATAGCAGGATATATTATCCGGTTTGAGTCAATTTGTGAAGAAGCGCTTTTTGTCAGTATATGAACATGGCGTCGCCCAAGCTGTAGAAACGGTAGTCGTTGTCGATAGCGAACTTGTAGGCGCTCATTATGTTGTCCAAACCCGCGAACGCCGCCACCAGAGCGAGAAGCGATGTTCGCGGGAGGTGGAAATTCGTTATCATCGCATCGACGATCCGGAACTGGGAGCGGTTGTGGATAAAAAGCGAAGTCGCGCCAGAAGAGCCTGATTCAGCGCCGGCAAGCTCTTCTCTTGATTTGCCTGCCGCCCATGTCTCCAAACAGCGCACGGCCGTAGTGCCCACTGCTATCACGCGACCGCCTTCTCGCACGGTTTGGGCAGCAAGCCGCGCCGTCTCGTCCGGCACGAAATATACTTCGGTATGGATTTCATGAGCCTCTACTGTGCTCGTCGCGATAGGCTTGAAAGTGTCCAGCCCTATGTGAAGCGTGACAGAGGCGAATCGCGCTCCCGCGGCTTTTATGGTTTTTATAAGTTCGGGCGTGAAATGAAGCCCGGCCGTAGGCGCTGCCGCTGATCCCTCGCGTTCGGCATAGACAGTTTGATATCTTTCCGGGTCGTCTATTGCATCGTTTATATATGGGGGCAGAGGAACAATGCCATGCTTGGCGAGAAACGGAAATAGGGGCGGTCGGAGTATCTCCACCAGCGCGATTCCTGAATCGTTCTTGGAATCAAAACGACAGAAAGGGGCAGGGGGCGAGCCGTGGAAAAGAATTTCACCTTCCCGCAATCTCCGCGCTGGTCTGGCGAGGCATTTCCATAGCGCGCCGCCTTCGTCAGCCTGATTTAGAAAAAGAATTTCCACGCGTCCGCCTGTTGTTCTGTTAACAAACAGGCGCGCGGGAAACACTCGCGAATCGTTCACGACGAAAAGGTCTCCGGACCGCGCATGCCCGGCGATATCCCGAAACGCTCGTTGTTCGAGGTCGCCCGTGTCGCGGCGCAGGATTAGCAGGCGGGATTCGTCTCGCCGCTCGGCGGGCTGCTGGGCGATGAGACGCTGTGGTAGAGAGTAGTCGAGAAGCCGGATGTCAGTTGGCAACTGATATCTCCGAGAGTGGCGTCGGGCGTTTGCCAGAAGACTGCGTCAGCGGCTGCCTTGTCCGCCTGACATATACTCCGCCGCAAGTTTGATATATGATTCGGCGATTTTGATATTGCGGTTGTATTCTTCCTCGGTCACTTCTCGCACAAGCCTGCCGGGCGCGCCGAGAATGAAAGAGCGGGGAGGGAATTCCTTGCCGGGAGGAACCACCGAGCCTGCCGCGATGATGGAGCCTTCCCCTATGACTGAGCCGTCGAGAGCCACGCTTCCCACTCCGACGAGCGTGAAACTGCCGATGACGCACGCGTGCGCGACCGCGTTATGTCCGATTGTCACATAGTCTCCAATTACGCATGGCTGGTTTTCGGACACATGCGCCACCACCCCGTCCTGAAGATTCGCCCCCGAGCCGATGACGACTCTGGCCTGATCCCCTCGGACTACGGCTCCGTGCCAGACGCTTGAACGCTCGCCCATTGTCACGTCGCCGATGATCCTCGCGGTGTCTGCGGAAAAAACCGATTTCGGAATCCGCGGCGTTTTGTTCATGTATGAAATAACGCTCAAGAAAGTTTCCCTCTTATTATATCCGCGCCGTTCTTGACGGCGTCAGCGATTTTTGAGCCGTCTTTGCCGCCGGCCTGAGCGAGCAGCTTCGTGCCGCCGCCTCCGCCTTTGACCATTTTTGCGATTTCCTTAACAAGCGTTCCCGCGTCCAGCCCTCTGTCCGCAACATCCTGAGACACCGCTGTTATCAGATTGGCTTTCCCCTCCACGCTTGAGCCTAGCACCGCCGCGAACGATTTGTTTTTCACTTTTATATCGTCGAATATGGCTCTAAGCTCGTCGACGGTCAGCCCTTCAGGAGCAGCCGCGAAGAGGGCGACATCGCCTATCATCTCCGCCGCCGCGAGAGCTTCGCCGGACTTTTCCTTCAAGTCTGATTTGCCGGCCTTCTTGATTTCCCGCGCGAGCCGTTCCTTTTCGGCAATTAGCGTTTCTAATGACTGAGGAACCAATGTGTCCTTAATCTTCAAGAGAGACGCGGCCTTTTTCAAAGCGTCGAGTTTTTCGTTTATGTGCGCGATAGCCTGTTTGCCCGCCAGAGCCTCGATTCTTCTCATCGAACCGCCTATAGAGCGTTCCTCGATGATTTTCACAAACCCGATTTGCGCGGTGTTGCCGACATGGGTTCCGCCGCAAAGCTCCTTGCTGAAGCCTTCAACGTCGATCATTCTGACTTCATCTCCGTATTTCTCTCCGAAAAGGGCCATCGCGCCCTCTTTCTTCGCCGATTCGATATCCTTGACAGCGGACCTGACGGCCAGCGCCGCAAGAATCCTGTCGTTGACGATCTCTTCCACGCGCTCAAGCTCTTCGGGTGTAACGGCCGCATGGTGCGTGAAGTCGAAGCGCAGCTTGTCCGGGCCGACATACGATCCGGCCTGATGAACGTGCTCTCCTAGGACGCTTCTTAGAGCCGCGTGGAGAAGATGCGTGGCAGTGTGGTGTCTGACTATTGCCGCGCGCCTTTCAGCGTCCACTTTCATCGTCAACTCGTCGCCCTCGTTCAGGCTGCCTGCCGCCACCACTGCCCTGTGAACAATTGTTTTGCCTTCTACGACGAAGGATTCTGTGATGACAAGTCGCATTCCGGATTCTGAAACAGCCTCGCCGATGTCGCCCACCTGTCCGCCCATTTCTCCATAGAACGGCGTGCGGTTTGTTATGAGCGAAATTTTCTGCCCGGTTTCAGCCGTTTTTGAGGCCGCTCCGTCTATCACTATCGAAACCACTTTGGAATTCATCACGATGTTATCGTAACCGTCGAAAATCCCGGCTTCTTTGCCCTCTACCGCGTCGCGGTAAACCTTTTCGATGTCTTCGATGAACACCGAGCCGTCCATCTTGCTTCCCTTGCGCGAACGCTCTTTTTGAGACTCCATAGCGTCGTTGAAACCAGCCATGTCGATTCCGCTAAGGCCAAGCTCGCGGACGATTTTTTCAGCCTCCTCGATGGGCAACCCGTAGGTGTCGTAAGCCGTGAAGATTATCGACCCGTCAGCCAGTCCTGAAGAAGAAGACAGCTTTTCGCGGTTGTTTATCACGTAAAGCCGCCCCTGTTGAACTGACTCTGCGAACTGTTCCTCTTCCTTGGTCAATATCGTCGAAATGAAACCTGATTTCTCAACTATGTCCGGATACACCGAGCCGAGTATATCGGCGACCACCGGTATAAGTTCGGAGAGGAAGGGGCGGTCCAGCCCCGATTCCCGGCCATGTGTGGCGGCGCGGCGAATCAGTTTTCTAAGAAGATATCCGCGCCCTTCATTGGATGGAAAAACGCCGTCGGCGATAAGGAATCCCGAGCCTCTGACGTGGTCGGCCATAACTCGGAACGGAATTTTGGCGTCGGCGTATCGGACACCCGTCATGTCCTCGAGCTTGTGGATTATCGGCATGAACAGGTCCGTCTCGAAATTCGTTTCCGCGCCCTGAAGCACGGAGGCGACCCTTTCCAGCCCGGAGCCGGTGTCGATGTTTTTCTTCGGCAGAGGCGTCAGCTTTCCGCCGTCGTGCCGCTCGAACTGCATGAACACAAGGTTCCATATCTCGATGTGTCTAGCGCAGTCGCAGGACGGGTTGCATTCCGGAGAGCCGCATCCTCGGTCCGGGCCGAAGTCGTAGAATATTTCCGAGCAAGGGCCGCAGGGGCCGTTGGGGCCGAGCGAGGGAGCGCTGGCAGGCCAGTAATTGTCTGCCTCTCCGAACCTGTAGAAGCGCTCTTTGGCAATCCCGATTTCGTCAAGCCAGATGCCCGCCGCCTCTTCGTCTTCGTGATACACCGAAATCTTCAACTTTTCTTTCTGTATCCCGAAAACCTCCGTCAGAAGCTCCCACGCCCATGTTATCGCCTCTCGCTTAAAGTAGTCTCCGAACGAGAAGTTGCCGAGCATTTCAAAGAATGTGTGATGTCGCGGGGTTCTCCCAACCTCGTCAAGGTCTTTTGCGCGCAGGCATTTCTGGGATGTCGTCAACCTAGTCCGGGGAGGGGTTTTCAAGCCGAGGAAATACGGCTTAAACTGAACCATCCCGGCGGAAGTCGTAAGAAGGGTGGGGTCTTCTGGAACGAGCGACGAACTGGGATGCCGCTGATGACCCTTTTGCTCGAAAAAAGAAAGATATTTTTCCCTGATGTCTGTCGATTTCATCCTTGGCGCACCTCGAAGCGTAAAAGATTGTTTTCATAACCGGGCGCACGCGGCAGGCCCGCGTTCGCGCTCTCACAAAAAAACCGCCTTCAGTATTCATCCGGCGGAGTAGCGATTCATCGTTCATTTCTGCCGCTAATTGCCGAGAAGTTTTTTCAACTTTTCGAGCGCGGCCGATTGGAGCCGGGAGACCTGCATCTGCGAGACGTTCATCATCTTTGAGATTTCCGCCTGCGACAGGTTCTCAAAATACCGGTTAAAGATAACAAATTTCTCATCGTCTTTCAATTGTTTCAATCCGGTTTGGAGCGACAGTCGGTCGCTCAACTGGTCTATCTTTTTGTCTATCCCGCCGATCATCTCTATGAGAGGCGAGCCGCCCTCGCCGCCGTCGCCATCCACTTCTTTGTCAAGCGACACCATCCGGTACGACATCACGGCCTCGCGGGACTCGATTACGTCTTCAACCGAGCACCCTATTTCAGCGGCGACTTCTTCGTAAGTCGGCTGGTGGTCGAGTTGCTGGCTCAAACGCTCAATTGTTTGATTAATCGCTATATTCAGGTCTTTTATTCGGCGGGGAACCTTCAGGCTCCACGTTTTGTCTCTGAAGTATCTCTTGATTTCGCCTAAAATCGTTATCGTCGCGAAAGTGTTGAATTCGACTCCCCGGTCGGGGTCGAACCTGTCGACCGCGTTGATAAGTCCGAGATTTGCCACTTGAACAAGGTCTTCCTGTTGCTCATGCTTGCCGAATCTGTTCGCAAAAAACTTGGGCATGTTGATATGCTGCTCGATTATCCTGTCGCGCAAAGACGAATCTCCGCCCGCTCGAAGCTCCCGGAACATATCGAGCAACGCCTTGGATTTTTCGGGTGTTTGGCTGTCGGGGGTCAAACTGATATGCCTCAGACCGATATAATGGTTTTTTTCATTGAAATAACTACTCCGCCGTCTTTTTCAGCGCGGACTTCCACATCTTCCATCAGCGTTCTTATGAGAAGCAGTCCCAGACTGGCTTCGTCAGAGTTGGAGTCCGGCGGGGACGTCGCATTCTCATCTCTTATTTCAAAACACAATCTGTCGTCTTCGACGGAGCAAGATATACCAAGCCTGCCTTCCGCGCATGCCGGGTCCGCGCCTCTCATCGAGCAGTTGCACGCTTCCGACACGGCCACCTTTATGTCCTCCACCATGTCTACCGGAGCCGGGAACCGCGACACATATCCGGACACAAGCAACCTCACAACCCGCAGGTACTCCGGCCTTCTTGGTATTCTCAGCTCGACAAGCGAATGAGCTTTCGTGTCGATATTCATCTTCTCCCCCTCATTTGGAAAGCCGCGCTATCGCTTCCTCGCTAGAACGCGCGATTGCAAAAATATTTATCAGCCCGGTTATCTCGAAGAGTTTGTGAATCCGGTCGGAGCGGAGCACTAGCGCCAGTTCTCCCTTGTTTTCAGACACTCTTCGCTTGATTCCTATCAGGATTCCAAGCCCGGTGCTGTCGATGTAATCGACATCCTTGAGGTCGAGAACCATGTTCGGCGAATCCATCCCGTCCATCGTCTGACCTATCTTTTCTTTCAGTTTGTGAGCGTTGTAAAGGTCGATTTCGCCATTGACCGTGACGTATGTGTATTCTTTCTCTCTTTTAACTTCCAGCTTCAGATCCATTGGAATTCTCCTTTCAAGCTCAGCAAAACACTCAGATTAGACGTTGCTTTCGAGTAGTATATATTTCAAATATATGTTTTGCAACCGTTTAAGGCATCCCGCTATCTCTTTGACATCGGGTCGTCTGTGACAAATAATATGATAAACCGGACAGCGGCGGAGATCCTTTGAGAGCGACTGCAAGAAAAAAAATAATTTATGTGTCGAATTTCGGCGATATCCGTGGCGGCGGCGAGATCAGCTTGCTTAATCTACTGGAAAAAATCGACCGGACACTCTTCGAACCAGTTCTTATTCTGCCTGAGCGGGGAGGGATGGAAAAGCCCGCCTCCGAACTGGATATTCCCGTAAGATTCGTTAGCGTCGAATCTTTAAAGAGCCCGACCGCCCCTTATAGGCTGGCATCCGCGGTAGGCGGATTTAGCGAGATCTTCAAAGCAGAAAAAGCCGACATCGTTCATGTGAACGCCACCGCGAGAAGGGCGCTCTGCGCTGGAGTCGCCGCCCAAATCTGCCGTATTCCTGCCATACTTCACGTTCGTATCATTGATTCAGACGGGCTTCTGGACAAGATGCTTCTGCGTCTCTATCCCCGCGTCATCGCAAATTCAAAAGCAACTGCCGAAAGGTTTTCCGGTCTCAGGGGCGCAGACGCAAAAGTCTCTGTTGTCCATAATCCTGTTGACACGACGAAATTCAAGAGGATGCCTTTGAACAGAGATGTCAGAGCTTCGTTAGGGGCGGGGGAGGGCGACATACTCGCCGGAGTCGTAGGTTGGTTGCACGAATTCAAAGGACATCGATATTTCATCGACGCCGCAGCTAATCTCGCGGATAAAGCAAACATCAAATTCGTAATTGTCGGAGACGGGCCTCTTCGCTCCGAACTGGAAGCGCAGGCCTCATTCAGCCCGGTTGGAAAAAGAGTCGTTTTTGCAGGACAACGCTCCGATATGCCTGAAGTGATGAACGCTTTGGACATATTGGTTCTATCAAGTTTGAGAGAGCACTTCGGGCGGGTTCTCATAGAGGCTATGGCATGCGGCAAACCTGTGGTGGCCACAAACGCCGGAGGAGTTCCCGAAATCGTGGTTGACGGTGAAACAGGGCTGCTTATCCCTCCCCGAGATTCGCTGTCGCTGGCTTCAGCAATAGGCAGGCTTGCCGAAGATTCTTTGCTTCGAGAATCTATGGGGCAGGCGGGCGCGGAGCGCGCGGAAAACTTTTTCTCGGCCGAACGGCACGCCGAGGCGGTTCAAAGGATTTACTCTGCGCTTTAAGGGGCGGTTCCGTCGTCCCAAGGCTTTCGTCTTAGTGTTAAAAAACGCGGAATGTTTTCAGGCCGTTATCATTCAAGCATAAACGAGGCAACCAATATGGCTCAAACTGAATCAGGGATAAAAGCGATATTGAAAAATCCTATGGTTTATTCCGTCTTCACGAGTTTCATGGGAGTGAAGAAAGCAAGAAAAGAAATCGTGGAGAAATACGCAAAAGCCGCTCCGGGCGATTACTTGCTGGACATAGGGTGCGGCCCTGCTCAGGCTCTGGAGTACGCTAAAGGAGCGCATTATTACGGTTTTGATTCCAATCCCGACTATATAAAAGACGCGAAAAACCGATGGGGCGACAGAGGCGTCTTCATGTGCCTTGACGTTTCCCAAAATATAAAAGACCTTCCCGATTTCGACGTGGCTATGGCATACGGAGTGTTGCATCATTTGAATGACGACGAGGTCGTCAAACTGTGCGAGCTTGCGCGCGGAGTTCTAAAGCCGGGAGGAAAGCTGGTGACATGCGACCCATGTTTCGCGGAAGGCCAGTCGCGAATCGGCCATTTCATCGCTTCAAGGGACAGGGGGCGCAATGTAAGAACTCCGAAGGAGACCGAGGCCCTTGTTTCACAGGTGTTCGACATCGTAAAAACCGAAGTGAGATTCGATCTTTTATGGATTCCCAAATGCGCCGCGTTGATAGTCGAGTGCAAAAAGAAAGACTCAGCGAATTGATATCCCTGACTATGAGTCCAGCGGCAGAACCGGTATCCGCGCCGCGTTGACAGCTTTTGCGAAAGACGTTATTAAATACGAAGAAGCGATTGGAAGCGAATGGTGTCTGGTGGCGCCCGCGGTCTTCAAAACCGTTGTCGGTCATGGATGCATGGTCGAGGTGGGTTCGATTCCCACTCCTTCCGTTTCGTTGATTATTTTTACATAAGGATATTTCGCTCGGCATTCTGTGGTTTCAGTATTACAATGATGCCGACACTTTTAGCGAGAAGATTATTGGCGACCTGCCCCATCGAATTCTTGTCTCAAATTGGGTCGTATGCGAATAAGAAAGCTCTCTCTTTCTCGGTCAATCGGATTGCCGCGAATGAGCGTTTTTAAGGCAATTATTTATTTGAGCGTCTATACACCTAAACAGGGTTTGAGGTACAATTCCGAAACGCGCGAATATGGCGAGTCCGTATCTGTAAGGAAGCTTATTCGACAAATTTAGGAATTGATACTGCGGAGTGAAATTCTATTCGATGTAGTTAGTTTTTATTAAGCGGAATTATCGACGGAATATGAATTTAGTTAATTCCACGAGGAAATGAGAGTGTTTAAATAGGCAAGTGTAAGGCATATTAACGACTTTGCAGACACGAGAGGTTCGCTGAGAACCGTCGGCAATTTTAGTTCGATACGGTCAGGCAATCAAACAAGGGAACACAGGCGTTGGATCGAGACGCGTTGAAAAAAAACCGTGTTGATAATGGAAAACGAGGGTTAAAAAAGATATGTCCGATAAACAGAAAGTAAGTTATGGGGTAATCCTGTTAGTTGCGGGACTGATTGGTTTGGCGACCTTTATTTACGCTATGAAGGGGGTTTTTGCGACAATAACCATCTCGCTTGTGTCTTTCTATATACTTGATCCGATAGCGACTTGGTGCACAGGGAAGAGAATCGGCAAGTTCACAATGTCGCGGCTTGCGGGAGTTATCATTGCGTTTACTGCGGGGATTCTCGTTGCGGTCGTATTGTTGTTGGTCATGGTGCCGCCTATAGTGGATCAAATACTGAGGTTTTCAGAAAATTATCAGACTTACATAAAGCAGTTCGAGACCGTCATAGTTGATTTGCAGAGAAACTATCGCAAGCTTCAGCTCCCTCAGGAAGTTACGGAAGCGATTAACAGAAGTCTGAATTTAATGGTTGAAGAATCATCCACTCTATTAGGCGAAGCTGCGAAAAACACCAAGCATTTCATGTCTCAACTGATGCTTATGTTTATGATCCCATTCATGACATTCTATCTTATGCTCGAAAAGGATGCTGTTAAGTCTGCGATAGTGACGGTGTTTCCTAGAAAATGGCAGGATGAAGCAAGGGCGGTGGTGACGGAGTCGAGCGACGCGTTGCGTGGATATGTTGTCGGACAGATCATTCTGAGCGTTATCATGGGCGTCTCGATAACATTAATCCTCGGATTGATGGGTATTAAGGCTCCGCTTCTTTTAGGCCTTATCGCCGGAACCACGAAAATGATACCGGTCATAGGCATATTTTTAGGCTGTGTGCCGGCCGCGCTGGTCGCTCTCTCGGACTCGTTTTCTCTTTCTCTATGGGTGATTGCGGTGTTCACCGCGATTCAGCTTCTCGAAAATAAAATAATACTTCCGCTTTTTCTTTCCAGATATGTCAATTTGAGTCCTCTTGCAATACTTCTAACAATAGTAGTCGGCGAACAACTTGGCGGCATTCTTGGAATGTTTGTCGCCACTCCTCTTTTCGCCGTGCTCCATGTTTTTTACACGCATATCCGCGCAAAATACGATTAATACAGTATTGCGTCCTTACATGCAACAAGTCGGGCGTTGCTCACAAACTCGCTTTGCGCGTTGAGATATCCTGTATGTGGGCAAATATATATTACTCAGGGAAATGTGTGGATTCTTCTAATTCTTGATCGTGGTTTGTTTCGTCTAAAGCGAATGCTGTCATCAACGACGATCTGAATCCGGGCGGTTTTATTGCTATCGCGGCAAACCTCGGAGCGCGTTCCGGCGGCATTTTCCGAAACGGGGTTTTGAGTCTTTCTATCGCGTCTTCCCATGGTCCGCTCGGAACGTAGTCCCCCCATATAGGAATTCTTGAAACCGTCTCCAAACCTATCTGTCCGAGCATTTTTGAGACTTCCTCGAATGTGAACGATTTCTGAGGCAGTTCCGGCGTGTCGTACATCTCGGAAATCCTTTTTCTCGCCGGGTTTTCGCTGTTTCTGAACTCCAGAAGCAAAGCTCCGCGGGGCCGTATCACTCTGGCCATTTCCGACACCGCTAGTCTGATATCTTCCCGCGAAGGCATGTTGTGCAGAGTGTTCACGCATAGCGCGGCGTCAAACGCGTCTCTTGGAAACGGAAGAGCCTGCGCGAGCGCTCTTGTCGGGAAAACGCACGATCCGACCATTTCCCCCAGCCGCGCCGCTGTCTGGCGAATCATCCCCATTGAAAAATCGACTGTATAAATTTCATGTTTTGCCGGATCGACATATTTCTCTATGAAAGCTCCGGCTCCGGCCCCTACGTCGAGTATCCGTCCCTCCCACTCCTTCGGTATCGGAGCCAGCGAGCGCCGGTTCACTTCCTCCATGCCTGAACTTCTCGAGTATGCGTCAGCCATCCTCTCGAAAGTGGAAAGTATCGGTTTATATTCTTTCTTCATATCATTTTCGATTGTATATTATTTGTATGTCGTCCTCAAGACGCTGGGCCCGGAGCGGTTCGCTCAACCTTGGAAGTATTTCTTGCTTGCCTTAGTATGTGTTACATTACTAGCAGTTTGCATGAGCGTATTGCGGAGGAAAACATGAATCATTTCAAGGCCAGTCGAGGATTCAAAATGACCGCGCTGTTTTTTGCGATTGCAGGGGCTGCTCTCGCGGCATGCTCGGCCCGGATACCGCTCTTGAATGTGGCGGGCTATGAGTTGGCGGCGGTCTCCGCCCTGTTTCTGGCGGTGGCTTGCGGAGCTTTGGGCGTCGTGGCGGGCGCTGATACGCGTGATCCCGGCATCAGCCCGAGCAATTCAACTTGGCATCTGGCTAACGTGAAATATTCTCAGGCGGTTTTTGCGGGTTTGGCGGTTCTTGCGATTGTTTACGCCATATCCGCGTACAGCACGATAGTCGTTCAGAAATGCAATCTTGCTGCAGGCGCGTATCTTTTTTTCTGGATAACCATCCCAACCGCGCTGCATTATGCCGCTGTCGGGATTGCCGCCGGGCGGGCGTGTCGCGGAAAAATCGCCGCCGGAGCTTTAGTCCTTTTTTACTTTCTTATAACTTGCGCTCACTCCTTCGCCGTTTTTATGGACGGTTCCCGATGGACAATGCCGAACCTAACGGTGGGCCTTTTCACAGACGCCGGGTTTTACGGTCTCGCGTTGGTACCCCCGCCGGGATTCATTCCGTCCCGTCTGCTAGTGGTTTTCACATCCCTGTTTTTCATAGGCGCAGCGGCGGCGGCAAATCCGCAGGCTCACTCATCCCGGTTGGAATCGGATTCTTATTTTTCCCGCCGCGCAATGCTGTCCGCCGCCGCTGTTTTTTTGTTCTGTTTCATATTCTTCCCCGATCAGACAGGCGCGGGATCGAACAAGAGATTCGTTTCGTCTGTAATGTCGGCTAAAGTCGAGACTCCCAACGCGGTGATATTTTATGACCCTAATTCGTTGACGAAGGGACGCGCGGAAAGAGCCGCGAGGTTTGCGGAATGGTACATCCACGAAATCAACGAAGCCGTGCCGATGCCTGAATCGCGGCGCGCGCGCGTTATGCTCTATGCCGACAACGATCAGAAGCTTCGCCTCACTGGAGCGGCGGACTATTTGTTTTCAGCCCCGTGGCGCGTCGAAGCGCACATGACGGAAGACAGGGTGGACGATTCGGTGTTCAAGCACGAGCTGACTCACGCTCTGATGTCGGCTTACGGCAAAGGCGTTTTCGGGACTCCTTACAACATGGGCGTTGTCGAGGGCATTGCGGAAGCGGTTGAGCAGGATTTTTTCAGAGGCCCGGAATTTCAGGAGAATTTCTCCGCCGCTGTGAAAGCAGGGGCCATCGCCCCCGCCTCGAAAACTATGAGCACCGCCGGTTTCGGCTCGTCAAGCATGTGGAAATCCTATGAAATGGCGGGAGCTTTCACAGGTTTTCTTATCTATAAGTACGGGCAGGAGAAATACACGGAATACTATGCATCTCCCGAACCCGAAAAAGTGTATGGAAAAACAATTACGGAACTGAATGACGAGTGGATGGAATGGCTGAGCGGTGTGGAGGTTTCTGCTTATGCGTTGCGCCTCGCGCAGATGAGGTATGACGACGAAAAATTCCCCGCCTTCTACAAAAAGAGATGCCCGCGCATAGGTCCGCTGCCCGGAACGGAAGAGCCGTGGGCGGCTGTAGCTTCGATGATGGAGGACGGCGAGAACCTGAAATCAGCAGGACTTTGCGAAGAGATGTACGCGAAAGACGGGAACGCCGACTGGCTGGTAAAGAGAGCAAGAGCTTTGTTGAAAGCTGGAAAATATGCCCAAGCGGCTGAATCAGCTTCGCGCGCCGTTGCGTCGGAAAAAGCCACTAATGAGGCGAAAGACAGCGCGATGGCAGCGCTCGCGGCGGCTCATGCCGCAACAGGAAGGTTTGACGCGGCTACTGCCGCTCTTCAGCAACGCGAGTCTTTCGGTTATGCCAAACCCGGACACGTCTCGATTCTCATTGAAGCGATGAGCCGTCCCGCAGCGAGGGAGGCTCTTTTGCCAGCTATGATAACAGGCGTTGATTTCGAACCCGGAGCCGTTCGCCGCGCAATTGAAGCCGATCCTGATTTCATATCTTTATACAGTCAACTCGCGCTAAACATGAAAGCGAAAGACTTCGCTTCAGAGGATGAGTTTCTGAAGAACCTAAAAAAAACGACTTTGCGTTTTGCGGATAACACTCCCGGCTACGACGCGCTCAAATTGAAAACGCTGATAAATCTTGGCGATAAATTGACTGACGCGCGGAGATACGACGAGGCGGAGAAAACCTATCGCGCGGCCTTGAATCTGAACCTTGGCGCGCGGGAAAGGTTTACCGCCGAACGCCGGATCGAGAGGACGCGCTTCTTCGAAAAACTGACGTTCTGAAAGCGCGCGTCTTAAATCCCGCGTGTGGCGCGAAGGCCGGACGGCGCGAACTGGTCTGCCGGATACCGTGTTTCGCGGCATCGGACAAGCTTGCGCCTAACTCATCTCTGCCTTATATTATCTCACTATGAATAGCGACTGCGAGGACGGGCAAGTGGATATAAACAGCCAGATGGAAATTATCAAGCGGGGCGCCAAAGACATAGTGACCGAGGACGACCTCAAAGCGATTCTGGAAAAGAGCGCGCAAACAAACGCTCCTCTCAAAGTCAAGTTCGGTTGTGACCCTTCTGCGCCCGACATACATCTCGGCCATGTCGTCATTCTGAGAAAACTGAGGCAGTTTCAGCAACTGGGCCACATTGTGCAGTTTCTTATCGGGGACTTCACCGCGCGGATTGGAGATCCGAGCGGCAAATCAGCGACCCGCCCCCCTTTGACTGAAGAACAGGTGCGAGCCAACGCCGCCACATACAAAGAACAAGTGTTCAAGGTTCTGATGCCTGAAAAAACCGAGGTTGTGTTCAACAACGACTGGCTCGGCGCGATGTCGCCGCATGACATTGTGAAACTTTGCGCCTCTCACACTGTCGCAAGGATGCTCGAACGGGACGATTTCAGCAAACGATTCCGGGAGAATATCCCCATTAGGATTCACGAGTTTCTCTACCCGTTGTTTCAGGGCCATGATTCAGTTGCTCTTGGCTCCCATGTCGAACTCGGCGGCTCCGACCAGTTGTTCAATATTTTGGTCGGGCGGGAGCTTCAGAAAGACGCCGGACAGACCCCTCAAGTGGCTCTGACCATGCCTATCATCGAAGGGCTTGACGGCGTCCAGAAAATGAGCAAAAGCCTCGGCAACTATGTCGGAGTCACAGACCCGCCCAACGATATGTTCGGCAAACTTATGTCGATACCGGACACGCTTATAGCGCGCTATATGCTGCTTTTGACCGATATCCCCGAAGAGGAGATAAACGGAGCCGCGATGGAAATCTGGTGGGGCAGCGAGAATCCCCGCAAATTCAAAGTCAGGCTGGCGCGGGAGATTGTGACATTCTTCCACAGCGAAGCAGCAGCCGACGAAGCCGAAGCGGAATTTGACAGGGTTTTTGCCCGAAAAGAACTGCCCAGCGACATGGAAACCTGCAAGTTGCCGTGCGAGGAAATGCCTGCGGTGGAACTTGTTTTCGCGTCGGGGCTGGTGGCCACAAAAGCTGACGCCCGACGGATGATCAGACAGAAAGCGGTCACTATCGACGGAGAGATTCTTGACGATGAAATGGCGGTCGTGAAAATCGAGCCCGGAGCCGCTCTGCGCGTCGGAAAACGTCGGTTTATCCGTCTTGACATCAATTAGCCTCGTTGCTACACTATCTTTGCTCTAGGGTGATTAGCTCAGTTGGTTAGAGCGCATCCCTGATAAGGATGAGGTCGGTGGTTCGACTCCACTATCACCCATTTCAGAATGATACTGGACTTAACGGTTTGTATTTTGAGCGTCTTGAAATCTCAATAGTGTAATCTGGGTTAGTTTCTGAAAGCTCCGGCCAGCCAGTAAAGTCCCACCCAGAATCCGGCTGCGATGATGGCGAAAAGTATTACTTTCAAAGGATGAAATATCTTTTTCTTAACGCTGGAGAAATCAGGCTCTCTTATCTCCGGCATATGCCAATCAGCGGCCGCTTGTTCGACTTCCTTCATGTCGAATTGTTCGACCCATTTTTTTGAATTTTTCTTGTCCTTCATGCAAACCGCCAAAAATACTGAATGAAATGACACATTCTTATTCTACTACGAAAACGATGGCGGCTCAACAGAACCTTGTTTAGAAAGGATGGCCGTTTGACATAGCGCGTTGCCGCTGTTACGATGGCGGGGCGGATTGCATGGGGGAAACAGCATTATGGGCGAGAAATGGGAAATTTTAAGCAGGCATAATGACTATGAAGTAGTTGTGGCGGGCGATTTCGCGCTTCCTGATCCTCAAAAAGAGGCTTCTGTTGCCGAGCAATGGACTCGAGCCGTTCGGAAGAATCCATCGCTTACAAATGGCGTTATCCTTGCAGTCAAATCAGTTGAAAAAGGGCCGGACAGGACAAGAATAAATTGTTTGAAAGCCGAATATAAATACTATTACGTCGGCATGTCCTCGATTGACATAGGGGCCGCGCTCGCTCCTTTGGCTGTAAGCGGCGTCGTCAGAATTCATGACGGCGGGGGCTGTTCTTATGTAATGGCGCGCCGCTCAAAAAAGGTCGGCTTCTATAAGAATTGTCTTGAATTCTTTCCTTCCACAGGGATTGACTGCGGCTCGGCTGGAGAAGATGGAAACGTGGATTTTGAGCATCAGATTAGTCGCGGTTTTGAGGATGAATCCGGCATCCCGGCCACGGAGATCAAGGGTATCGAGCCTTTCGCGCTCGTGCATGACACAGGCGGCAGGGTATACGATATCTGCGCCGCCATTGATATCGATTGGAGCGAAAGATTCAGTAGTTCATTCATCGAAGCGTCGTCAGGCGGTTATTCGGAAGTGGTGACTGTGCGCGAATCGGAACTAAAGAACATCATCAAGCGTAAATCCTATGAAATCGCGCCGACGTCATTGGCGATAGCAAGAATCTTGGCTTCCGCTAATTAATCACTTTTTATATAGTAATAGATGGCAAACAAAAGATTATCAGTGTTTTTAGGGTGTATATCAGCCAAATTGGCAAAACCAAGTCGGATTTTTACTTCTAGAGCGTTTTTATGCCGCTGTTCGATACAGTTTCTGAAGAGATGTTTTGGCTGAACCTGTTTTTTCGTCGCGAGTGAGGAATGTCACAACAGAGGAAATTAAATATTGTATGTTGCAATATTATTATCTTTATTCTAAAATGACCAATCAATAAAGTATATCGAAGGAAAACAAGGGAAGGCTGTAGTCGAGAACCGATATGAAAAAAAGAGGCAAAGTCAGAAGCGTTGTAATGACGACGTTGTCATCTGTGGTGGTTCTTGTGGTGGCTCTCTTGCTTGTGTGGGTGTTTTTCCTGCACAAGGGAGGGCCATTCAATTACTTTTTGAGGCCGAAATCCTTTGAGTTCAACCACAAAATGGAGCAGGCTGACTTGTATTATTTTGCGAGCGAGTTTGCCACAGCCACTCCGATGTTTGAAGAACTGGTGGAGATGCGGCCTGACAACGCCATAGCTCACGGCAAGCTTGGGGTAAGCTACGCAAAAACAGGCAAAGTGGAAAAAGCGCTTGAGCATCTCGAAAAAGCGGTGGAACTCGACCCGCAGTTTCACGAGGCTTTCGCGAACAAGGCGGCGATACATCAGAGTTTGGCAAGGCAGAAGAAGGAACTTATGGATTTCCCCGGAGCGAGGGAACAGTATCTGATGGCGGAGATGAGCATAGAGAAAGCGCTTGAAATCAAGCCTAAAACCTCGCGATATCTTGAAATGCAGGGAGAAATAGTGTCCGAGCAGCGAGAGATGCCCGAATAGAATTATTGCGGGTTGCAAAAAAAAGAATCACTTGATACAATTTCGGGTCGTATGATAAAACAATCGAAAGTGTCGGAGGAAATATAGATGGATATTGCGTCGCTGGCCGGAGTGCTATTCGGTATGTTCTGTATTGGATTCGGCGCGTTTATGACGGTCAACTTTAGCCCGGAAGCGTTGTTCCGGCTGTTTATCAACGGGCCCTCCATTTTCATTACTCTCGGAGGGACTGTGGCGTCGACGCTGATCCACTATCCGCTTCCTCAGGTTTTGAGCATCATCCCTATAACAAAAAACATTTTCACGACAACAAGCGAGACCCCGACGCAGGCGATAGAGATTCTTGTCAGCCTTGCCGAAAAAGCGAGACGCGAAGGTCTTCTCTCTCTTGAGTCAGATGTGGAGATGCAGGAAAACGACTTCCTCAAAAAAGGCATCCAGCTTGTTATCGACGGCACGGATCCCGAACTTGTCCGCGAAATCATGGAAATCGAGCTTGAATATCTCGAAGAAAGACACAAAGTGGGCGTCGGGCTGTACGAGGCGATGTCATACTACGCTCCTGCGTTCGGAATGATCGGGACGCTCATAGGACTTATAGCCATGCTCGACAAATTAGGCGGCGACGTAGCTCTCATCGGCCCCATGATGGCCGTCGCGCTCGTCACCACTCTATACGGCTCGGTATTCGCAAACTTCATCTGTCTGCCGATATCAGGAAAACTCAAAGTTAGAAGCTTAGAGGAGATGACTCTGAAACAGGTTATGATTCAGGGCATTATCTGCATTCAGGAAGGCAATAACCCGCGAATAGTGCGACAGAAACTGATGAGCTTCTTGGCTCCGAAGCTGCGCCGAGAGCTTGAAGCGGCAGAGGCTGCGGGAGAAAGAAGGGCGGCTTAATCGATGGGAAAAGTTCGCACTGGAAAGAAGCCCGAAGAGCCACCTCGGGGCACGCCGGCGTACATGTTGACCTATGGCGACATGACCACGCTCATGATGTGCTTCTTCATATTCCTTTTCAACGCAGGCAAATACGACACCGAAGCTAGAATACGGAACGCCATCTCGTCTTTCAGACAGTCGCTCGGCGTTTTTCCAAGCTCGATATCGGTGCTGCGGCCGGACGAAGTTCTTCTTGTCCCGAAGGAAAGAGGCACGAAAGATTTCTTCGGCCCGGAAAAGCAGTTGGAAGACCTTGAAAAAAGGCTTCGCAAAGAAGTTGAAAAAATGCAGGATATGGGCAAAGGCTATCTGGACGTATTGAAACAGGGCAAAGAGGTGCGGGTTACCGTCGGCAGCCAAGCCCTGTTCGATTCAGGTTCAGCGTCAGTAAAAGAGCAATTTAAGCCTTCTCTTGACCGAATAGCGCAGTTTATTAAAGACAACCACTTGGCGGTCGTTGTCGAAGGTCACACTGATCCTATGCCGATAAGCACTGCGGTGTATCCTTCGAACTGGGAGCTTTCTTCAGGCCGCGCGTCTTCAGTGGTCAGGTATCTTATTGAAAAACATGGGATAGACCCGGCTTTGCTGCAGGCAGCCGGATACGCTGATAAAAGGCCCGCTTTCTCAAATGAGACGCAGCAGGGCCGCGAGAAGAACAGGCGCATTGAGATTGTGTTGAAGCCCACCGACAAGACTCCCGGAGGAGAATCCACAGCATTGAAAGCGCGGGATATTTTCGGCGGCGATTTCGAATAACAATAGACTAATCGTAAAGACAATATAAAGTGGGCCACAAGGCCCGCTTTTTTTATCGCCGTTTATTATAGCAATATGCCAATTAAGAACTGGTGTAATTCCAGATTCGTCGATAGAACTGCCGAACCGAGGCGAATTTCAAAGTGAAAAAAGGCTTCCATCCCCTAACGAGTTTGGGTTGCAATCCTTTTTATTGAGTTGGGGCGCGGTTTCCGCGCTCAATGACTGCGACAATTCAGGGCTTGGCAACATCGTCACCACTTTAAAAAATGCGCATTGCGTTTCGCGATTTTCCGCTCTGAACAATCGCTCTAGAATCCTAATGTAGGATTCGGGTAATAATTCGTGTAAATCCGATTCTTCAGTTCCAGCAAAGAAACCGTGTTGAAAGGTTTTTTGCGCGCTAGTTATCCAACAGCCTGCAGATGCGCGACTGGCCATAAAAGAGGATAACTTCTTTGTGTTTTTTAATTAACCTTAGCTAGGTATCAGCGCGGGTAGACAAGGTCTACGGAACAGGCGGTGTGAGACGGGTCTACTGAAAAGTCGTAACACTTGGGATGATTCGTGCGTTGGCAACCGGGAACAGTGTTGTTCCTTGCTTCTTTTTCAGTTGAGCCTGTGCCAGTGAAACCGTCGTTGCGAGCGCCGTCCCTTTTCCAAAGGGTGCATGTCCATTGAGTCGCGGGTTTCGGACCCGCATAGAGATATGCGGGAGCGCAACTGGTGTGGTTGTCGTTCTGAGAATACTGATCGCAAAGCGGATTGTTTGTGGATTTGCACAGACTGGCGGCTCGAGAACGCGCCTCTTGTTCTGTTGTTCCTTCGCCTATGAAACCATCGCGCGAGGAGCCGTCGTTTTTCATAAGATTGCAACTCCAAGAAGATATCGCGGCGCCTGCGGGCAGTTTGTCGGAGTCGTATTCAACTAGCTTAGTTTTCTCATTTATCTGAACGTCGCAGGTAGTGTGAGCCGGGTTCTTTGAATAATCATGGCAATAGGGGTTGTTTGTTGACATACAACTTGTGGCGGCGTTGTTTCTTGCCTCATCTAATGTCGAACCCGTGCCGACGAAGCCGTCTTTGCGCGCTCCGTCTCTCTTCCACAGTTCGCATCTCCACCCCGCTGTATATTCCACGACGTTGACCATCACCTTTTCAGGGATGGCCGGTTTAGGCTGTACAGCCGCGACGGGAGCAGAAACGCTTGCCGGCGCTTTTGCCGCTCCATCCTTTGACGGTTTCACAGGAAGAAGCTGTATAGTATATTCGGGGGCGATCTTAAGACCTTTTCCTTTTTGTTTGTTCGATTCCCTCTCGATAATAATCGCCAGATTCTCTTTTCCGGAAACGTACACAGGGCCGACCGCCGCCGAGCATTTTCCCTCGTACGCGGCGTCTATCACTTCAATCTTGAATCCTGTCACATATTTGTCTTTTGTGACGGGCGAAAGCTCGACAAAGCTGCTATGGGAGTTCGCCGGACATTTGCTTTCCACAGTGTATGAATAACTGATTGTTGCCCCATCGAAATTCACGCTGTCCAGAGTTTTTATAGTCTTTTCTTTAAGCGCGTCTGCCGCTTTGGGAGCTTGACCGAGGCACAGAACCGACAAGGCGGCCATAATTGCCATCGCGTTCGCAATTCTCTTTTTCATGGTTCATCTCCTTGCATTTTTCAAAGCAATGATTTTCATCTACTAAAAATTACACTTCATAACTTCTTTTGACAAAAATTATATATCGAATTTGTTATCTTTGCTAACTTTTCATTGCTTCATGCAGTTACTTTTAAAGGATACCGAACGAGCTATTTCTGATTGAACGGAATCTTTCTCAATATGGATTCGAGGCCTGCGCGCCATTTTTCGAATTCATCCGCATCGAACTGTTTGGGATATTTTTTCACGTGGCGGCCGGCTGCGTCAGACAGGTAAAGCGTCTTCAGGAGTCGGAGAAAAAAACGCGGATAGCGGATGAGTTTAAGGAATCCCGGAAGTTTTTTCAGGTTGTCCTTCGGCGCTAGCTTGTTCTCCATGTCCCAGTCGATCTCAAACGCGCCGCTCTTCATTATTTTGTCCAAGTACGACCTTTCCTCGGCGAAGATATACTTTTGTAAAACATAGAGATTGATATATTTGCAGTCCTGATTCAACTTGTAATCGACGTTATATTGCCATAGAGACGCGACGTCGTTTTTGCCCTCTTTCAAGGCGGTTGTCATGGCGGCTGATGCGAATTTGGCCGCGCGCATGGAAGATGATATCCCGGAGCCGTTAAGGGGGTTCGGCATGCTGGCGGCGTCGCCGACTATTACGAGTCCGGGAGCGACAAACGAGTCGAAAGAATTCCTCAGCGGGATGCGTCCCCCCTTGCCGCCGCGCACCACTTTGTCCCCGATTCCGCCTTCCTGTTCGATGATCTCATTAAGTATCTTGCGAGGATCTCCGCCGGGATATGAAGCTAGGATGCAGACATTTATGTCCACAAGGCCGGGAGTGTCCCGGCTTACCCATTGAACGCCGTCGTATTTGCCGAGCACGAGAATGGACTTTCCTTTGCCGTCCGTGAGGTCTTCCCTAATCTCGCGATACGCAAGGATCGTTTCGTCCTTTCTCAGTTTATTTGCAAAACCGAACTTCTCAGGAACCGCTGATCGTAAAATCCCGTCCATGCCCGAAGCGTCGACAGAAATTTTCGCCGCAATCTCGCCGAGTTCTTCTCCGCGCGAATATCTGACGCCCGCGACCATCTCTTCCTCCATCAGTGGGCCGAGAACGGTTGTGTTGAAAAAGAGGTCCGCTCCGGCTTCCTCGGCGAGGTCGATCATTCTTTTCGCGAGGCTCTTGCGGTCGAGGTTAAGATGCGTCGGCGGCATATTTGCATTGATGTTTACGCAGGACATAGGAGAATATAGAAGAAAGTTGAACGCGCCTTTTATCTCGTCCGTAGGCGGCGGGGGGACATCAATTTCCTCAAATACGCGCGCTTCTACAGTGTCCCACCAATCATGGCCCATCGCTTCTCGGTCGCATTTTTCGAGAACGGCAACGGAATATCCGGCCTTAGCTATATTTCGCGCAATAAGGCAACCCGCCACTCCGGCCCCGGCTATCGACACATCGTATGTTTTTTTCATTTTATCTCCTTGTTACTGCTAAAACTTTCAGCAATTTATCAGTATGCGCGCGACAAGTCAATCCCGTCGATGTATCTCGTCGCTCGCAGGCTCCTGTTTGCCGGGTAGTCGCTGATCTCTTGATCTGTGTTCAGTCGCCTGATGCGGATGATTAGGAGTTTGTTTTTTCACTGACAAGCCGAGATTGCTAAAGTTTACGCCGGATTGTGCCGATATATGTATTGAGTTGAGTTAGCAAGAAATAAACACCCTTGGAGAACCGTCCGCTATAGGGCGGTTTTTTTTATCCGAAATTTACTGATGACAGGGGCGAATCCAATCGATTTTTTACCGCAGTTTCGCATGTCGTCTAACGAAAAAAGCTCCCTTAGAGGGAGCTTTTTTGCCGTCGGCCGGACTTGAACCGGCACGCCCGTTTTGTAGGCACTAGCACCTCAAGCTAGCGTGTCTGCCAATTCCACCACGACGGCTCTTTCATTGGCGTTTTTAATTATAGAGTTTTTAAATTCCATGTCAATAATTGAATAGCGATTGATTACAGGATAAAAATCTTCCAGATATATCAAGATAACGGACGGCCGATTTCCAGCCCGATTCTTTCTGAGCCGAACCGCCAGCCGTCTCGCGAGTTGTAATACACCCATATTTCCCCGTTCGGTCGCGGGGCGAGACACAATTGATAGACCAGCGCTTTTCTCCAACCTTTGTCGGGAGAGATAATGGGGGCCGCGAAAGGCTCCTCCCACGATATCCCGTCTTTGGATATCAGAAGCATAATCGCCGAGCGGGACTGACCTTTTTCATCCGTAAAAATGCCGTTGTTGAAGCCTATCCATCTTTCGTTTTCATCATCTCGATAAACTTTAATCGCGCCTGCGCCCATGTTCCGAAATGCATGGCCGGGATTGGGAGACAATATAGGCTCGCGTCTTTTCACGAACGGTCCGAACGGATTGTCCGCCTCCGCAACGCCTATATATTTAGGCTCTCCGAATCCTAAGTCCTTTAGAAAAACTGAATTAGAACTGTAGTACATCCTATAGACTGAGCCGTCTTTCACGACGCATGGGCATGACATGTTTCGCGTCGCGCCCATTTCCCACAGAAGGGAAGGGGACAAGACTTTTCTCGGAGCGCTCCAGTTTTCCAGATCTCTCGACACGCGCGCCGAGATATCCGAACGCCACGGCGTTATGAACGATTCATGATAAAGAATGAAATCGTCCTCGCGGGGCAAAAGCCACGCGCGCATTCCCCTGCACACTCTCTGTTCGCGCCGCCATTTTATACCGTCGCCGCTCGTATAGCGGTATATGAACAACACCGAATTCAGGAACATGTGCCAGCGGCCGTCCGGGGATTCCTCCGGAGTAAGGACCACAGGGTCGCCCACAAGCCATTCGGGCCAAACTGGGGATATTAACGGATTCGCAGGATGCGGAGTCCATTTCATGTCGATGTTCATAAAACCTCTTTCAGCCAGCCGTTCAGCGCGCCAACAGCCAGTCTCTGATGATGTCCCTCATGTCCGCGCAACCGGAATCGGTCTGCATGCAATGAAAAGCTTCTGGATAGAATTTGAATGTTTTATCTTCGGATGCCAGATTTTCAAAAAACTGCTTTGTGGCCGCTGCCGAAACCGCCACGTCTTTGCCTCCCTGAAAAATCAGAGCCGGAGCTTTAATAGAGGCGGCTCCCACTCTCGCCGCGCGGTCTAAAAGTTTCTTCACCGCCATCATGTACCCTGTGCTCACATATTTCAAATGCAACGGGTCGTTCTGGTCGTACACGATGTTATCTTTGTTTCGCATGCCGCGATGCTCGTCTCCGGTCACTTTCACAACCCTCCATGAACGACTTATAAGGAAAGCGAGAAGGTAGAATGGGATTTTGATGAAATCGCGGAGAGAGAATTTCATAGCCGGTTTTATGGCTGGCGCAAGCAGGATCATACCTGCGGCTTTGCCGGGGTGATCGATGTTGAAATTCACATTTACCGCCCCGCCGAGGCTTTCTCCTAGCACAAAAAGCCGCGCGCCCGGATGCCTCGCCATGATATGCTCGGACAACTCGGCGATGTCCTCCACGAGAATTCTTCCGTCCATCATGTGACCGGGATGGCCGTCGCTAAGGCCGTGACTGCGGTAGTCCGGGACGTAAACAGCGATACCGTGAGGAACGAGCGCGTCGGCGGTGAGCGAGTAATACCAGCCGTGGGCGCTCATGCCGTGCATGCACAGCAGAACTCTCTCCACTGGCCCTTTTTCTGGCAGCCAGTATTGCACGAAAAGCTTAACTCCGTCCCTGCAGGTAAAATACTCATACTGTCCGTCGCCCGCAGCGGGATCAGGTCTCAAAGCAAGGAAATTCTCATCATATTTAGGATGCGCTTTGTTCATCATAGGACTGATTATACTACTTAATAAAAAAATGAAAAAGACTCAAGGACACAGCGCGACACCGCGCGCCCAGAGACAATCCCCGCAGGTGGGAAACGCGTTGCCGAAGCAATCTTCCTCGTTTGATTCGGCGAGATAGCATTCGCACGTGACACACGGTGGGAAGTCGAATTCTATCACCTTCCGCCTGAAATCAACGAATTCGGGCTTAATCCAGATTTTGCTGATGTCGTCGGTATTTATGTCGCCCACATGATACGAGCGGATGTTCTTCTGCCTTCTGTTAATGAAGCATGTGTGGGAGTGCATAAGAGCGGGGCAGGGGCTGATTTCCCCTTTCCAATTCACACATAGAGCCCCTTTCATCACAAATGGGCACAAAGCGTCGGCTTCATAATAAGAATTATTTCGCGCTATGGATGCTGTCGCCCCGGCGTTTACAAGAAAGCTCAGAATCGAAGGGCTGGTTTTTCTTTTCACGTCTATCACAGGAAGAGAAATGTCAGGCAAATCGCAGGAATGCCGCATAGCAAACGGACGACCCGCTGAAATGCCGTATAATATCTCGTCTTTCATATCGGGCGTGTAGGGCAGAATATTGGAAACGATGATGAAATCCGCGCTCAGTTTCTTTGCGATGTCGGGGAGACCGGGAAGCTCGGAGAGATTGCTTCGTGTAAGAACGAACTCTATGCCAATCTCAGGATTTTTGTTGCCTTGCAATATCTTAAGCGCGTTAAGATTCGAGATATTATCCATAATGGCGGCCAGATTCGCGCCGGGCCGCATGTGATCATGTTTATCCTGTGAAACGCCGTCGATGGACACCACAAGCTTCCCAAGTCCAGCTTTGATTAAGTCTGAAGATTTTTTCTTGTCCAGAAGAGCGGCGTTAGTAATTATCTCAGTCGACACCCCGGTTTTGCCAGCTTGACCGACCATGTCGATTATATCGGGATGGGTTAGAGGCTCGCCGAACCCCCAAAAGGCCATTTCCCTGATTGACGGATTCTTCTTAGTCTGTCGGATAATCCTTCCGAATGTTTCGCGCGTCATCCGGCCTTCCTGCTCGCTCCACGAGTTCCTCATACAGGAGCGGCATTTGAGGTTGCAAAAGGTTGTCGGCTCAACATATATTTTCGACGGTTGAGGATCCGCGGGTTTTAACAATAGACCGTCTGCTGTCATCTTGGCGAAAAATTTATTGTTGCCTGAAAAACTGGCGGCAAAATCATCATCGTTTGTCAGTTCGACATCGATTAAAACGCGCTTTCTGCGGTTGCGGCCGCCTGAAGCATTTTTCGCGAGCGGTTTTGAGCTATGTGTCTTGATTATTCTTTTCTTCATATTGTCCCAAGCGCATTCGTGATTAGACGGCATGCGGACAGCAAAATATGATTCGCAGAAATATTTCTGTTATTATTTCGAGCCTAGCCTTGATGGGTCAGTGAATATCGAATCGAGAGTCTTGTCAAAATTGGGAGGAGTGCCGACCATTAGCTCGACTATGATTCCATCCGCGCTTATGAAAAAAGCGGTGGGAATGTACATGATTTTATAATCGTTCGACACAGGCTCTTCTTTGTCCATTAGCACAGGAAACGCGATTTTTTTATCGGATATGAAATCCGTTGTTCTTTTGACGCTGCCAGCGTCTCCTTTTCTGGACACTGAAAGAATCTCAAAGTTGAATTTCTTTTTGTTCTTGATGTAATAGTCGTTAAGAAGCGGGATATCCGCGCGGCAGTGCGGACAACCCTCGTTCCAGAAAACAGCTATCACATTTTTCCCTCTCAGAGACGCGAGCTTGTAGGATTTGCCGTTCAAGTCGGTCAGAGTGAAATCCGGGGCTTTTTTTCCGATCAAATTCAATTGGTCTTTGGTTGCGCTGGTTTCCTGAACAAGGTCTATCATGGGGATGTCGCCGCCGTCTGCGACAATCTTGAGAAACTCTTCGAATCCGAGCCTGCGAACAGGTTTAGTGACTGATGGGACGCGCATTGTTTTCAGTTCTCCCTTCGCGTCGACAATATAAAACGAAGGGAACTGAAATGAGGTGAACGCTCGGGCGGCTGTCGTTTCAGGATCGTATGCCAGAGTTGCTTTAAAACCGTTTTTCTTCACATAAGAGCGAGCAAGTTCTCGTTCGTTGTCGTCCTTGCCTCGCGTCGCCATAATAATCTTGAACTTAGAAAGTATTCTGTCGCCGGATATGATTTTTTGAAGAGCTTTAATCTCAGTGGCTGTCGTTTCATCGCCGGGAATGAAAAAGCATAAAACATAAGGGGAGCCGAACTTGCCGAGATGTATCTCGCCGGAGGGATCGGCTTTTATTTTAAGGTCGCCTAAAGGCGAGCCGGGCATTATCTGCGCCGTTGCCGAACCTGCAATATAAACGCATAAGGCTAGAAGAAGCGCCGCCGTTTTCGCTAAAACAATCATATTCTTCCTCATAATCATTTCCCTTTCTCTTAACACTAATAGACGCGATCTTCGCGAACTTTCAGTATGATTGCGAATTCTTGCTATTTGCGGCGCCGAAAGAAAGACCGCCGCGTTTTGCCACACGATTATTTTATGCTCGCATGGAACTCGCGTCGATAATTTTTGCGATATCGCTTTCATTCAAGTCGAAGTTTTTATTCTTCTCAATGCCGAGTTCGGTAACGACGATATATTTCGCGATTGGAATCTCGGCATGTTCAAGCGTTTTTTTAGCGCAGGCCACAGAGCATCCATCTATCGCGATGATTTCGTCAGCGCCTTTGCAGGAAGCGATCATTCCGCTGACATGCCCTCCGATGCCGGCAAGGCAGAACATGGAGGCGACTCCGGCTTGAGTCATTTTGACTGCGGCCGCATTTGAAAGTTGCCCGACATTGCTACCGCCCGAACACGGCAACACAATGACTTTTTTCGCTTCGCATTCGCATTTTTCGCTCATATCGATTCTCTCTTTTAACCAAAGAAATAAAAAACGTATTTGAGAGTCATATATATGCCGGCGCCTATGAAAACCGCGCCTACTATCCTGCGCATCCATAAATCGATCTTTACGAGAGCGTCAAAAGCTTTTCCCAGAGACCCGGCGCTGAAAGCGATTATTCCTGCGAAAACAACCACTGGGAGACCTGTTCCTATGCCGTAAAGCACAGGAAATATAACGCTTGAGTGGAACTTAACGGCTAGAGGAATAAGCGCGCCGAAAAACAACGCCGCAGAGATTGGACAGAAAGAAAGAGCGAAAAGCATCCCGAGAAGTCCGGCTCCGACAGCCCCTCCGCGCGCGGCCGCTTTCTGCGCGTTTTCGCTCATGCCGCCTCCTATCGATGGAAGCGACACAAGTCCCAGCAGAAACATGCCGACGATTATCAGTGTCGGGCCGACAATCTTGTTAAAATATAACTGTAGAAACATCGATATGCCGGGAGCCGAAAGAAGTCCGGCCACGATAACCACGCTGATAATCAGATAAATAAGACTCCTTCCAGTCGTGTAAAACAACCCGGACAAAAATACGCGGCGAGAGTTCCCTAATTCTCTCGATATGTATGAAATAGCCGCGATATTAGTCGCCAGCGGGCACGGGCTTATGGATGTCATAATGCCAATCCATAAAGCGGTCGCCGCGCCGAGGAGCATAGTTTCAGGCATATTGCGCTACTTTCCTTCCAGATAGGCTTTGACTTCGTCTTGGACGAAAGTCAAGAATGCGGGTTTGTTTTTATAAAGTCTCCAGACCATTTCGAGGTTCTTCCATCTTGTTTGCTTGCCGTCCTCGAACTCGGCGACTATCACCGATTTAAAAGATAGTTGGTAGTCCTGAATGTAATGTTTGTTTTCAGGATTGTCTAAATTGACTACATTCCAATCGATGGTTCCGTCGTCGATCTGCTTTTTGAAGCCGGTTCTGAGGGCTTCGCCGGTATAGTTCTCAATGTAAGTGCAGGACGCGCAACCGTTTGTTGTCTTAAAGTAATAGACGATAATCTTCTTCTGCGGAACCTTCTTCTCCGGCTCGGCGGTTGATTGAGGTTTCGCAGCTTGAGCCGGGACGGAGGCTTGAGGCGAAGAAGTCGGGGATGGGGAGCTTTTTGCCGCCGCGCTTTTAGTATCTTGCGCTTTTGCGGGAGCTTTCGGGTGCTCCTGTTCGTCTTTTGGGCTGTCTGCAGGCGCCGCAGCCTCATCTGTCGTCTTTGTCACATTAGGCTCCTGTGCCACAGGCGCGTCCGGTCGAGTCGTATCAGCTTTTTCGATATTTGCTTTGTCAGAAATGCGTTCGACGACGGAACCTTTCTTTCCCATCTCTTCGGAAACAAAATATGCGATGCTTACAACCACGAAAGTCAGCAGCGCGTATGTCGCTATTTTTTTAGTCTTCATTGACTCACCCTCTCAGTTTTTTGGCTGCAATTCTCAGGAAGCGGCTTTGATCCATTCTGCGATTTCTTTGGGGGTGGGGACTTTTCCCGCGCACTTAACTTCCCCGTTGATGGAAAGAGCGGGAGTCATCATGATTCCTCTTGCCGTGATATCCATGATGTTTTCGATTTTGACTACCTCGATATCAGTTTGTCCGCTATCTTTGGCAGCCGCCACAGCGTTTTCGTATGTCTTCTTGCATTTAGGACATCCCGTTCCAAGCACTTCAACTTTCATTGCTCAATCCTCCGTTGTTTTTATTCGCATCATTTGAAATCTCCGACAGGATCGGCGCTTCCGTCCAGATGAGACTTGAGACGTCCCTGTTGGGATTTCAATATTGCGTTGTACACATATTTTCTGACAAACTTCAGCGCTAGATGTTCGTCTTCGTCGGTAATTATCGCTTCAAGCTCCATTAGTTGCGAGGGTTCAAGACTGATTGAGGCTCTATCCATTCTCAACATCGTTTTTCTCCTATCCCGCTATGGCGCCGAAAATCAGGCCGCTGATAGTCGCCATTACGATTACCAAGGATATGAAGACTACCGCCTTTTTCGTTCCCATAACGCTTTTAATGACTAGCATATTGGGCAGGCTCAGCGCCGGGCCGGCAAGAAGAAGGGCAAGAGCGGGGCCTTTTCCCATCCCATTGCCGATTAATCCCTGAAGAATAGGTATCTCAGTCAGCGTGGCGAAATACATGAATGCGCCGACAACGGAAGCAAACAGATTAGCCCAAAGCGAGTTCCCTCCCACCAGTCCGCTAATCCATTGAGAGGGAATAAGCCCCTCTTGGCCGGGACGTCCGAGAAGCAGTCCAGCCACAAGAACTCCGAATAACAGCAACGGGAGTATTTGCTTTGCAAAACTCCACGTCGATGAGAACCAATCGGCAGGCTCTCCTTGTTCCGTATTCATTACTATGGAAAGCCCTACAATCCCAACGGAAAATGCAACAATAGGGTGATTCGGCATTATAACCGCCAACACTGCGGTTGGAATCGCGGCTAGCGCGATTTTCCACCATGACATCTTGAGCCATATAATAAATATGATTCCCAAGGCGGCTGATAAAACCCCAGTTATAATCCATTTGTATCTAAAAATTGCTCCCCACGTTCCGTCTGTTTCCGCTCCGCTCCAATTCGCAAACACCAACACGGCTACCATGAATCCGAAGAACACTGCGTTTTTCCAGAGCGGTCTCGAAGGCTCGGTCTCAGGCATTGCCGCCGCTACTGCGGCCTTTTCCATTTCTTCTTTTCTGAATATCAGCGCCATTAGCAAACCTATAATAATGCTGAATAACACCGCTCCCACAGCACGGGCTACTCCTAGTTGGAACCCAAGAATCCTTGCCGTCAGGATTATTGCAAGAATATTAATCGCCGGGCCTGAATATAAAAACGCCGACGCCGGGCCGAGTCCGGCTCCCATCCGATATATCCCTGAAAACAAAGGAAGAACGGTGCATGAGCAAACCGCTAGTATGCTGCCTGACACGGAAGCGACGCCATAAGCGAGAACTTTATTCGCTTTCGCGCCCAGATACTTCATCACTGCCGCCTGACTTATGAACACAGCTATCGCGCCGGCAATAAAAAAAGCGGGCAACAAACATAAAATCACATGCTCCCGCGCATACCATTTCACAAGATGCAGAGATTCCATCACCGCACCGTCGAACCTGCCTGTTCCGACCGGCAGATAAAAACTGACAAGGAAAACTGCGGCGATTGCAGTCAAAGACTTCCATTCGATTTTCCAGTCCGTCATGCTCGCGCCTCTTTCACAACTGTTTTGCCTTTTCGTTGTTGAGTCCTTTTCACGTTTGAAATTTGCGAAGATTTTTTGTCGCAGACGGTTCCAGAACAACTTTTTGCCAGTTTCTCGCTCAACAACCCCCTGTTTTCTATGTGGCTTAACCTGTCGAATTCATCCTTCATGCAATCCAGTTCGGAAGCAGACCCCCGCATGAACTTCTCAAGGCTTATTAGCTTTTGTTCAAGTAAATCTTTATTAAGGGCGTATATGACCCATTGGCTTTCGCGCTTGTCCGAAACGATTCCTTCTGAGCGGAGCCGTAGCAGATGCTGGGAAATCCTTGCTTGAGGAACACGCATTACTTCCATCAGTTCGCACACGCACATGTCTCTTTCTGCCAGCAGGCGTATGATTTTGAGTCTGTTGTCGTCAGAGATAAGTTTTGCGAAGTTTAAAATATCCTTCATGTCGCGCTCCGATAGCATATTCGCATAAGCTAATATAAGCTGCCCGCGCTCGTTTTTCAAGCTCTCTTTAAAACTGCCCTATTCAAGCGCGCAGACGGCTTCTACCACATATGCGCATTTTGCCGCCCATCATCTTCTCTTTTATGTTATCGGACCGGGAAAGTTCACAGGGATGGTTCTTTCTGATAAACTTAATATCAATTCGAACTGTCTGCGTTTTATTGCGGTTCGATAAACGGCGCAATATATGACCATCTATCTTGTTTTACCGGCATACAACGAGTCGGAGTCGCTCGTCCCTCTTCTGGACAAAGCCGCGACCGCCGCAGGTTCATTAAGCGCGCCGTTTAAGGTCATCGTTGTGGACGACGGAAGCTCGGACGGCACGGCGTCTGTGGCGATGTCTCACCCTTTAGCCGCTCGCGGTATGCTTGAGACGATACCTCACAGAGTCAACCAAGGGCTTGCGGCGGCTGTAAGAACGGGGATAGAAGCGTTCCTGTCGCGCTCGGACTCGGACGACGACATAATGGTGACGATGGACGCGGACGACACCCACGATCCCAAGTACATAGAGGGGCTTCAAAAGGCTGTGAGCGCGGGCGCGGATGTCGCCATCTGTTCGAGATTTGCGGAGGGCGGAGTCGAGGTGGGCGTGAACGCGTTCCGTAAGCTTCTGAGCCGGGGCGCAAAGTTGTTCATGGACTTGATCGCTCCGGTATCCGGCGTGAAAGACATTTCCTGCGGATATCGAGCGTACGCGAAACCCGCGCTTGAGAAAGCATTGAGAGTTTACGGCGAACGCATGATTCAAACCATCGGCGGTTCAGTTCAGGCTGAGTTGCTTGTGAAGCTTCAGGCGTTGGGCGCGAAGGTTGTCGAGATTCCGTTCACTCTTAGATACGACCTGAAGCGCGGTCCAAGCAAGTTGAGGATGACAACGACAATACTGGGTTATTTCAAGCTTCGCGGCATAAAACGAGCGGGGGGCCTTGAGGCCAAGCTTCGTTCCGCCGTCATTTCCTCGCCCCCGGACGCCTCAAAAACACTCGTGCTCACTTGCACTTACAATGAAGCCGACAATATCGAGAGGCTTATCGACAGGATATTCTATTTTCTTCCTGGAGTTTCCGTTCTTGTGGTGGATGATTCGTCGCCGGATGGAACTGGCCGGATAGTCGAGGCGCTGAAATCAAAATATGAAAAGCTCAATCTTATTGAGAGGCCCGGAAAGTTGGGGCTTGCCACCGCGATTTCTTCCGGAGTCAAATGGGCGA
>ERZ795059.922-NODE-922-length-34826-cov-10.138104_pt1 | contig 34826 bp, 28 predicted proteins | sample MGYA00375143_ERZ795059 | MGnify/ENA primary metagenome ERZ795059 (study PRJEB30188, sample SAMN05720168) | activated sludge metagenome | isolation source: Anaerobic digester | place: USA | collected 2015-01-07 ... | reverse complement strand
GAGGCCCCATTTCCCGCCCCCGCAAGCTCCCAGAACCAACGCCCGGCACACCCTTCGCAGAAGGCATACCACCCGCCGTGACATCCACCCCGGACACCCCCGCTCTCGAACCCCCCGGCCCCAATAACGAAACACCCCCTCCCGGCGGCGGCTCAACAAATCCTGACCCCAAAACGAACCCAACAAATCCCGAAAACAAAACCAGCGAATCCCCATCACCAGACCCAAAAACCAAAAACGATATCCCATTGGCCCCCTGCACTTCCGCTCCCAAACCCCAAACCCAAAACCTCAAACCCAATAGCGAAACGTCCCCCAATAACACCCCGCCCCCCGCGAATAAACCCAAACGCCACATCGGCCCACCCGGCTATGACCCCGAAAAACGCCCACCGCCCCCTTGCGCCTGCTTACAAAAGAAAAAAGAAAAATGGGTCGTATTGAAAACCTGGTAACGCGCCTGCGCGCCCTTCCCTCCCCGCCTCAAAGAATAATAAGTCTTATAGATCCTATAAGTCCTATAGGTCCTATAAGTCCTATTGCCCTGTTTACTCCCTATTTTTCAAAGCTCGCTGAAAGCTGAAAGCTGAAAGCTGATGGCTGATAGCTGATAGCTGAAAGCTGCTCGCTTCTTACACTCCCGGACAATACCCGTCTTCGCCTTCGGCGCACGGATGATATCCGCCGGAATTATAGAATTGAATTATGCGCAATAACTCGGAGATCCCGATACTCCAATCCGCTGGCGCATAGTCGCTGGAATGAAATGCGCAGGAGGTGTCTCCGGGCGGGCCGGGCGCATAGCCGTCTTCCCCGGCCGCGTCACAATGATATCCGCCGGAATTGTACAATTGAATAACCCGTAAAAGTTCGGAAATGCTGATTTGCCCGTTGTGATCCTGATCCGCCTTGTGAAAACTGCAATCCACAATCACGGTGCGGACCACGGGCGCGGCGGCATTGCCGGAAGGATCGCTGACCGTGAAGGTCACGTGATATTCGCCCCCAAGGGAGGTATCCACGTTGCTTTCGCCCTGAATAAGACTCGTGATATCCCCGGCGCACGAATCCCACGCGGTGGCCCCTGCGTCCGTGTAATACGCGCCACACGGCACGGTCACGGTGGACTCGCCGGTGAGCGTGATCGTGGGAATCTGGGTGTCCTGCACATGAATGGTCCGGGTCACCGGCTCTGCCTCGTTCCCCGAACCGTCCGGCACCATCGCGGTCAACACATAGGTTCCCGGCGCGGCCGGATTGAATTCACCCGTCACCTGAATCTGGCCGGAAATATCCCCATCGCACACATCCATGGCGGCCACGCCCTCATCCGTGTATTCCCCGCCGCATTCCAGCGTCACTTCGGGATCGCCGAGGAGCGTGAGCACGGGCGCTTGAGTATCCACCACATGAATTGTACGGGTCGCGGGCTCTGCCGCATTCCCGGCGCTGTCCGATACCGACGCGGTCAATGTATACGTTCCCGGCGCCGCGGTATTTACTGCGCCCGTCACCTGAATTTGGGCCGACATGTCGCCATCGCATTCGTCGGCGGCCAGGACACCTGCGTCCGTGTATTCCGCACCGCATTCCACGGTTACTTCGGCATCGCCAAGCAATGTGATGACCGGCGCCCGCGTGTCCGCCACGTATACGGTGCGTGTTTTTGCCACCGCGGGATTCCCCGCAGCATCGCTAACGTTATAGGTCACAATGTAGGTATTGGGAATGGACGTGTTCACGGGATTATCCACCACAATCTGTTCCGTGATGTCGCCATCGGTTTCGTCATACGCGATGGCGCCTTCATCCAAATACATAAAATTGCATTCCACGGTCACCGGGTCCGAACCCAGCACGGTGATTTCCGGGGGAGTCGTATCCTCTCCGCCGCCTTCCCCCTCGAACGGGTCCGAGAAACACGGCGGGAAACAACCGCCGCCGTTGATCGCCGTGGACGGATCTATCGCCGCCAGCAAGTACGCTTCGGCATCGCCGCCCATCGCATTATATTCCGCGAGGTTGCACACGCCATCCAGATCGGCATCCCCGTCAGCGGCAAGATATTGGGCCGCGCTCCGGTCCAAGTCCGCCACATTCGCGGTGACGCCATATTGCGCTAACACCCCCACCATGGCATCGATCATCCAGGAACTCCCATCCGTCGCCAATCCGGTAAATAAAGTCTGGAAGGTGCCCTGAGACAGGATGGAGAATAGATCGGTATTGGCGGCGCTCAGCCAGCCCTGCACCACGTCGCCATTCGCATCCCAGGCCGCGCGCACGCAGCAATAACTCGAGAAACCGGGATTCGCCAGGATGAAATCCAGGAGCTGGACTTGCGTTACGTCCACCAGGCCATTCTGATCGTTGTCGCACACCGTTGGCTCACACGCGAATTGCGGGGTTCCGTACAATGCCGTCAAGGCATCCGCCACCCCGGCATCCATTGCCGTGCCGTCACAGGGAATTTCGCACGCCACCGGGCAGGACTCTCCTTCTCCTTCGGTTTCGCCTTCGCCTTCTCCTTCCCCTCCGCCGCCCACCGGAATCGTTAATGAATCTTCCGTAAACGGCAGATCCAGCGGCCCTTGATACACCTGCCAGGGAATATCCAGCACCGGATACGTCCAGGTGGTCCCTATAATGGTCAGAGATACTGAGGGAATGGCATGTACAACGACATCCCACGTGAAGTTTTCGTTATACGCCAGATTGGCCTGATAGGGATCCACGGAAATGTCCACCGGCAATTGCTGGCCTTCCGAAGTAAAGACGTTTCCATCACTGGCCGTCATATTGTCACATCCCAATGCTCCATCGATTTGGAATGAGGCGTATAAGGCGACCTCGCCATTGATAAAGGTCTTTATCCAATCCGGCCAGTCCAATTGACCGATGATAAGATCCACCAGATCATACCCGTAGATCTTGATGGATTCCGTGGTTTGGCTCAGTTCGGACGTGCTGTCCAGCAGGTAATTCTCAAACGTCGCCGCCTGTTCTGCCATAAGATTTGTATTCGGCATGAACGGTATGTCGATTATGAACGGTTGCACCACAAAATCATCGCCGAACGGATTGGGAATCGTGAAATTTATATTGAAGGCCACTTTCATGTATATCTTGACCCCCAGCGCATAATCCCATTGCCCGTTTGCGGCGCCCGGAGCCAACTGATTGTCCTCCAGCACGTATTGTCCCGCGACATCCGCATGCACATTGGCGTCCGCCTTAAAATTCAGGCGCACCTGAATTACCGCCCCGCCGGGTTCTTCGCCTCCGCCCGGCCACCAGCCCGAATCCCAGCCAAAGTCCAGTTGGGAATATTCCGCGGAAAACGCCACATCGTCACTCGCCGCCCGAAAGGGTTGAGCTGATGCATCTGACATCAGGAACGCGCCGGCCAAAACGGACAGAACTACACTTGTGCGCAAAAAAACAAAACGATCCATGTCATCTCCTTAAGCCTGCCCTCAAGCCAATACATCACACCCTCGATATTTATACCATAAACCGCGCCAAAATGCGTAATTTGTCCATAGCTCGAATCCCACATCGGTAAAAATGAAAAAACATGGACAACATCAGGTTTTTGATCGAGTCATGGATAGTTAACACAGAAAATCGTTTTCGGGAAAAGCCAATGAATAAAAAAAATCCTGTTATGGAGCAGCGGGAGGTTCTTCCACATTAGAGGCAGGGGGCGGTGGCGTATCTAACGCGGCATTATGTTGAGCCAGGCGATATAGCCGGCGGAACCGGTATATTCCCAGCAATCCCAACAGTCCGACAAATAAATCAACGGCGAGTTGTGTGCCCACATAGGCCACGTACAAGGGATCATCGGGATTTAACATGGAACTCATGAGTATCGCGGGGTCAAAATTTTCAGGCATATTCCAAAACATATGGAGCATCGTAAATGGGCGGGTGAAATAAAAGAGCAACACGCTGAAGCCGAGGGCGAATCCGGTGAGCGACCGGATATCGGAAGGAATGTCGGAATGCCGCTGCCGAAGCAGGGCGATACAGGAGAGCACTAATACGATCATAAAGAGCAGGGAATCAAACGCATTCTTGATCATCCAATTCCCCGTAAGGTCAATCATGCAGGAAACCGACATCAGCAAATACAGTCCGAAAAGGAGTTCATGGAGGCGTCCGGAATCGTGGGTTATCGGAGGCTGAGTAATCAGGCGCCCGGCGGGCGTGGCATACGCCGCCAGCACCGGTTGAACGTTCAGAAATTCCGGCGATGGGACGCCTTGTGCGGTTTCAATGCGCGGTACCAGGAGAGCCAGCGCGCGTTGCGCCGTTCCCCACCGCGACAGGCATGGCAAGGGCTCCCGGCTCACGGCGGTGATGAGTTCCGTGACACAGGCCGGCCCCAGCAGTATATTCAACGCTAATCCCAGACCAAACCCCGCGCAGGCCAGGATGAGCAACAGTTCTTCTCCAAAGCTAAAATCCCCCAAGAGGATCATTCCACCGGAGAATGGGTAGAGACCAAGGACGCCAAGAGTCAGCGCGCAAAGAAGAAAAAGCACGGCATTCGCCGTGACGGCGTTTGTCGTGCGTTGTACCGTGATGGCCTGAATATCGGAGAAATAAAACCGGTGGGCGGTTTCCGTGAAAAAACGCCGCCGCAAGACCAGCAGATGGTCCGGGCCCAGGTACAACCGGGTCCGCTCTCCAATCGCCAACAATCCAAAGGTGAACACGAGTTCCACCAGATACAACACGCCGAAATACGGTCTTGACCGGCCCGGCAATGCTGTATATGAAATGTGTGTGTTTGCCATGACGTCAAAATTCCGAGAAAAGGCTGCCCGTGAACACAATAATGGCCACGGCCCAAACCACCATTTGCCCCGCTGCCAACAAAACAGTTAATGGGAACCAGCCGGCGCGGCGGCCCAGGGGGTGAGTCACCGTTTTACGAAACCGCAACGCCAAATACAGGGAAGCGGGCGCGGTGACAAACGCCGGGAACAGCAAAAGGCCCAGGGCGAACCCCAGCGCTATGTCCGTGGCCCATGGCAATACAATCAGCAGAATAGGAATTGCCAGCATGAGCGGGATGCAGGCTACGGCGAGCGCCAGCAAATCGTGCCGGGGATACGCGGACTGAAACTCCGGAAGCTCACCGGAGCGAATTCCGTTTTCCAGGCACTGGGGACAATACCGCTTATCCTGGGTGTCGATGGCGCACAGGGCGCATAGAAAGCGTCCGCACCTATCGCAGGCCGTTTCCGCGCGCTTATCCGCGTGATAAAAACACGCCGCCTCCGATTCTTCCCGCAAAGGTTCTCCATACCGGCCCAGGAATTCATTCTGAACGGCGGCGGGAAACAGCAGCGCGATAAAGGAAGTCTTACAATGGGGACATACCCGCGGCTCCACGGAATTCGACGGCAATCTCTCCATTTCCCTCCCGCATCGGGGACATGCCGTTCCGGACCATGCTGTCAATGCCGTGCTCATGTCACTGCCTTTTCATATATGAATCACACGTGTATCGCAGAAGAAATCATGCAGCGCCCGGCGCTGCTCGTCAAAGGCCACCATAATATATCCAATGTAAAGCACCATGCCGCTGACCAGTTCGCCAAAAGCGCGGCCCAGCGCACGGGGATAGGAAACGCCGGACCTGTCCGGCATGACCACTTTCAATCCGCAGGCCATTTTACCGGGGGTGGCCCCGAACCGTCCGATAAACCACGTACAATACCCAATCGTCAATACCATGCCCATCAAGCCCATCAGCCCCGACATGATGATGAATAAGGGATTTTCAAAGTCTGGGGGGAAGAAGATCATCCAGGCCGTCTGAATTGCTGTTTGAAACACCCCGATAATCACCCAGTCGATAATTTTAGCGCAGGCCCGGATGCCAAATCCGGCATAGGGCGCCGTTACCGGATACACCGTGCCTTGCCGCACCCGCCGGAAAAACACCGGCTTGCACCCGCCGCAGACGTATACCGCGCCAAACGGGATCATCTGATCGGACGGTTGGTGCTGGCCGCATTCCGCGCACCGTTCCAAGACAGGCGCCTGGGATTGGCTTGAATCACGGGCGGGCAATGACGCGAAGCGCTGCCAGTCCGGCAGATCGGGATTCCAAACGAATGTTTCCGGGCCAATCGTTTGATCCGCTACACGCTGTTGGAATTCCTCATCCCCTAGTGGGCCGCGCCGCTCCTGCCCTTCTACGTAATACCATTCCACGCATATTCCTCGCCGTTATTGCTACTGCTTTATATAAGAGTGACAAGACACATGGCTAAATGTCAAATCGTTTTTGAATAAAGGTTTGCATTGACTGGTTTGAACAAACACTATCATTGTTTTCCCCATCCCCTTAGTCCTCGTTCCTCATGTGAGCAGGGTTGAATCAAAGTTCCAGATAAGCGGCTAACGTATCAAGTTTTTCCGCGACTTCCGATGGAATATCGCCTGGATTTGCATATTTCACCAAAAGATAAAATTCCCCCTTGCTTAGTAATACCGGCTGTGAATGTTCCTGGGCAAATTGCTGGAAAACCGCTTCGGCCAGAGTACTCATCTTTTGCGTCTTCAGAAGGGTTCGTTGTAATGCGGTGCTGGCGGACTTGAACTCTTTTAATTGTTGTTTATCACCTTCAAAGACACGCTCCAAGAGGCAACGGTCCAAAACACTGCGGAAACTTTCTAGAAGAGGCCCATGGAAAAGTTCACCGGCAGCCTGAAGCCGTTCCGATGCATAAGCGGCAAGCACATCGGGTGAAATGAAATAGTTTTCCAATTCGTAGTGTTGCCAATACAATTCCGCCAAGTCCTCGTCCGCCTGGTCTTGCCTGCTTCTATCATCATTGTCAAATATCGCCACACCCTTGAATTCCGGCACGAATTTTTTTACCGAATAAAAATGTGATCGAAAGTTTCCATAGGCTCCGCCCGCACGGTCCATTCTATTTTCAAGCGTATCCTCAGGGATAACATCGCAGGTATAGTATGTATTAAGTTGTTTAGTTAAAACGTCAGCAGCTCGATGACCGATTTTGTGCGCAAGGGCGCGCAACATCTCGACATCCGTACTGCCTTCGACATAAAGAATTCGAGGGTGGATGCGGGCCTTGTAATAGTGCTCGATACCAAAGGATCTTAGAGCGTTTTTCATGTCTTGCTGACGTGCAAGATTCACCGCTTCACCATTTAGCAGCATCGTTAAATTTGTGTCCACTGCATCATCCAGAATTACCTCCGAATGCGTGGCAATTACGACTTGTGAGGCATTTTCATCGGCAACATGGCGCAATATCTCATAGACTTGCTTCTGCCTCAGAATTTCCAGATGGGCATCGGGTTCGTCAATGAGCAGCACACACTTTTTATGCCAGTAAAGATAAGCAAGGATAAGAAGGATTTGCTGTAATCCCCTGCCTGCCAAGGAAATGTCCAGATCGCTTTCAACGCCATCCTGGTGGTAGGTCATTGAGAGGCTTCCCCGCGTTTCATTGAAAATTGGCCTGTTTAGATCCACCAGAAACATGCGCCTAATTAAAGCAACAATTCTAGCCCAGTCCTGAGTTTTGTTTTCATTGTCCTGTTCGAAAATTTTAAAACATATATTGCGCAGAACTTGCGCCGTTTGGCCCTGCCCAAGAAACATATTTATCCGGCCATCCGGCAGTGGTGTCTCTTCGGTTTCCGCTGAGACACCGGACATAATCCCAGACATGGGATATAGAAGACTGAATTGTAGACTGGCGGCATGTTTTAAAAGGTCATCATCCTTAATCGTTTCATGACAAGGCTTACAATAGATTATTTCTGTGTCCCGATAGGTGAAGATCAGTCTGCAATCCTTGACTTTGTCTTCATGTTCTATTCCAACGTTTATCACTAGTTCAATAGGCTTATTGCCTTTTCGCACACGGGTTCCATTCCAAAAATACCGTGTTTCAGATACCGGCACGTCCAGAATATTCAGACGATTCATGCCTGCAGAAATGCGTTCACGGGCGTCTTTCTGATTGGGTTGCCCTTTTTTCGCGTACCAGGCTTTGATGCCCTGGCTCCAAAGCGCCAATGCTTGAATGACGCTTGTTTTTCCGGCGTTATTAGGGCCAATCAAAACGGCGGGATGTCCAAGATCGATATGAAGCTTCTCTGAAAAAGGTTTGAAGTTCTCAATTTCGGCGTACCGTATCAGCTTCATTACGAAAGTATCTCCACCTATGCTTCAGTTACTTCAGGAAGTCTCCAGGCACTAGAGCTTTAAAAAATCGCTGTCATTTATACCAAATGTAATTGAAAGACCATGCAGATTTCAAAAGCGATAGGATTATCGTAAGCACTGATTTGCACGATCTTAATAAGGCGGGATGCTTTCACACATGGGCCTTTTTGAAAATTGAAATTTGCCCGTTGTGGAAGTTTGAAGCCGCAATTTTTAAAAAAGAAAACGGCTTTGATACTATGATCTTGCTAAGATGGCTGATTTAACCATAACAAGGGATGTTTGAACGATGGGAGTATTCACCGGACAGGTTATCGTGGTTACAGGGGCGTCGGAAGGCATTGGGCGGGCGTTGTGCATGGCGCTGGCGCAGCAGCGGCCCAAACTGGCGCTGGCCGCGCGCAACCGGGAGCGGCTGGAAACGCTGAAAGCGGACGTTGAGGCGTTGGGCGCGGAGGCGCTGGTGGTTCCCTTGGATGTGACGGATGAGGCGGCGTGCAAATCGCTCATTGACCAAACCGTCGCGGCGTTCGGGCGATTGGATGTATTGGTGAATAATGCGGGCGGCACGATGTGGGCGAAATTGGAGGATATCCAGGACACGTCCATTTTCGAGCGGCTCATGCGGTTGAATTACCTTGGAAGCGTGTTCTGCACGTATTACGCCTTGCCGCACCTGAAAAAAGCCCAAGGCCGGATTGTGGGCATCGCCAGCGTGGCGGGATTAAACGGCGTGCCGACGCGTTCCGGATATTCCGCGAGCAAGCACGCGATGTTCGGATTTTTTGATTCGCTGCGGATTGAGGTGAAGGAGTATGGCGTCAGCGTGACCATGGTGGCGCCGGATTTCGTGCTTTCCGAGGTGCATCGCCGCGCCCTGGATGCCGAGGGAAAGCCGCTGGGGGTCAGCCCCATGCAGGAAAAGAAGATCATGACCGCGGAACAATGCGCGGCCATGATCGTTACGGCTATGGAACGGCGTCAGCGGTTGTTGATCACGTCGCTCAGAGGCAAATTGGGGCGGTGGTTGAAAGTGCTTGCGCCGTCCCTGATCGATCGCATTGCGGCAAAGGCCATCTCCGACCGAAAGTGACGGCAGGCCTGCCGCTATAGAGTAATGAGCATCGGCTTCATCAAGGGAATTGCGTTGGCATTCGGCGAGATTCAACGCAGATGCGCGGAGATGCGCGGAGGTTCGCTGAGATAAACTATTTTTCGAATCTCAAGTGTGATTCAGAAAGACTAGAAAGTAGCCGGGGTGTTGAGCGAAGCGATACCCCCGGAAAAGGATCCCCAGCACGATGACCCTGACGGGATCACAGGGTTCTATTACTACGGAGCGAATAAATTGACGCAGTGAAACAGACGATACGCTATTGGTCTCTACCACCCCTTTGGGGTGCATTTTTAAATTCATCTTACCGGGGGTATCGCTTCGCTCAACCTCCGGCTACTATCGATTATCCCTTCGGGATAAGAAAAACTGGTGCATACGGTGCGCCTGCGACCGACATCGAGGGGGTAGCACGCCCGCAGGGTGGCGGGTTCGATATGGGCGCGTATGAACGGTAAGGAAGGGATATTCGGCGTTAGGCTGTAGGAATTTAGACTGTACCCGGCTTCGCTCTGCGGGCTTCCTCCTTCGTCTGGCGAGGCGCGTGACTACGGAGGACACGACGCCGTGGCAAGGGCTGTAGGTACGAATGGAAGATAAAGCGCTCATGGTGTTCTCCGCGCATGTGAAGAGGGAGTGAATCGGAAGCAGGAAAAAATAATGACTGAATCCTGGATTCGCATGTTCCTCCTTCGTCACGCGAAGCGCGGGGCTTCCCCCTTCGTCACGCGTGGCGCGTGACTACGGAGGACAAGACGGTGGACAAGTCGCGGGGATGACAGTGAGTTGGTGTGCGCGGTGCGTTTCGGTCTGAACCACGGAGTTCACGGAGGGCACTGAGGGATTTTTTCTCCGTGATCCACGTGATCTCCGTGGTTTCAAATCTTGTCTGATTGGCGTTTTTAGAAATGAACCACAGATGTTACGGAGGGCACTGAGGCGCTGTTTCCCGCCCTTTATCGGCGGTGCCGCGGTCAGTATGATGTTTCGTTTGTTTCGCGCATTTCGTGGTGAAAGAATCCGGAAAGATCAACCACGTGAACGAAATAAACGAAAAGAAAAGCGCCACAAAGGCACAAAGAACGCAAAAAATAAATGGGAAAAGGACTCCGCATCATTTTACCCCTCAATGGCGATGAATAGAATTCATTTCTGCAATTTTTGTGCTCTATCTTGTCAACTGCGCGTGGCTCCGAGGTTGCTTCGCCGGGGATTCTTCCTTAGAAACACGGTAAATGATGGCAAGATTATTTATCTCTTTCAGAGAAGATATTTAGGGGGCGTGTGTACCCAGGGTAGCGAAGCGCAACCGCTGGGCTGGAATTATTTATCCACTTCGTGGAAAAACGCGCGGGGATTTGGCGGGTGAGGATGGTATTCGGCAAAACCGTTTTGGTGTTTCTGCACAATTCACCCCGACGGCAGACGGGTGGGGGACTCGCAATGACAAACACACTTACCGCTTGCTCCCAAGCGGGAGCAAGATCAACTGGTTTTGTTTCATAGGGTTTTAAGCATGAGGTTGCCGATGAGTTTGCTGAACTGTGCGGGGTCGGGGAGTTCGCCGCCTTCGGCAAGCACGGCCTGTCCGTATAGTAAATGAGCATAGTCCGTTAGCGCGGGATCGGTGGCGTCTCGTTCAAAAAGATCCTGAAGTTTGGCGAGAATGGGATGATCGGGATTCAGTTCGAGAATGCGCTTGACGCCGGGCAGGTTCTGCCCCATGGCTTTCATCATCTGTTCGAGCTGCGGGCTCATATCATTCGTGTCGGACACCAGGCACGCGGCGGACGACGTAAGGCGGTTGGACAAGCGCACCTCCTTCACCTGTTCGTCAAGTTTGTTTTTCAGGCATTCCAGCAGAGAGCTAAACGTTTTCTGCTTTTTCTTGCGCGCTTCTTTCTCTTTTTTCTTTTCTTCGTCCGTGCCCAGTTCCACGGCGCCTTTTCCAATGGACTGCAATTTCCTGCCCTCGAATTCAAACACCGATTGCGTCCAGACTTCGTCCACGGGTTCGCTCAGCAGGAGCACTTCGTAACCTTTGGCTTTGAAGGCTTCCAGGTGCGGGGAGTTCTCAATCTGCTTCCGTGATTCGCCGGTCATGTAATAGATCGCATCCTGGCCGGGCTTCATGCGTTCTATATATTCCTTCAGTGAAGTAAGGGCAGAAGCGTCCTGGGTGGAAGCGAACATGGCCAGATCCAACAGCGGCTTTTGATTATCCTGGTCCTGGAACAAGCCCTCTTTCAATACGCGGCCAAATTCGTCCCAGAAGGTTTTGTACTTCTCCGCGTTGGAATCCTGCAATTCCTTTAAGGCGCTGAGTACCTTGCTCACGATGCCTTTGCTCATCCGCATGATCTGCCGGTTTTGCTGGAGCAGTTCACGGGAAATGTTGAGGGAGAGATCTTCGGAGTCCACGACACCCCGTATGAAACGCAGGTATTCCGGAAGCAATTCCTTGCAGTCGTCCATGATAAATACGCGTTTCACGTATAGATGCACGCCGTGACGCGCTGCCTCGCGGTAATAGAGGTCAAACGGCGCTTTGGAGGGAATGTACAGGAGCATGCGGTATTCCAGGGTGCCTTCCATTTTCGCCTGAATGCGCACGAGGGGCTCGTTCCAGTCGTGGGAGATGTGCTTGTAAAATTCGTGGTATTCCTCCTCCGTGACATCATTGCGGGCGCGCAGCCAGATTGCCTTCATTGAATTTAATGTTTCACGCTCCAGCGACGCCTCGCCCTTGTCGTTTTTCTGTTCCACGTCCATCTGGATGGGATACGCGACGAAGTCGGAGTATTGCTTGACAATGTGGCGGATCGTGTAGAGGTCGGTGTAGTCATGCAGGGCGTCTTCGGGGTCGGCTTCTTTCAGATGCAGAGTGACGGTGGTTCCCGGTTCGAAGCGGTCATCCTCCTGCAGGGTGTAGCTGCCGCCTCCGGCGGATTCCCAGCGCACGGCGGTTTCCTGGCCGGCCCGGCGCGTTACCAGGGTAACCTTGTCCGCCACCATGAAGGTGGAATAAAATCCCACGCCGAATTGTCCGATCAATTCGGGGGAAAGTCCCGCTGCTTTGCTCTCCTTTACTTTTTCAAGAAAGGCCGCAGCCCCCGATTTTGCGATGGTGCCGATGAATTCCTTCACTTCCGCTTCCGACATGCCGATGCCGTTATCCCAAATGGAGAGGGTGCGCTGGGCCTTGTCGGCCTTGATGAAAATCCGCAGTTCCGTGCCTTCCGGTAACAGCTCCGGATTCTGCACCGACTCAAACCGGCGTTTGTCCAGTGCATCGGAACTGTTGGAAATCAGTTCACGCAGAAAGATGTCTTTATTGGAATAGACCGAATGGATCATCAGATCCAGCAGTTGCTTGGCTTCCGCTTTGAAGGCGTATTTTTTCGCTTTGGCGCCCATGATTATCCTCCTTTGATTACGTTGGGATGGGGGGTATTTTACCGGAGGTTTGCGCATCAGGTCCAGTGGACACTATTTCGCGAAAAGATAAAGCGAGAGACATTTACTGATCCAAAATACGTTGGACAGCGGCCGCTTGCTGCCGCTATTTCGAGGGTTGCCGGGAACACAAAAGCGGAAGCAAGCTTCCGCACTCCATAGGATTCAGCCATGCGCACTGGCTATTCTCATTCCCAAATACAACCTGAGAACGAACAGGTTTCCAAACAATGTCTAAGATGCAGGCCCTGGTGGATATTTGGTAGAATTCTGTTTCAATCCTTTTTCTTTTACATATATGGAGATGATCCCGTGAAGAGCGATGATATTCGCACGAGTTATCTGGAGTTTTTCCGCCAGCATGGCCATGTGGTTGAACGGAGCGACCTGCTGGTTCCCAAGAACGACCCGACGTTGCTGTTCACCAGCGCGGGGATGGTGCAGTTCAAGCCGTATTATACCGGCGAAGTGCCGGTGCCGTACCGGCGCGCCACGACGGCGCAGAAGTGTCTGCGCGCGGGCGGGAAGGCGAATGATCTCGATGAGGTTGGCAAGACCTCGCGGCACATGACGTTCTTCGAAATGATGGGCAACTTCTCTTTTGGTGATTATTTCAAGCAAGAAGCGATTCAGTGGGCGTGGGAATATGTTACGCAGGTGATTAAATTCAAGCCGGAGCAGGTGTGGGTGTCGGTGTATACGGAAGACGACGAGGCCTACGGCATTTGGGAAAAGGAAATCGGTATTCCCACATCGCGGATCGTGCGTTTGGGCGCAAAGGACAATTTCTGGGGGCCCGCGGGTGATACGGGTGCGTGCGGGCCGTGTTCGGAATTGCTCTTTGACCGCGGCGAATCCATTGATCCCGATGCAACGCCGGAAAATGATCCGAAAGAGCGTTTTATCGAATTCTGGAATCTGGTATTTCCGCAATATGACCAGCAGTTGGACGGATCGCGTCCGACGCTGAAGAATCGCGGCATTGATACCGGGATGGGTCTGGAACGCGTGGCGGCGCTGACGCAGGGCGTGGAAACCGTTTTTGATACCGATGGCATTGTTCCGCTTATCGAAGCGACGCAGGCGTTGACGAAAGTGCACTATGCGGATAATCCGGTGCCGTTCCGGGTGATCGCGGATCATATCCGTGCGCTGTCGTTCATGATTGCGGATGGCATTTTGCCCGCCAATGACGGCCGGGGGTATGTGGAGCGGCGTCTGCTTCGGCGCGCTGCCCGGTTCGGCCGTGAACTCGGTTTGGAAAAGCCGTTCCTGCATCAAATCTGTCACACGGTAATTGATCGGATGGGACATCAGTATCCCGAACTGATCGAAGGCCAGGTGCAGATCGAGAAGATCATTCATACGGAAGAGGAGCGTTTTGCGGGAACCTTGGCCCGGGGCATGGAACTGCTGGATGTGCTCTTTGGGAAAATGCAGAAGGACGGTATCAAGGTCACGCCGGGCGAGGAGCTGTTCAAGCTGTATGACACGTTTGGGTTCCCGCTGGATCTTGCGACCGATATGGCGATTGATCATGGATTTTCCGTGGACCGCGAAGGATTTGAAGCGGCCATGGAGCGGCAACGCGAACAGGCGCGCGGCGCATGGACCGGCAGTGGGCAGCAATCGGTGGCGGCTGTTTATCGAAGCCTGCATGACAAACTCGGCGATACCAATTTTGTTGGGTATGAGACCCGTGAATGCAACGCCACGATTATTGGCATCGTGCGTGATGAGGCAGCCGTGAAAGAACTGATGGAAGGCGAGGAAGGCGATGTCATCCTCGATGTGACGCCGTTCTATGCGGAATCCGGCGGGCAGGTGGGCGATACCGGAGTGTTCGATGCGGTGGGCGGCAACGCGCATGTCACCAACACCACGAAGCCCGTGAGCGGGCTGCATGCCCATTGCGTGAAGGTGAATCGCGGTGTATTGCGCGTGGGCGATACGGTGGATGCACGGGTGGATGGCGCGCTCCGGCAGAGCACGGAGAACCACCACACCGCCACGCACCTGCTTCAGGCTGCGTTGCAAAATGTGCTGGGCAGCCATGTGCATCAAGCAGGTTCGTTCGTTGCGCCGGATCGCTTGCGGTTCGACTTCACCCATTTTGAAGCCATCGGCGCGGAGCGTCTTCAGGATATCGAGCGCCTGGTGAACAGCTATATCCGGTGCGATGCGCCGGTGCAGATCAATTTCAAACCGATTGAAGAAGCGCGGGCCGCGGGGGCCATGGCGCTGTTCGGCGAGAAATACGCGGACGTCGTGCGGGTGGTCAGTGTGCCCGGCATCAGCCTGGAACTCTGTGGCGGCACGCACACGAAGACCACGGGCGTGATCGGCTACTGCAAGATTTTGAGCGAGTCGTCGGTGTCGTCGGGTGTGCGGCGGCTTGAAGCGGTGTGCGGCGAGCCGTGCGTGGAGGCCTTGCAGGCGCGTGAACGCCAGTTGATGCAGACCGCGCATTTGCTGAGTGCGAAACCGGATGATTTGCAGGAACGCGTGCAGGCGTTGCTTGAGGAAAACAAACGCCTTACTCGTGATGTGGAAAAATGGAAACGCGCCGCGGCCACGGGCGCGAGTGTGGACTACATGAGCCAGGTCCGCGAGGTGAAGGGCGTCAAGGTGCTGGCGGTGGCCGTGGACGATCAGGATGCCGCCGGCTTGCGCGCGCTGATGGACCACCTGCGCGATAAACTGGGTTCCGGCGTGGTGGTGTTGGGTTCGGCCGTGGAAGATAAAGTGGCCCTGTGCGTGGGCGTGACCAAAGACCTCACCAGCCGCGTGAAAGCGGGCGATATTGTGAAGAATGTCGCGCCGATGGTGGGCGGCGGCGGCGGCGGACGCCCCGACATGGCGCAGGCGGGCGGAAAAGACGTGGAAAAATTGCCCGAGGCCATCGCGGCGGCGTGTGGCGTGGTCGAAAAGTTAATGAAATAACCGAAAGACTATATCCATGAGAAAAACAGCCATTTTCCTGTTTTTGTTTTGCGTGCTGGTTCCGTATGGGGCCTATTCGACGCAGGCCTGTGCGCATCGGGGCGATAACAAGGTGGCGCCGGAAAACACGATCCCCGCATTTGAATCCGCCGTGGCGAAAAAAGCGCCCATGATCGAGTTCGACGTGCAAATGACCAAGGACAATGCCCTAGTCATCATGCACGATGCGACCGTGGACCGCACTACGAACGGCAAAGGGAAAATTGTCGATCTTACGTTTGATGAAATTCGCGCGCTGGATGCCGGCGGTTGGTTTGATCCGAAATTCAAAGGCATGAAAGTTCCCACGCTGAAAGAAGTATTGGACGTTATTCCTACGACAATTCTTTGCAACGTGCATCTGAAAAATGGGCCGGGAATCGCTACGGCCACGGCCAAGGTCATTGTGGACATGGGGCGCACGGGCCATTGCTTCCTTGCCTGTTCCAAGGAACAGATAGAGGAAGTCCACAAGCCATATCCGGATCTGATGGTATGCAATATGAGCCGCCAGGGGAATGATCGAAAGGCGTATATCGACATCACGCTTGCCTCAAAGGCGAACTTTATCCAATTGGCCGGTGTGAAGGCCGATGACAGCCTTGCCGCGGATGTCGCGCGGCTGCACGCGGCGGGCGTTCAGGTGAATTGGTTTCATGCGGAAGATGATGCCACCATTCGCGCTCTGGCCGCGGCGGGAATCGATTTTATTCTGACCGACACCCTCGATCTGTGCCAACAGGTGCTCGCCACAATCAACCAAGAAGCATCCCAGGGACAAAACGCGTCCCAGAAATAGCTACGGAGTCTCACCATGCCTCATCCGCAATTTGATCGTCATGCATTGAATGTCAAACCGCTCAGTCAGCGCAAAGATAAAGTGTATATCGAGAAAGAGCACGTGCTGCCCAACGCCGAGCCAAAACCGTTTTCCGAGACCGCGCAGAAGGTCATTGACGAGACGGTGCAACGGATCAAACAAGCGCGTGAGGCGGGAAAATCGCGTATGCTGACCTTTGGCGCGCATGCGATCAAGAACGGCCTCGCGCCGGTCTTCATCAAACTGATCGAAGACGGCTGGATCACGCATCTCGCCACGAACGGCGCGGGCATCATTCACGATTGGGAATTCGCTTTCCAGGGCCACAGCAGCGAAGACGTACGCGGGAATGTCGCGCGCGGCGAATTCGGCATCTGGCAGGAAACGGGATTTTATCTCAATCTAGCGATTATTGTCGGCGCCTATCGCGGCATGGGCTACGGAGAGGCCGTCGGGGCGTTTGTGGAGAATGAAGGACTGGATATTCCGTCCATTAAGGAGATCAAGGAGAAAATCGCGTACGGTTTGGAGAGAAACCATCCTGCGGACGTGGCGGCCGCCGCAGACCTTCTGAACGCTGTGTATAAATTTGACCTCAAGCCCGGACGCCTGGCCGTGCCGCATCCCTTTAAGCGTTTTGGATTGCAAGCGGCGGCCTACCGCCTCAAGGTCCCCTTCACCAGTCATCCCATGATCGGCCACGACATCATCTACTGCCACCCGATGAACTCCTGCGCGGCTATCGGGCGCGCCGCCGAACGCGATTTCCTCGCTTATGCTAAAAACGTGTCGAATCTAGAAGGCGGCGTGTATCTCTCCATCGGCTCCGCCGTCATGTCCCCGATGATTTTCGAGAAGTCCCTCTCCATGTCCCAAAACCTCGCCATCCAGCAAGGCGCCCACATCGACAACCACTTCATGGTCATCGTCGACCTCCAGGAATCCCACTGGGACTGGACCCAAGGCGAACCGCCGATTACCAATGCGGATTACTACCTCCGCTACAACAAATCCTTCAACCGCATGGGCGGCACGATGCGCTATGTAACGGCGGATAATCGTGACTTCCTGCTGGCGCTGGTCAGGGGACTGGAGAAATAGGAACATCCCGCAACAAGCGTGCGAACGATTAAGTTTTTCTCTAGCGTGCAACGTTCATTCGTCACTGGGCAACGAAAGGAAGGAATATCATGAAACGTTTTGAGTACAAATGCGTATGGATCGCTGGTATGGGTGAAACCACCACGCGAATTCTGAACTCGTACGGTCAGGAAGGCTGGGAATTGGTGACCACCTGCTTTACTTGGCACTACTTCAAGCGTCAACTCGACTGACGGCGCACAGATAGCGGACCGACTGCTACCGCCGCTACAACAAGTCGTTCAACCGCATGGGCGGAGAGATGCGGTATGTAACGTCGGATAATAGAGACTTTTTATTGGCGCTGCTTCGGGGATTAATCTAAAAACATCCATATGAAGTATATTTGTGGTCTTTGTGCTCTATGTGGCCAATAATCCGGAATAGCAACCACAAAGAACGCATAGAACACAAAGATAGTATATGCTCATGGAAATGGTGCGGCTCCAGTGGACTTGCCTTCATTTCTTGAGCTTGTTTCATCTTAGCCTGGAGCCGCGAAGACTAACAGGGGAAGACATGCGAAACACCAATATTCAGACTAACACGAACATTCTGTCACCCGGAAAGATGTGCTGTTAGTCAGATATGGAGCATTAGTATCGCTGAACGCCCCGGTTCGTGCCGTATTTGCGCGACAGGAAGATACAATGATATTCTCATTCTAACGTTGTGAAATTTGTGGATTCCGATATGGAAGAGCCTCTGACAGATGCGTGGATAAGAGAACGGGTACACAAGCACGAGTACCTCATTTCGAAGCATGCGGAGGATGAGCGGAGAAATGATTGTCTATCCCTTTCTGATGTTGAACAAGCGTTATTAAATGGTGTGATTATTGAAAACTATCCCGACACGGGACGTGGCTCATCCTGTTAGGTGTGCTGCAAAATAATCCAAAGGCCGGTCCACGTTGTCTGTGGACGAAACCGATATTCCTGGCTCGTGATTATCACTGTGTATATTCCGACGTTGCCAAAATGGAAAACTCCAATCGAAAGGAACCGCTAATGCAACCTTATGGTGATTGTTCCTATTGCGGCGGTGAGGTCGTTGAGCGCATTCAACGCGTGGATTACCGGGTTCACGGACAACTATATATTTTAGAGGGGGTCCCGGCGGGCGTTTGCCAGCAATGCGGCGAACAGTTCTTTACCGCGGAAGTGGCTCATCGAATGGAATCTGTCGTTGCCGAAGCAACCGGACCCATGGAGACACTTCCCATCCCAGTCATCGCGGTAAAATGATATGCCCATTGCACGGATAACACCGACTATTATTTGCGCTACAACAAATCCTTCAACCGCATGGGCAACACGATGCGGTATGTGACGTCGGATAATAGGGACTTTTTGTTGGCGCTGGTGCGGGGGTTGGAGAAATAAATCTGTTGCGGATAAGTAGATAGACTCGATTGAATGGCAGAGGATGTACAGCGGCTCCAGCATTCCTGCCTTCCTATTTCGAGCCTGTTTCATGTTAGCTTGGAGCCGCGAAGACTAACAGGGGAAGATATTGGAAATGCGGGAATGCTGACTAACACAGCGAATTGTGGGCTTGGGGCAGATTGGGTGTTAGTCAGGGTGTGTGTTATACTCGTTAAGCAAGAACAAAAGAATAGTATCGAAAAAATGTGTGAGGAAGGCCATGAACACCGCGCTTGTACTGAGTAACGGCGATCTGAGGCTGCCTGCTGACATAGCGGCAAAATTAAACGCCAAACCGGGTGATGTCGTGGGTATTGAGGCCGATGCTGATGGAACAGTGCGGCTTTACCCTAAAACATTCAGTCCTGATGAGGTGTTTGGTTGCCTTGCCGGACGCACCGCGGTAAAAGCCACTATTGAAGAAATGGACGAAGCTATTGCGGATGCGTGCCGGAAGGGCGAAATGTGAAAGCGCTCGACGCCAACGTTCTTGTAAGATACGCGGACTTGCTTATCGCACTTAACGCGAATGAATGCGGTGCTGAAACGGTATTGACCTTTGATCGTAAAGCGAGCCGCAGTCCACTTTTTGAGGCCGTCCCATAGGATCGGGTTTCCCATGCACACTCCCGTCGATTATTTACGATAAACAGAAGAAAAAAGTATGGCATCAAGACGTCTAAGGATACAATTTGCAATCAATATGATCACGATCATGTTTGCATTTTGGGTGTTCCGTGTAAGAATTGGATATGTCGAGTTTAACAGCTTGTTGCTGTTGTGGGTATTCTTTCCCGTTGCTGCTTTTGGCATGGGATTTCTCTTTCGGAGACGTCCCTTTTGGAAATTAATCTTTGCCTTCAGCGTCCTATATTGTGTGGTCTATGCACTGTATTGCCTTCCGGGGGAGGCGGGCAACAACCTGCCCTTGCTTTTTGTCCCGCCATCGCTTTTCCTCTTTAGTTTTATTCTTGTGCCTTTAATGGTGATAATCGGGGGATGGCTAACAGAGGCATGGATGTTGTTTATCTCCAGAATAAATGGCAATACCAAAAAGGAAGGTTCTGAAAAGAACCTATGACTGCGGAATCTTCTGCATGGGCGGCACGATGCGCTACGTCACTTCGGATAACAGAGACTTTTTTTGGCGGTGGTGCGGGGGTTGGAGAAGTAAATCGCTATTCGATAAAGGGACTCAACTATTCTTTGTGATCTTTGCGGCAAAAGATCCGGAGTATTGGCCACAAAGAGCACATAGAACACAAAATATATTATCTGCCCATGGAAATATTGCGGCTTCGGTGTGCTTGTTTACATATTCTGAGCCTGTTTCTTGTTAGTCTGGAGCCGCCGAGGCTAGTAGGGGAAGACGATAGAAACGCGGGAAGTCTGACTAACATCAACGTTTTGCAAATTCAACATGTACTATGTTAGTCTATTTTCCGGCTCAACGTTTACTGTTGATTAATATTATGTTATAAAGAACTACGAATGTATCGTATTGAAAGCGACTATAAGTAGGAATAAAATTTTGGCTACTCTGGAGATGCTGGTTGTGAATATGTCATTTGTATTTATAAACTTATAGGTAGTCCGATGCTGAAATATGTGTGTTCATCATGTCAAAAAGAACTTCTGATTCCTGAACAATACTATGGTAAGAGTGGAACGTGCTTACACTGTAAGAGTTCTATAAAGATACTTATTCCGCCACATAAGAAGGCTTTTCCGAATCTAATCTCTAGGTTGTTTCGTCCGGCGGGGATATTGCGTTGCACATCATGCGGTCAACGGCAGTTCAATGGAGCCTGGAAAGAGTCTCTCGATGCGTACGTAAAAGCGACCTCTTGTGAGGGCTATCGTGGTTTGCAGAGTTCCCCGGCCTGTCTTTTATGTGGATGCAAGCAATTAATTGATGAAGATGACGAAAGAGTGAAACGCGCTGCGGAACGTGCGGAACGCAGGCGCATTCAAGAAGAAAAAGCAAAGCAAGCGCAAGCGACGGCTCACAAGGCCCGACGACTGGAACTGGACAAGCAATATGAAAAAGCCATCCTGTCCGGAGATCTTGATGAGGCGGAGCGAATCATACGGAGGCGAGCGGCGGAATCCGCAGATGATCCCGTGGGCCTTCTTGTGGATAATGCATGTCTTCGCAACATTCATGATCTCAGAGAAACCAAAAGGATAATGGACGGGTTACGTCGTTGATGACGTAACATGGCGGAAGTAGCCTCTAAGAAGAAGTGTTAAGAGACGAATATTAGGCGTTTATTCGCACATAATTTTGTATGTAGGTGTATAACAAGCAAGAAATGGTATATTTTAAAATATGTGCATGAGAATTTTGTGGATGTTCATAGGTTGGTTTTTGCCCTCTTAAGGGTGAAAAAAGTTTATACTAGTGAGATGGGCAAAGGAATTTTTGAAGGAGGGAAAATGTCTGATTCGTTAAAGATAATCATTGTCGTAGTAATTTTTTTTCTTGTCATTCCACCAATTTGCGGAGCCGTTTTGGGCCGTGGGTCATATACTCTGAAACCAGATGAGATTCATGTTAACCAAAATGGCGCTGTAAAGCTATTTGGAATTTTAGCTGCCAGGCCAACAGATGCTGAAACAGGTATTCAAACTGTCTTGCTGTCCCCACAAATTCCTTACCGATGGTCTGCAGGTCGACCCTCTAAAGAAGGATTCAAACTCGCGGTGGAAATTTCTCATGGGAATAGCGAAAAGATGTTTTTTCTCGTTGATGGAGTTGAGGGACCTCACGAGAAAGATGATCATGGCCGAGATCTTGCCATACTCCCTTCAGAGCAGCTATTTAATTTCGAAGGCGAAAAAGGTGAAGCTATTATTTATGCGGTGAAGCCATCTGTTACAAAACAAGCTGAAGCATCACGAAGTTTGAATATAATCAGCAACAAATTAAGTATTAAGATATCTTTCGAAACCGTATTTAATAGAAAATGATTCATTAAAATCGCAAGTGTACTCTTTCGATCGAATGCAGTCTATTTCATCTTTTGTGAGAGAACTGATTCAACCGCATGGGCGGCACCATGCGGTATGTGACGGCGGATAATTGAGATTTTCTGCTGGCGCTGGTGCAGGGCATTGACGCAATCCTTGATGCATGGTAGTATGAGGACATTCAGGGTAATGAAAACAGCCTTGCATTGGAGATATGAAATTGGCCATGTCATTTTCGGAAATAGTCGATCAGGCACACGAACTGGACAGTGCTTCAAAGGAAGAACTGATCGATCTGCTTAGATCGTGGCTGGTGGAGGACCGGCGGCGGGAAATTGCGCATAATGCCCAAGAGGCCAGGTCCGAATACGCTCAGGGCAAGCTCAAAGCGGGTAGTGTTGATGATTTAATGGCCGATATGTATGCCAAAAATTGACGATTTTTTTTTGGCAAAAGATCCGGAGTATTGGCCACAGAGAGCACAAAGAACACAAAGAAAGTTTTTGTGATTTATGATCGCTTTGTGGTTATATGGTTTGTGTGTTGAATGATCAATCGTTAAGTGTGAGGAGATTAGGCAATGGATATGAAAGCGTTGTGTGATCAGGTGTGGTAAACCTCGTATGACATTCATGCTTACCACGGGCATGGCCATCTTGAAAAAGTATATGAGAATGCTTTGGCGCATCGTCTGAAGAAACAAGGTTTAAAGGCTGAACAACAGCATCCAATTAATGTTTATGATGAGGACGGAACGTTTCTTGGGGAGTTTTTTGCCGATCTGTTGGTGGAGGAAGAGTTGGTCATAGAACTCAAAGCGGCACAATCTAGCAAGCTTGAGATTTTTGCCAATAGGAAGCACTGGTATCTTCTGTTAAAATATGGGGGTGCGAACGGATGCCATCCAGGCACAACAGAAGGAAGCATGATCATGAGTCACATGACTGGCGACAGCGAAAATACTGTGTTTCACAATACTGATGAGCGGTTGCGGGGGCAGGCGGACGTTGTTCTTGAGGCGCGCAAGGCGGCCGGGCTGGAGGGTATGGTGGGAGGGTTGGATCATGTCATTGTGAATGTCGAACCGGATCATCAGCGGGCTGCGGTGGAAGAATGGATGCGCAACAGCGGCTATGGCCTGTCGGGTGCGTTCGAGAATCCGGAATCCCGCACGTACGTCTTGCAGGCTCCGCGCTCAGCGGACATCCTGATCCGCACCCGGTTGCGCGGCGCTAATCCGTTTGCCTCGGTCAACCGCGCGCCGAAGACCGCCCACCTTCCCAATGTGCGTGTTGAAACGTTTGTCTTCGAGATCACTGACTTGGCTGCCTATGTGGAGATTCAACGCGCACGTGCTGTACGGTTCCTGACGGACACTATTCTCCAAACGGAGTGTTACTCTTTTATCCAGACGGCACCCTCGCTGTATACGGGCAATTCCGTGGGGCTGATTCAATGGACCGGGGAACGCGGCCAATACGGTACGGAAGGCGACTGTTCACTGAACGAAGACATGGCCCTGCCAAATGCCACGTACCGGAAAGACATCGGTTTGTTGGATCATGCCGCCACGCGGGTGATCGCCGAACACCGGGATCCCGCCATCCTCGAGTTCATGGCGCTGACCAATTACCGGTTCGAATTTGCCCTTTACATCGCCGAGCTCAACTCCATCACCAATGTGGCGCGTCTTCCGGGGGCTGATTTTGCGATGGTCTTCACGTCGGGCATCCATCCGTCCGGCAGTGCCCAGGCCGTTGGCCCCACGGAGCAATTTGTTCAGAATTACGGTCCGCGCGTGCATCATCTGGCGCTGTGTGCGCAGAACATCGACGACACCTATGCGGGCCTGCAAAAGGACGGACTACAATTCCTTTCGGGATTGGTTGGTTCCAGAGAGGAAGGGTTGAAACAGGCATTCAGCGTCCCCTCGCCGTATACCCTGGCCGTAACAGAGTACATTCAGCGATACGATGGGTTCGACGGGTTCTTTACCCGCAGCAACGTTGCCCACCTGACCGCCGCCACTGCCGGGCAATAGCATGGGATTGGCATAACCAATGCCGCGCCGGAGAAACGAATAGGCCTGGCATCGCCGTATTGTGTGGCCGTGGTACTCTTTGCGGTTGAGATATGCGGAATATTAACCACAAAGAGCACAAGGAAACTTCCCTGTGCTCTCTGCTTTTTTCGATTAAATGTTCTGAATAGAAATGTTCACCATCTCCTGTGAGAAGATTAGGCGGTTGTGCCGATGATAGTGGCCTCCAGTTGGGTGAGTTCGGTTTTCAATTGGGTAAGTGTTGCTTCTAGATCGGCCTGAGTCATGCCTGTCACGGTAACGTCCGTGCGCAGGAGGCCGGTGGCGTAATCCACCAGATTGGTTGCTTCAACCGGGTCTTCCGTGAGGCAGTACAGTTCCCATTCATCGGCTTCGACGCCGTTGGGGTCGACATAATGGACGAGTTTCCAGTCGCCGGTGCAATAGGCCCGCACATTATTGGGCTGCCGGACCGATCCGGGTGCAAGGTCATAGCCTTGTTCAATGAGGGCGTCGATACTGTCGCAGAACATTTCAAATTGCGCCGGTTTCGGGTCGGGTGCGTTGGGAGCAAATTCCGTAATCATATCGTTGGTCATGAAGAAGACGCCGGTTCGCGGATTTCCGCCGGGTCCCGTGATGGTGTCCGTGGCCAGTCCCTGCGCATGGGCCGACACATCGGCGCCGGCCAGAGGTTTCACCTTCGCACGCGTGCAGAATTCCAGCCTGCGCCGCACCTGTTCTTGGCTTAATCCGGCCAAGCCCAAGAGGGTTGGGGCGAGATCGATGGTGCTGGTGGGCTGCTGGATTTCCCGCATTTTAGTTTGACTGCTGTTGACCAGCGGCGAGGAGATGATCCAGGGCACCCGCACTGTTTCTTCGTAGGCGTTGTGCCATTTCTGAATCATGCCGCCATGCGAGCTCGCTAATTCGCCATGATCGGATATGAAAATGACGATGGTGTTTTCGGCCAGGCCGTTGTTGTCCAGGGACTGGAGGATCTTTCGCAGTTGCAGGTCCGCCAAGTATTGGCAGTAGAAATAGAACTGGTTATAGGCTAATGACCAGGCTTCTGCATTATCCCTTTGAAGTTGGAAAGGTTGGGGCGAGGAAAGCCCAACATTATTCAGCACGTAATTTGCGTTGGCGGCCTGCGAGAGCCCCCATTTGAGGGAGTAGTCTTTCTGGCAGCGGGGTTTTTCGTCCAGGGTTTCGCCATAGGTTCCCGGCAAGGATGCATTGTCTTGGGGAAACCCGTCGGGGTTCAGTTCAATAACGTTTTGCTCGTTTATACCGCCCTGGCGGCTGGTTTCGCCCTGTTCGGGGATGCCGGGCGGCGGCGGATAATGCTCCCATTCCACCACACCGGCATGATTGGGAACCTGCCAGTTGATGGGATAGGCGCTGATGTCGTGTGGGTTTACGATGGAGCCCACGGCAAGCCAGGGCGCATCGCACTTCTCAACGCCTTTTTTCGCGAGAAAATCGACGACGGCATTGGTGAATTCCTTATCGCGGAACACGCCGAGATTGTCGGCCGTTCCACCATGCGGTTCGGGAAAAGACTGCTCCCAGTCGGCAAACCCCCAAGGCTCAAGATAGTCAGGGGCTTCCGGATCAGACACATGCCATTTTCCGAAATAATGTGTGGAATAACCGGCAGCCCGGAACCAGTCGCCGATGGTTGGGGGGCCTTCCGGATCGAGAAACGACACATCGGCGGCGGTCTTGTAGTTTCCGTCGGTCTGGGTGACGCCGGTCACGCTGGGAAACTGGCCGGTCATCATGCTGGCCCGGCTGGGCACGCATGCGGCCGACGCGGTGTAGTGTTTTCGCATCACCACGGCATTTTGCCGCAGCCGCATCAGCCCCTGGAAATACTTGGCATATGCATTATTGGCGGAAAGGGGTTTAAAGCCGAGCACCTCCTTTAGGTCCGGGGCGGCGCCTTCGTTATCCCCATAGCCTTCCGGCGGGGTTTGCATCTGATCGACAATCAGCAGCAGGATGTTGGGCCGGGGGCCTGGCGGCATGCAACCAGGGATGGTTCCCAGAGCGCCCGCCAAGGGCGCCGCGCCAAGAATTTTGCCTGTGGTGCTGATGAAATTTCTTCGGGATATTTTTTTCATAAAACTACCTTTTTTGTTCGAGGCCAACTACCACGCATCGAAATGCGCGTTATTATAAGGTGATTTGTTTCGGCAACTCAATCGTTGCGAAATCGTTGCGAAATCGTCTGTCGAAATAGTCCTTTTTCTCCTCCGGGCAAATGAAAAGGCAACGATTGGGCCGTGAAATGCCGGGCATGTGCCTGGGTTTGATGGTGTACATCGCCGGGCGGATACCGCGGATAAACGCCATAACATTTATGGATTCAATGGATTGTTGTTGTGTTCTTTTGTGCCGTATTCCGGATATAGCTTTTTATAGCAATCGGGGCAAATGCCATGGCTGAATTCGACTTTCGAGCGGGATCTGATATACCCGTCGATCTCGTGCCAATAGCCTTCATCATCACGGATCTTTTTGCAGGCCGCACAAATGGGCAGTAAACCTTTCAGCTCCCGCACCTCATCGAGCGCCGTGCGCAACTGACGATTCAGGACTTCGTCCTCATCGAAGAGCCATCGAATCTCCAGCACCAACATGGCCAGGCTGAAAAAAGCCAAGAGCCATATAAGCGCCGTCCAATAGCGGGAAAACTCCGAGGCATAGGGATGGTGTGTGACAAGATCCACCACAAACCAGACGCCAGCGCAGGCCAGCGCCATGCCAAATGCAAACCTCCGTTTCCCGCTCCAGGCCACAACACCCACGGCAGGGAAGTAAAAAACAAGGAAAGGAAATTCGTAGCCCGTTATAAAATCGAGGATGCTTACAACGGCCAACAGAGCCAAGCCCCCCATCCAATAGCGAATGGGGCTTGCAGAAGCACTTTTCCGAAGATAGTCCCCAAATTGCATCTTCTTCATATCTTCACCTGAGGATTTTGAGCCCCTATTATAGCAGAAGCGTGTCCGCAACGAGAGATTTTTCCATGTACAAGAACTCTACAGGCTCCAGCCTTCGCGATAGGGAGGGTTTAAAAAGCGGTTTGCTTCGGGGGCATTGGTAAATTCCACTTTTTCGGCGTCCCAGGTTAGTTTCATGTCCGTGCGGATGGCCACGGTTCCGAGCAAGACGATTTCCGCGAGTGGTCCGGCATAGTTGAAGTTTGCCGCAGCGGGTTCGCCGCCCTTGCAGGCCTGCACCCATTCTTTGTAGTGGCCTGTGGAGCGGGGGAGGGTTTTGGGCGGTTGCTTGTATGCTTTCATTCGCGATTCGGGTAGTAATTGGGGATCGGTGCCGTAACATCCGCACATCAGTTTTCCTTTGTCGCCGATGAATAGCACGCCGCCGTCGTTATCGCCCATTTTCCGGCCGGGTTCGAGTTCATCGGGCCGGGGCGGTATCAGGCCGCCGTCGTACCAACGCACATCGACCGGTGGCATGTCGCCGCGGGCGGGAAATGTCCATCGCACCAGGGCTGCGGCAGTGGTCGATTCCGGATGCACCTTCCCACCGGGAATCTCGGTGTTTAGCGGCGTCGTTGCGGAGTTCAGTCTGACGGAACTCGCTTCGACGGTTTCGGGAGGGCCGAGCCGGAGCGCCCAGACAACAGGGTCGAGCATATGGCAGCCCATGTCTCCGAGGGCGCCGCACCCAAAGTCCCACCATCCGCGCCAAATAAAGGGCAAATAGGCGGGATGATAGGGACGGCTTTGCGCGGGCCCCAGCCACAGGTCCCAATCCAATCCCGCAGGGATTGGGGGTGTATCCTTGGGCCGGTCAATCCCGTAGGGCCACCATCCGCCGGGCCGGCTTGTCCATGCGTGCACCTCGCGGATTGATCCGATGGCGCCGTCCCAAATCCATTCACACAGTTGGCGGATATCCTCCTTTGCGTGTCCCCAATTTCCCATCTGCGTGGCAATTTTCGCCGCCCGCGCCGCTTCGGTCATCGTGCGCGCCTCCACCACAGAATGGGCCAGTGGTTTCTCGCAGAAAACATGCTTGCCTTTCTTGATGGCGGCCATGCCGGCCACGGCATGGATATGATCAGGCGTTGTAATCACGACCGCATCGATGTCATTTCGTTCGTCGAGCATCTGGCGGAAATCGACATAGGAGGCGCACCCGCCGCTGGCATCGCCTTTGTAGTCATAGAAGTCATTCACCAGTTTGCGGCCTGCCTCGCGCCCGGCGACGCCGCGCCCCATATACGTTCCCTCCTCAAAGACGTCGCATACGGCCACGACCCGCACGTCCTTGTCTTGGAGAAAGGTTTGCAGGTTGTAAATGCCCTGCCAGCCCACGCCGATGAACGCCATGGTGATCTTTTCGCTGGGGGGTGTTTGGCCGATGCCCAGGATATGCGGGGGCAGCACGGTAAACGCGGCGGCGGCCGTTGCGCCGCCCAAAAAACCGCGCCGTGAGATAGGCTTGCTTTTCTTGGCTGTGTGATCCGCTTTTCCTGAGTCGCGAGTGCTCATGCCCTGTCTCCCTATTTTGTGCTGCACCATTGTTTACACGTGCTGGAATCACCAGCGTACCCGCCCTCCATCGCTAAAATCAAAACCATGTGGATGGTCATCGGGGGAAACGGGATTCAAGACAGTCGAACAGATGGATCACTCATTCTTGCTAGGGCATAAAATCGTACAAGAAATTCAGGATGGAGGTGGACAAGTCCTTGTACAATGCCCGGAGTTCGTATTCGCCTTCTGTATCTGCCGTGGCAACATAGCCATAGCCATATGTAAGCCCCGTGGTGCAGGTCACGTTAGAGGAGAATTTTCTTGGACATCCATGCTTACCAGCAGGATACACCCCAATACCGTCAAACGCATTGACGCCACGATCAAATCTTTGCTGAAAAATCCCATCATCTCAGCTCTTTTTAAGTACTCAACTATACCCCCTTGAAGACAAGCGAAAGTACCTGTACGGTATTTTAACATTATATTGGAATATATGAAGTGGTATTCCGGGCGAAGAAAGAGGTGAATCCTTTCTCTGAAAATAGACCCGGCAGAGAGGCAGGTGGGAATGCTGTGGATCCAGTGTTTCTGCCTTCATTTTTTCGATCTGACTTCCTGCTTAGTCCAGGACCGTATAGATGAACAAAGATAAATACGCCTGTTCTGTTGGAAGATTTCATGGTTGCTTTCCCTTTGGGGTCTTCGATAGAGTATGAATTATGGGAAGAGCGGAGCAAAGAGCCGAAGCCTGCGGCGCGGACATCCTGTGTTCCGTCAGATAATGTAGAAAGATTGAATACGGGGCGGCGCCAAAGGAGACCGTGAAACGATGGTCTGTGTCAAACAATATGCCACTGTTGCGCTATTATGTGTTGTTGCGGCGGGCTGTGTAAGTCATAAGAGTTTCCGCACGCTAAATGCAGCTCCGCCCCAGGGTTACGGGAAGATACTGGTTGTTTCCAAAAAGCCCGGCATCGAGAAAAAACTCATTAACAAATTGGCCGAACAACATGTCGAGAGCATTGGATCGCGGGCGCATATGAACCCCCAAAAAGGGAAATCAAACATGGAGATGATCACCTTGGCGCAACAAGCAGGAGCGCAAGCCGTCTTGCAGGTGGACTTAAACCCATTCTCTCGGGCTTTCCATGTGCCTGAGCACCGTTACTCCACCGTTGATTATTACACCACGGAAAAACATGGAAAAGTCACCCTTTGGAAACGCACGACAACGACAAAAGTACCTGCCCACACCGCCTACAATACGGATTGGAACTATCATTGCAAATTGCTGGATGGAGCCACGGGCTGTCTGGTATGGGAAGGTAATCTCACGGCGCTGTTTCGACCCGCCTATTGCAATGGAACAGTCGCCGGGAAAATGATCCGAGAGATGAAAAAGGCAGGATTTATTTCTGGGCCGGGTTAGGCTGGCCCTTGGCCAAGGTTTTCGCAATACCGCCGGCGATGTTCAACTGGATGGTCCACCCTCTTTGGAGAAAGGGTTCAAGAACCATTCACAAGACGAAGCATCCATTTTTTATGGCATGAAGTCTTGTAAGAAATTCAGGATGGTGGTGGATAGATCTTTGCCGCCGTACTCGGCATCCCATGCGCCATGCCCTTCGCCAAGCAGTGGATAGAACCGGTAGGGGATGCCATAATCCTCGCATTCTTGCCGGATAGCCAGGGCCGAGGTGAAAAATGTGCCCAGCGTGAGGTCATTGGTGCCGTGCCAGATCATGATAGGGGGATCATCCGCATCGAACATGTCCGTAAAATAATCCGCACTCCCCCAGCAATCGATGATCGCCTGCGGCACGGGATTCACGCCGGGATTATTTTCCGGCGGCGCCGGGAAGTCCGGTCCGTCATCGGCAAATTCTTCAGGCGCACTCAACCCCGCCGCCAACGCCGCTACGGCCCCCGCCGATTCGCCGAACAGCGCAATGCGATTCGGGTCGACTTCATAGAGGTCCGCACTGGCACGCACGAACCGGAGGGCGGTCTTTGCATCGACGATGGCGGCGCGCACCGCGGAAGGCGAGGGGAAATCGTACTTCGGGAAATCCCCTGCCGGTGGCGGTCCATCCGCCAACAGCCGGTAGTCCGTGAGAAAACACACGTATCCCTCGCTGGCAAGCCTATCCGCCACAAGGAGAAGGTCGTCATCGGCCCGGGACCCTCCGGTGAATCCGCCGCCGTGGATCATCACCAGAGCCGGTTTCTGTATACCGGGCTGGTCGTTCGGTGCAACGAGGTCGAAGTACAATGCTTGGAGTTCGTATTCGCCCTCTGTTCCTGGCGCGGCAACATAGCCATAGCCATATGTCAGCCCCGTGGTGTAGGTCACGTTAGAGGAGAATTTCCGCGGACACCCCGCGCCTGCCACCAGGACACACCCTGCCACCGCCAAATGCATTGACGTGAGGAGAAAACTCTTTCTGATATGCAGCATCAACTCATCTTCTCCTTACTATATCCACTATACCACGCCGTGGAATCAACCGCAACCGTTTGCCGGGCAGAGGAAGTTGCGAAATGGCTGTTTTTCGTATCCGGGTAAACGAAAAAGCGCGGGCTCCGGAGGAATTGACGCATGATACCTGCACGGCGCGGGGCGGGCGTGTTTGACACAGTTTTTGAAGGGACAGTACAATAATTTCCTACATATGAAGAGGAGGGATTCCCTTGGATTGGCCAAAACTTCGTTGTCCTGTGTGTGCCGGACCATTGCCGCATGATGGCCGGCAAACGCAGTGCCCTGCCTGTCATACCTTGTTTCCGGTTTCGGACGCGGGAGTTCCTGTTTTTGTGCCGCCGGCGTTGCATGCCGAAGAGGTCCATTTTTCCGATGACTTTCACGGGGAGGTTTTTGAGCGCGAGAACCGTCAGCATTTTCTTCCCTATGGACGCTTGCTGGCCCTGGAGGCATTGTTGAAGCCCGTTTTCGCGTCATGCCCCGCACCCCGGATATTGGATGCGGGTTGCGGTACAGGTTTTGTATTGGCGCGGCTGCAGAACCGCGGCGCGCGGGTAACGGGCATCGATGCGTCGCTAACCACCTTGCATTTTGCGCAACAACGCGGCATCACGCAGGTGTATGGCGCGTTTTCCAAGTGCCTGCCATTCGAAGACGGACAATTCGACCTTGTGCTTTCGCTCGATGTATACGAACATTTGGACGACGATGACGCGGCCATATCGGAGGCTTACCGTGTTTTGGCTCCGGGCGGCGTCCATGCAGTATTCGTGCCGGCGATGCCGTGTCTGTGGGGCTGGTGTGACACCATGCAGGGGCATAAGCGCCGCTATACGCGGCCGTTGATCCGCGAGAAGCTTACCGCCGCGGGATTCCAGGTTGAACGGGCAACCTATCTCCTGCCCACGTTTCTGGCGCCTGTTTACGTGGTTCGCGCCATCAGCCGGTGGATCTTTGATGAGGAACATGGGACTAAGGCGGCACGGAATGAATACCGCATGCCGCCGAAAGGAGTGAATCTCCTCTGCAAATGCACCATGGCCGCCGAGGCGACACTCTTACACAGGATGAATTTTCCATTCGGCGTAACCGTGGCCGCACTCGCACGAAAGCCGGTCTAAGCCCTTTAGCTCATCCACATGGCACACGCCAGCGTTTCTGAACGAATCTGACCCGCCAATGTTACTTCAGCAAACGTTGAACCGCATCGAGGGCCGCCGCGTAGTCCGGCTGGTTCGTGATTTCCTGGACGTATTCGACGTAGCGGAGTATGCCGCCGCCATCCACGACAAACACCGCGCGTGAATCCAGGCGGAGTTCCTTGATGTGAACGCCGTATGCCGCGCCAAATGCCATGTCGCGATGGTCCGAGAGCGATTGCATCGCCTTAACCCCGGCGGCACCGCACCACCGTGCCTGCGCGAAGGGCAAGTCTGCGCTGATGGTGAAGCCCGCCACGCGTTCGCCGAGTGCATCGAGGTGTTCATTGAATTTGCGCGTTTCCATGTCGCATACCGGCGTGTCCAGCGACGGGACGGAGATAATCAGCCGCACTTTGCCTGAGGAATCCGACAGTTTGACCGGCGACAAATCATTCGCCAGCAGGTCGAATTCCGGGGCCTTATCCCCCGCCTTGAGTTTTGGCCCGATGGCCGTCAGTGGATTGCCTTGAAACGTAACATCACCTGGCCGTTCCATGATCAGTCTCCTTTCGCTTTTTTTGTGCGTACATGCCGCAATCTAAAAACCAGCCCTGCCGCCAAACAAATTTATTGAGGTTTCACAGCCTCCGGCGGTGCAAGCGCTTTGATGCAGGTTTTCAACGTGTTGGCCGCGGGCAAGGCGCGATCCTTCAGTTTTTCCGCATCACCTTCACCAAGCAGGGCTTGTGCAAAGCCGCCCGGCGTGATGACCCACGACGTGCCTAAATATCCCAACACTTTTCCGGTGGTGTCCTTCTTGGCATACTCTACCTGGCGCAATCCCGCCTTCTCGTCTTTCCAACCCGCAGGCCAGACCCGGAATCCTTTTTCCACAAACAAATCGATGGAGGGATAATATTCCTGGAGGCTATAGTGCCAGTCGCATATGACGATGTCCTTCGGGATCAGGTCAATCGCCCCGGCCGTCTTCTTGTCACTCGCTTCCCAACCGTTCCCCATGTTCGCCCCCGATGCATCCAGCAGCCGATCTCCCCACATGAGCATGGTCCACGTGTGTTCCCCGACGATATGCCGGTGCAATTCTTTTACTGCATGCGCAAACAGGTCCGCCGGCGCTTTTCCCGCGCACCGGGAACACTTTGGGCTGGCAAACGTCAGCACTTCATCCATGCCGACATGAAAGGCATCCGCTTCAAATGCTCCGGCGATCTCGTCGATCAAGTCAAAAATAATTGGATACACATCAGGGTGCAGCGGACACCAATTTTTTAGCGTTTTGGCCCGTTTGGCCTCCGGGAGATCCGGCGCCTCCTCAAATTCCGGGTGCGCGGTCATCAGCGGGAAAACCATGTTCCCGTTCACCCACGATTGATGGCCCAGGCAGTTGAACTGCGGAATCAGGCGAATCCCGCGCTCCTTACAGAAGCGCGCAAGCGCGCGCGCTTCTTCCTTGGTGATCATCTTTTCAAAACGCAGGTCCGGGTGGGAATCAAAGGCAAAGTTATACCCCACTTCGTACACCAGTACATTCACTCCCAGCGGGCGCAACACTTCGTCAATAGCCCGCTTGAGCACGGGCAAGCCTTCGCTGCCTCCCGCCGAACCCCACGCCATGACATGCACCCCGCGCCACGTGGTGTCCGCACCCGCACACGCCGCGAAGCCAAGCGCCACCGTTAAAAACACTATCGTTCTCATCGGATATCTCCCATATTGGCAAACACTCCGTCATTACAATAGAAACTATATCAAAATCACTGTGCCGGCAAATATATCAACACCGCGGACTTTGCTGTCTTTGGATACACGGTAGCATAGGTACGGGGTCATTGGTTGACTTTTTTCCGGCCAGGTATTACAATTTCGGCATATGGGTATTACGCAGAGGATAAGTGCCATGAAAACAGTTACATTGAAGTTGGATGAGGGGTTGGACAAAAAGCTATCCGCCACCGCCAGGAAACAAGGCACCACCAAATCAGATCTGCTTCGCAAAGCGCTTCTGCTGTATATGAGCAGCGAAATAGCCGTTCAACCGGGATCTTGCCTCGATCTTGCTGATGATTTAATTGGATGCGTGGAAGGCCCCGCTGATCTTTCCACGAATAAGGAATATATCAAGGGATTCGGGACGTGAAGGTGCCCATAGTGCTGGACACCGGGCCGCTGGTAGCCAGCATTAACAAACGGGACCGGTTTTATGCATGGGCGAGAACGCAATTAGCCCAACTGCAAGCGCCCCTGATTACCTGTGAAGCGGTTCTCGCAGAATCGTGTTTCTTGCTGCAAGAATACGATTATGGAAGTGCAGCGGTTCTGGAAATGGTCCGGCGGGGGATTTTGAACATCGACTTCCATGTCGAATCACAAATAGAGGCCATTGCCAAGCTTATGTCAAAATACAGCGATGTGCCGATGTCGCTTGCGGACGCGTGCCTGGTGCGGTTGGCGGAGTTGCATCCTCAGAGTGCTGTAATGACC
>ERZ795059.921-NODE-921-length-34848-cov-7.228437_pt1 | contig 34848 bp, 51 predicted proteins | sample MGYA00375143_ERZ795059 | MGnify/ENA primary metagenome ERZ795059 (study PRJEB30188, sample SAMN05720168) | activated sludge metagenome | isolation source: Anaerobic digester | place: USA | collected 2015-01-07 ... | reverse complement strand
GTGTGCTCTTCCGATCTCCTAGCTGCTATAATATAAATATAAAAGATTGTGAAATTCTGGAAGGTACTGAAAGATTTATTGCAGAGATGTTAGTTAAAATTCATTCGGATATATACGACGAATAGTTAAAAGATTAGTTTATTCTTTTTATAGTAAAATTATTTAATATAATTTTAAGATTGATTTAACGTCCGAATAAAAGGGTATCTCTTTTATGTTAAACTTCTTAACCTCTAAGAACCAAATTCCCACAACAAGTATAATACTCCCAAGATACCAGGAGAGTTTATGAGTTATATCAAACATATCTGGTTTAAGTACGAATATTGCAGATAATATTACGATTCTAAGGATATTAATTATCAAAAAGGATCCAAATGCAAATGAAATCATCTTAAGCCTTTTTGAAAAATCTATATTGGGGATTGAAAGATTAAAAATAAGAAGAAGGTAGTACGCAGAACCAGCAACACAAGCATCAACTATCTCAATAGGAGAGACAATGTTAGCGAAGAATATCACATTGGAGGATAAGATAACATCAAAAAATATGTTAAGAAGAATGTAAACTGGATAAACTGTAAGAGGGGTAAATAAAAAATAGAATATCCAAAAGTTAGGTAGAGCCACTAAAACAAGGATAATATATCTTATGAAAATAGAATATATGAATGATTTTTTATTTTCTTTTTTATTTATCTTTTTCTTACCAATTTTCCTCTTTTTGCTCATACTAATCAAAGTTAAATAGCGTTTAAATATCTTAAGTTTACAACAAGTGAATTAATTATTTAGAAAATAATTCTTAAGTTGATAAATGTTGAACAATATTAATGTATATTGTTTATGATAACCTGATTTAACTGGATATTATTAACGATGAAACAATCCCGATGATATAAGAAGTCAATAAAAAATACTAAATAAAAAGAATAATTATTTTCTAGCAATTCTTACTGCTATAACTATTATAAGCACTATAAGGATTAAGTTAAGCAATCCTATTCCCCAGATGTACTTGTTGTCTCCTGAGATTAAATTTCCAGTTATACCCCAAGTTTTTTTAGTTATCTCAACCTGAACAGGCTGATTAACAATTAGTTCATTTCCTGAAAGAACTTCTAAATAGAATATATTAGTTCCTAAAGCTTCTTTTTTAACATCAAAGTTTAATAGTACTTCTGCTGAATCTCCTGCGTTAAGAGTTAATGCGTTCTTATCAAGTGTAGCTGATGAAGCCCATCCGGTGTATCCTGCAACATTTAAAGAGTAGTATGCTACTTTATTTCCTGTGTTCGTTATTGTTGCTTTAACTACCATTAATTTTCCAGCCTGTCCTCCAGATTCTAAGACTGCATTCACTGAAGCCTTAGCAACAGCACATCCACCCTTAACATTTAATGTAACAGTAGAAACTGATTTATCATCATTTCCATTCTCATAAACATCATCATCTTCGTCGTAAACTGTTAAAGTAAGGTAATATCTTTTTTCTTCAACATCTTCTGGCAATGACAAACTAAATTCAAAGTCAGAACTGTCAAAGGAATCAATATCTCCAACAACAACATCTTCATCGATTCCTAACTCTTTACTGTATATATTAACATAAACATCATCTTGATCGCTCGAACCAATATTCCAGGCATCTCCTAATATCTGAACTTCAGAATTACATTGAGCAACCTCTGGAACCTTTATATTACTAAGAACAACAAAGTTCTTTTCAGTTATTAACTTTCCAGTTTCAGAATCGCTTGAACAAGTATTTTCTCCTTCATCATCTCCATCTGCTATTTCTCCAGTTATTCTTACATATATAATATAATCTCCTTTTTTCAAATCTTCCAAATCTTCATCCAAAGAATCATCCAAAGTGAATGTGAATGTGAGAGTTTCTTTATCTCCTTCATCCAAATCGAATTCATCTTCTTCATCAATTTCAATTGTCCATTCTCCGGATTGAGTATTGTATAATCCCCATTCAAGAACAATATCTTCAACATCTTCATTTCCTTTGTTTTGAACTTGCACTTCAACTTCAACACTATCAAATAAGAACCATTCTTTATCTTCTCCAAATCCTCCTTCAAGAACTTGCACATCCTTTATAGATATTAAAAGTTCTCCAGAATTTCCATATTCACAGAAATCAGAACCTTCAAAGTTAATTCCTTTTGATAAAGGATTAGAAACACTTCCTGTTGCTTCTATAACTGCAGTGTATGTTTCAATGAAATCAAATTCAAATTGATCGTCAACAGAATAAGTTACATTAATAACGTGTGAATCTCCTTCTACAACTTCTATTGATTCAGGGAATCCGCTAAATATAATACTGTTTCCAGAACCATCTGAAATAGAATCTATAGCTAAAGTTATTGTTTCATTTTCAGTACTTAAAAGAGTGAATGTAAAATCTCCATTATTTTGTGAAAGGTCACCTGTTGGAGGAATTAGTGTAATTGTTGAACTAGCAAATCCTATTAAGAATATCATCGCAAAAACACCTGCAAACAAAAGGTTTAATGTTTTCGTTTTCATTTTGTAATCATTCTGGAGTTACTATGGTTTATAAATATTTCTGTTTTCAAGAATATATCTATTTTTTGAAGAAATTTAAGATAAACGAGTAGTCAAACATAATTTTTTCCGTCTATAAAACTAAATTCAAAAAGTTTATATATTTTAAAGGACATCTTAATTTGTAAAAAGGAAAATTAAAATGGTTTTAAAATCTCATGAAAATTTTGTGGCGGCTTGGCTCTTTTTAATAGGAGTAATTTTAGCTGTGCTTATTGGTATTGCAGCTACTTTCTTTATCCCCCTATCTAAAATAGCTACATATAGCTCCCCAATATATGCAATATTGGTTTTAATTGGTCTGATAACCGGGTTTAAGATAAATGTCTCTGAAAAAGATTCTCAAAATTTTCTTGTAGCAAGTGCGGTTCTTGTAATTGTGAGTAGATTTGGGATGGAAAGTGTAAGTGGTTCCTTAATAGGTATAGGGGTGGGAGATTTGGTTTCTTCAATATTTGCAGCATTATTGGTTCTTTTTGTCCCTACAACAATTGTTGTGGCATTGAAAAATCTATTTTCAATGGTTAAGGTATAAGCCTTATATATAATAGGTAAATTGGTCTAATTGGAATAATTATATTAAAAAATATATGTATAAATAATAATTAACTCTCATTTACAATTGAAAGCCCTCTGCCTACAGAATTTCAACCTTTTCTTTTAAAAAAGAAAAACAAATTAGTAATCGTCAAACTTGTCCTTTGGCTCTGGTTTTGGCTTGTCAACCTTCTGTATTCTTGCGAAAGAAGGTGTTGCTATAACAAGGTTCTCTCCAAATCCAGCAATTGTCCCCTCAAGAGCATCTGTTGTCTTTTTAAGCTTAGATATAGCTCTTTTTAATTCAATGGGGTCTTTTTGCTTTAGGGTTTTGATATCAACTATAGTAATTGTATAACCTTCTCTTAAAGCATTAAGAACATCATTAATATCCTCGTATTGCTTTAAGGTGAAAAGTTTAACCATCACTTTGTGATCCTTTTCTTCTTTGGTTAAATCGATTTCAATATATTCATCTCCATCTCCTCCACCAGACATCGAAAAAGCTTTTTTTATTTTTTCAAACACCATGATAAATTTATAATTGAGATATTTATAAAGATTTCGGATTTTTTTTGTATATTTTGTTTAATCTTTAGAATTATTCAAATCATCATCTCTTATCTTTTCTATTCTGTCCGAAAGTGAGGTTTCCTGTTTTTCAAGTTCCTTCATCCTTACCTCAAATATCTTGATTTTGCTAAGCATCTCTTCCTTTATCTTTAACTTATCGGATTTTATCATTATTTGACCTATAACTTTGAAAACATCTCCATGAGAACTCTCTAACTCTTTTAAAGCATCTTTTGTTTCAGACAATTCCATCTGAAAAGCCTGCTTTTGAAAAAGTATGTTTTGTAAACCTTGCTCTAAAAATTGTATTTCTTGAATGCTTTTTTCTTTCATTTGTTACCCCTTATTCTGCCTTGACTACTTTTACCTTTGTCCTGGGCTTGAAAAAGATTTTGCTTCCACAAAAAGGACAAAGAAATCTTTTCTCAAGGTTCTTGTCTGTAACTTTTTTTCCGCACTTGAAACACTTGTAAGTTGCCATTTTATTGAATATTAAACTCTTAAAGAGTATAACTATCTCCCGCAAATTTTTTATTGCATTTTGAACATTCCCATATACCACTTGCCAATCTTTTTACTCCAAGCTTATTGCAAAATGGACATTTTTGTTTTTTTCTTTGTTTGGATTCTACTTGAACTAACATGTTTCTAACTTTTTTTCCGTATCTAACTCCAAACCTTCCTGCTGATTTTGTTTTCTTTGATTTTGTTGTCATTTTATACGTTGTTTATTGTAAATGGGGCTACCCGGATTTGAACCGGGATCGCGAAGTCCCAAACCTCGAAGGCTACCAGGTTACCCCATAACCCCATCATAAAAAAATAGCTAATTTTGATTTATAAAAGTATTTGATTACTTTTTCTTTGCTGGTTCTTTAGCTTTTTCTGCTTTTGGGGCAGCCGGTGTTGCGGTTGCCGCTCCTGCTACAGGGGTTGCTGCAACTTTTTCTGCCGCAGCAGCATCCTTAACTGCCTGTTCTTGTTTCAATAGGATTTCCTGCTTTCTTTGAACTTCTTTAAAATATTCATCTAGCATTTTTTTCTTCTCGTTAGATGTCTCGGTTTTAATCTGAGAAATCTCCTTGTCATATTTACCACTTTCAATATCTCTTTCAATTTCTTTAGCTGGCTTGTTTTCAACTAAAACTCCGAGACTTACACAGGTTCCAACAACAACCTTTACAGCAGATTTCAAATCTTTACATAATAGATTTTGCATCTTTGTTTTTGCAACAGAAATTATTTGTTCTATGGAAGCGTTTGCAATCAGATTTTTTGTTTGTAGTCCTGAACCTTTAGCCACGCCCAACTCTTTTTTAAGTAACTCTGAAACTGGAGGAGAAAATATTTTAACCTCAAATTTTTTTGTTTTCACGTCTATATCCAGCTCAACCGGGACCTTTAATCCATGAAAATCTGAAGTCGCTTCATTTATTTTTTGTATAACTTGATTTATAGGGATTCCTGCTGGACCAAGCTTCTGGCTAAGTGCAGGTCCTGGCTTCATTGCCCCTCCTTCTGCCAATAGTTTAATTTGCATTTTCTTCTTCCTCACGTCTTATGACTTTAATGTTATCTATCTTAACTGTGACCGGTAGTGGAACAACTGCTCCAAACAAGCTCACAACTACTTCTTCCTTTTGTTTGTCTATTCTTAAAACTTTTGCTTTTTCCCCTTTAAGAGTTGAACCAATCATTTCAACAATATCTCCTTCTTTTATTGAAACGCTTTCGATGGTTGGCTGAACCATCCCCTGAATTTCAGAGTATTCTATTGTCTTTCCAATAATCCCTTTTACGTAAGGTAAATTAAAAACTGCCTCTTCGGCTGATTCCCTATCTTCAGATTCAAGGAAAATATATCCTCTTAATCCGTGAGGTCTTAGAACAGAATAAATATTAAGATTTTTCTTTTTTGACCTATCTGCAATCATATCGACGGCACGTTCTTCTTTATTTGTCGTTACTTTTATTATGAAAATCATTTTTATTTTTTAATTTATTTTCTATATTTAACTTTCTTGTTCCAACTACCTCTTAATATCTAAGAAGTAGATAATAATTTAAAAAATTGTGTGTTTATAAAAGTTTGGTTAGTCAGGAATCCTATACCTAATTAACATTTCTTTAGCAATTTTCTTTTCTAGGCTATTAAGCTCTCTCTTAATTGGAGATTTTATATTGATATTTCCATCTGAATTCTTTTTTATATTCTTATAAGAGCCGGTATACACTTCTGGATTCTTTAAATTATTCTTAAACAAAAAAGAGTAAACACTTTTTGTGGATCTTCTATTAGAATATACTCTCCCTATGTAAACTCCTTTTTTTGCTGGAGCACAACCTAATTCAATGTTGTAAATTTCTCCATATTTTAAGGGCCAATCCATAAAAAAATATGACATATATAATTAATAAAAATTTAGATAATAAATAAGATAAAAAAATAAAAATAAAATTATTCCTCAAGGTTCTTCTTAGCCAAAAAACCCCACCAAGCGTTTCTTGTTTTTACAACCTCTCCTGTTTCAGAATCTATTTGTGCTTTTACTCTCATTTGAGATTTGATAAAACCAAGAACTTTTACTTCTTTTTTAGCTTTAACTTCATAAGCTGCTTTTGTTTCTTCTCCACTTCCAACTTCCTTAAGTTCTATCTGGCAACCTGTCTCTTCACATTTAGCTCCTAAAACTTCCAATGCTTTTTGAGAGGCAGTTTCTGGCATAACCTTAACTTCTGCTTTCATCCCATTAGAAAGCTCTGCATAAGTTTTACCATCTTCACCTTGAGACATCTTCATTTCAGTCTTTGCCTCGGCACCCCCTTCTCCAGAACGAATTGTAGAACCAAATTCAGAATTTGTTTGTACTTGTAATTGGGAAGCTACTCCTTGGTTTTGAGTTCCAGTATTAACCTCATTTCCAGAACCTGAAGTTACGGGATTATCTTGCCCTCCTGAGTTTCCTACATTTCCTTGGTTTTCATCAACACATGCTCCATCTACACACCCATTGGGACAGTTGTAAACTCCTTTTTCAGGACCGTTATCTCCACAAAACCACTCTAGAAGATAAGAAACAGAACCTTCTGGTTCATCTGGCCCTTGATAACAATAATCCAATCCATTGGATTCTTCTCCTTCTGGAATAGGTTGGATTTGTCCTTTTTGGTAAGGCTTATCACCATTATCAGAATCTGTACATGCTGTATTACCTTCACCTGCTGCAAACACTAGAGAAATCGCTAGAAGAAATACAAAACAATACAAAAATACTTTTTTCATTTACACCTCCTTTCACTTTAAAATTGATTTATTTATTGTAATATGTCATAGTAATTAACTTTTATAAAAGTTTCTAAAAATCTCGAGGATGGAAAAGATGAAAAAAGAAGGTTATTAATCAAAAATTGACATAACCATTGAAATCAAAAAACCTAATAGGCCCAAAATACCTATTCCGATTGCAGAAACTTTTGCGGTTAATTCGAATTCTTTTCTTGTTGGTTTTTTCAAAACCTGCCATACTCTTCTGCACTTCAATAAAAATGATTTTGTTTTTTCTAACATAATATTATCAAAAGTAAATAGTTTAAAAATTATTCGGAAAGTAAAAATATTAATTCTCAAAAAATTCTATCCCCAATTCTTCCTCTATCTCCTTGCGTTTTATACTCTCAAGAGAATCCCCTCCTCCCAAAATTTGAGAGGATTTAACCCCTGTAACTATAATCAAAACCCTAATTGATTTATCCATATCTTCAGCTATCTGGGCTCCTCCGATTAATTTTGCATCCGGACTTAATTTATCCCCTACCGCAGCAATTATTGTTTTATATTCGTCCAAACTCATATTTGAACCTCCAATCACATTAACTAATGCTCCAGTTGCATCCGAAATATCCACATCTAAAAGAGGGTTGTTTATTGCTTTTTCAACGGCCTCTATGGCTCTGCTTTGACTATCTGCTTCTCCCATACCAATCAGAGAAACCCCCCCATTAACCATAACTGCCTTAACATCTGCAAAATCTAGATTTACTAAACCTGTCTTTGTTACCAATTCGGTTACTCCCTTAACTGCATTCGTTAAAACCTCGTCGGCAATTTTAAATGCTGTTTGAAGGGGCAAATCTGGGGCTAATTCCAAGAGTTTATCATTGGGTATTACTATTAATGTATCAACAATTGCTTCTAATTTCTCTAAACCATTCATTGCATTTTCTATTCTCTTTTTCCCCTCAATAGTAAATGGCAATGTTACAATGGCTATTGTTAGTGCTCCTTGTTTTTTTGCTATTCCTGCAACTACTGGTGCGGCTCCTGTACCTGTTCCCCCTCCTAATCCACAGGTTATAAAAATCATGTCGCTCCCAGAAATCTTCTTTTTTATTTCTGATTCGGATTCTTTTGCAGCTTCCTGTCCTACTTGAGGATTGCTTCCTGCTCCAAGCCCTTGAGTCAATTCCTTCCCAATCAATATCTTCTGGTCTGCGTTTGCATAAAGTAAATCCTGAGCATCAGTATTTATAGCAATTAATTCTCCCCCTTTTATTCCAATTTCTCTCATTCTACTTAAAGAATTATTTCCTCCGCCCCCAATACCCATTATTTTTATCTTTGCAGACTGTTTTTTCAAAAGTTCTTCCAACTCCTTATCGATATTTCGGATATCTGAGGAAAGTGAATCAAAAGAATCGTCCTCTTCCTGTAAATTTGTCATACTCAGTGAAAGTTATTTTGCTTTTTAAGCATTATTGTTGTTTTTTGGAAGATAAAAAGCAATTTCAAGGATTATTAATATTATGTAAATACACTAAGAAGATTATTCAAATATTGTTAAATATCAGAGGGGTTATCTTGAATATTCTTTTTTTCTTGATCTCCAGATTCTTTAATATCCAACTCTTTAACTTCTAATTCCAAGTCTAACATTTCCTTGAACTTATCTTTAAAAATTTCAACAAAAGCCTTGAAACCCTTGTCAACTTCTAAAACCAACTTCTTATTTACTATCTCAAATTTGAAATTTCTTTTAAACAAAAACTCGTTCAAAGATTTTATTTTTTCATTTATGTCTTCCACTTTTCTTAATATCTTAACATGATAAATAACTTCTTTTCCTGCAAGAGGATTGTTGAAATCAACCATTGTTCTTCCTCCAGAAACTGTAAGCACTTTACCAATTCTATTATCAAAATTAAGGACTGTTCCTGGAATTGGATTTACTTTGTGCTCCACAAAAACCTTCATAGGAATCATTTGTATTAAAGAAGGGTCTCTTAATCCGAATGCGCTTTCGGGTTTTAACTCAATATCATATTCTCCAGCCTCTTTTCCAATAAGAAAATTTTCTATGCCTTTAAGAAACATGTCCTGCCCCAAGCAAAATATAAATGGTTCTGCTTTTTGATTTGGATTTAATTTCTTTAATTCTTCGGGAACGTTTGAATCGAACACCTCTCCATCCTTTATTTTTCCTGTGAATTCAATTTCAATAAAATCGTTTTTTTGAAAAGACATGGAAATTCTTAAGTAAAAACGTTTATAAATGTATTTTTTTTGTTTAATTTATGGTATTAAAAATTATTAACGCAACAGAGGCTAGAGTTGGAACAAATATTATTGTTGAAGGTACTCCATGTACAATTAAGAGTATAGATATTTCTAAAACTGGAAAACACGGGCATGCAAAATGTAGGATAGAGGCTGTTGGAATAATTGGGGGAACAAAAAAAGTTTTCGTTGTTCCTGGACATGAAAGATTGGAAGTGCCTATAGTTGATAAAAGAAAGGGACAAATTCTTTCAAAATCAGAGGGCAAAGTTAGCATAATGGATTTAGAGAATTTTGAAACAATAGAAGTTCCTTGTCCAGATAGTGAAGTCTATGAAGAACTTCAAGAAAACGGAAATTGTGAATATTGGGATGTTGAGGGAGAAAAATTAGTTAAGAGGAAATTATAATATGGCAAAAATACCTGAAGCACAAAATAGATTGTTCAAGAACGTTTTTGTTTGTAAAAATTGTAAAACAAAAATAAAATCTGATACACAAAAAATTCTTAAAGGAAAAGTTAAATGTAGAAAATGCGGGAAGGGAGCATTCAGACCATTGAAGAAGGGAAAGTAAGAATACCGCTATTCTTTTAAACCTAATTTTACTTTAAAGCAAGAGGAAAAATGGATTATTTTACTATTATAGATTTAAGTTTGCTTGTAATATTTGTTATTTTTATATCAATCTTTCTTTTCAGAAAAAGAAAAAAAGTAAAGAAAGAGGGGTGGTTATTATTGTATAAAACTACCTGGGGAATGAAATTAATAGATAAGGTAGGAAAAAAATACAAAAAGACACTAAGTGTATTAAGCTACATAGTAATCGGTATTGGTTATATCCTGATGGGTTCTATGCTTTATTTGTTTGGAAAAATAATATACATATATATTGCTTATCCTTCAATAGTTCGTGCTATAAAAATTCCTCCGATAACTCCCCTAGTTCCTTATTTACCTCAGGCATTTAAATTGGATTTTCTACCTCCATTTTATTTCACGTATTGGATAATCATTCTTGCAATAATAGCAGTAACTCATGAATTTATGCACGGTATCTTTATGAGGAGATATGATATAAAAATAAATTCAACAGGATTTGGGTTTTTTCCTTTCTTTTTTCCAATATTCTTGGCTGCATTTGTAGAACAAGATGAAAAAAGTATGAATAAAAGTTCTCCATTTAAACAAATGGCGGTTCTAGCCGCAGGTACTTTTGCAAATGTTATAACAGCAATTCTATTCTTTGGAGCAATGATATTATTTTTCTTGGCAGCGTTCGTTCCTGCAGGGGCAGAGTTCAACACGTATTCTTACTCCACAGTCAGTTTGTCCAGTATAACCTCAATGAATAATATTTCTTTAACAAATCCAACTTATGAAGAGATATTAAATTTATCAAAGGAAACAGGATTAAATGAACTGACAACAGTTAATGCGCTTTATCTTATAAACAAAATAGGACTAGAAGAACAAAAGGAAGCGAAAGAGTATCTCTTTCTTTATGATGATTCTCCTGCAATAAGAGCTGAGATTGATGGTACAATAATAGAAATCAACGGGGTCAAGATAACAGATTGGAATTCATTTGGAGATGAAATCTCAAAATACTCTCCAGGAGAGCAGGTAACTTTAACAACAATGAAAGAAGATTCAACAGAGGATTATGTTATAACGCTTAAAGAAAATCCAGAAAATTCTGAAAAGGCATGGATAGGTGTAGGATATATAGAACAAAAAAGAAACGGAGCCTTAGGGAAGGTTGTTGAGGGATTATCTTCTTTTAAGAAAGATTATGTTCACTATGAACCGAAGTTTAAATCTGGAACATTTATTTATAATCTTCTTTGGTGGCTTGTTTTGATAAGTATTAGTGTTGCACTTATGAATATGTTGCCTATGGGTATTTTTGATGGAGGAAGATTCTTCTATCTAACTATCTTGGTTTTAACTAAGAGTAAAAAGAAAGCAGAATTATGGTTTAAGATATCAACAAATTTCTTGCTGTTCTTATTTGCATTGCTTATGGTTTTCTGGGGAATAAGCTTCTTTGTTAATTAAATGCTTACCCCTCAACAAACTTTTAAATAAAAATAAACTGAGATACTTATGTTGGACAAAAACGTAAAAAAACTTCTTAAAAAACAGCACTATGAGATAGCTGGAGAGAATGAACATTCTGCTGTTCAGATTTGCAGATGGACAAAAAAATCTCTTCGTGATGAAGGAGTTTGTTATAAAGAGAAATTCTATGGAATAAGATCACACTTATGTTGCCAAATGACCCCATCCCTTTACTGTCCAAATAAATGTGTGCATTGCTGGAGAGCAATTGAATACACCACTGGAGAGAAAATACCTGGAGAAATTGACGGTCCAGCAGAGATAATTGATTCGTGTATAAAGGCACAAAGAAAACTTCTTCAGGGTTTTAATATTGATGAACATTCAAAAAAGAAACAACTTAGCAGGGCAAATCAAAAAAAATTAAAAGAGGCACAAGAGCCTATGCAGTTTGCAATCTCTCTTTCTGGAGAACCTACAGTCTATCCATATATTGGGGAACTTATTTCAGAATTAAGAAAAAGAGGAAAAACCTCTTTTCTTGTAACAAATGGCTTGTATCCTGAAAAGCTAAGAGAACTTTTAAAAAATAAACAGTTGCCTACACAATTGTATATTTCAATTAATACTTCAAATGAAAGCTTGTATAATAAATTTCATAGGAGTATAAAAAAAGATGCCTGGAAAAATTTAAATGAGACCCTTGAACTTCTCCCAAAACTAGCTAATAAAACAAGGACTGTATTCAGGATGAATTTGGTTAAAGGATTAAATATGTTACCAGAACAAGCAAAAGAATACGCTCAGTTGATAAAAAAATCAGAACCCATGATTATAGAAATTAAAGGATTTATGAGCGTAGGGTTTGCAAGAGAAAGGTTAGGATATGATAGAATGCCTAGTGAAAAAGAAATGGAAGAATTTATATCAACTTTACTGGAAGAATTAGAGAAAATAGGATTAAAAGAGTACAAACTCTTAGATAAGCACGAGTTCTCGCGTGCATATGTTCTTGGGAAGGACAAAAAACAACTTAAGATAAAAACTAGCGAAATTTAATAACAAATTTTATAACCCCCCATAAATTCTTGATATCCTATGTTATGGAATTTATATGAAGGAGGGAAATTTCTTGAACCACTAAAGTTTTCAAATGGTAAAACTCAGGAAGATGTAGTTAGAGAAACCCTTAATGCTATAAAAGAGGGACATAAGATAATATTTATCCATGGAAAATGTGGGACTGGAAAAAGTGGTATCGCTCTTAATATTGCGAAAGAGCTTGGAAAAAGTTCTATAGTTGTTCCAAGCAAGGCTCTCCAGCAGCAGTATAAAAGAGATTATGAAGAAAATAAGTACATATTAAATAGCAAAAAGAAAAAGTTAAAGATATCTGTAATAACTGGTAGAAATAACCATAAGTGCAAATTTTTAGAAGATAACAAAAATGCAATACCTGAACAAAAAAAAGAAGTTAATTCAAAATTGTATGATATCTTTGAGGGTAAAAGAGAAAGATTAAATGAATTAATATCCAAAGATCTATCTGCAGACAATAGAAATATACCTTGTAAAATTGAAATAAAAGAGAAAAACTTTGAAAGATTAAAAGAGTATATAAAACAAAATAAAAAAGTAAATCCAAAAAATTTTGATAAGGTTTCGGATATAAAAAGAATGTCTGTTGCTCCGGTCTGTCCCTATTGGAGCCCAGTTGTTACTGAAGAGTATGATGCTAAAAATTTAGATGAAAAAGAAAAAATAAAATATAGGGGACTTCAAGGTAAAAATTTCTTTTTTTACAGAAGAAAACCAGGATGTGGATTTTATGAACAATTTAATTCATACATAGATTCAGATATAATTGTTTTTAATTCTCTTAAGTATAAACTTGAAAGTGCACTAAATAGAAAACCTTGCACTGAAGTCGAGATAATAGATGAATGTGATGAATTTTTAGATAGCTTTTCTAACCAGAGAAATATAAATATAGATAGGCTTCAGAGTTCTCTGACACATGCAGTTGTACATGAAGAAGAAAGTTTTCAAATCATAAGGGAGATAAATGAACTTTTAAACCACCTAAAAAGAAATAATCAAGTTAATGATTTAATAAGAAAAAAAGATATTATAGAATTGAAAAAAACAAGTTTGTATGATTTATTTAAAATATTTATTAAAAACTCGGAATTCACAGAAGAGATAGATGAAGAGAGTTATGTTCATGATGTTGCAAGCACAATAAGGATGTTTGATGAATTCTTGGATGAATCTTATGTTATATTTGAAAAAAAAGAGGACAATCTAATTGCAAGCATCGTAACTATTAATCTTGCAAAGAAATTTCAGGAGATGGTAAATAAAAATAAAATAATCATCTTAATGTCTGGAACAATCCACTCTCAAGATGTACTTTCAGATATATTTGGAATAGAAAAATTTAAGATTATAGATGCCGAGACAGAAAATCCAGGACAGATAAAGATATTAAGGACGGGGATGGAAATGGATTGTAAGTATTCTAATTTCTCCTCTGGGAAAGCTGAAAGAAGGAAATACCTTGAAGCGCTTGATAAATGCATTGAAATTGCAAAAAAGCCGGTCTTGATACATGTAAATAGTTTTGGAGATTTACCAGATAAATTCGAAAGAGAAAATTTTGAATTAAAACATGCAATAACTCGAGAAGATTTATATGAAATACAAAATAGAGATAAAGAGGGGGAGATAATAAAAAAATTTAAAGATGGAAAAATAAAAGTATTATTTTCAACTAAATGTTCCAGGGGGGTAGACTTTCCCGGAGATGAATGTAGGACAATCATATTCACTAAATTTCCAAATCCAAATGTCCAAGATGCATTTTGGAAAATACTTAATAGAACAAATCCTCAGAAATACTGGAGTTTCTATAAAGATAAAGCAAGAAGAGAGATTCTTCAAAAAATTTATAGAGGATTAAGATTTAAGGAAGATGAAGTATTTCTTATGAGTCCTGATTCCAGAGTGTTAGATTTCTTTAAAGAAAAACCATAATCAATTGGAAACCTTGTTCTTTTTGGAGGATCTCCATATAAGAAAAACAAATATTAAAAGATAGGCTACACTCATCCAAAGCAATATTGAATATAAAATAGGGTGAGTGCTTACAAAAGTTTGTCCAAAATAGGTATGTGCGAATATCATAGGAGTAAGGCCTAATCCAGTACCAATTAAAAAAGTCCTAACATTCATATTTGTTAAACCAGAAAGGTAGCTAAATAAATCAGAAGTTGTTAATGGGTTTATCCTAAGAAGAAAAAGAGAAAATATACCATATTTCTGAGAGAATTTGTCAAATTTCTTTCTCATTCTCACATCAACTTTTCTCTCGACAAAGTCTCTACCAAATCTTCTTGCTAACCAGAATGCGATATATGCACCTATTAAGTTTCCAATTATAGTTAGTATCCCTCCCAAGAATGCTCCAAATAATGCTCCTCCTGCGATATATAATGCAAGAGCGGGGATTGGAGCAAGAACTACCTCCAAGATAACTATGAGGATAAAAATTATATAAGAAAAAATTCCAAAATCATCTACAAAATTTACAACCGAATCGGGATCACTATTGGATATAGAATAAATTATGCCTTTTGAAAAATATGAATAAATGAATATCCCACAAATGATAATAATTATCAACAAAATTAGCCAATTTTTCCTGAAGAAATTTGTAAATTTTGACCCCTTTTTCATGAAATAAATAAATTTCTTAGTTATATAAATATAATGAAATCAAGTTATTTCTTTTTCTTTTTTATTAAGAATAAGTAGATTAAACCTATTGCAAGAAGGGTAAAATAAAGTATTGCTACCCCTACAAATATCTTGAATAAAAGAGGATTATCTCCAACTTCCTTTCCAAAATAAACTTGAATAAATATTGCGGGGGCTAATCCCAAAAGAGTCCACATCAAAAATCTCCAAAATTTCATTTTTGTCAAACCCCCTATATAACTCCATACATCAGAAGAAGTCAGAGGGTTTACTCTTAATATAAAGATTGATATTGAACCGTACTTCTCAGATAACTTATCAAACTTATCTATGTGCTTTTTCGAAACATGCTTTTCAACAAAAGCTCTTCCATACTTCTCTGAAAGTTTAAATGCAATTGAAGAACCAATTGCCACTCCTATCAGGGTTAATACCCAGGATATGTATGGTCCAAATAAAATCCCCCCCGTAACATAAAATATAAATGGATGTATTGGGGCGAAAATAACTCCTGTAATAATCAAAAGAATATAAGCCAAATATGAAAATGCTCCGAAAGATGAAAGAAGAGAAATTAGTCCTTCTTGATTTATATTTACTAGTGAATAAAAAAATCCTTTTGTTAAATAAGAATATAAAAATAAAGCTAAAACTAGAAGAACTATTACACCTCCGAATGCCGCCTTCTTTTTTTTCATTTGATAATAAATATAAAATTTAGTTAAGAATATTTTAAAATTATTTGATTATCTTCATTAAATACTCTTCTCTTCCCCCCTCATCTTTTATCTCTCCATACACAACAAAACCCAATTTTTTATATAACCCTACCGCGGGAAGATTGTCTTTGTAAACGCTTAAATGGACTTCCTTCAATTTTAATTTTTTGAATGCGAAATCCAAAAGCAATTTAGAAGCCTCAGTCCCAAATCCTTTACCCGAATGCTCCCCTAGCATAATCGATATTTCTGGAAACCCATTAAACTCTTCGCTGTCAAAAAGATTAATATCTCCTATTGGTTCTTTCGTCTCTTTATTTAATATACAAAAAGTCATATTCTTGAAATCTTTCTTCCATTCATCGTGCATCTCTTTTACTTCTTCCCAAGTATACTTTGTTCCTTCTTCTCCTAACTTGCGTTTTAAACCTTCATTTGAAATCCACTTAAGATATAATTCATAAAATCCGTTGGAATCAGGAATTGGAGCTAGAATGACTTTTTCACCGATTAACTCTGGGAGTTGATTATCATGCCTCTGATTATATTCTTTAACTGTGTGAAGCACGTTTTTCATGATATAACTTGTGGGATGTATATTAAAAATCTTTGTAAGAACGCCCCCGCCCGGAGTCGAACCGGGTCGCCCAAAGGGCCCTGCTCTCAAGGCAGGTGCAAAACCGTTATGCGCCGGAGGCTCATTTCATTCGCTTTTTAATTAACAGAAATAATCAATTTAAAAGTATTTGGTTTGGGAAAAAATAATCCTAATACATGCAAAAATATTAAGTTATCTGTAACATTTTATATATAATCTTACATCAGCAACTTACAGCACTAAATAATGTTATATCCAGATAATTAAATCTCTTAAAGAATATCCAGGGATTAAATCAGAATCCAAAAAGCTTTTTCCACCAGGGTTTCTTTATTTCAAGAGGTTTATCATTCTCATCCAGAATCTCATATTTTATAATAGGTTTCTCTTTTATAACCGGAGCCTCTTCTGCGAGTTCCTTATGTGTTCTTTCCAGTGCTGCATCAATTATTGACCTTGAATACCCCTGATTTATGAGGGCCCATCTTAATGATTCTTCAGTATATCCTTTTCTTAAATTCTTCTTGAAATATTCTGTTAACTTATCTTTGTATTCTTCCCTTCTCATAACAAACCCAGAATAGTCAGGTTTAAAAAAATTGTCATTTAAGGAACTTTATTGGTTTCTCTTTAGAATAATATTTTAGTGCTTCATTTAATCTTGGTTCGGATTCTGCATATACTGTGAGAAGCTTGTCTCCTTTATTTATCTTCTCTCCAACATGGTGGTAAAGATATAATCCAGAGGATTTGTCCACTGGACAACCTGCAACTCTTGCCATAAGATTTATTTTTATGTTGTTTATTTCAGATATCTTACAATTAGACTTTGCAAGAATATCTTTTCTAAATTTACCCAAACTCATATTTTTTATATTTCCTTTTTGGGCGATTATTATTTGCTTGAATTTTTCAAATGCCTTCCCTGAATTAAGTATTTCTTCTGCCAGGATTTCTCCCTTTCCTTTTTTTGCTCTACCTGTCATTTCAAGTATTTGCCCAGATAAAAAAATAGATTTCTTCCTTAAATCTTCTGGACCTTCTTTTGAAGTGTCTAAAACTTTTATTATATCCTCTAATTCCAGAAATGGTCCAATCCCATTTCCAATTGGTTCATCGCCTTTTGTTAAAACTGCTTTCAATGTTAAATTGAAATGTTTTCCATATTTCTCAAATGAGTTTTTCAATTCTAATCCCTGTTTCTTATTTACTTTTGCATTTTTCCCGTAAGGGATATCGATTAAAACATACTTACTTCCAACAGCAATTTTTTTTGAAAGTATTGAAGCTAGTAGTTGGGCTCTAGGATCTATTTTAAGCATTTTTTCAATTCTGATTATCTTTGAATCTGCCGGGACCAATTCAATAGAACCTCCCCAAATCATAAATGCCCCAACATGTTTTATTATTGATTCCAATTGTTCTCTGGAGAATTCCACCTTAGCGATTGCATTTATAACATCTGCAGTTCCTGCTGCACTAGTTATTGCTCTTGAAGAAGATTTAGGAAAAGTCAGCCCTGCAGCAGCACATATTGCTACAACAAGAGGGGTAGTTCTATTTCCAGGGATTCCTCCAATACAATGCTTATCTACAATAAACTTCCCCTTAAAAGATAATTTTTCTCCAGACTCTACAAAAGATTCTATCAAATCTATTGTCTCCTGAAAACTCATTTTGTTGTTATACATTCCGGAAACAAATAGGGCTATTTCTGGGTCTGAGAGAGAATTGTTGACTATATCTTTTATTATTTCTTTTATTTCATCTTTAGAAAGTTTCTTTTTATCAACTTTTTTTCTTATAAATTCTAAACTTTTGGGGGGATTTGCAATATTAACATCCACTCTCTGCCCATTTTTTAAGTCAAATGCTTCTCTTATCTCTGATGAAATACCTATCTCCCCTTCTTTAACGATTTTATCAACTATATCTACAATGGTCGAGAACTCTCCATCTTCTTTCGAGGATATTTTTTTTATAGAAACTCTATCATTCTCATGTATTCCCATTATCTCTGATGTCTTAATTCCAACCATTGCCACAGGAATCCCCGCAGAAAGTTTTAACAGGCGAACTTTTAATTCCATCTCTTTTAAGTTTAAAATTTAAATTCTTTAAGTATATATCTTAAAATTCATTTTTATACTTATTCTTTTTCAGGATTAGATATGACTACTTCAGGCAACTTTTTGTTTCTGAAAACCTCAATCACTATAAAAAGATAAGCAAGTATTAATGGTCCCAAGATAATACCTAATAATCCGAAGCCCATTATTCCCCCAACCATTCCGAAAAGAATCAAGGATGTACTCATCTTTGCCCTTCTAGATATAAATATCGGCTTAAACATTGTTTCAATAACAGTAGAGATTAACCCAAACATAACTACTCCCAATGCGCTTACTGTATTTCCTGCTATAAGAAGATATATTGCCACTGGAATCCAGATTATTGACGTCCCAATTATAGGAAATATTCCTGCCATCATTGCCAAACAAGTTAACAAGAGTGCATTAGGAACTCCGAATATAAAAAAACCTATTCCAGCAATAATTCCCTGAACAATTCCAAGAACAACTTGCCCATAAAGTATTGAGATTGTCAAATCTTTTGAAGATTTAAACAACCTTTTTTCAACTTCTCTAGAAAAAGGCATAAGGCTCTTAATGTAATCTCCGATCTCCTCTTTGTCTCTTAGGAAAAAGAAGAATGCGAAGAACACCACCATTAGCTGTAAGAATAAAGTAGGGAAGTTTAGAATTACTCCTGACAGAGAATTCATAAGAGAATTTGTTGTTTTAGTAACAAAAGAATGTATAGCCTGCCCTATCTCATTTGAAAATTCTTCAGATTGAAAAATTGAGGGGAAAATATTTCTTAAGGGAGTAACAAAATCCAAATCCTGAGAATCCATATAGAATTTTATAGACTGATCTATTGCAACAGGCAAAGCATACCAAAGAGGAACAATTATCAAAACTATTAATAAGACACACATAAGAAAAGCAGTTATATTTTTCTTCTTTAGGTATTTGAGAACAAGATTATAAACTGGACTAAAGATAAATGCTAGTAGAATCCCTACAATTATTGAAACTATAATTGGTCTAATCAAAAGAAAAGAGAGTATGAAGAGTATAATAAGAATTACTGCAGACATAATTTTTTTTGTATAATCGTTTTCCATATCTTTAATTTTTCCTTCAGCTTCTCCTTATAAAAATAGCCTTGTATAATTTATAAAGTTTTGTTAATAAAGTTTATAAACTAGTTTTAAGAAAGATAGATATGAACTTCATAAAAAAGGTGCTTGAGAAAAATTTTGATGAATCTGTTCACCTTCAATTTCAAAAATTTTCAAAAGGAGAGTTCAGAAACAGAGCTTTAATCGAAGCAAAAAATTCTGGTGGAAACTATACTATAAAAACTTCAGCCGAATTTGCTAACGAACTTGTCAAAGAACTTGCGGAAAAGTTAGGAAATAATAAAACAAAAATTACGGGGTCAATAATTGGTACTAATGACTTAAAAGGAATTTTGGAATTCAAGAAAATATCTCAATTCCAAGGGGTAAAGAATTATTCTATTGAAAAGGAAATGTCTGGTTCTGAGATTATAGAGTTAATTAATAAGTTCCCGAAGAACTTTTTTGCACTTAGCTTCTCTGTTGGAGAAGAAACCTTAAAGATTAAACCAAAAGCTCCAAAATCTGGGAAACCTGGAACAAAGGGAGAGGAAACTCCAAAAATAGATTTTTGTAATTTTAAAACAAAAGACAAAAAAGTTGCAGAAAGTTTTATTTTTGAGAATCCTGAATTTAAAACAGCAAAGGTTGTTCATGACTTCTTGATTACAGGTATTGAGGTTCCTTCTGAGTTGAAATCTTCACAGGATTTTGCATTGATAAGAGAAAAATCAAAAAGAATTGGGAAGATACTTAGAAAAGCCGAAATTGATGGAATCAAATCTGAAAAATACCTGGAGCTCCAAGCTTAGAACTGAAAAAAATGTATCAATAAGGTTTTTAAACCCTCTTTTTCTTGAAATATCATTCCAGGGTAGGATAAAATGATATCCGCATTATTAACAAATATAAGAAATGGCACCTCCAAAATCACCAAGAAAAGGAAGTTTGCAGTTCTGGCCTCGAAAAAGGGTCAGTAAGTTTTTGCCTAGTGTAAACTGGAAAGCAATTAGTTCTGGAAAAAATGTTAAGGGATTTATAGGGTACAAAGCAGGGATGTTTTCTGTTGAAGTAAAAGATTTAACCTCAAACTCGATGACTAAGGATAAGAAGATAATAATCCCCTCAACGGTAATTGAATGCCCTCCAATGAAAATATTTTCTATAAGATTTTACAAATATGGAAAGGTTGCAAAAGACGTTCTTGCAGAGCATATTGATAAGGAACTAAAAAGAAAAGTAAAGTTGCCAAAACAGGGTAAAAATTCTTCTGAAAATTTAAACTCAGAAGGATATGAAGATGTTTCTATAATAGCATACTCTCAGGTAAAGAAAACAAACGTTAAAAAAACTCCAGATCTAACTGAAATAGGATTAAATGGAACCTTTGAAGAAAAGCTTAATTTTATTAAATCTCATTTAAACAAAGAAATATCTATTGGAGAGGTATTTGGACAGGGAGAATTAGTTGATGTTAGGGGATTGACTAAAGGACATGGATTTTCAGGTCCAGTAAAGAGATTTGGAATAACTTTAAGGTTCCATAAATCTGAAAAGGGAGTGAGAAAAGTTGGAAGCATTGGTCCTTGGCACCCTGCTCGTGTAACTTTTAGAGTACCTATGGCTGGACAGTTGGGGATGTTTACAAGAGTTAATTATAATCAGAAGATCATTTCTTTAATAAAAGGGGAAGAAGCTGAGAAGCAATTAAAAGGAATAAAGAATTATGGGGATGTTAAAACAGATTATATTCTATTATATGGAAGTGTTCAGGGTCCTGCAAAGAGACAAATTTTGATTACTTCTCCATTAAGAGTAAGTAAAATGCAGAAGAAGAAAAACTTTGAATTTATTGAGGTTAAAAAATGAAATCAAAAATATTTGAATCAAGAATAAGGGAAGATATAGTTGCAAGAGTTCTTGAAACAAAAAAAAGACAGCAACCCCATTCACCTTCTCCAGTTGGAGGAAAACAGCATTCTGCAAAGGGATTAATTGTACATGCTAGACATGTTTGGAGAAGTGGATATGGTAGAGGACAATCAAGAGTTCCTAGAAAAATATTCTCAAGAAAAGGTTCTCAGTTTAATTGGCAAGCTGCAGAAGTTCCTAATGCAAGGGGAGGTATGAGAGCTCACCCTCCAAAAATTACACAATTTATGAATGAGCTAAAAATAAATAAGAAAGAATTGGAAATTGCGTTCAATTCTTCTGTTGCAGCAACAGGTTCGGAAAAATATATTCTTAAAAAATATTCTACAATCGAAAAATTAGAGAAGAAAGCTCCTTTTATTGTTTCTTCAGATATAACTAAACTTAAAACAAAACCTCTTCTTGTTGAGTTAAAAAATATCCTAGGTAATTTATATGGGGTTTCTATAAAGGAAAAGTCAATAAGGGCCGGAAAAGGAAAGATGCGTGGAAGAAAATATAAATCAAATGCTGGAATGATTTTTGTTATAGGAAATGATGAAAAATTAAAAACAGGTTTATTTGAGGTTAAGAAGGCAAATGAATTAAGCGTTATCGATTTAGCTAATGGGGGATTAGGAAGAGTTACAATCTACACTGAAAAGGCAATTAAAGAATTAGAAGATAGAATTGGAGGAAAGAAAAAATGAATTTAAAACCTATAGCAACAGAAAAAGCAATAATGAAGGTTGAAGCTGAAAACACTTTAACATTTTCAGTTGACGAGAAAACAACTAAGGACGAAATAAAAAAGGAGATAGAGGAATTATTCAAAATCAAAGTAGATAAGATAAGAACACATGTAAAAAATAATCGTAAAACTGCATATATTAAATTAAATAAAAAATATCTTGCAATTGACATTGCTACTAAACTGGGATTGATGTAAATAAAATGGGAAAAAGAATAATTCAACAAGCACGTGGGCATGGAAGTTCAACTTATAGAGTAAAACCAACTGCGTTTGTATATAAAATTAGATATCCAAAATTTCTTGAAGGAGAGGGGAAAGTCTTGAAAATTTTAAATTCTCCGGCACATTCTGCTCCTCTTGCAAAGATTCTTTATAACAAAGATGTTTTTTACATCCCTGCATTTAAGGGTATGATTGAGGGACAAAAAATATATTTTAACAATGAAATAAAACCGGGAAATATTGTTGCTTTAAACAAGATACCCATAAAAACAGAGGTTTATTGTATTGAATCTCGTCCGGGAGACGGAGGAAAATTCATAAAAGCAGGAGGAAATGTTGCAATAGTAACAAGAATAATTGGAGATAAAATACTAGTTATGCTTCCATCAAAAAAAGAAAAAAGTTTCAATGGAAAGTGTAGAGCAATAATTGGACAAGTTGCTGGACATGGAAGATTAGATAAACCAATTATAAAGGCTGGAAAAAACCATCATATTAAAAAAGCTAAAAATAAATTATGGCCTAGAACAAGTGCAGTTAAGATGAATGCAATAGATCATCCATTAGGTTCTGGTAGAGGAAAAAACATAAAGAGCAAGATTGCAAAGAGAAATGCTCCTGCTGGAAAGAGAGTTGGTTTAATAAGACCAAGAAGAACAGGTAAAAAGAAGTAAATAACATGGAAATACAAAAAAAACAATTTATATATCGGGGGAAGTCAATCGAGGAATTGAAAGAACTAGAAGTTCGTGAATTTGCAAAATATTTACCATCAAGGCAAAAAAGAACAGTTTTAAGAAATTTCCAAGTAATTGAAGAATTTATTAAAAGAGCCAAATCAAAAATTGAAAAAGGAAAGAAAATGAGAACTCACAAGAGAGAAATTATAATTGTCCCACAAATGATAGGTATGGCTATACAAGTATACAATGGTAAAAATTTTAATCCGATATTAATAGAGCCAGAAATGCTTGGACACAGACTTGGAGAGATGTCTGGAACAAGAAATAAAGTTGCCCATAGCAAAGCTGGAGTGGGAGCAACAAAAGGAAGTAAACACAAAGCTAAGAAATAAACAATATGACAGAAAAAAACTACAACCCAAATCAAAAAGAAAAAAGTGCAATGAAGAAACAGCCAAAGGCTAAGATAATTGAAAATATTCCAAAAGAAAATACTCTGAAGCAGGAAGAGAAAATTGAAGAGAAGTTAGAAGAGAAAAATGAAAATTTAAATATTGAAGATAAAAAGACAAAATCTGAAAAAACTGAAGTAAAGAAACCTGTAAAAAAGGTAAAGAGAGAGGAAGTTTATGTTAATGCAAAAAGTGTCCCTATTTCAACAAAATATGCAATTAATATTTGTAAGTTTGTAAAGGGAAAGAGAATAGGAGATGCAATAAGGGACTTGGAACAAGTTACATTATTAAAAAAAGCTGTTCCGATGAAAGGAGAATATGCTCACAAAAAGGGGAAGGGTATGAGCGGGGGAGCTTATCCTCAAAGAGCATCAAAACAATTTATAGTTTTGTTAAAAAGTCTTGCTGGAAATGCAAACAATCACGAGATTTTAGAGCCAATAGTTGTTGAGGCACATGCAAATTGGGCTCCTGCACCAAGAGGAAGATTTGGAAGAGTAAGAAGAAAAAGAACCCATATAACATTGAGGGCGGTTGAAATGAAAATCAAAGAGGATAAAAAGAACGGAGGAAGAAATTAATCAATATGGAAGAAAAACAAACGGTAAGATTAAAGAAAGAAGAATTTGCTATTAAAGAATCCGTTAAAAAGATGCTTGGAAAAGGAAAAGTAAGCAAAGTTAGAATAGAATATACTCCAGTTGGAGAAAAAATAATTATATCAACAAACAAGCCAGGATTAATCATAGGAAAGGGTGGAGAAAAGTTAAACGAGATAACTGAGTATTTAAGAAAGAATTTCAAATTTGAGAATCTTCATCTTGATGTAGAAGAGATAATGGAACCAGAGTTTGATGCTCAAGTGATTGCCGATGAGATTGCTCTTGGATTAGAAAGATTTGGTCCTTTGAAATTTAAAATTCTTGCATATAGAAATCTTGAGAAAGTGATGAGGGCTGGAGCTCTTGGTTGCGAAATAAGATTAAGTGGTAAGCTTCCAAGTTCCAGAGCGAAAACTTGGAGATTTGCTCAAGGGTATCTTAAGAAAACAGGAGATAGTGCAAAGGTTGTAGATAGGGCTCAAGCTAGAGCGGAAACAAAACCTGGAACTGTTGGTATAAAAGTAAGTATTCTCTCTCCACATGCAATATTAAAAGATAAAATATTCATAAATGAAGATTTGAAAGTAAAGTTAAAAAATAATGAACAAGAATTTGACAATAAACCAATTAAAAAAGTTAAAAGGGGCAAGAAATGAAATACAAAGAAATAACAAAAATGAGTAATGAAGAAAGAGAAAAAAAGCTTAGAGAATTAAGAATAGAACTTATAAAATCAAAAACAAAAGCGACAAATACTGGCGGTTCAAACACGAGAGAAATTAAAAAGACAATAGCAAAAATATTAACGTTCAATATCTCCAACGGGGGTGTTGAAAAAAAATAAACTATGGAAATTGATCCAAAAACAGGATTGCCCTTACAGGCAATAGAATGGGAAAACCTCACGAGGGGTTCGCAGAGAATAAGCGTGACAACAGATAAGAAAAGATATGGAAAACTTGTCACGGTTGTAAGCGGATTCGATAAGGATGTCGATGTGAAAAAAATCGCAAAGGCTCTCAAAAATGAGCTTGCATGCGGTGGAACTCACAAAAACAACATCATAGAGCTACAAGGAGACCACATGAAGAAGATAAAACCACTTCTTCTAAAGATGGGCTTTGAAAATAACTCTATAGAGGACTAAACCAATCAAAAACAAAAATGGAAAGAAAACCAAAAGCAGAAGCTAAAAAAAACAAGGCTCCAAACGAGAGCCAGAAAGAAAAACTAGCTGGTGCCTTAACAGATAAAAAATACGGAACCAGGGGAAGGATATTCGAAGGAACAGTAACCAAAAAATTCCCAAAAAGAATTGTTATTGAATTTGAGAGAATGATTTATGTAAGAAAGTATGAAAGGTATGCAAGATTAAAAACAAAATTACATGCAAGATTACCCGATTCAATGGAGAAAGAAATAAACTTGGGGGATTTAGTAAGAGTGCATGAATGCAGGCCTCTAAGCAAGATAATTCATTTTGTAGTTGTTCAAAAAATAAAAGATGCTTCAGAGGTAAACAAATGAAAGCTATAAGTGCAAAAGGAACGGAAGGATTGAACTTAGGAGCGAATGTGATTGCAGCAGATAATAGTGGAGCAAAGATTGTTAAAATTGTATCAGTTAAAAAATCAAAAGCAAAGAAAGGAAAACAGACTGCTGCGAAGATTGCAGATTGGGTTAAAGTATCAGTAAGGAAGGGAGTTCCAGATATGAAAGGAAAAGTATTCGATGCTGTTGTAATAAGACAGAAAAAACCATTTAGAAGATTGAATGGAGAAAGAATTGCATTTGAAGATAATGCTGTAGCAATAATGAAAGATGAGAAAGGAAATCCAAAAGGAACTCAGATTAAGGGTCCTGTACCAAGGGAGGTTCAAGAAAGATGGGCACAAGTTGCCAAAATCGCTTCAATAGTATATTAAAATGAAAAACAAATTTTCAACACACTGGAAAAGTAGCAAACAACCTAGAAAGCAAAGGAAGTACAGAGCGAATGCTCCTCTTCATTTAAGAAAAGAATTTGTAAGCATAAATCTTTCAAAGGATCTTAGAAAGAAAATAGGAAAGAGAAATGTTCCTGCAAAGAAAGGAGATAAAGTTAAGATACAGGTGGGAAAGTTTAAAGGTAAGACTGGAAAAATACTCTCTGTTAATCTAAAAAAATCAAAAATAATAGTAGATGATATTCAGGTAAAGAAACAGGATGGTTCAAAAGCAAGCGTTAAATTGCAACCTTCAAACCTTCAGATTATTGAATTAGTGGATAGAAAATTTAAAGATAAAAAGGAAACAACTAAAAATGAAAAGTCCAAAGTAGAAACAAAGAAAAACGACGAAAATAAAATGAAAGAAGATAAAAAAGAAAAATCAAAAAATAAAAACAAGGAGAATAAAAAATGAGCCACCTAAAGAGACACGCAATACCAAAAAGCTGGCCCATAAAAAGAAAGGGAACTGCGTTTGTAGTTAAACCTATGTTGGGATTATCGAATTCTCTGCCAATTCTAATAATTCTTAGAGATTTGCTGAAAGTTGCTTCGAATAGAAAAGAAGCAAAAAAAATGATTCATCAAAAAAGTATACTTCTCAACGGAAGAGCAGTAAGACATGAAAAAGAGGGAGTCCTATTGTTTGATACAATTACACTTGTTCCTTCCAAAAAAAGCTATAGACTTACAATACTTGAAAACGATAAATTAAACGTGGAGGAAATAAAAGAGAGTGAAGCGAATTTAAAGATTGCTAAAATTATAAATAAAAAAACTTTAAATGGTAAAAAAGTTCAATTAAACTTAAGCGATGGAAGAAATTTCTTATCAAATATCAAGTGTAATGTTAACGATTCTGTTTTAATAAACTTAAAAGAAAAGAAAATAGAAAAATGTCTTCCGTTTGTAGAAAAATCAGAAGTAATTGTATTTGATGGAAAACATTCTGGAGAAAAAGGAAAGATTGAAAAGATAGATAATGAGAGAAAGATAGCTGAGGTAAATAACGGCGGAGAAAATGTTAGCATATTAATTAAACAAATAATGGTAATAAAATAAAATGGAAAATGTAATGAGAAAAATAAAAATTGAAAAGGTCGTATTGGGTGTAGGCGGGACTGCAGATATGTTAGACAAGGGATTTAGATTATTAAAATTTCTTACCGGAAAAAAGCCTGCTAAGATAAAATCAAATAAGAGAATACCTACTTGGGGAGTAAGGCCCGGATTGGAAGTTGGAGCAGTAGTTACATTAAGAAAAGGTTATGATGATTTTTTAAAAAGACTTTTGATAAGTATGGATAATACATTGAAAAGGAAACAAATCAGCGAGAATAATTTCTCATTTGGTATAAAAGAGTACATTGAAATACCCGGAGTAGAATACCAGAGAGATATCGGGATAATTGGATTTGATGTTACAATTGTGTTTAAAAGAAGCGGAAGAAGAGTAAGATTAAGAAAAATGAAGAGGGGAAAGGTATCAAAAAAACAAATAATTACAAGGGAAGAAATAATTAAATTTATGGAAGATAATTTCCAGACTAAGTTTATATAAGGAGAAAAATAAAATGACAGCAAGCGATTGGAAAAAAATATTGAAACAACTTGATGCAAAACCTGTAATAAAACAGAAATATATAAAGCACAATGAACCAAAGAAAAGAAAGACAGGAATTGCTGCAAAGAAATGTGAAAGATGTGGAAGATTTGGGGCGCATATAAAGTCATACGGATTAAATTTATGTCGACACTGTTTTAGAGATATAGCAGTTGAAATCGGCTTTAAAAAATATAGTTAAAATGTCACACGATGTAGTTGCTGATGCACTAAATATGATAAGAAATGCCAAGAAGGCAGGGAAAGAAAACGTAGAAGTAAAAATAATTTCTAACCTGCTTATAGAAGTACTAAAGATAATGAAACAAGAGAAAGCGATAAAAAAATACAAAATAGACGCTAAGGAAAAATCAATTACATTGACAATTGGAGATTTATCTGAATGTAAAGCTGTTAAGCCAAGGTTCAGTTGTGATAAAACTCAGGTAGAAAAATACAGAAGAAGATATCTGCCTTCTAGAAACCTTGGTACACTTATAATTTCAACGAATAAGGGCTTAATGACTCACAAAGAAGCTCAAGAAGAAGGAACAGGAGGATGCGTAATTGCATATTTCTATTAAAATGAAAAAAGAAATTCCTACAATCACTTATGACAAATTAGAGCTAATAAAAGATTATGGCAAATACAAAATTAGTGAAGACCATAATAAAGAGTATACATGCTTAGACAATAATAGTGATTATATCTCAATGTTTAGAATCGAAAAAGAATATACAAGTTCTATACTAATTCATAAGGAGAGATCAAAACTGGCAAAGAGTCTTGTTGGAACAGATGGTAAACTTGAAATTATTCACATGAGCTCGGAATGGGGGGGGGAGAGTTCTTAAAATTATTAAAGGAATGAAAAAAATGGATAAATTGAAAATGGAAATAATTAAACAACCTTTTGGGGAACAAAACTAAAATGAAAGCAAATAAAATATTTTCATTCACACAAAATTTAAACAGGAGGTATTTTGCATAATGAAAAAGGCTTTTATGCAAGAAATTGAATTGCCGGAAGGTATAGAAGTAAAGAAAGATGAAAGGAAAATAACAATTAAAGGTCCAGAAGGAGAAGTCTCAAAAGAATTTAATTTTGGGAAGATAAAATATACAAATAAAGATGGGAAAATAACTCTTAGTCTTGATTCCTCAACGAGAAACAACAAAAGAATGATTAATACAATTACTGCACATATTAAGAATATGATAAAAGGTGTAAAAAATAAGTTTGAATACAAGCTAAAAGTTTGTTCAAGCCACTTCCCAATAAATGTTGAGGTAAAGGGGGAGGAAGTGTTCATAAAAAACTTTTTGGGAGAAAAAACCCCAAGAAAATGTTATATGCCAAAGGGCGTTGATGTTCAAGTGAATAAAGATATTATAACTATAAAATCATCCAATAAAGAGCTTGCTGGACAGGCTGCAGCAAATTTTGAAGCTGCAACAAAAGTTAGAAATAGAGATAGAAGAGTTTTTCAGGATGGTATTTATATAACAATTAAAGATGGTAAGGAGATTTAAAATGCCAAAATTTTTGAGACATACCTCACATAAATATTCGAAACTTGGATTAAGAAGAAAGAAAAAACAAATTTGGAGAAGACCTACTGGAAGAGATAATAAAATGAGGGAACAGAGGAGAGGAAAACCCGCTCTCGTTGCTATCGGATATTCAACTGACAAGAAAGAAAGAGGGAAAATAGAAGGAAAAACTCCAGTTATAGTTAGAAATACTTTAGATATACAAAAAATGCAAAAGAATCAGATTGCTATGCTTGGGAAAATTGGAAAAAAGAATAAGATAGAAATTGCAAAGAAAGCCAAAGAACTAAAAATAGAAATTTATAAACTAAATATTGAAAAATTTTTAAGATCAAATGAGAAGAAAGTTGAAGTAAAGTCAAAGGAGAATAAAAAATGAACTTAAGATCAAAAAAACAATTAGCTGCAAAAACATTTGGTGTTGGAAAGAGCAGAGTGGTATTTGTAAATGAAAGAATTGAGGAAATAAAGGAAGCCATAACAAAACAAGACATGAGAAACTTGCAAAAAGATGGAGCGATAATGATTAAGGAAGTGGGGGGAAGAAGTAAAAATATAAAGAAGGTTAGAAGGAAAGGAATGGGAAATGTAAGGAAACATGTAAACACCAGAAAGAAAGATTATGTAATATTGACAAGAAAACTTAGAAAATTTGTTGCTGAAAAGAAAAATAAGGGAGAGATAGATAAACAAAAGGTAAAAGAATTGAGAAAGAAGATAAGAAATAAAACATTCAAAAGTAAAACTCATCTAAGAGATTATATGGGAGGTTTGGAAAATGAGAACGCAAAAAAGAAGAAGAAAAGAAAATAAAACTGACTATTTGAAAAGATTAAAATTGCTTAAAGGAGATAAGCCAAGAATAGTTTTCAGAAGAACTAACAGGTTTATAATAAGCGAGTATATTACAAGTCACGAAGCACAAGATAAAATTGTTTTTGGGTTTGATTCAAGAAGATTAAATGAATATGGGTGGCCTAAAAATGCACAAGGAAGTTTGAAGTCTACAACTGCTGCATATCTTACAGGATATTTGATGGGAAAAAGCGTAATAAAGCAAAAACTTGAAAATCCAATAGTGGATACAGGGATGAATAGAACGATACATAAAAATAAAATTTATGGTTTTATCAAAGGATTAATTGATTCTGGAATAAAGATGGAATGTAAAAAAGAATTTTTCCCAGAGGAAAACAGGATAAAAGGAGAGCACCTAAAAAACAAGATACCATTCAGTGAAATTAAATCAAAAATAGACAAATTATAAAATGGCAAAAAAAGAAATAGAAAAAACTGAAGAACCTTTAGACGAATATGCAGAGGTCCCAGAAGAAGTTTTAGATAGAGCAGATTTAGAAGAACTTGAAAAGATAAAGAAAGAATCTGAAAGGAAAGGAAGTATAAAGGATTATAGAGACAAACCTTCAGAATCTTGGGAACCAAAAACTAAACTTGGAAGAGAAGTTAAAAGCGGAGAGATTAAAAATATAGATGATATTTTAAATGCAAAGAGAGAAATACTGGAACCTGAAATTTCAGATTATTTATTATCATTAAAATCAGACTTGATATCTATAGGGCAGTCAAAAGGTAAATTTGGAGGGGGAAAGAGAAGAGCTTGGAGACAAACTCAAAGAAAAACGGAAGAAGGGAATGTCCCTACTTTTTCAGCGATGGCAGTAGTGGGGGATGAAAATGGACATATTGGGTTTGGATATGGAAAATCTATGGAAACTCTTCCAGCTAGAGACAAATCCTTAAGAAAAGCGAAACTAAATATTATAAAAGTTACAAGAAGTTGTTCTGGTTTTGATTGTGATTGTTCTGAATTGCATACTGTTCCATTCAAAGTAACAGGAAAATCTGGAAGCGTAAGGATAACTTTAATACCTGCCCCCCAGGGGACAGGGCTTGTAGTGGCAAACGAGTTAAAGAAAGTATTAAAACTTGCAGGAATAAAAGATGTTTATAGTAAAAGTTTTGGAAAAGCAAGAACAAGTTTTAACTTGATAAAGGCATGTTTTGATGCTTTAGAAAAAACAAATTCAGGAGAGTATAAGGAAGAATGAGTCAAATAGCTGTAATAAGGATAAAGGGAAGGGTTGGTTTAGATAGAGATATAAATGAAACTCTTGACAGATTGAGAATGAGAAAGAAGTACTCTTGTGTAATCTTGAAGGGAACCAAAGAGGAAATGGGAATGATTGAAAAGTTAAGGGATTTTGTAGCATATGGGGAAATAAAAGATGAGGTTTACAAGGAATTAGTTAAACAGCGTGGTAAAAAAACAAGCGAGGGTAAACTAAAGCCTTTTTTCAGATTACATCCTCCAAGAGGGGGAATTGAGTCTAAAAAACATTTTGGAGTGGGAAAAGGAGTTTTAGGAAATCATGGTGAAAAAATAAACGAGTTAATATTGAGGATGCTTTAAGATGGCAATTAAAAAAACACACAAACGTAAAAAGGTCTCAAGAATGCATGGGAGAAAAATGGGAACTCATGGATGGGGAGCTAGAAAGAAACATAAAAAATCCGGACATAGAGGAGGGACGGGAATGGCAGGTACTGGAAAGAGAGGAGATCAGAAAAAAACACTAATCACAAAGATGTATGGAAATGATTACTTTGGAAAACAGGGAATAACTTCAAGGAAAACAAAGAGAGATACAAGGCAAAGGATTAACTTGCAACAAATCGAGAAGAATTTAGAGAAGTATGGAAAGAAAACATCTAAAGGATGGGAAATAAATCTTAAGAGATATAAAATACTTGGAGAGGGAGATGTAAAAGAAAAATTAATAATCACTGCACTTGAAGCTTCAGAGTCTGCCTTAAAAAAGGTACAAAAAGCGGGTGGACAGATATTACTCCCTGAAAAAACTAAATCTAATAAAGAAGACGAGGAAAAAGAGTAAAACCTAATCTTTAAAAACTAATTTTATTTGATTATGAGATGGCAGATTTTAAAAAAATATTCGCTTTTATACCTGAAGTAAAGAAGCCAGATGAAAAGAAACTTGCTTTTAATACAAAACTCAAGTGGACATTAGTTGTTCTTATTGCATTCTTTGTTTTGGCAAATATCCCTTTATTTGGTTTATCAAATAATGCTCTTGAAAGATTCAAATATTTAGCGATTATACTTGGAACAGATTTTGGTTCAATAATATCATTGGGTATTGGTCCGATAGTAATGGCATCAATTATCCTTCAGTTATTAACTGGAGCAGGGATTATTAACATTAATACTTCAACATCAGAAGGTAAAAAGTTCTTCCAAGGAATTCAGAAAATCCTTGTTTTCTTTTTCATAATATTCGAAGCATGCGTTTATGTTTTAATGAAAGGGTTAGAAGCTCTTCCAGGTTATGGGGCGATACTTATAATCCAGTTAATACTGGGAGGACTGGCAATTTATTATATGAATGAGCTCTGTGAGAAATGGGGATTTGGTTCAGGAGTAAGCATATTTATAGCAGCTGGAGTTTCTTGGAATTTGTTCACCCAAGCATTTCAATTTATAAATGCTCAAGGTAGAAATTGTCTTCTTGATTTCGGAAATACAGCTTGCTCGGGTAAAGTTTTGGTTTTAGTTCAATCAATAATAAACAAATATCCTGTTGAATTCGCTTCTGCTTTAGGTGCAATAATAGCAACAATTTTAATTTTCCTTATGGTTGTTTGGGCACAAAGTCTTAAGGTGGAGATACCTTTAAGCTTTGGAAGGATAAGAGGATATGGAATTAAATGGCCTTTATCTTTCTTCTATGCGTCTGTTATTCCAGTTATATTAACAGCTGCACTTGTCGCAAACATACAATTATTTGGAGGTCTTCTTGAAAACTGGGCAGGGCATCCAACTTTCTTAGGACATTTCTCAGATGGGCAAGCAGTTTCGGGTTTTGCATTCTGGCTTGGAAGTACAAATCTTCTTGAATTAATCATAAAGGGGGGATTCTTACCTAGATATCTTTTACAAGGTTTAACTCATATAATATTTTACGTTGGACTTGCAACATTATTCTCTGTATTTTGGGTTAAAACATCTGGAATGGGGGCAAAAGAACAAGCTCAAAAAATACAATCCTCTGGACTTCAGATATCAGGATTTAGACAGGATGTAAGGGTATTGGAAAGTGTTTTAGATAGATATATAATGCCTCTCACTGTTATGGGTGGAGCGGCTATAGGTTTGCTTGCTGCTGCAACAGATTTGTTAGGAGCATTATCATCTGGAACAGCAATATTGTTGGTAATCATGATTATGTACCAATTTTACCAGAAGATAGCAGAACAACACATGACTGATATGAATCCTGCAATGAGGAAATTTATTGGAAATTAATAAAGAAAAAACAAAAAAGAAGATGACAGAAGAAGCTAATTTAAAACAAGATAAGAATGCTAAAGAAGGAAGTTTCACTCCACTAATTATCTTTATGGTTATTTCCTTAGTTCTTGCAGGATTGTGGGATAAAGTTCCTGCAATAAAAAATTCCATCCATTATATTCTTGATCCCTCTGCGGGGGCTCTTCTTAATTGGAACTTAAACATTGGAATGTTAATAGTAGTATTAATCATCACAATTTTAACGACAATTGTTCAAAAGTATGCAACCGACCAAAAGACCCTTAAAGAATTAAGAAAAGAACAAAAAGAAATACAAAAGCAAATGGGCGAGTTTAAGAATCATCCTGAAAAAATGATGGAACTTCAGAAAAAACAATTTGCTATGATGCCAAAGCAAATGAAGTTAAGCATGAGAGCTATAATTTATACAGGTATACCATTTATATTATTTTTTAGGTGGTTCCAGGACTATTTCCTTGCTGCAGGGAGTCCAAAATTCTGGTTGGGAATGGGGTGGTTTTTGTTTTATCTCATCTCAGCTATGGTGTTTAGTTCTATACTTAGAAAATGGTGGGATGTTGTTTAAAAGTTAGTTAAAAGTGATCTTTTGTAAATAATGTTAAACGTTTTAAAGCATCATCAATGTATATTGCTATGAACTTTTATGATAAAGAGGTTGATAGTCCCAAGAGAATTTTTAGTTTGGATGTTCTACGAGCACTTGCAATACTCCTTGTTTTAGTTTGTCATCTAATTTCAAGAGTATGGGGAAGAGAAAATTTAACTGCATATTATTTTGGAACATTGGGTGTTGAGATATTCTTCGTATTAAGCGGATTTTTGATTGGGAGGATAATAATAAAATCATTTAACGAAGAAGAAAAGTTCAAAATTAAGGATGTAAAAAAATTCTGGGTTCGAAGATGGTTTAGAACACTTCCAAATTATTATTTAGTATTAATTGTCTCTATAATAATTTATTCTTTATATTATAATACATTTATATTAAAGGATTTAAACAATCTTAAATATTTTGCATTTATACAAAATCTAACTAACCCCCCTGGAAGTTTCTTTTCAGTATCGTGGAGTTTAGCGGTTGAAGAATGGTTTTATATCACTTTTCCATCGGTATTATTGGCAATTTCAAG
>ERZ795059.920-NODE-920-length-34852-cov-10.916688_pt1 | contig 34852 bp, 52 predicted proteins | sample MGYA00375143_ERZ795059 | MGnify/ENA primary metagenome ERZ795059 (study PRJEB30188, sample SAMN05720168) | activated sludge metagenome | isolation source: Anaerobic digester | place: USA | collected 2015-01-07 ... | reverse complement strand
AAGACGCGTTCCTGCTCCGCCGGCTCGAAAGCATACGCCCGACGATCGTCTCCGGAGCGGACCTTACCGGATCCGAGGAAGCATGGCTTGACCTTACCTGGCAGCGCATGACGGATCCCGCAAGGCTCAAATGGGGAAACGCGGTGAGGCCGAGATGAGCAAGAACCTGTGCGTCTGCGGACACGAGGAAAGCGTCCACTTTTGGACCCGGAACAAGAAGCACCGGAAATGCGCGGCGTGCGGGTGCCCGGAATTTTTCAGTATCGAAACACCAGCAACCAACAACCAACAGGAGGACAGAGCAATGCCAGTAAAAACAATGAGATCAAACAAACCGCCGAAAGATGAACTGCCCGGGATGCCAGAGCTCGACGATCTCGGGAAAGCCGGGCTGAAGTTTAAGCAGGCGATCTTCGCGCTCGACCGGGCGAAAGAGGAAAAGGACGAATCGGCGGAAGAACTGATGATGGAGATGCGCCGCGCGAAGCGGTTCGTTTTGACCGTGGAAGGCTGCACGCTCGAGCTCACGCACCAGGCCGCCAAAGACGTCATCAAAGTCAGAAAGCCGGCGTAAACCATGAGCGCGTCGTTTGCCCCGCGGAAAGAAACGGACATCCTGCGCGAGATCTCGCTTTATCTCAAGTGGCGTAAGGTTTTCTTTTGGCGGATCAACACGACCGGGATCTTTGATCCCAGGCGTCGGATATTCCTGAAGTCACCGAATACCACGCCTGGGGTCGCGGACCTCGTGTGCCTGAAGGCTGGGAAACTGGTCGCGCTTGAGGTCAAGAGCCCGACCGGAAAACAACGACCGGAGCAAAAAGAATTTGAGGACAACATCAAGCGAAACGGCGGGGAGTATCACCTCGTCCGATCGGTTCAAGACGTTATCAACGTGGGGTTATGACGATGAAAAACGAAGCCGCGAAATTTATGCTGAAAGAAATAGACGAGAGTCTGGCGAAACGGAGGAAGCCGCTCGAATACGCGAAAGTGATCATGCTCAGACGGGTCCGGCACCGGATCCAGCTCTGCGTGGGACTAAACGACCAGGACGGGAAGTTCCTCACGGAACTGCACCAGCGCATGACGGAGCCGGCAAGACTAAAGTGGTGACAATGAACGGGGCAGCAACAACCAGGGACGGGTGGGGGAACTGGATCATGGAGCGATGCGAAATCTGTGGAGAACGATTCGAGAAGGTACACAAACGGCAGGTGCTGTGCGGGGACCGGGAATGCTTGAGACGGAAGAAACTCGAGAACGGGAAGGACTGGCGCGATCGCCATCCGGACTACATGCGCGTTTACATGGCCGCGTACCGGGCGCTGCCAGGCGAGCGCGAGTTCCGGCGCGTGACGAAAGTCGTTCACGCGTAAGATCCTGCGAAAAATAAATTGAGCGGAACGTCCATGCTCCTGACAATTGGGGCATGGACAGCACACCTCTCACATGGCACACAGAACAGCGCAAGGTCTCGGACCTTATCCCGTTTGACGGGAACCCCAGGCAACTGAACGAAAAGCAAGTCGCGGACCTGAAGCGCTCTCTCGAGAAATTCAATCTCGTCGAGATCCCCGCCATCAACACCACGAACAAGATCCTCGCCGGGCACCAGCGTCTGAAGATCATGCAGCTCCTCGGCCGCGGCGCCGAACTGATCGACGTCCGGGTCCCGAACCGCGAGCTCACACCGGACGAAGAACGCGAATACCTCATCCGCTCGAACAAGAATACCGGAGACTGGGACTGGGACCAGCTCGCGAACTTTGACGCCGGCTTTCTCGTGGACTGCGGATTTACCACCGAGGAACTGACGCGGAACTTCGGGCTCGATGAATCTCCGGACCAGGACGAAGCACCGGACCTCATCGCCGGCGAGCCGCGCGCAAAACGCGGTCAAGTGTTCACGCTCGGCCGGCACCGGATCATGTGCGGAGACTCCACAGATCCGCGCGACGTCAAAATCCTTATGGGGGGGGGCGACATTTTAGCGGATCTGATTTTCACGGACCCGCCGTACAACGTGAATTATTCGGGCCGGGGCAAGGAGACCTCGAACACGATCGAGAACGACAACCAGCCGACGGAACAGTTTCGGGAGTTTTTGTCAAAAGCATTTCAGAACTATCGCGACTTCTCAAAGACCGATGCAGCCATGTACTGCTGCTATGCGTCCCGCACACACCGGGAGTTCGAGGACGCGCTGAACCAGAACGGGTGGCGGGTCAAGAACCAGATCATCTGGGTGAAGCTCGTGGCGTCGATGGGGTGGGGGGATTACCGGTGGAAGCATGAGCCTATTTTTTACTGCTCGAAAGAGAAAGGATCCCCGGACTTTTTCGGGGACCGGAAACAGTACACGGAATGGACGGAAGAAAAAACGGACGAGGAACTTTTGAGGTTTGTGAGGACTATGATCGAGAAAGACGAGAAGGGCGGATCCACGGTGTGGAGATTTAAGCGGGACAGCCAGTACAAGCATCCGACACAAAAGCCGGTGGATCTCGTGGGGACCGCGATCAAGAACAGCGGCATCGTCGGTGGCGTCGTCCTGGACCTGTTCCTGGGCTCCGGATCCACGCTGATCGCGTGCGAGAAAAACAAACGCACGTGCTACGGCATGGAGCTCGATCCGAAGTACGTCGACGTCATCATCCATCGGTACTGCGAGCAAACCAAGACAGATCCAGAGGTGATTTATGCAGGAGCAACAGCAGCCGACGCCGGGCCCGGACCAGAATCCGCCGGTCCAGCCGCAGCAGGCGCCGCCGGCACCGGAGCCGCAACCGGTCCAGGCGGAGGCGCCCAGGAAACCCAGGCGCCGGCTTAAGAAGCAAACACGCGAACTTCTGTGCGTGCTTCGGCAGCTCCGCTTCGGATCCGCGCTTTCCGTGGCATGCCGGCAGGCCGGGATCGTCCCGTCGACCTTCTGGCGCTGGCGGAAGAAGTGGCCCAGGATCGCGGAGCTCGCGGACCGTTTGATCGCAAGCAGGATCGGGCTCGTGGAAGACGCTCTTTTCCAGGCATGCGTCCAGGACCGGAACATGACCGCGATCATTTTCTTTTTGACGAACCGGGCCGGGGACAAGTGGGCGGACCGCCGCGCGCTCGTTAACAACACAAACGTCTTTAACGCAAAGGCAGAGGTTCCCAAAGATGCCGAGGGAGAGAGTATCGGATCCGCGCTTGCAAGAATTGACAAAATTCGAGAAAGTCTTATTCCTCCAGGCGACCCGAAATAATTTTTACTCGTTTTTTAAATTCATTTTCTCGGACTCGATCCGCGCGATCGAGGGCACGTTCATCGACGGCGAGCACTTCCGCCGGTGGTGCTACGAACTGCAGCAGAACGAAAAGACCTCAAAGAAATCCGCGCGCTTCCACGGCAAGTCAATCCTGCTTTACGCCTGGATCATGTGGCTCATGTGGAAGCAGGAGAACCCGTACGACGACGGGATCTACTTCTCGTTTACGCTCGACCTCGCGCAGGACCATCTCAAGAAATGCAACCGTTACATCGACGTCAACCCGCATTTTGAGCGCGAGTTTATAAAACTCTCGAACGCGGACTCGATCGTCCACTACCGGCGCCGCGGCGGGAAAGAGTTTTATTTCGAGCCGGCCGGCATCAAGACCTTCAAGCGCGGCAAACATCCCCGCTTTATCATTTGCGACGACATCCTCCGGGATCCGGAAGTGAAACTCGACATCGAGCAGATCCAGAAGATCACGACGACCTTCCTGCAGCAGATCATCCCGATGCCGAAGAAGGGCGGCGCGATCCATCTCATGGGGACGCCGCAGGACCAGGAGGACCTGTTCGCGGAGCTCGAGCGCAGGAAAGAATTTTTTTCCACGGCGTGCCCGGCCCTGATCAGCGAAAAAGAAAAACGGGTGCTCTGGCCGGAATACTGGGGATTTGACGCGCTCATCAACTTCCGGGAAACGATGGGAGAGAAAGCGTTCAACAAAGAGTTTATGTGTCTTCCGACCCGGAGCGCGGACGGATACTTCTCGACCCAGGAGCTCGACTCCATCACGAAGCGCCGGCTCAAGAACTACGATCCCTACCAAGACCGGAAGCCGAAGTTTAAAACCGAGTGGACCTTCGGCGGCATGGACCTCGGAAAGAAAACGCATCCATCACATCTGGCGATCTTCGCGGTCCGCGGGATCCGCCTTTACCAGGTCCACAGCAAATTCATGGACGGCTGGAACTACATCGACCAGCTCGAGTACGTCCGGGAATGCATTAAATTCTTCCGCGTCGCGCGCCTCGACTTCGACAACACGCGCGCGGAGTTCGAGGGATTCTACGAGGCCGGGGAGCTTCCGGAGGAAATGCAGGGCGTCTCCTTCAATGCGAAAAATAAATTTACGATGGCTGCCGAGTTTGACAAACTCGTCACGCAAAAAAGAATTTTTCTTTTAGAAGACGATAGACAGAAACGGCAGATCTTAAGCGTCGACAACGATCTGAATGCGATCACGACGCGTGAAGGACACGGAGACGCGTTCTTTTCAAACTGCCTGGCGATCCGCGCGGCCGTGTTCGGGCAAGGGATCGCGAGCGAGTAACGCAAACGGGAGCGTTGAAACTATGGGCTGGTTTGACAAATTCTTTCCTAGAAAAAAGCCTCAAATAAAAACCCCTACCGAAACGAAGATCGAAGCGCCAGAGGAAGTGAAGACCTCCAGCGCCTGGCAGAAACTCTGGGAGACCGCGCTCGAAGGGACCCTCACAGAAAAAGCCGTGTCAAAACCCTACGCGCAAGTGGTGAGCGTTTACAAGGCCGTCAAAGCGATCGCCGACAACGTGCCCCAGGCGGAGCTGATCTTCAAGGACTACGAAACCGAAAAAGAAATTTATCCGAAAGATCTCGCCGGGCTTTTCGACAATCCGAACCCGCTAATGACCCGGAACGAATTCATGCAGGCGTGCGCCGGCTACATTGCGCTTTACGGCGAGGTCGCGATCATCAAGACGCTCTCGCGCGGACAAGCGGCCGGGACCAGGAACCTCCCGGCGGAACTCTGGCCGGTGAACCCGACGAACATGACCGAGGTGACGGTCGGGAACAAGATCAGCGGCTGGAAATATAACGCGCAGACCTTTTCTCCGGAGGAAGTCATTTTTATAAAAGACTTCAACCCGTACTCGGTCTTCCGCGGGATCGCGCCGACCGAGGTCCTGAAGAAGATCATCGAGATCGACTGGTCGCAGCTCCTGTACGCAAAATCATTTTTCGAGAACGACGCGACGCCCGGGTTCATGCTTACGACTGACAAACCGCTAACTGAACAACAGCGAAACCGAATGTCGGAATGGCTCGCAAAAGCGACCCGGGGCGCGTCAAAAGCATTCCGTGCTCTGATCCTGGACAACGGGATCCAGCCGAAGCAAGTGAGCTCCTCGGCAAAAGACTCGGACCTCGAGGGACAGCGGAACTACACGCGCGAGGAGATCCTCGGCGTTTTCCGCGCGCCGAAGGCCCTGTTCAACATCACGGACACGCTGAACTACGCGACCTTCATGGGCCAGATGAAAGTATTCTGGATCTACGGCATCGAACCGATCCTCCGGAAACTCGAGGACGCGTTCAACAAACACATCGTCCTGGTGTTCAACCCGAAGATCTACTGCGAATTTGATACCTCAAACGTCCCGGCCTTCCAGGAAGACTACAAAGAAAAAGTCACGTCCGCGAAGGTGCTCTTTGACATGGGTTTCACGGCAAACGAGGTCAACGAAAAACTGAAACTCGGATTCGATCCGAAACCGTGGCGCGATCAGTGGTGGGTAAGTTTCGGAATGCTCCCGGCGGATCCTACGCTCGCCGCGGACCTCGCGACCAGCCGGGCAACGGCCGGCGCGCAGATCCAGGACCCGGAAGAAAAGACAGCCAAAGGCATCGAGACCTCATCCCGGCTCTGGAAAGGATTCGTCAGGCTCCATGAATCGATCGAGGCGAGGTTTGACAAGAAACTGCAGGCTTATTTTTATCAGCAGCGCGGGAAAGTGCTCCGCGGGATCATGGACCGCCTCGGAAAAGCGCCGGCGCTTGATCTTGAAACGAAGCACATCGACTTCGGAATGGACTGGGCGGCGGAGGACGCGGCCTTAAGAAAACTCTCGAGCATTTATCTTTTGCAGGCGATCCAGGCCGGGGCCGAGTACGGGTCCGCGCTCGCAAAACAGGATCTCCAGCTCGAAGCGGTCCGGAGCGCGCAAGACGTGCTGCTCTCCGGGATGACCTCAAGGATTACCCGCGTCAACCGGACGATCCGCCGGCAACTGAACGAACGCGTCAACGGCGCGGTCAAGGACGGCATCATGGCCGGGCAGACGATGGACCAGATCGCGGAAGGGATCAAGGACTCGGTTCGCGCTTTTTATAACGTCGTTGATTCCCGCGCAAAACTGATCGCGAGGACCGAGGTCACCGGCGCCATGAACGGCGGCTCCCTGCTTTATTACAAATCGATCGGAGCGACCGGAAAGAAATGGATCACGGCAAACGACGAGCACGTCCGCGCGCATCACCGGATGAACCAGGACGAGGGCGTGGTCCCGATCGACGACGTTTTCAAGGCATCGAACATGCAGGCTCCCGGCGTCGGGGATGATCCCCGCGAGGTCTGCAATTGTCGCTGTTCCATTGCCCCAACTTTTGACTAAAAAAACGAATAAGGAGATTTTGCCATGTCCAAAAAAACAGCGAAAGACGGGAAACAGGAACCGATGAAGATCGCGAAAGTATTCCGCGCCGAGATCAAAGCGATCGACGAAAAAGAATTCACCGTGACCGCGGTCGTCTCAACCGATGCCGTGGACCGGGACGGGGAGATCGTAACCCCGGACGCGATCGGGAAACGGGTCGCGCAATATCTCCAGCATCCCGTGCTTTTGTCCAGCCACCGGCACGACGACCTCATGAAGCAGATCGGCATGGCGGAAGACGTCAAGGTCGGAGAAAAGAGCGTCATCGCGAAGTTTAAATACTTCGTCGGGCAGGGGAACGCCGAAGCGGACTGGGCGTTCAAACTCGCGCAGAACGGGATCGCCGCGTACTCGATCGGGTTCATGGCGCACAAGTGGGAAGACAAATCCGGGGAAGACGGGATCTGGCGCGTTTACCGCGACGTTGAGCTCGTCGAGATCTCCCAGGTGCTGGTCCCCTCGAACCGGGAAGCGTTAAGCGCCCGGCTCGCGAGCACGGACCACGTCGAAAAAGAACTGGTCGAGATGGCCATCAAGACCTTCGACAAACCAGCGGAAGATCCGAAGGAACCCCAGGATCCGCCGAAAGAGCCGGCGAAAGAGGACCCGAAGCCGGCCGAGGCAGAATACACGGCAGGGACCACGGATCCGAATCCAACCACGGAAAAGACGGACGAGCTCGCCGAAAAGATGGCGGCCGCGCTTCTCAAAAACGATGCTTTTATTTCAAAGATCGCGGAAGCGGTCGTCACCAGTGTCACAAAAAACAAAAAAAACGCCGGGAAAACGGATGATGGCGAAGAAGGATACTTCGAGGAAGTGCTCGGGGACGCGGCCGGAAGGCCTGATGCGTCTCCTGATGGGCAGGACCTGAAATCCTTTTTCGGGGAAAGCGTCAATCGGCATTTCAAAAAGGAGTAAATCATGGAAGCGTTGAAGAAGCAGATCGACGAAGGGATCGCGGGCGTAAAAACCCTCGTGACCGAGCAGGTCGGCAAGGTCGCCGATGAAGTGAAGACGATCTCCGAACGCGTGGAGAAGCTCGAGAAGCTCCCCGCGGCCGGTGCGCCGAACTTGAACTTGAAGATCGAAAAAGAGTTCAAGGGCTACAAACTCGAGAAACAAGGGATCGGTACGCTCCTGAAAATCAAGGGGCGCGAGCAACTGTTCCCGGCTTTTGCCAATGAAGAAAAGATGCACAACTACAAAAAGTGGTGCATCACCTTCATCAAGGCGATGCGTGGCGATGTGAAGTCACGCATGGAACTGCAAGACATGCAGGAAAAAACCGGTCTCGCCGGTCAATCGGATTCCCTGGGCGGATATCTTGTCCCGGATGAATTCCAGGCCGATCTCGTCATGCTCGCGCGTGACGTGTCGTTCCTCCTGCAGAACGCGACCGTTCTTCCGATGAGCAAGGACAAAATGCTCCTTCCCACGGAAGCCTCGATCGTGACGCCGTACTGGGTCGCGGAGAAAAACGCCCCGACCAAGTCCGATCCGTCTTTCGGGCAGGTCAGCCTCGAAGCGAAGAAACTGTTCTGCTTGACGAACCCCGTCGCGCAGGAACTTCTCGACGATTCTGACGTCGACGTCGTTTCGCTCTTGAACGATCAGATGCAGTACGCGCAAGGCCTCGAGCTTGACAACCAGGCCTTGAACGGGACCGGGAATCCCTGCTCCGGTGTTCTCTCCGCCGCTTGCGGTTTCAGCGTCGTGATGGGCTCCGGGCTTGTGAACTTCTCGTCCGTGACCGCGGATCACTTCCGCAGCATGATCCGCAAACTTTCCGCTGCCGACGCCGCCGTTGGTGCGTTTGTCTACGGGAAGGACGTCCAGTATTACGCGGACACGTTGAAGGACAGCCAGCAACGGTACATCTACCGTGAGCCGTCCGGAGTTCGCCCTGCCGCGCTGTGGAACCGCGACATCATCGAGAGCGTGAAAGCTCCCGCTGAAGCCGCTTCCGCCGTCAGCACGGCCTTCGCCGCGTTCGGGAACTGGAAGTATTTCTACGTCGGACGCCGAAAAGGCGCCATGACGATCGACGTGGATCCGTACACGAACTTCGCGTCGGATCAGCTCGTTTTCCGCATGATCACTCGTTGGGGTCTTGCGATGGCGAGAGCGTCAGCGTTCTGCCGTTTAGTTACTGCTGCGCAGTAACCAAGCGCGTTTTACAGACAATTGGGGCGGGTGATGATCTCGCCCGCCCCTTTGTCTTTTTAAAAAAGGGGACATGATGATAAAGAAAATCCTGCTTTTAGGCTCCGCCGGCTACGTCAAGGACTGGTACGCCAAGAACGGCCCGAAGTTCCTCCAGAACGGATTCTCCCTGTACGCCATGAATAACGCCTGGGCCATTGACCCGGACAACCTCCGCGTGTGGATGCACGCCGAAGACTACGCCATGATCCCTACCAGCATTAAACCGACCGACCAGCAGCGGCAGAAGTGGATCGAGGTTACGCGCTGGAACGATGTCCCGTTTTTTTACACGAACCGCAGAGGCGGGACCATGCTCTTAAACGCGCTCTGCCATCTCCTGAACGAGCACTTCCGCGGACCGGACCAGGTGTTCGTGGCGATCGCCGGCGCGGACCAGACCTACACAGGGGACCCGGCAAAAGACTACTGCTACGGGAAAGGAACGCCGGATCCCATGAAGTTCGGAAAAGAATTCATCGCGGAAAGCCTGCAGCACATCAAGTACGCTTCCGAGAAACTCGGGCATACGATCGTAAACGCCGGCGGCCAGGACGAGACGCTGCTCCCGTTCGCGAGGTACTCGCTATGAAAGAGATCGTAAGCCGGGAGGCCCTCGACCGCTCGCTCATGAGCGGGGAACGTCAAGTGGCGACGAACGTCGCGGAGATCGATTTCTGGCACGTTTGGCGCTATCAGCAAGCCGCGGACCTGGTCAAACCCGGAGAAACGGTGATCGATTTCGGATGCGGGATCGGCTACGGAACGCGCCTCATAGCGGAGAAAGCCGGGAGCGTGATCGGCGTCGACGACAGCGCGGAAACGATCGAATTCGCGCAAGAGAACTTCGGAGCGGAGAACGTGCGCTTCGAGCGCGCGAGCATTGAACGTCTGGCGCCCGTTGAACCGCTCGTGGACGTCTCCGTCGCGTTTGAGGTGATCGAGCACCTCCAGGACCCGGAGCCGTTTCTTGCCCTCATAAAATCAATCACAAAACGTCTTTTTATTATCTCGGTCCCGCACGAGAGCGTGGACCTCGCCCTTTCTCCTTTTCATTACCGGCATTATTCCGAAGCGGACGCCGCGGCGCTCGTAACGCGTGCAGGGTTCCGGATCGTAACCTGCGAGCTCAAACAATTCACGAAAGGCAAAGCGGTTTTTTGCGTGGGGGACAGACCATGTTAAGAAGCATCGTTTTATTTTTGACGTACGCGTGCAATTACAAGTGCCCGTACTGTTGGGAACGCAATGACGAAAAATTCAAGGCCGAGAAGTTCCGGACCGCAAAAGAATGGGCGGACGCGCTGAACCGCCTTGAACCGAAGATCGTAGACTTTACGGGCGGCGAGCCATTCATCATGCCGGACTTCATGGATTTATTGCTGCTCCTGAAGCCATCGATCAGGATCGCGATCACGACGAACCTCGCCTTTGACGTCATGGCATTTTTGAAGGATCCGCGGATCTACACGCAGATCTTCCACATGACGCTCTCGTTTCATCCGTCCCAGGGCGTGGACGTTGACGCGTTCTCGTTTAAGGCCTTGAGGCTCCGGACTGCCGGCATTCCGATCTCCGTGAACTTTGTCGCGCATCCGGACCAGGTGGCGATGATCCCCGCGCTCAAAAAACATTTTGACGGGCTCGGGATCACATTCCACGTTGATCCTTTCGCCACGAAAACAGCGGTCGAATACACGGACGAGCAAAAAGAGATCCTGAAGACCTATACCTCCCCGGACCGGATCCCGGACGCAGCGCCGGGAGAGAAGCACCTCTGTGACGGCGGCCAGTATCACCTGAACGTCCAGCCGAACGGGGACGCGTTCCGCTGCATCCTTGACAAGCACCTCGGCATCAAAACGGTCGGGAACATTTTCGATCCCGTGTTCAAACTGAACGAGACCTCGACCCTTTGCGAAAAGCGGTACGCTTGCCCGGGCTGTGACAAGGACAAGACGAAGGTGGTGAAGCAATGAAGATCGAGTTTTATCACACCTTCCGGATCCCGGAGAAAGGGATCAACATCACCGGGCAGTGGGACCTTAACCCGACGCTCGAGCACTTCAAATTTGACGTAAAAGGCAAGACGCTTCTGGACGTCGCATGCCGGGACGGATTCTACTCTTACCATTTCGAGAGGCGGGGAGCCATTGTCACGGGCCTCGACATGGACGACCGGACCGCCAGGCGGTACATCCACAAAGCGATCGGGTCCGGAGTAAAGTTCCTGCACCGGAACGCCTACTCGATCAAAGATCTCCCGGAGAAATCCTTCGACGTCGTTTTCGCGGGAGACGTCGTCTGCCACGTTGAAGATCCTCTCCGTCTTTTGAAGCAAATGCACCACGCCGCGAAAGAGAAGTTTTATCTTGTCGCGGACACGTGGCCGGCCTCCGGGATCTGGTGGGAAGGTTACATCTGGAAATTTACGGAAGCGGACATGCTACTGCTCTTGAAGTTCGCCGGCTTTAAAAACATCAAGGTCCTGGCCAGGTACAAACTCGGCTCTGACTTTTGGCCCAAGAATGAGCTCAACCCGAGGCCCGTCGCTCTTTACGAATGCGACAGGGACCCGGACTGGAAGTATCCGGACGAGACCTTCACGATCGCGAAAAACCATACCGTCTACAGGCCCGAGATCGCGCCTGACATTGATTTCCAGGAAGACGAGGTGAGATCATGAAAAATTTTTTGCCACGGATCAATAGCGCAGCACTCCACTCAAAGATGATCCGGAAATACTCCGTTTTTACGTGCACGAAATGCGGGAAACGCCGGCGCGGGGAGCCGGGGACCGTGCACACCTGCTGCCGGTTTGCGATGGTGGAGCTCCCGGGGGTGATCACAAAATGAAGACAAAAGAGAAAATGAAACTCCACTGGGTCACGAAACCTCACGGCCATGTCGCGAACGCGCTCGGCTACAACATCCACAACTCGCAGATGCTGAAGCATATCGAAAAATACGTGGACCTGGACGAGACCGCCGACATTGCGATCACGATCACGCCGGCGGACCAGTTCTTCCCGGTCCCCGGAAAATTCAACGTGCTTTTTTCGATGTGGGAATTCCTCGATCTTCCGGAGACCTACGTCCAGGGCATCAACAAAGCGGACCTGATCCTGGTGCCGTGCCGGTTCTGCAAAGACGTGTTTTCAAGATACACGAAAAAACCGATCGAAGTTTGCTGGGAGGGCGTCGATCCGGAGGTTTATCGTTACCACGAGCGAAAGCCATCTGTCCCCTTTCGTTTCCTCTGGGTCGGCGCTCCAAATCCGCGAAAAGGATACCCGGTGATCCTGCAGGCGGTCCAGATCCTCGAGCAACTCGATAACGTCGAGATCTACATCAAGACCACGGTCCCAAAGATCAACTGGTGGCAGTTTTTCCGGAACCTCTGGAACAAGCGCATGGACATCATCAAGGACCGCGGAAAAATCGTCCCGTTCTGGAGAATGCTTCGCCGGCTCCCGCGGCCGCAGCTCGCGGACCGGGTGATCCGGTACGGAAAAAAGAAGAATATCGTTTTTGATACCCGCAAACTCCCGATCGAGGAACTGATCGCGCTTTACAACTCCGCGCATTGTTTCGTGCTTCCGAGTTTTGGCGAGGGGTGGGGCCTTACGCTTTGCGAAGCGATGGCCACCGGCGCCCCGTGCGTCGCGACAAAGAACACCGGGACCGCGGACTTCTTCGACGAACAGGTCGGCTACGTCGTCGAACACGGGACCAGGGAACTGGACCTCCGCGATTACAAACTGAAAACGCGCGGCTACGAACCGAGCGGAAAATCCACGATCGAACAGATGTTCAAAGTCATGAGGGAATACCCGGAAGCGCTCCGCAGAGGGCGCGCGGCCAGCCGGCGGATCCTCGAGAAATTCACATGGGATAGATCAGCAAAAAGACTACACGACATTTTAAGGAGGCACGCGCCATGTCAACCGTTACAAAAACAGACGTAAAACTTTTCCTCGGGATCCCTTCCGGGACCACCACAGACGACACGCTCCTGGACCGGATCATCGCATGCGCCGAGGCCGACGCATTAAGCCAGGTAGACCGCAATATCAGCACAATTTCGACCTATACGGAGGACTTCGACGGGGATGGGGAGTCTGGGCGCCTGGTCCTCAAAGAGACGCCCGTAACGGCCGTTCTGGCGGTTTATGACGACCTGGACAGGGCCTTCAGCGCCGATACGCTCCTGGATGCCGCCGATTACACCTTCACGGCGAACGGGATCCTGAAGCTCGACAGTTCCCTCAAGTTTACAAAGGGGACCGGGAACGTCCGCGTTCAGTACCAGGCCGGCTACGCCGCCGTCCCGGAGGACTTCAAGAAAGCGATCATCGACATGTCCATCGCCGAGTACATGCGCGTTAAAACGCGGATCAATGCCGTCGCGGACGATGAGATCGGCGGGAAGATCAGCGCCCTCGAAAAAAGAGCGAAAGAAGTGCTCGCGAGGTACAGGAACACTCCCTATGGCGATTGAGTTTTACATTGACGCGAAGGACAGGAAACGCATCGAGCGGATGCTGTCCACGCAAACCGCGTCAAGGGTCGGCGAGGTTATGTTCCGCGCTTTCCAGCAAGCCGGCGCGATGGTGGAAGGGAAACTGAAAGAGAACGTTTCAGGACCGATCTTAAACGTCCGGTCCAGCCGTCTCATAAACTCCATAGGATCCATTGCCAGGGTGACCGGGGACCAGGTGACCGCGGAGATCGGCTCTGGGGCGCGCGGTGGGGAGCGCGTCCCTTATGCCGGCATCCACGAGACCGGCGGCACGATCCGCCCGACCGGAGGAAGAAAGAATCTCACGATCCCGATCGGAGAAGCGAAGACGAAAGGCGGGGACCTCCGCGGCGGATTTACCGCCAGAAAACTTTTCGACGGTGAGATCCCGGGCTACGACACGGGCGTCATTATCAAGAACATCATCTACGGAAAGCAATCCGGCGGGAAAAATAAATTGAGCCCACTATTCGTTTTAGTTAAAAGTGTAACGATGCCAGCGCGCCGTTATTTATCGCGAACGCTGGAAGAAACGCAGGGCGAGATCCCGGGAATGGTGCTCCGGGCCGTATCGAAAGAACTAGGGGCGAGTTAATGGCACAAGAGACAACGGTCCTAAACGCATTAAAGACGCAGCTCACGAACGACGCGACGCTCGCCGCGTACGTGAAAAACATTTTTCTCGGGGTCCGGAAAGCGGTCCCCAGTTTTCCCTTCATCGTCATTGAACCCCAGGAGCTCCTCGAAGCGGACGACGTCTACGGCCGCCAGGACCTTCGCTTCCGCGTTCAAGTGGTCGGGTTTATCGAATGCCTGGACCCGGAGAAACAGATCGTCGGCGACGCGACCAACAAAGGAATCATAGATTTAATGCTCGACGTGAAGAAAGCCATCTCAGCCGACCGAACGGTCGGAGGGAGCGCGATCCACGCCTATATTCAAAGCGAACGGTTCGAGTACGCAGAGTACCCGGTCCGGAGCGTCGTTTTAACCGTCGAATTGTTTTTCAGACAGGCATCAGTCGCAAGAACCTAAAAAGGAAAAGGAGAAACGGCCATGTTTCTAAACAAAAACAAGATCCTCCTCGTGAAACGGGAATCAGTGTACGGTACCGATTCGGTGCCGACGGTCTCCGAAAACGCCATCGAGGCAAAAAATATCAAGATCGAATACAACGGGGACCTGCTCGAGCGGGACCTTGTCCGGAGCACGCTCTCGAACTCCGCGCCGATCATGGGCCAGCGGTGGGCCGAGTTATCCTTCCAGGTCGAGATCAAAGGATCCGGGACGAAAGGCACTGCCGGCAGGATCGGTGACGCCCTCGTCGCATGCGGTCTTACGGAGACCGCTGCGGCAGGATCCAGCGTGACGTACACGCCGTGCGACAGCACGTTCCTCTCCGCAACCGCTTATCTTTACGAGCTCCAGGATTCCGGGAACTGCAAACTGCACAAGGTCACCGGATGCCGCGGGACCGTGTCCTTTGACTTTGAAGCCGGCAAGATCGCGACCGCTGAGATCAAGCTCCAGGGTCTGATCGACGAGATCACGGACGAAACGGATCCGTCGGCGCCGACCTACGAAACAACCACGCCGCCGATCGTAGAAAACTCGACCCTGACGCTCAACAGCGTAGCGACGCTGATCGCCCAGGCCGTGAAGATCGATATGGCGAACGAAGTCGTGAAGCAAGACGACCTGAACAGCGCGACCGGCCTCAAAGGATTTTTGATCACCGGCAGAAAACCCGCCGGCACGATCAACCCGGAAGCGGTGCTAAAGGCCACCTATGACTTCGTCGGGGATTGGCAAGCCGCGACCGAGCGCGCCCTAAGTCTCGTTTTGGGAAGCGCAGCCGGCAACAAACTGACCGTGACCGCTCCGAAGCTCGTGCTCGAGAAAGTCGGAGCCGGGGAACGGAACGGGATCCGGACCGAGGACCTCGCGTTCCGATTGGCGTCAAACGCCGGCGGAGACGAGCTCGTTCTGAAGTTCGAGTAATCATCAACACAAGGGACAGGAGGCAAGAATGCTAGGCATTGACGCGAAAGAGACAGAAACATTCCAAAGCAAGTATGACACCGGGGAACCGAAGACGGTCTTCACGCTCGGGATTTTTACGACCCGGGAGAAACTGAAGGTTTTCGGCGGATCGATGGACGCCCACGGGCAGTTTGATATGTCGAAATTCCAGGACAAGATCCTGGACATTTTGACGGTCGGCGTGAAAGGCATCAAGAACCTCGGCGGGAAAGACTACGCCGGGATCACTCCAGAGATCCTGGACGCGCTCCCGTTTGAAGTGGTCATGGAACTGTTCGAGCGGATCATGGCGATCAATTTCGTCACAGAGGACGCAAAAAAAAACTGATCTTGGCAGTCTGGGCCCAGGCAAACGGCCTGGACTGCCGAGCGTGTAACAAGCAGCTCCGGGACTTTAGGGGCTGCACGGAAGACGCCGCGAACGAGTACGAGATCGAAGGAAACGTTTTAAGGCGGTGTCCTCTGCGGACCGTAGACGGTCGTTCCGCGGCAATGCTTGAAATGTTTTTCGCGTATAAGCAAGGGTTCCTCCCGAACGCCGGGGGGTGGCTCGATCAACCGCTGATGTTCACGCAGTCGATGGCGATCATCGAGAACTACGCGGAGAAATTGAAAGAGGAAAAGAAGCATGGCGCAGAATGACCAGGTCGCAAATATTATCCTCCGGTTAAAAGACGAATTCTCCAAGAAACTCTCCACGGCTGGAAAAGACTTCCAAAACTTCGCAAGATCCGTTGACCAGGCCGGCGCCGCGATGGCGCGGACCGGGATGAGAATGACCGCGGTCGGCGCGACCATGACCGCTCCATTCCTCGCCGCGACAAAGGCGATGGAGAAGTATTCTTTTGAGGCCAGGAACGAGATGATCCGCATGGATAATGCGTTCCTGTCTTTATCGCAGACGATCGCCCAGGCCGCCATGCCGGCTATCCGGGAGCTGAACGACAACCTCGCCAGGATCGTAAACGTCCTCCGGTCGATTGATCCCGCCATCATGCAAAGCATCGCGCACTGGTCCCTTTTGGTAGGACAGATCCTTCTCGTCTCCGGAGCGATCACGATATTCGTCGGAAAGGCGGTGAGCCTGCTCGCAAAGATGCTGAACCCGGTCACCTTGATCATTGCCGCGATCGCCGGGCTGACATACGCCTGGATCGAGCACCAGGACGCGTTCATGAAAGTTTTAAACGCCATCGATTACGCCTTTAACTGGTGGGTCGTGAAAATGCTCGAAGGCATTAAAAAGGTGATGGAAGGCCTGCTCTGGCTCTCGAAGGTGCATCCCGCGATGGCCGGGACCTCCGGGATGATCCAGAGCGCGCTCGACAGCCTGAACCGCGGGATCTCGGCATTCAAGATGAACATGCAGCAAGCAAACGCCGGGACCGGAGCATTTGCTAAAACATTCCAGAACGCGGCGAACGGAGCAACGTCCTGGATCAAGAACGTCATGACCACGTGGAAGAACGCGAAAAAGGACCTGGACACGGTCATGCAGGACACGAAGACGCGGCTCCTTGACACGGCCTACTCGTTTTCAGACGGATTCGCGGACGCGTTCGATAAGGTTTTATTTGAGGGTGAAAGTTTCAGCAACTCCATGAAATCGTTATTCGCGAGCATGGGCCGAAGCATCCTAAAAGATTTTGTGTCGACCGTTGGGAAAAACCTGTTCAGCTCCCTCCTGGGCGGGGCAGGTACCAACTCCGGAACCGGGCTCGGTGGACTCCTTGGCGCCGGGCTCGGTTCTTTCTTCGGGCCCATAGGAACCGCGATCGGCGGGTTCCTGGGAGGCATGTTTAAATTCCATGAAGGCGGAATGATCTACGCACACGCCGGGCTCGCCCCGGACGAAGTTCCGATCATCGCGCAGACCGGAGAAGGCGTCCTCTCGAGGCGCGGGATGGCGGCGATCGGCGGAAGCGGAGCTCTCCGGTCCATCAACCGCGGGGATGCGCCATCCGGAGGGAACGGGATCACGGTCGTCATTAACCAGGTGGTAAGAGCCTGGGACTCGAATGACGTCTACAGGAACAGTAGGACACTGACAGCGGCGATCGCAAACGAGATCCGGACGAACGGGGATCTCCGCCGCGCGATAAAGGAGACCTCATAACATGGCAGCAGACGGACTCACACTCGCCCCGGACTACGTGTTCGAGGAAGAAATCGAATACAAAACGCTGGTCAGCCAGTTCGAGAACGGGGCCGAGCAAAGGCGCCAGGTATGGTCGGCGCCGCGCCGGCGCTTCAAACTCGTCTACAAGAACCGGACGACCACGGAATTCGGAACCATGAAAACGCTGTTTGACACGAGCCTCGGATCCTACGGGACCTTCCTCTGGACTAACCCGAACGATAGCATACAACGAACCGTCCGCTTTGAGGGTGACAAACTCGCGCCAAAACTCAAAGCCTACGGCGTCATGGACTTTGAGGTGACGCTCCTTGAGGTGAAGTGATGCCGCGCACGACGACCGAAGGAAACACAGCGTCCTTCAAAGCCTCAAAGAACGCGCTCTCGAATAAACCGATCCATCTTTACACGCTCTACGATTACGACGGCGGCGGGAACAACCTCTGCTTCGCCGGCTACGACGCGGACGTCGTCTTTGACGGCGTCACCTATCTTAAGTTTCCGATCACGCACGAGTACGTCGCGGAGAACACGAACGGCGAGATCAACTCGCTCAAGATCTCGATCTCAAACATCTCGCGCCAGATCCAGGGCTATCTCGAGACCTATGACATCCGCGGAAAGAAGATCACCGTGACGATGGTCTGGGCAGACAAACTGAACGATCCCACGACCTTCATCCAGGACACATTTTTCATAGACTCCTACGGCGTGAACGCGGATACCGCGGAATTCATCTGTGCCGGCAAGTTTGACATCATGAAGCTCGAGCTCCCGGCCCGGAAGTTTTGGCGGAACTATTGCGCGTGGAAATTTAAATCCGCGCAGTGCGGCTACGCCGGCGACGAGACAGCGTGCAACAAAACATTCCAGAGATGCGGGGTGCTTGGGAACCGGGTCCGGTTCGGAGGGTTTCCGTCCATCCCGTCGAGGACGATCTATGTCGGTTAAAAAAGAGCTCTTGAAGGACCACGACGCGCTCGAAAAGACGATCGTCGAGCGCTTCCTCGGGATCCCGTACGCGTGCAAGGGCAGGGATCCGAAGACCGGCCTTGACTGTTGGGGCCTCGCGCTTTGCGTTTACGAAATGCTCGGCGTAAAACTCTTTGACCTGGACGTTGACTACGACGTGAAGTGGCACGAGAAAGGCGGGAACTATCTCGCGGAGAATCTCTGGCGGGACTGGGAGCCGGTCGCAAAACCGGAGTTTCTCGGGACCGTGCTTTTTTTGAGCATGGAAGGCGTGGCATACCACGGCGGGATCTGTCTCCGGGACGGGAAATTCATTCACGGGACCAAGAAGGGCGTCATTGTTTCGAGGTTCTCCGAACCCATGCTTTTATCGAAAGTGGAAGGCTACTACAGGCTAAAAAAACTTTATGAGTAAACAGATCAGGATCGTCTGGATCCCAAACCAGATCAAGAAAGACGGACGCATCGAGAAGAAGGTCGATTTCGTTCGCGGGACCACGCTCCGCGAGTACCTGGACGAAACGAAGTTCACGTACGGCGAAGGCTGGCACATCATCTCCGCGCGCTTCGGAAAGATCAAGGACGTCGACGCGCACATCCCGGACGGAGACGACGAGATCCTCATCATGCGCGAGCTCAAGGATCCTTTCTCGATCGGGATGGTGATCATGGCCTCGCTCGGAGCCTCGATCGCGACGGCGGCCGCGTACGCGACGCTGGTCGGGACCCTTGCCATTCTGGCGGCCGTGGCGGTGGTGGGCTTCGCGATCTTTTCAGCATTCCAGAAACCAAAGCGCCCGAGTTTCGGAGCGTTCGGCGGCGCCGGCAGCGGAAGCCTGGAAGACAGCTCGCCGACATACGGGTGGGACGGTGTCCGGACCGTCCAGGACGTCGGGATCCCGGTCGGTCTCATTTACGGAACGCACAAGGTAGGCGGGAACATCATCAACCAGTACACCTGGAACGACGGGAACAAGGAATACCTGAACCTTTTGATCGCGCTCGGAGAAGGCGTGATCGACAGCATTTCAGACATCACGATCAACGACAACCCGTTCGAGAACTTCACTGGGCTCACGAAATACGAGCGCTACGGCACGAACGACCAGACGATCATCGAAGGATTCGAGCAGCTCCACAACGTGGTGGACGTTGGCGCAATGCTCGTCAAAGACACGGGCTACGTTTACACGACCCAGGACGACGACGTCGAGGCCTTCGAGGTCGAGATCACGTGCCCTTACGGCCTTTATGAAGTGACGAATGGAGGGGACCAGATCTCAACGGAAGCGAAGTACAAGGTCGAATACCGCACACACGGATCCGGAGATTATACCGATCTCGGCGAGCAAACGATCACGGACTCGTCCAGGACCACGGTCCGCAGGAAGTACCGGAAAGAAGGCCTCACGCCGGGGAAGTATGACATCCGCGTGACAAGGACCAGCGACGATTCGACCACGATGAAAATACGGGACCTCCGGTTCAACCGACTCGATGAGATCAAAAACGAGGACCTGGCGTACCCGAACACGGCGCTGCTAGGGCTTAAGCTCCTGGCAAACGACCAGCTCTCCGGAGCGGTACCGAACATCAACTGCATTGTCAAGGGGATGAAGATCAAGACCTATAAGATCATGAACGGCGACGAAGAAGTGGCCTATGACGATTATTACTGGGACCCGGCGACATCGCAATTTAAACTCCTTGAAGACGACACGGTCCTGACATGGGACGGGGAAACCTACTCGACCGCCTACAGCGCGAACCCCGTCTGGATCATTTACGATCTGATCGTAAACAACCGATACGGCCTCGGGGAATTCATCGAGGCAACCTATATCGATCTTGCGCAATTTGTCGAGATGGCGAAATACTGCGACGAGAAACTCCCGGACGGCGAGGACGGATACGAGAAACGCTTCGAGCTGAACGTGGTCCTGGACTCCGCGCACTCCGCGCTCGACATCCTGATCCAGCTCACGGCCTCCTTCCGCGCCTGGGTTTTTTATAGCGCCGGCACGATCAAACTCAAGATCGACAAGGCGGAGACACCGACGCAGATGTTCGGAATGGGGAACATCATCGAAGGCACCTTCCAGCAGACATGGAAAGCACTGAAAGACGTACCGAACGTGATCGACGTGCAATACCTCGATAAAGACAAGAACTACGAGCAGGAGATCGTCGCGTACATCGACGAAACAAGCCTCGCCACAAACCCTATGAGAAAGAGATCCGTGCGCGTCTTTGTGACGAAGATGTCCCGTGCGGTCCGGGAAGCGCGCTACGCGCTTTTGATCTCGCAATACATTCATAGATCCATCAGTTTCAAGGCCTCCATTGACGCAATCGCATGCCAGGCCGGCGACGTGATCGCCGTGACGCATGACGTGCCGAACTGGGGAAACTCCGGGCGCGTGAAAAGCGGGACCGCGAACACGGTGGTGCTGGACCAGAACGTGACGATCGTGGAAGGAACCACGTACAAGATCCAGGTGCGCCACGCCGCGGACGACACGATCGAGGAAAAGACGGTCACGACATCCGCGGGATCCACGGCGACGCTCGCGATCTCCGGGACCTGGACCACGACGCCGGCGGCCGGGGACGTCTGGTTTTTTGGGGAAACGAACGTCTACAAAAAGAACTTCCGCATCATCAGCATGCGCCGCGGGAAAGATAACGAGATCGAGATCCAGGCAATGGAGCATTCGACCCTGGTATTTGACGACACGGCTCCGACGCTCCCGGACTCGAACTACACGGACCCGACGGCGGGGATCCCGAGCGTCGAGAACCTCGCGCTCACGGAGCGGATCGTTAAAATGCCTGACGGAACGATCCAGAACGTGATCGACGTCTGGTGGACGAAACCGGACACAAGCGCCTATCCGTTTAAGCAATGGCAAAAGGCGAAGATCTATCTAAGCGATAACGCCGGGACAACGTACGCGCTCCAGGGCGAAAGCGACGGGACATCTTTCTCGATCCAGGCCGGGATCCAGGAAAGCAAAGCGTACAAGGTCTGCGTGACGAGCGTGAACATGATCGGCGAGGAAAAATCGATCACGCTCTGCCCGACGGCCACGATCACGGTCATGGGAAAACTTGCGCCGCCCTCTGACGTGACCGGGTTCGCCGCGAGTTTCGCGGGCGATCACATCCACTTCACATGGAATCACATTACAGACGTTGACCTCGACGGCTACGAGATCCGGGAGCTCCCGTACTCGACCGCGCCCTGGTCTCTCGGGATCCCGATCGGAGACAGGGTCTCGCAAAACTCCTTCGATTATTTCTTGATCACGTCGCTCGGGAACCGCTACTTCGCGATCAAGGCGATCGACACGACCGGGAACTACTCGACGCAGGCGGCGTACGCTTCACTCGTGATCGTGGATCTTCCGAATTTGAACGTCATCGAAACGATAGACTTCGATCTCACGGACGGAGCGTTAAGCGGGGCCGCGGAGCGGATCCTTTTTAAAGGCTACTCCGAAGACTTCTACCGGACCGCGCTTTCACTCATGACGGCCGCGACATGGGACGACGGTGGGACGTGGGACGCTGCGGGGGGGACATGGGACGCACCGGTGACGGCGGAGGACGGAACCTACATCACGGAAGTGGTCGATCTTGGCGGGAACGTCGAGACCTCCGTCAATCTTTCCGTCGGGATCGCGAACACAAGCGGCGGCCGGCTTACCGCGTACATCGCATACTCCGATTCAGATTCAACACCGGACACCTGGGTGCCATTTGCGAACGGGCAATACACCGGGCGTTATTTCCGCTTCAAGCTCGTTTTTTCAAGCGACGACGAAGACGAGACCGTCACGATCTATCAAATCAAAGCGGTCTTCGACGTCCCGGACAAAGAGGAATACGGCCTAGCGGTCCCGGTCTCTGATACCGGATGGACCACGGTCACTTTTACGGAATCTTACATCGAGATCAAGGCGCTTCTCGTGAGCGTCACCGGAGGCGCACTGATCGCGGAGCTGGACCAGACAGATCTCCCGGCATCCTTTGACGTAAAACTGAAGGACGGCGCCGGCAGCCAGCAAGCGGGAACGATTAACTGGTGGGCAAAAGGCTACTAACAAAAACATAAAACAAGGGGAATACTGCCATGAGTAAATGCACATTCGCGGAATCAACAGGGGTCGAATCCGAAAAACCATTATCGTCCGGAGGCCTGAATTCATCGGACATCCGGAACGCGCTCGGCGCTCTTTTCCAGGGCGATATGGGCGTACTCCGTCCGCGAGCGCAATCGACGCCGAACATGACGATCCACGTCAATCCCGCGGCCTTGAACTCTTTCTTCCATCAGGTCTGGGGGACAGGGAATAGTCCATTTACTTATGCAGGCGGGAACACTTCTACGATCACGGCCCCGAGCTCACTGCCACGGATCGACATCGTATACCTGACCGCGGCCGGCGCGCTTGCGATCGTAACAGGCGAGGAAGGCGTGACGCCGGCGGCCGACTGGGCATCACTTCCAAAAGACGGCCTGCCTATCTGCCTGATCTATTGCAAGACCACAATGACCAAGATCCTGAATTATGAGGACAAGGACACCGACACGGACCAGGGATACATTTATTCCGACGTGCGCCCTTTTTTGAATCTCGGCGGCGGCGCATCTTTGGCGGACATGTACGCGGCTCAGGACAACATCGCGCTGCTCGCTTTTCGCCTGGCAGTGCAAGGTGCGCTCGCGATTCAGAAAATGGAAGATGGAATCATCGATGAGTACGAGGACCAGACCGGGATCGATGATGCGGCTAGCACGGCGACCTATGACGCAAGCGGTGATTATTACTCAAACAATCAAGGCGACCAGACGGGAAGCGGGACGGCGCTGAGTGGGGGGGATAGTGGGGTCTTGGGGTTGCTTTTACATTTGGACAACAATTATACGGATGTATCTGGCAAAACAGTGACGGCTGTGGGAAGCCCGTCATTTGATGCAAGCGTAAAAAAGTTTGGCACACATTCGGTTCATTTCACAGGAAGCCATTATTTAACAATTCCTGACTCAAACGACTGGAATTTTGGAACTGGCAATTTTATTATAAATTTTCAATGGCGTCGTGTAGGTGATCTCGAATCTTGTCTTTTTGAGATAGGGAACGGATTAAGCGATGGAATTCGCTTGTGGTGGACTGCAACATCTTTAGTGGTTTACATAAACAATAGTGCTGTTGTTACAGGAACAATCCCTTCTGCCGATGGAAATTTTCACCACATCGAGGTAACGAGGATTGGAACTTCTGTGTATTTGTGGATTGACGGAACCCAATCTGGTTCTACGGGAACAAGTTCTGCGAATATCACTGGCGGAACTGGTGGCGTAGCAATAGGAGCGACAACGGCAGGGGCTTCTGCGGTTCCTGAGTGCTACTACGATGAAGTCAGGATTATAAAAGGCGTAGGAGGACATACTAGCAGTTTTACGGCGCCAACGGTAGCATATGCGTCGACTGATGACGTTCACGCAAAAGATAGCGCCTTCGACGACGACACAGACACATACTGGGGCAGTTCACAAACCAGCGGAAGCATCAGCGGTGCGGGATATATCGGCTACGACTTCGGGGCTGGCGTAACGAAAGCCATCACCGGCTTCACGATCAAACAGCACGCCGCTGACCAAGCGATAAACTCCGTCAAAGTTCAGCGTTCCGACAACGGTTCGGATTGGACGGATGTCGCGACAGTCTCGATCACTGCGGACACTTCCGCGCAAACAAAATCCTTCACGAACACAACGGCCGCGCGCTACTGGCGCCTCCTTGCGAACGCTGAAACCACAAGCGGATCCTGGGAGGTCGAGGAAGTGGGCTTTACGCTTTCGGAAGATTTGGAGCTGATCAGCGAATCATTCGAGGCGGAGGCGACGCCAACCGAGGCCCGGGTCTGCATTTTCCTCGAAGAAGTGGACGCCATCACGGTGAACACGGACTTCAAAGCGTACGTCTCACGCGACGACGGCACGAACTGGACGCAGATCACGCTGACAAATGAAGGCGAATACGACACCGGCAAGGACATTCTGTCCGGGAGCATCAGCGTATCAAGCCAGCCGAGCGATAAGACCATGCGCTACAAACTCATCACGGACAACCTGAAGGTCGTGAAAGTGCACGGCGCGTCACTGTCCTGGAAATCATAAAAGGGGGAATTTATGGCAGTCAAAAGACTGATCGATGCAACGGACAAAGAAAAGATCAAGAAGCGGGACAAGGCCCGGAAGGACTTCAAGGACGGGATCCAGGGCGCCTCAAACGTGGCACAGCTAAAAAAGGTCGTGAAGGATCTCGCGGCTTACGTCTTCGGTGATGACGCGGCGTAAAGCAAGGAAAAATAAATTTACCGGACCAATCGAAACGTGGAAAATTTTCGCATGAACAAGGGAACGAAACGATGATCGAACTGCCAATCCTCCAATTCTGGCTCGGCGTCCTGACCCTGGCGATCGCCGGCGTCGGCGCTACCGTCGGCGCTGTCTGGACCATATCCAATAAGATCCACGACATCGAGACGACGATGGACCGAAAGATCCAGGAAGCGGCCGAGATCCAGGACCGGAAACTGAAAGAAGCCCAGGCGGAAGGCGACTCGAAGCGACAGACGATCTACCGAAGATTTGACGAATACAAGAATCACCTGGAGACGAACTTCGTGCGCCGTGAAATGTGCGCTCTCATGCATAACGAAACCGCGAAAGCGGTGACGCGGATCGCGGACGAGATGTCCGACATCAAGAAGCAGCTCTCCGAAGTGAAGGCGATCGTTATCACGCTACAAGCGGAAAGAAACACAGCATCGTGAGGTGATCATGGAAGGGGATCTGAAGTGCCGGCGCGAGATCGGATGCCACGCGTGCTCTCTCGCTTTCTTGCAGGAAGATCTCCGGATGTTCCGGCACGCGCTGGTCCAGTTCATGGTGGAAGCGCCGGTGAACACGAAGCGCCTCCAAGACATGGCGAGAAGCATGAAAACAAAGATCGATACCTGGATCGAACCGCGGGAGGGTTAAAACATGGCTGAAGAATTTAAATGGAAAAAGTTTTTTGTCGGGCTCGTGGACCCCACGGCCTATTTTAAAACGCTCGCGATCATCCTCCGGATCTGCATCGCGGCGCTCATCGTTTTCGGGATCTATCTTCTCGGCGTCCGGATCCACGCGTGGCTGACTCCGAAGAAGCCGCAGCCGGCGGTCTTTACCGTAAACGACCAGGTCGGCGGTACCGTCAAAAACTCCGCGGACCAGAAGCAGACGAAGTTCGGGATCCTTAATTTCTAATGGCGCATTTTAACCGGCCGCTCACCGTCACAAAGATCGACGAACGCCTCTGGGTGGTCGAGACTCCGTTCCGCTATTACCGCGGGAAAGACGAGATCGCCTATATCGATGTCCCGGACGGGACGCTGACGGACTTCGCATCCGTCCCGCGGGTCTTTTGGCCGATCGTCGCCCCGGACGGAAGGCATACCCAGGCCGCTGTCCTGCACGACTACCTCTACAAGAGCCACATCAAAAGCAGGAAAGAATCGGACGAGATATTCCTCGAGGCAATGGCGGCGCTGAAGGTCCCGCTCATCATCCGCCAGATCATGTTCTGGTCGGTCCGGATATTCGGCCACAAGGCCTGGAAAGACTGAAGCATGCAAAAGACGCGGCCTCCGGACGATCAGAAAGCGCGTGAAGACAGGAAGAAGAAAAAGGGCGATCCTACGGGGTCGCCTTTTTTATGTCGCGGCGCTCGAGAAAACGGTGGCCGGCGAGATCAAAACAAGTGGTCTGTTTACCGTCCGGATCCGTGGTGATCTTGATATCAGGCGAGCCATAGGAGAACCGGATCCGTCCATCCGAAACCTCGGTTTTCAGCGTTTCAGGCTTTGGCGGCACAAATTTCTCTTTTTTCTTGCGCGCATTTGGCCCAGGACGAGCGATCCCGGACCGCCGAGGCATCCGCATAGGGGCTCCTTTCCGATTTTTGAATAGCGCATTCTATCGCATCTTATCGCACCGGCCCAGGACCGGGACCTTCGCGATCTCGGGACCGTACTCGACATCGGAGGCGGAATCCCGGACCAGCGATTTTTTGAACGCTGAGAGCTCCTTCAAATTACGCTCCTGGAAAGCGAGATTAAAAAGCGTCTCTTTTTGTTCTGCGGACAGCGCCAGGATCCCGGCGATCTGCTCCAGCCGGTCTTTAGGTGGGGGAGGGGTTCGCCCCTTTTCGAGGTTTACCACATGGGGCAAACTTATTCCAATCTTTTTCGCCAGGTGCGATTTTTTGAGACCCGCGGCCTCCCGTAGCTGCGTAAGGTATGTCCCGAAGTTCATGAGCGAACTATAGCACTAAACCTTAATAGTTCCAAGAGAAAGAAAGAAAATGACAAAAAACGCTTGACTAGGTTTAGCACTAAAGTTATACTTATTTTAGACGAAACAAGTACCAGGGAGCGACACATGAGATCACGCATAACCTAGTAAATGGAGGAAACATGAATCAATATCTGACCATTGAAGGATTGGCGGCTTATTTGAGCTACTCGCCGTCGGTCGCTTACAAGAACTGGAGACGTTGGGCGGCTGAAGGCCTTCGCGTTTACATGATCAACAAGACGCCGCGCTTCCGAACATCCGACGTCGATTCTTGGGCCGAGAAAAAGCGGAGGCTGGTTACGGCATGAACGCTGCCTGCGAACTCTGCAGCCAAGCCGGAGAAAAGAACGGCAACTGGCGCGGAGGACTTATCAGTGCGCCGTGGTATGGACGGTGGATCATGATGAAACAACGATGCCTTAATCCAAAGAACAAAGATTATCCGCGCTATGGCGGACGCGGAATAAAACTTTTTTTGACGTGTGAACAAGTCGGGATTTTGTGGAAACGGGATTCCGCAGATCGTATGAAGAACCCAACGATCGACAGGGTCGACAACGACGGGCACTACACGCTCGAGAATTGCCGGTTCCTTGAAAACGTTGAGAACTCCAGGCGGTCGGCAATTTTAAACAGAAGAAAAAGCAAATAAGAAAGGGACAGACAAATGGAAAACACTCCAGCAAAAGTAGCACGAAAGGAGGAAGGGCTCCGCGATTTGATCCTTCGCATGAAGGACCAGTTCGCTCTCGCGCTTCCGAAGCACATGACCCCGGACAGATTTACCCGGGTCGTTCTAACGACAATCAACAAGACGCCAAAACTTTCCGAATGTACGCGGGAATCACTACTCGCGTGCCTGATGGACTGCTCGGCGCTCGGCATTGAACCGGATAACCGTATGGCCTACCTGATCCCATACGGAAATCAATGCACGCTCGTGATCGGGTACAAGGCGCTCGTGGCATTGGCTAGGCGGTCCGGAGAGATCTCTGACATCCACGCTGATGTTGTTTGTGCCAATGATTTTTTTGAGTACTCCTTCGGGTCCGAAGGCCGTCTGGTGCACAAACCGAAGCTCGGCGATCGCGGCGACGTGGTGGCCGCTTATTCGTTCGCAAAACTCAAAGACGGATCCTGCTCGTACGAGGTGATGGATCTCGAGGAAATCTCGGCGATCAAGAACCGCTCAAAAGCGTCAAAGTCAGGGCCGTGGGTCACAGATTTTAACGAGATGGCGAAAAAAACGGTCTTCCGCCGGCACTCGAAATGGCTCCCGGTCTCGAGCGAGAAGATGCAAGAAGCGCTCGAAAAAGACTTCGATGTTCCGACCGACATCGTGGACTTTTCAAAAGCCGGGAAGCCGGTCGTGAGCATGCCCCAGGCGATCGAAGCACCGGTCGCCGGCGAACTTTCCGAGGAAGAAAAAGAGCAGATCCGGAAAGCGGACGCGGAGCTCAAAAAGCGCCAGGACGCCGCGAAGCAGACGCGCGAACCGGGCGAGGACTAACCCATGCGCGCCATCGATCCGGTCTGCACGTTTGACGAAAAGACGCATCGCTATTTTTTGAAAGGGCGCTCCGCGCTCGGCGTCAGTCAGATCCTGGAGCTCTCCGGGATCTCGAATTTCTCCTTCGTCAACAAAGACCTGCTCGCACGCGCGCAAACATTCGGAGCGGCGGCGCACAAGGCCGCGGAACTCTCAGACCGCGGGAACCTTGATCGGTCCTCCCTGGACGCGCCGCTCGCTCCTTACCTCGATTCGTGGGAGGCGTTTCGAGCCAAAGAACTCTCCGAGATCCTCCAGATCGAGCAGCCGGTCTACTCCTTGAAATTCGGGTTTGCCGGGACACCGGACCGGATCGCAAAGGACAAGGCCGGCCGGCTCGTGATCGTCGACATCAAGACCAGCCGGGAATTCCACGCCGCGGTGAAACTCCAGACCGCCGGCTACGAGATCGCCTTCGAGGAAATGGCGAAGGCCCCGCGCTTGAAGGTCCAGCGCAGGATCGGCGTGATCTTGACCGAGACGGGCGAGCCGTACGTGGAGGACTTCAGGGACAGGACGGACCGGGATGATTTTATCGCGTGCGCGCGTGTCGCCGCGTTCAAGATTCGGAACGGGTTACAGGGAGGATCGAAATGATTCAAGATTTGCGAAAGCAAAAAGCGGCGAGTGAGGGGAGAAAAAAGACTTCTAGCTTTGTCGGATTTCAGCCTGCTACGGCGAAACTCTCTCCAGAAACGAGGGATGCGACAGCCATATCGTCCTCGAACGATGCATCCAGAGAATTGGCGAGAGGCCGGGCCTTCAGCAAGCCCGGTCTCGTTTTTTCGGATCCACATAAGGAGCAAGAGGATTTCTGTAGGAAGAACGGACACCCCTTTTTTGCATACCGGGCCTGTCCCTCGTGCGGGAGATCTCCTTACGAGCATCCGAGAAACAAAGATAGGGCAGGGACAAGCCTGATCACCGGATGCCCCTGGTGTTGCAGTAGTTGGTGTGATTAAAAAAACAGGGAGGGACAGAGAATGCCAAAGCTCGAAACAAGAAGCATAACGAACGAGGAAGTCATGGAACTAACCGTCCAGGAGCATCGGGATTTTGCAACGACATGCAACGTCACGAACGAGGTAGAGCTCCACAACGCCGGGGAGTTCCTTGTTGATTTGAAACGTCTGATCAAAGAGGTCGAGGCGTGGTTTCAGCCAATGATCGATGACGCGCACAGGGCGCACAAGACGATCTGCGCTAAGAAGAACCAATACGTGGATCCGCTCAAAGCGTCAGAGGCGGAAATTAAGCGGAAGATCGGGGCCTTCCAGATGGAGCTCGACCGGATCCGCGAAGAAGAAGAACGCAAGGCCCGGGAGAAGGCGGAGAAAGAGGCGGAGGCGGAGCGGAAGCGGCTCCTGGCGCAAGCGGAGAAAGCGGAGGCGAAAGGAAACCAGGAAAAGGCCCAGGAATGCCTCAATGCCGCTGCGGAAGTTTACGTCGCGCCGGCGCCGGTGGCCGTCGGGATCCAGAAGCCGAACGGTATCGGCGTGCGCTACGAATTTGTCCCGGAGGTCACGGACAAGCGCGCGGTCCCGGACGACTACAAGGTGGTGGACCTGGCAGCGGTCAAGCGTGTCGGGAACGCCACGAAAGACAACCCGCCCACGATCCCAGGCATCAAGTGGATCAAGCGTCCGGTGGTGAGCGGGAGGACGCGCTAATGATCGAGCCGGTGTCCTACGGAAAAACTATCGGACTCGAGAAACGAATCCTGGCCGCGATCCACAGAGCGGTCCGATACGGCCGCGTCCCGGTCTTCTTTACGCTCCTGCTTTGTGCGATCACGGCAAGCCGGGCCAGGACCGGATGGAGCCAGGAACCAGGAGCGCCGCAGATCAATCTCTCCGCGATCGCCATGATCGAATCGAGCGGAAACCCCGCCGCGATCGGGAGGACCGGAGACTCGGGCCTTTTCCAGATCACAGACGCCGTCCGGACCGAATACAACAAGCGCACCGGCGCCAGGATCACCACAGCGGACCTTTTCGACGCCCGGACCGCAACTACGATCGCCGACTGGTACCTGCACAAGCGCATCCCTGAAATGCTCCGGTACTACAAAAAGCCGGTCACGGCCAGGAACATCATCATCGCATGGAACGCCGGGATCCGGTACGTCGTCCGGGACGAACCGCTGCCCAGGATCACAGAGCAATTCCTAAAGAAATACGAAAATTTTTTTGCCTCAAAAACGAGAAAAACCCTGAAACACGCGTAGGGGAAAGGATAAGAAATGTCATGGATCGAATCACACGACGACATCGGAGACCACAAGAAAACCCAGTATTTATGCGAGGCCCTGAAAATCACTGTCCCTACAGCTGTAGGACACCTGCACCTACTCTGGCATTACACGTTAAGGGTGGCTTGGAGCACAGGTGACCTTACAGGCCACATGCCGCGCGCGATAGCACGGGCTTGTTACTGGGAAGGGGACCCAAAAGCCTTCCTGAAGGCCATACAAGACTCCGGATACATGGACGACATGCGTGTTCATGACTGGGAGGTATACGCCAGAAGTCTAATCTATCAAAGAGGTTACAACAAAAATAGAAGGCATACAGCTAAAAAACAGCCAAATTACACATGTAATACACCTGTAAAACCTCCGCTACCCAACCCAACCCAACCTAACCCAACCCAACCAAATCAGAGAGAGAGCGAAAAGCCCACGCTCGCGATGGTCCTGGATTGCTTCAAGTCTTTAGGACATCCGGAAGAAGCGGAGCCTTTCTACGACCACTACGAAGCAAACGGCTGGAAGATCGGCGGAGTGGCAAACATCCAGAGCTGGCCAGCAGCATGCAGGAGCTGGCTCCGGAAACCATTCAGAGACAAACCAAAAAGCAGCCAGGAACGCCTCAAAACAAGAGCCTCTGAAATTGCGAAGGAGATCGCCTGCTTATGAAAAAAGAAACCTTTGTCCACGGGGTCACGATCCTGGAAGAAACATTCAACAAAACACTGAACCGGATGATCGCTTGGGAAATCCTCCGAGAGATCGACGACGAGAAGTTTATGGGCGCCGTCCGGATCATGGTTCGAGAGTTAAAAACACTATTCCCAAATGACAACCTCGTCGCGATCGCGATGGAGCATGTCAACGAATACACGAAAAGAAGTTATCAAAACAAACTTGCAGCGGAACAACAAAGACCAGCGCTTGATTGGGAACCGTGTCCACCTCCAGCGGAATGGGACGAGCTCAAGCAGAAACTGGCTGGAGGGCGAATCGCATGAACGACTACCAAGAGCAATATCAAAGACCGACACCAACGAACCACGGGAACCAAGCATCCGTCGCATCCAGGGACGAACTGGACCGGGCCAAGAAAGGGACCAGATACAAGCGCGCGATTTACGAGCACATCTGCCTCTACGGGACCCAGGGAGCAACCTGTGACGAGATCGAGCGCCGGCTCGGTCTCCTGCACCAAACCGCGTCCTGCTACATCACCTGCCTGACGCGCGAAGGACTGATCGAGGCCTCCGGACAGACCAGGGCCGCGAGATCCGGACGGAAAGTCACCGTGTGGGTCCGAAAGTTTAAACCCGCGCAACCGCAAAAGAACGCGGAACAAAAAGAGCTGTTCCAAGTGAAACCGACCTTCCGAGCGGAGATGCTGCCATGAACGTCTACCAGATGCTCGAGATCCAGTCAAAGACGATCAAGACGCTCCAGGAGAACCTAATTAAAACCATTCACGAGTGCGAGCGGATCGTGAACCGCTACAAAGAGGGCCTGGACCAAGCGGAGAAAGTGATCACGCTCCTGCAGCTCCGCGTGAAGCAGCTCGAGTGCGAAGCGCTGGACCGCTCATGGGAAGCAACGGATGAAACAGATAAAAAGGGGGACGTGCAATGAAGAAAGTTTATATCGCTGGAAAGTACAACGACACGAGCGTGGTCCGGTGTCTGAACAACATCCGGGTCGGGATCATCGCGGCGGTCAAAGTTTTAAAACGCGGGGACATTCCGTTCTGCCCGTTCCTCGACTGCCTGTTTGTTTTAGTGGGCGGAGCCGGGGACCTTACCGAACAACACTTCCGGGACTACTCGATCGAGTGGCTCAAGGCGTGCGACGAGATCCTGCTCCTGCCGTCCTGGCAGCGGTCGAAAGGATGCGCCGCCGAGCTCGCTCTCGCCCAGGAGCTCGGCCTCAAGGTGACGTTCGTTGACGGGGAGGCGGCATGAAGAAACAGACGCCAGATTCAGCGTTCCCGTGGGACGAACCAAACGTCGCGCTTCCGAACGGAGACTTTGTAACCGTGAAGCATTCCGGTATGTCGATTCGAGATTATTTTGCAGGGCAGGTAATCATGGGGCTCAACGCGAACCCCGATCTTTCAAAGGTTATGTCGCGTAAGGGGCTGACACCGCAAGACGTGCGGGAAAGTTTTGTGGATTGTGCGTTCAAGACTGCAGATCTGATGATGAAAGCGAGAAGGTAACGCCATGAAGAAAGCCACTGCGAAAGCCAGAAAAGCATTCCTGAAGGACCGCCGGCATTTCTCAGTCTGGCGGCGCGTGAACAAGAAAGGCAAGACCACATGAAACGCGTCAAAACGATCGAGCAGATCATACGCCTCGCGGACCAGGGGCGCTCCGTGGTTTACGGTCCATACCGCCGGCGCGTGCCGGCAGCGTTTATTCAGAACTGGCCAGGCCGGCTCCTGGACAACCTCGTCCGGACCGGAGTGTTTATTTACGAACCGAAACAAGGGGGACAGAAAAAATGAAACTTTTGTTTTTAGACACAGAGACCACAGGCGTCGACAACACAAAAAACGGGATCATCCAGATCGCCGGGATCGTTGAAATCGACGGAGCCGTGAAAGAAGAATTCAACATGATGTGCCGGCCGTTTCCAGGGCAGGCCGTCTCACCGGACGCGCTCAAGGTTACTGGAAAAACGATGGACGAGATCCGGGCGTACCCGGAGCCGCAGGCCGCATACCGCGATCTCGTCGCGATCCTTGACCGCTATATCGATCGCTACGATAAGACGGACAAGTTCTACATGGTCGGACAGAACACGAAGTTCGACTATGACTTTCTGACCGCCTGGTTTAAAAATAACGGCAACCCCTATTTTTACGCCTACGTCGCCTATCACCTGATCGACGTGATCCAGGCAACCGCGCTTTTTACCGTGGCCGGGCAGTTCAAACTCGAGAACATGAAACTCGCGACCGTCGCGAAGCACTTCGGGATCCCGCTCAAAGCCCACGACGCAATGGAGGACATCCGGGCCACGCGCGCTATTTTTTACAGGTACGTGCACCTTATCCGGCAGATTGAGAAAGACGGGGTGCCAGCATGATCCGGAAACCCTGGGGAAGCGAGGTAGTGATTTTTGAATCCGGGCAAGCGCGCGTGAAACTGCTGCGCGTGAAGCCGGGGAAGCGGCTGTCCTACCAGTACCACGAAGAAAAAAGCGAGGCCATGATGCTGATCGCGGGAAAGGCGCTGATCCACGACGGGCAGGGTAGCGCTGATTTTCGGGACATGGCCCTGGGCGCCGTCTATCCCATCGCCCCGCGCCAGCACCACCGGCTTATGGGGACCGGGACCGCCGAGGCCGTGATCCTCGAGATGGCGCACGGATCCGACCAGGACATCGTAAGGCTCGCGGACGATTTCGGTAGAGCAACCACAACACAACAACCAAAACAAGGAGAAAAAGAACATGGCGAAGTTTCTGTGCGTCGGTGAGGAATACGAAGCGAACGGAGAAAAGGAGGATCGTATGACCGTCAAATCAGCGGAGAGCAAGGAGAAATGCTTTAGATGCAATATTCCGAGAAACGCTTATGACTTGAAGATCGAGCCTGGATTTTCTAACCCTGACTTTTCAAGGCCCTATCAATGCCAATATGGACACCTATGGATTAAAACATTCGAAAAGACTATGAAAAACTCGCACGGGAAAGGATAGGTGAAAGATGAACCCGATAAAGTTCGCAGGATGCAACGCTGTCTACGCAGAGAATCAACCGGAATACGTCCCGCTTCCATGCGTTAAGGCCGAGGACGGAACAATCCTCACCATCTGGAAGGGAACGCTGAAAGAACGCATCAGGTTTTTACTCACCGGGAAGATGCGCCTTTACGTCATGACTTTTAATCACCCACTGCAGCCGTTGAGGATGGAGGTTTGACGTGAAAAACGAAGTCGCAGTCTTTATGCTCAAAGAGATCGACGAGAAACTGCGGTTCCGGAAGAAAGACGCGTTCCTGCTCCGCCGGCTCGAAAGCATACGCCCGACGATCGTCTCCGG
>ERZ795059.919-NODE-919-length-34854-cov-10.810943_pt1 | contig 34854 bp, 34 predicted proteins | sample MGYA00375143_ERZ795059 | MGnify/ENA primary metagenome ERZ795059 (study PRJEB30188, sample SAMN05720168) | activated sludge metagenome | isolation source: Anaerobic digester | place: USA | collected 2015-01-07 ... | reverse complement strand
GGCAATGGACGACCCACGGCGTGTCTGCATGCGCCCCGCTCCCTCTTGAGGGAGAGACGACACCAAGCATCACGGACAGCGAAAGCTGGTCCCAATGAGAGATCGCGTCACGACGGGACGTAGGGTGCATCTTGATGCACCGCGACCGACCACAGGTGCATCAAGATGCACCCTACACACGGCGCTATCTCGCCAACGATGTTTGAAAAACAAACCACGGGGGCGCATCACCAACGCACCCCGCGCCTTACTCAGCCGGTTGGAAATCGAGTGCTACGCCGTTGATGCAATAGCGCAGGCCGGTGGGTGGCGGCCCGTCGGGGAAGACGTGGCCCATATGGCTGCCGCATGTGTTGCAGTGGACTTCGGTGCGGACCATGCCGTGGCTGCGATCGACGGTTTCGCCGAGCGCGCCTTCGATCGGTGTCGTGAAGCTGGGCCAGCCCGTTCCGCTCTCGAATTTCACCGTGTTGTTGAACAGCGCGGTTTCGCAGCCGGCGCAGACGAAGACGCCGGGGCGCTTTTCGTAGAGCAGGGCGCAGGAGCCAGGACGCTCAGTGCCGTGCTGGCGCATGATGGCATACTGTTCAGGCGTCAGGCGCTTGCGCCATTCAGCGTCGGTTCGGACAACTGGGTAGGTGTGCGTATCGGCCATGGAAATCTCCTGTCGCACGGCAATATGGGGGCGCGCAGGCCTCGTGGCGAGAGGCGCGCGTCAGGGAGTGACGGCAGCCGGCTCGGCCGCAACCGGCGGCGCAGGCGGTGCGATGCGCATCTTTTCCCAGCTGGTGGCGATGAAGTTCGGGTCCAGCGCTTCGACGATCGGGCCGGCGACTTCTTCCATGGGGGTGCCGCCCCAGCCGGGCATCTGCAGGCGCCACCAGTTCTGGCCGAACCTGCTGCCGAAGTAGTAGGGCGCTGAATTCTGGATGTGCTGGCGGACATGGTCGCGGGTGACGAGGCCGCTGCGTTCCATCTGGAACATGTGATCCCACTGTAGCAGCATCGAGATGAGGTGGCTGTCGACTATCTTGATCTCGGCGTCGGTCAAAGCCTCGGGCGTCTTGGCAGCTTTCACCCAGATCGAGGCGATCTCGGGTTGGGCAAGGCTGAACTCGATCTCGGCGAGGAAGTCGTTCTTGCGCTGCTCCATTTGAGTGCGCGTGAGTTCGGCGTTCTGGCGGACTTCGATGAAGACCATGACGAGGCCAAGCACGACGCCGACATTGGCGCCAAGGGTCAGCCACTTGTTGAGGCGGTCGAGCCTTGCCGCCTTCTTCGCCTCAACCATTGATGCGCCAGCCGTTTGCGCTGGCGCATCCGTTGATGGTTCAGCAGCGGTCACGTCGCCGGTCATATCCGTCCCCCTTGGTATGATCCGGCCCGGACGCACGCCTGTGTCCTAGACAGCGGTGACGCCGCCATCGACCACGATGTTCTGTCCGGTGAGCCAGGCCCCAGCGCGCGAGGCGAGCATGACGGCGGCGCCGGCGATGTCGTTCGGCTCGCCAAGGCGGCGGAGCGGGGTTTCACCCTCGCGCTGCTCTTTCGTGTCCTGGTCTTCCCACAGCGCCTTGGCGAAGTCGGTTTTGACGAGACCCGGCGAGATGCAGTTCACGCGGATGCCGCTCGGCCCGAGTTCGGCGGCGAGGTTGCGGGCCAGCTGCACGTCGGCGGCTTTCGAGACGCAGTAGGCGCCGATGACGGTCGAGGCGCGTAAGCCACCGATCGACGAGATGATGATGATCGCGCCATCCTTGCGTTCCGCCATCTGGGGGGCAACGAGGGTCGTGAGCGTGTTGTTCGAGATGATGTTGTTCGACAGGATCTTGGCGAAAGCTTCGTCCGTGATGCCGGACATCGGGCCGTAATAGGGGTTCGATGCGGCGTTGCAGACCAGGATGTCGATCTTGCCGAAAGCGGCTTTGGTTTCGTTGACCAGGCGGGTGAGGTCGTCACGCGACGAGATGTTGGCCGGGATAGCGATAGCTGTGCCCGGCTTGTGCTTGGCGTTGATGGCGGCGGCGACTTCCTCGCACGGGCCCGGCTTGCGCGACGAGATCACGACGCGGGCGCCATGTTCGGCGAACTGTTCCGCGATGGCCTTGCCGATGCCCTTGGTGGAGCCGGTGATGATGGCGGTCTTGCCGGTGAGGTCGAACAGGGTGCCGGTCGCGGGCATGGGATTTTCCTTCCATCGGGGACGCTGCCCCGTTTTTCAAACGCAATGATCTTGCGTTAATAGCGCCCGTTTCGGGGAAGGGAAGCGCTACAGCGGCGGCATGACGCGGGGATTTAATGTACCGGGCAGTTGCGGGACGAGACGGCGGTGTGAGAGCTTTCCTGAGCCGTGGGAAATTTCAGGAAGCCAAGATGAGCGCCTACGAAATGTTTGTCCTGGCCATCGCGGGCGCCAATGGCGGCATGATCTATTACGCCCTGCGCCGCCGTGAACAGATGCTGGCCCGGGTGAAAGCCCGCTCGCGTCGTCGCTAAGGCCCGCCGCCGTTAAGGCAGCTTCGCTGGAACCCATCGTGTCGCGTGACGTTGCAACACCAAGCAACGGAGTGGCGTCATGAATGAAGTTTCGATCCTGGGCGCAGTGATCATCGGCATCCTGGCCGGCTGGATCGCCGAGCAGGTCATGGGCCGCGAGCACGGCCTGATCACCAATCTCATCGTCGGTATCGTCGGCGCCTTTGTGGGCGCGTTCATCGCGAGCGTGTTGAACATAGGCTTCGCTGGTCTCTGGGGCAGCCTGCTGATCTCGAGCGTAGGCGCCATTGTTCTTCTGGCTCTTGTCGGAATGTTCCGCAGACGCCGGGCGCTTTAGACTGACTCAAGTTAGGGCAGTCCGTCAGGGCTGTTGGTGAAGCGGCCGCTCCTCATGGAGCGGCCGTTCTCACGTTATCAAAGCGTTACAGACGGGACGGCAGAAGACACTTGAGATCGGGCTTGGCCATGCCAAGGTAACCTATCTGAATCGGGGGTCTTCACATGCGTCGCGTTATTCTTGCTGGCCTTGCTGCCGTTTCTCTGTGCGCTTCCACTGTCGTTGCGCCGGCCTTTGCCCAGACCGTGGAACCTGCGCCGCTCTCGGCCTATGGCGCGCTGCCGTCGCTGGAGCTTGTGCAACTATCGCCGTCGGGCAAGCAGCTCGCTTTTGTCACCGTGTCTGGCGAAGAGCGGATGCTGGTGCTGCTCGATATCGCAACCAAGGCGCAGACGGGCGGTGTCAGCGTCGGGCAGGCAAAGGTGCGGAATCTCGACTGGATCGGCGAAGGCAAAATCCTGATCACCACGACCAAGACGGAGAACCTGCCGGAGATAGGTCTGTTCAACACCGAACTGCCAACGGCGCAGATCTATGATCCGGGCAAGAAAAAGCTGATCCCGATCCTGACCAACTCGCAGGGGCAGGTGCTGAACAAGCGCGGCGGGCTGTTCCAGGGTTTGTTCTCGACGCCGAACATTGTGCAGACGCCCGAGGGGCCTGCGCTGCTGGTGCGCGCATTCAACTTCGATACGCCGGACAGGCTCGACATGTATCGCGTTGATATTGAGACGGGCCGGGCGCGTCTTGCAGAGGTGATGGGCAATGACGTGCAGGATTACCTGCTCGACCCGTCGGGCAAGGCGATCGCCAAGGGCGAGTACGACCGCGTCGCCAAGCTCTACAAGCTGCAGCTGAGCGGCGATGGGGGCTTCCGCGAAACCTACAAGACGGATGCGCCGATCGAAACGCCATCGCTGATGGGGCTCGGCCTGCAGGGCAACAGCGTGATTATCTATGCCGACCGTCCTGATCTGGCGGCGGGCAAGGAAGACGCGCACTATTATGACGTGAACCTGCAGACGGGCGTGTGGCGCCCAGTGCGGTTCGAGTTCCGTCCGCGCTCGCTGTTGTTCCATCCGGTGACGCGCCGTTTGATCGGGGCGATGGATATGTCGGATACTGGGCCGGTCTACGCGTTTGTTGATCCGGCCGCGCGCACGCTGTGGGAAAGTGTTCAGCGCAGCTTTGCGGGCAAGGCGCCACAACTGGTGAGCTGGAGCGACAACTTCCGGCAGGGCGTGGTGTTCACGGACTCGGTTCAGGACTCCGGCTCGTACTTCATCTTTGATCTGGATGCGGCGAAGCTCACGGCGGCGGGTTCGGCGTATGCCGGAATTCCGACCGACAAGGTCGCGCCGGTGCAGTACATTCAGTACCAGGCAGCGGATGGCTTGCCGATCTATGGTTTCCTGACCACGCCGCCCGGTGTGAAAGATCCGAAGAACCTGCCGTTGGTGGTGCTGCCGCATGGCGGTCCTGCCACGCACGATGGACGTGGGTTTGACTGGTGGTCGCAGGCGATTGCTTCGCGCGGCTATGCGGTGCTGCAGCCGAACTTCCGCGGCTCGACCGGCTATGGCGATGCCTTCATGGAAGCTGGCTATGGCGAGTGGGGCAAGAAGATGCAGACGGACTTGTCGGATGGCGTCCGTCATCTGGCGACGCAGGGCGTCATTGACGCCAAGAAAGTCTGCATCGTTGGCGCATCTTATGGCGGGTATGCGGCACTGGCGGGCCCCACGCTGGATCGTGGCGTCTATCGTTGCGCGGTTTCGGTTGCGGGCGTGTCTGATCTGCGTCTGATGGTTCGCCGTGAAGCCAACATCTATGGCCGCCGCGAGAACCAGACGGTGCGATACTGGAACCGCTTCATGGGCGCCGATCGCCTTGGCGACACCTCGCTCGATGAACGTTCGCCTGCCAAGCTGGCGGACAAGGTCGATGCCCCGATCCTGATGATCCATGGTCGCGACGACAGCGTGGTTGCGATCGAGCAGAGCCGGATCATGGCGGACGCGCTCAAGCGTGCGGGCAAGTCTTACGAGTTCATCGAACTCAATGGCGAGGATCACTGGCTGTCTCGCACCGAGACGCGTCAGCGCATGTTGTCTGAAACAGTGCGCTTCCTGCAGGCGCATAACCCGGTGAACTGATCGCGCCTCCAGCCCAAAAGTAAAACGGCCGCTCGATGGGGCGGCCGTTTCTGTTTCAGGTTGGGAGGTCTGATTTGTACGGGTTGTTTTTCACGTAGCGCCAGCGGTCGACGATGACGAAGACGAACAGGAGCCAGCTGACCAGCAGGATGCCGCCGCCGCCCCACATCGCCCAATCGGGCGTCTGCGGCGTCAGCTTCCACCACAGCAGCATGCCGGCTCCAGCGAGGATGCCCGCGAAGCCGATCATGCGCTTGTTCTTGTGAAGGCCGCGCACCTTGTTGATCCAGGCTAGCCGTGCGGCGACTTCCGGATCGTGCTTGGCGGACGGCTCGTTCATTTCGCAGGGTTCTCCAGCGCGGCGTAGGTGAGACGGGGCGAAATTACACGCAACGCTGGCGTGCCGCCAGTTGGCGTTGAACCGTTCAGGTTCTGGATCATGCCGACGAAGACGAGATCATTGGTCGGATCGATCCAGAACCACGTGCCGAACGCGCCACCCCAATAGAAAGTGTTGAGGCCTTGTGGCGTGCCGGCGAGTTTCGGGTCCATGACGATGGCGAAGTCCATGCCGAAGCCGATGCCTTCCTGGCTCGGGCCATAGAGGTCGACTTTGGCGGACGGGATCAGCACGTTGGTGCGCATGAGTTTGACAGTGTCGGCCTTGAGCACGCGCTTGCCGTCAAGTTCGCCGCCATTGAGCATGGCTTGGGCAAAGCGCCAGTAGTCCTCCGCCGTCGACATCAGGCCGCCGGAGGCTGCGAGGAAGGAGGGCTTGGTTGTGGTGACGCGGTTCTGGTCCGGTCCCTTGATCTTGCCGACGCTGTCATAGGTGTGGATAGCCACAACGCGGCTGGCTTTGGAGTCCGGCATCCAGAAGCCGGTGTCGACCATGCCGAGCGGCTTGAAGATGTGCTCGTCGAAATAGACGTCGAGCTTCTGGCCCGACAGCTTCTCGACGATATAGCCCTGGATGTTGACGCTCGGGCCGTAGTCCCACTCCGTGCCGGGCTGAGTTTCGAGCGGCAGGGTCTTGAGCTTGTCGATCATGCCCTGCAGGTCGGTCGCGCCGAGGTTGGCGGCCTCATAGACAGCGCTGACGCCGAAGCCGGCAGAGTGGCTCATCAGTTGGGCCATCGTCATCGGCGAGCGCATCGGCTCCGTGCCGCCGCCGGCTTTCTTCACCTGCAGGTTGGCGAACTCCGGGATGTACTTCGACACCGGGTCGTTGAGCTTCCATTTGCCCTGTTCCCAAAGTTGCATCATGGCGAGTCCGGCGATCGGCTTGGTCATCGAGGCGATGCGGAAGATGCTGTCGGGCTTGAGCGCGTCGCCCTTGGCGGCGTCCTGCACGCCATAGGTGTCGAAGTGCACGACCTTGCCGTGACGGGCGACCAGCGTGGTGACGCCGGCGAGTTTTTGTTGATCCACCAGACCGCGGAATTCGGCGGTCAGTGCATCGAGGCCGGCAGTCGAGAAGCCGAGCGCTTCGGGGCTGGCCGTCGGCATGCCGAGGTCGCGGGCGACCTGCGAGTGCGGCGAGCTTCCGCTGCTCGCGCCTTCGCTGGTGGCGCAGGCGGAGGCGAGCAGAGCGCCAGCTAGGGCTGTGGCGGCCATGAGTTTCATGCTTGAGCGGATCATCGTTTCTCTCCCAAGGTCGGCCGGATTCGGCCTGTTGTTTTATGGAGAGACGTTGGCCCGGGGCGCCACAAGCGTCAACGCGGCTCGCCCGGAGGTAACCGGGAGTTCAGAGGCCCCAGTCGAGCGACAGGCGCTGGATCAGCGCTTCGCGACGTTCGCGGACGTCATCCGGCGTCCAACGGGTCCGGCCTTTGAGGTCGTTGCTGTAGGCGAAGGACGCCTCACCGTTGCGGAAGAAGATCGGCAGCTTTTCGAGCAGCGGCTTGCGGTCGGCTTCCTGGTTCTCCGCGTGGGTCAGCAGGGTGAAATTGCCGATGCATTCGGTGAGATCTTCGCGGTCGCGCGCCTTGGACCATTCTTCGTACCAGTCCGATCCCTTGGAGGGCGTGCGCGGCAGGATGTGTTCAACCGTGCAGTCGGTCTTCGGGTCGAGTGGCACGCCGCCTTCGACCGCAGCCGAGATGCGCATCAGCAGCGCCCGGCGCTGCTTGAAGTTCGGGAAGCGACCGCGCAGGCGCTCCAGCATATCCGAGCGTTCGCGGACCGTGAGATCGAGCGGGCTTTCGGTATCGAAGAGCACGCCCGGCTTGTCCATCGCGTCGAGGATGCGGCGGTAGCGCTTGTGTCGATACTCGCGATTGTTGACCGAATATTGCAGCGTGTAGGCGAGGCGATCGAGCGCCCAGAAGAAGCGGTCGGTCTCGTCGGGGTTGTTGGCGTGGTCGACGAGGAAGGCCACGGCGGGCGCGCGCCAGCTTTCGTGGTGGATCGAACGCAGGAAGGTGATGCGTCGCAGCGCTTCCGCGCCGAGCTTTGTACCCGCAGTCTTGCCATTGACGATGATATCGTACGCCTCAACGAAGCGAGGGAGCTGCTCGTTGAGAAAGGTACGGAATCCGCCGCGCGGGATGATGGCGGCGATCAGGTCTGTTACCATGTCGCCCGCGCTCTCGCGGTCGTAGATCGAGCGGACCTGCTTCAGCATGTCGCCAAAGCCGCGATCACCCAGGCGGATCGTGTAGGCGTTCCAGCGTTCCGACTGCTCACGCGCTTCCTCGACGTTGAAACCCGCGCGTTCGAACAGCGCCGACTTCAGGATGTCGTGGTCGGACAGGGGCTTGCCGCGATGGTTGAGCGACTGGAAGACCTTGTAGGCGATCGAGTACTCGGACACGCGCACACGAACCATGGTGACTTCGTCAAGCAGCCATTGGGCGAAGCGCGAACGCTCTTCCTGCTCCATGTCGGACAGGTAGTCGTACATCGTGTTTACGGCGGCAGCGAGACGGGCCTGGCTTTCAGAGCCCTCGCGGGCTGCGGCGCGGATTTCGTCCTGCCGCTTGGTGGCGCGACGTTCCTGAACGTTCTCGCGGAAGAAGGGCGTGTCGGCCGTGTTGAGCGTGACACGCCAGCGCTGGCCGCCGCCGAACATCATGCCCATCTTCTCGTGGCCGATCATGGTGTGGATCAGCGCCTGCTCATCCGTGGAGGCTGAGAGATCGCGCAGCACGGCGAGGATGATGGTGAGGGTGGTGAGGCGCTGCTGGCCGTCGACCACATCTGACGGCCCGCGATTGCGCGGGCGGATCACCACGATGGCGCCCAGGAAGTAGACGGTATTGTGCCGGAACGCGTCGAGCAGATCCTTGATCAGAATCTCCGTTTCCTCGTCTTCCCACGCGTAGCTCCGCTGGAAAGGCGGGACCCGGATATCGGTCGTCGCGCTGAAAACGTCGCGAATGCGCTGGACCTCAGCGGCGATCGCCATGAACTACGCATCCTAACTGACTACAGACCACTGACCTCAGGTACCTATCCATACACATCATCCGGGTCCAATCTCCCGGTGCAGATTTAATCGAGGCGACTCATGCGCTTGTGTGTTTTTGAAGCCACGTCCGGTTCCGGTGTCGGGCTTATTCTCGGAGATGAGGTGGTCGACCTGCGCAAGACGGCGCCGCAGTTGTCGCCCAATCCTGTGGATATTCTGGCCGCCGGCCCCGCCGGTATCGAAGCGATCGAGCGGGCGGCGAAGACAGCGCCGCGGCTGGCGCTGAAGGATGTGAAGCTGAAATGCCCGGTCGGGCGTCCAGGCAAGATTCTCGGGATCGGGCTGAACTATCACGATCACGCAAAGGAAACCGGCCGCGAGGCGCCGACGACGCAGATGTGGTTCAACAAGCAGGCCTCGTGCATTCACGGGCCGTTCGATCCGGTGTTGATGCCGGCGGTGTCGAAGGCGCTGGATTATGAAGTCGAGCTGGTGGTCGTGATCGGCAAGCGTGGCAGGCACGTTCCGAAGGAGCGGGCTCACGAGATCATCGCGGGGTATATGACGGGTTGCGATTATTCGGTGCGCGACTGGCAGCGCGCGACCCAGACCATGATCATGGGCAAGGGCTTTGATACGCATGGTCCGGTGGGACCGTGGATCACGACGCCGGACGAGGCGGGCGATGTTTCGAAGATGAGCCTGAAATGCTGGGTGAATGGCGAACTGCGCCAGAACGGCAATACGAGCGAGATGATCTTCGATGTGCCATCGCAGATCGAGCATCTGACGAAGGCTTTTGCGTTGGAGCCGGGCGACCTGTTGTTCACGGGTACGCCTGCTGGCGTGGGCGCGGCGCATACGCCGCCGAAGTTCCTGAATGTCGGGGATGCGGTGCGGGTGGAGGTCGAGCGGTTGGGTGCGATCGAGGCCGTGATTACGCAGGAAGTTGCCCAGACTCGGATCGGCTGAGTTGAAGTTCAGGCGCGACATCCTTCTGCTGGGCGCTGTCGCGGTTGCGGCCATCGTGGGCGGCACGCTGTTGCTGATCCTGCGGCCGGGAGCGGGGATCGACGGCTTCGTCAACGCCGAGAAAGCGCGGGTTACGGCGGCAAGGCCGAACCCGGCCAATGCCGAAGCATTCCGGGCGACGATCTGTTCGGACGAACCATGTGTGCTGGTCGAGGCTGGCGGACTGGCGATTCTGGTCGGGGCGGGCGAGGGCGCGGCGGACGGGCTGCGGGCGCGCGGGCTGATGCGCGCCGATCTTGATGCGGTCGTGCTGCCGGGCATGGGGCTGGATGCGATCGCGGGATTGCCGGGTGTCGCGCAGGGAAGCTTGACGGTTGGGCGGCGAGAGCCGCTGAAGGTCTATGGACCGCAGGGAATCGTTCCGGTGGTTGATGGAGCAAACTTGCTGCTGGCGGGGGAGCCGAGTTCGCGGTTGTCGGTCGGGACCGACAAGGAAGATCAGGGGCTGGAGGGAATCGTCGTTTTCGATTCAGGCGTGGTCGCCGTTCGCGCCTTTGGGGGGCGTGGGCCGGACGAACAGCGGGTCTATCGCGTCGATTTCGAGGGAAAGTCGCTGGTGATCGCAGGGTGCAGGTCGCGGGCCGAGCAGATCGTTTCGGCTGCGCGCGGAACTCAGAGCACGGCGGCGATCCTTGCGGCAGGCTCGGACCGGCTGTCGGCCGGTGCTGAAAGCGAATGTCTTGCGGTATCCGATGTTCTGGAAGCGGCTATGCAGGCGCGGTTCGATGCGATTCTGCTGAGCGCACTCAAGCCATCGACGGCGATTTCGGGCGCGGCGGAGGCCTGGCGCGATGTTCTCCGGGGCGAGAAAGCTGTTGTTGGCGCTGTCGGCGCAACGATCGACCTGTCGCCGGTTAAGCCAACGATCACGGAAGCGCGCTGAAAAGCTTCGGAAAACAATGGTCTGAACTAGGCCCTGAAAAGCAGGCGGGGTTCTGACCCGAGTCAGAACCCCGCACTCCCCGGTCGCCCCCGTCACCGGCCCTTTGCTTCGTCCCAGAAGCTCCCCGAGGCCGGCGCGTTCGATTGTGGCGATATAGCGGCAAGCCGAGGGGCGCTGTCTACTTCAGAAAGCCGTTCAAGTGTTCGAGTGGTCGCGCATGTGTCCGAAAGACAACATCAGCATAAAGCACGTAGCTGTGACGCGTGACGTAAAGTTAGCCAAAATACAGAGTGGCGCCCTGATCTACATGGCCTTTGCGTGCTGATGCATTCACAGGCGACTGTGCGGTGCGCCTCCGCGCCGCTACACTGATCCCTTGTCATTCGTCGCGGATGCCAACAGAAACAAGAACGTGGACGCGCATGTCCGCAACCTGAGGGGCTGCTCCGGTTACAATGCCTGCTATCGCCCACATCATGCTGGCGCTTGTGTATGTTACTGCGTCGGCGGTCGGCGCTGTTGCGCTGCACCTGTACGTGCCGGGGTTCGACGCCGTTACGGCTGCGATCATCGGCGCAACGTGCTCGCTCGCCATGATCCAGCTGCACATGGTGATCGCCCGTTCCAGCCCCGGCGTGTCCGAAAAGGACCTGTTCGAGGTCAAGCAGGAGATTCGCAAGCTGACGTCGCGCGTTGCGCAGAACGAGCAGCATGCAGCTGAACTGAAATCCTCCTTCGAGCGCGATATTGCTCAGCGCCGCGAAACCATCCTGAACGAGATGCGCGGTCTCGAGGGGATGATCCAGAATCTCTCGAAGAAGTTCGAGACCCGCCTCCAGTCCGTTCGTGCCCAGCCCGCGGCCGCCGATGCGCCGATGGATGGCGCTTCGATCCTCGACGCCGTGAAGGAAGCCCTGCGCGAGAACCGCGTCGACCTGCACCTGCAGGCGATCGTGAACCTGCCGCAGCGCCGGACCTGCTTCTACGAAGGCTTCACCCGTCTGCGCCGCGCCAATGGCCAGGTGATCATGCCGGCGGAGTTCCTCGGTGCAGCCGAGCGGGCGAACCTGCTGGGTGTGATCGACAACATGCTGCTGTTCCGCTGCGTGCAGATCGTTCGCCGTCTGTCGGAGCGCGACCGCCGGATTGGCGTGTTCTGCAACATCTCGATGGCCTCGCTGGAAGACGAGATGTTCTTCCCGCCCTTCCTTGAGTTCATGCGCGAGAACCGCGATCTGGCTCACGCGATGATCTTCGAGCTCGGCGTGCGCCAGTTCAACCAGCGTTCTGATACGGCGGCCCGCAACATGGGTCGCCTGAAAGAACTCGGCTTCCGCTTCTCGCTGGACAAGGGCGACGGGTTGAACTTCGACCTGCCGCAGCTTCAAGCGGCTGGCGTCAAGTTCGTGAAGGTCAATGTCGAGCGTCTTCTGGAAGAGCTTACGCCGGGCGGTGAGCGTCCGATCTCGTCGATCACGCGTGACATCGCGGCTGAGGATGTGCCGGCTGTGTTCGTGCGCTATGGCATCGACCTGATCGCCGAGAAGATGGAGACCGAGAAGTCGGTCATTGAAGTTCTCGAGTTCGAGATCCCGTTCGGTCAGGGCCATGTGTTCGGCGCGCCGCGTCCGATCAAGGGTACGCTGCAGGACGAAACCGCCCCGCCGCCGGACTTCGTCCGCCGCGTATCGCAGGCGGCGATGTAGGGCGTGAGCTCTGTCGCGCTTTTGTCCGGGCTTTCCAAAGTCGCTTCCGACTACGATGCGATCTTCTGTGACGTGTGGGGCGTGATCCACAACGGGCGGGAGGCGTTTGCCGAGGCTTGCGTGGCGCTGAAAAAATTCCGTGAGACGCGTGGGCCAGTGGTGCTGATCACCAATGCGCCGGTGCCGAAGGATCGGGTGACGCGGTTGTTTCCGAAATTCGGCGTGCCGATGGATTGCTTCGACGATGTAATCGCGTCGGGTGATGCGACGCGGAACGAGCTGAAGCGGTTTGCGCCGGGGCCGGTCTATCGCATCGGGCTGGAGGAAGACTTCGGCACATATGCGGGACTGTCGCTTGAGTTCAGCGATGATCCCGATGTGGCTAAGGTAGTCTGCTGCACGAGCCTGCGGGAGTATCCCGATGGTAAGCCGGAGCCCTATCGGGACGAGCTGAAGATGCTGGTGGCCAAGGGCCTGCCGATGATCTGCGCGAACCCGGATGTCGTGTTCCGGCAGGGCGATAAGCTTATCTGGTCGGCGGGGTCGCTGGCGAAGGTTTATGTGGAAGAGGGTGGAAAGGTGATTTCGCCGGGCAAGCCGGATGAGCCGATCTACCAGCTGGCTTTCAAGCGTGCGGCCGATCTCGCGGGCAGGGAGATTGCGCCGCAGCGGGTGCTGGCGATCGGTGATGGGCCGATAACCGACGTGCTGGGAGCGAACCGGCAGGGGATCGACGCGCTGTTCATCGGCGGCGGCATTCACGGCCATGCGATGGAGACGGGCGAAGCATTTCTGGCGTCAGCCGAGAAGATCCTGGCGGCTGATGGCGTCAGCGCGCGTTACGCGATGCCGGAGCTTGGCTGGTAGCGTTCGCGGGGCAGTGCATCTTCGATGCGCCCCACCGGCATCAAAGCAAAAGGCCCGCTGGGAGCAGCGGGCCTTCTTTCATTCGGTCGATGCGACGTCTGATATGCATCAGGCAAACAGGGCGTCGATGTCTTCCTGTGTGGTGGACGGGCCGTTGATCGCGGGACCGTTGAGCAGCTGGTCTTTGGCGCGTTGGTCGGCGGCGCTGACCGGTTGCGCCGTGTCTGTCACGCCGAGGGCGCCAGCGAACTGGCTGACGCGTTCCTCGATGTGGCGCAACGTGGCGATGACTTTATTCACGCGCTGCCCGGTGAGATCCTGGAAGGAGCAGGCCTCGAAGATGCGGAGCATCGCGGCGTCGACTTCGGCCTTGTAGATCTTGAGGTCGGCAGGGTTCGCGTTCATCAACCCCTCGGCTTCGGACATGATGGTCTCGGTGGCGCGTTCGGTGTCGCGAACGACCGCATCAAGTTCCATCGAGGCGCCGGGGATGCGGCTGTCCTTGATGTCGTTGGCCTGAAGCCCCGAAATTTCATCGCGGGCTTTCTGGATGAAGTCAGCAATGTAGCGGAACTCGCCGATGATGGAGCGGTCGAGCGACCCGAAGAAGGTCTTCATCGCATCGGCCATCTGATGAGAGAGATCGAGCACTTCGACCAGCGGGCGCTCGCGCACACCGGATGCCTTGAGGGTGTCGATGGCGATCTTGATCTTCTCTGCCGCGCTTTTCGCGGAGACTTTCTGGGTCACGGCTTCGGCAGCTGACATCAGAAATCACCCAGTACGGCTTTGATCTTGCCCTTCAGCGTTTCCGCGTTGAACGGCTTCACGATGTAGTTGTTAACCCCGGCCTTCTTGGCGGCGATGACGTTCTCGGTCTTCGACTCGGCTGTGATCATGATGAAGGGCGTGGCTTTGAGCGTTTCGGAGGCCCGGACCTGCTGGAGCAGCTCGAAACCGGTCATTGGCTCCATATTCCAGTCCGAAATGACCAGGCCGAACTTGCTTCCTTGCATTTTTTCGAGGGCCTGGCGGCCATCCTTGGCTTCCTCGATGTTGTGGAAACCCAGCTGAGTCAGAAGGTTGCGGATGATGCGGATCATCGTCTGGTAGTCATCCACGACGAGGACTGGCATGGACATATCAACGGCCATATTGGGAGGCTCCCATAAGTTGCTGATAGCAAACATATGGCGAGACGCCAAATAATTGGTGAATGCGGGCTCGGCTTGGCCTAAGGGACCGCGCTGGAACGAGCCAGACACTGGATTCGGGCTTTGAGGACTGTGGTTATGAAACAGGGCAAGACGTTCGCCGACCTGGCGTTGGGAATGCAGGTCTCGATCCAGAATACCGTGTCCGAGCAGGACGTGGTGGATTTCGCCCGTATCTCCGGCGACCACAATCCACTGCACATGGACGAGGAATACGCGAAGACGACCCAGTTCAAGGGCCGCATTGCTCACGGGGCGCTGTCGGCGTCCTACATCTCGGCTATCCTGGGCAATGATCTGCCGGGACCGGGGGCGGTGTTCATGGAACTGAACCTGAAGTTCGTCCGCCCGGTGCGGATCGGCGACATGGTGACGTCGTCGGCCGAGGTGATCGAGATGATCGAGCGCGGTTATCGCGTGCGACTAGCCGTGAAGGGCGAAGTGGACGGCAAGATCTGCATGAAGGGCGATGCGCTCGTCATGGTGCCGTCAGGCAAGGCTGAGTAATCGCCTTGGCTATCCCTGCTAAAAACAGTGGGGGCGCAGCAATCGCGCTGGGGAATTTCGACGGGCTGCATGCTGGGCACCGCGCAGTTATCGAGAGCGCGCGGGAGGCTGCGACGCGCCTTGGCGTGAAGCTGGGGGTAGCGACGTTCGAGCCGCCGCCGCGCAGGTATTTCCAACCGGATGCTCCGCCTTTCCGACTGATGACGTCGCGCAGGCGCGAGCTGGCGCTGGAGGCGATCGGCGTTCAGGAGGTTCATCTCCTGCGCTTTGACGCCGTGATGTCGGCGATGACGGACAAGGAATTCTGTCAGCGTGTGATCCTCGATGAGGTTGGCGCAAGCTCGGTAAGCGTCGGGTTCGACTTCCGGTTCGGCAAGGACCGCAAGGGGGATGTCGAGAGCCTGAAGGCGATCGGGGACGAGCTTGGCTTCGAGGTGAAGATCGTCGCCGAGGTGAAGGATACGGGCGCGAAGGTGTCGTCGTCGCGGGTGCGTGAAGCGCTGGAGCGGGGCGATGTGGCCGAGGCGGGCAAGATGCTCGGCGGGCACTGGATCGTCGATGCGATCGTTGAGCATGGCGAGAAGCGGGGCCGCACGCTGGGCTTTCCGACGGCCAACATGAAGCTGGGCGATCTGGTTCAGCCGGCGCACGGGATTTATGCGGTCTGGGCGCGGGAAGATGGCACGCAGGACTGGCTGCCGGGGGTGGCGAATTTCGGCCGGACGCCCACCACGGGCGAGCGGGATGCACTGCTGGAAGTGATGCTGTTCGGGTTCAGCGGGGACCTTTATGGCAAGCGGCTGCACACGGCCTTTGTGCAGTTCCTGCGTCCGGAAGCCCGTTTTGGGTCTCTGGAGGAGCTGGTTGAGGCCATGAACAAGGATGTGGCGCAGGCGCGCAGTATCCTTGCCGGGGCAAGGCCGCCGCTGCTATGAGCCTCAACATGCAATGGGTTGCGAGCATTCGAATTATGGGCCCGGCGGTCGCCACTTAGCGATTACCGCCGGGAAAGTCGTATCCGCACATAATCCCTTTAGTTCAAAGCGACGCCCATCATGACCAAGCCCGAAAAACCAGCCAAAGAAGAAGCTCCGAATCCTTACAAGGATACGATCTTCCTTCCCAAGACCGACTTCCCGATGCGGGGTGGCCTCCCACAACAGGAGCCCGCGCGGCTGGCCAAGTGGGAACAAGACGACATTTACGGAAAGCTGCGTGCGGACGCGAAGGCGCGGAGGGCGAAGCCCTTCATGCTGCACGATGGCCCTCCGTATGCGAACGGGCACATCCACATCGGCACGAGCATGAACAAGATCCTGAAGGATCTGGTCGTGCGCACGCGGCAGATGACAGGGTTCGACGCAGACTACATTCCGGGTTGGGACTGCCACGGCCTTCCGATCGAGTGGAAGGTGGAGGAGGCGTTCCGCGCTGAAGGCAAGAACAAGCGCGACGTGCCGATGGCGGAGTTCCGCACGGCGTGCCGCGACTATGCGCAGAAATGGATCGACATCCAGCGCTCCGAGTTCAAGCGGCTGGGCGGGGCGGGGAACTGGAACAACCCGTACCTGACGATGGCGTATTCGTCGGAAGCGGCGACGGTGAATGAGTTCCTGAAGGTCGCGATGAGCGGCCAGCTCAAGCGTGGCGCGAAGCCGGTGATGTGGTCGCCGGTTGAGCAGACCGCGCTGGCGGAAGCGGAGATCGAGTACGCTGATCGCAAGGCGTCGATGATCTGGGTGAAGTTCCCGGCGAAGTCGGGCGGCGTTGCGGATGCAAGCGTTGTCATCTGGACGACGACGCCATGGACGATCCCGGCTAACCGGGCGGTGTCGTTCAATCCCGAGATCGCTTACGGCGTCTATGAATGCACGGCGCTTGAGGAAGGTCTGGCGTTCGAGCCGTGGATCAAGCCGGGCGACAAGCTGATCGTTGCGGACAAGCTGGCCGAAAGCGTGATGAAGGCGGCGAAGGCTGCGAGCTGGACGCGCGTTGCTGATGTCAGCGCGGCGCAGCTGCAGGCGATGGTGTTGAAGCATCCGCTGCATGGCGCGGGCTATACGTATGACGTGCCGATGCTGGCTGGCGGCCACGTGACCGATGATGCCGGTACGGGCTTCGTGCATACGGCGCCGAGCCATGGTGAGGATGACTTTGAGGTCTGGTCGACAAATGCCAGGGCGCTTGAGGCGCGTGGCATCGACGTTTCGATCCCGAATACGGTGGACGAGTTTGGCCGCTATACGAGCCAGTGCCCGGGGTTCGAGGGACTGGAGATCATCACGGTCGACGGCAAGAAGCGGGGCCAGGATGGCCCGGCGAACAAGGCCGTTATGGACAAGCTGATCGAGGCGGGTGGTCTGCTGGCGCGGGGCGTCACGACGCTGCGCGATGCGCACTCGTGGCGCTCGAAGGCGCCTGTGATCCGGCGTGCGACGTCGCAATGGTTCATCGCGATGGACAGGCCGCTGGAGCATCTGGCCGGCAAGGAAGGCAAGACGCTGCGCGAGCTGTGCCTGCAGGCGATCGACGATACGGTGTTCACGCCGGAACGTGGCCGCCAGCGTATCCGCGCGATGGTGGAAGAGCGTCCGGACTGGCTGATCTCGCGCCAGCGTGCGTGGGGCGTGCCGCTGACGTTGTTCGTTGAACGTGAGACGGGCGCGATCCTGAACACGGACGCGATGAACGCCCGTATCACCAAAGCCGTTCGCGAGGGCGGGGCGGATGCGTGGTTCGGCGGCGATGCGGCGGCGTTGTTCGGCGAGGGCTATGACGCGGCCAAGGTCGAGAAGATCAACGACATTCTCGATGTGTGGTTCGATTCAGGCACGACGCACGCGTTCACGCTGGAAGATCGCGGGTTGCAATGGCCCGCGGATATCTATCTCGAAGGTTCGGACCAGCATCGCGGCTGGTTCCAATCGTCGTTGCTCGAGAGCTGCGCGACGCGTGGACGTGCGCCGTACAACGGCATCGTCACGCACGGCTTCGTGCAGGCTGAGGACGGCGAGAAGATGTCGAAATCGCTCGGCAACGTGATCTCGCCGATGGAAGTTTGCGAGAAATTCGGCGCGGACATCCTGCGGATCTGGGTGGCGTCGTCGGACTATGCGGATGATCCGAGCTTTGGCTGGAATTTGTTCACGGCGAACAGCGACAGCTATCGCAAGCTGCGTAACACGATGCGCTACCTGCTCGGTGCGCTCGATGGCTTCGACGAGAAGGAGCGCGTGGCCTACAAGGACATGCCGGGTCTGGAGCGCTGGGTGCTGCATCGCCTGTCCGAGCTCGATGAGCTGGTGACCAAGGCTTACCACGCCTATGACTTCAAGAAGGCCTTCCACGAGCTGATGAACTTCTGCGTCGTGGACCTGTCGGCGGTGTATTTCGACATCCGCAAGGACAGCCTGTATTGCGACGCGCCTTCGTCGGTTCGTCGTCGTGCTGTGCGTACGGTGATGAACGAGGTGTTCGACCGCCTGACCATCTGGTTCGCGCCGGTGATGGTGTACACCTGCGAAGAAGCATGGGAGCAGCGTCATCCGGGCAAGGGCTCGGTTCACTTGCAACAGTTCCCGACAACGCCGGCCGAATGGCTCGATGCCGGGCTGGCCGCAAAGTGGGATGCGATCTTCAAGGTTCGCAAGTCCGTGACCGAGGCGCTGGAAGTCGAGCGCCGGGAGAAGCGGATCGGTTCGTCGCTGGAGGCTGCGGTATCGGTCGCGATCGGTGATGCGACCACCATGGCTGCTTTTGACGGCGAAGATGCCGCCGAGATCTTCATCACCTCTGACGCGAAGCTGGGTGCGGGCGGCGATGCGGGCTCTGTCACTGTCAGCAGCGCGCGTGTGCCGGGTGACTGGATCAAGTGCGCCCGTTCGTGGAAATACTTCGCCCCGTCATCTGCCGATCCGGCGTTTCCGGACATCACCCCGCGCGATGCGGCGGCGGTGCGTGAGTATCGTGGTTCCTAGGGAATAAGCATGGCCGTTACGATGGACTGGCTTTCACGCGAGAAAATGACCCGCGCCTGGCGCTGGGGCATCCCGCTTATCCTTGCCATGATCGCGCTCGATCAGATCACCAAGGCATGGGTTCTGGGGACGCCGGAGTTGAACGCTCTGGGTTGTCTGCAGGAAAACCGGATGTGCGGCCGGATCGAGGTGTCGCCGCTGTTTGACTTCTCCATGACGTGGAACCGGGGTGTCAGCTTCGGGGTGATGCAGGCTGAGGGACTCGCCCGTTGGGGGTTGTTCGCCATGATCGGCCTGATCGCGGTCGGCTTCACATTCTGGTTGCTGCGGGCCGAGCGTTTCATGACCGCTCTGGCGCTGTCGCTGGTGGTGGGCGGGGCTGTGGGTAACCTGATCGACCGGGCCCGTTTCGGCGCTGTCGTGGATTTCCTTGATTTTTCAGGCCCGTGGTTCGGTATGCAGATCGGCGGCTGGCCGGTCGGTTTCCCATGGATTTTCAACGTCGCAGATGCGTGTATCAGCCTTGGGGCTGCCGCATTGCTGGTGGATCAGCTTCTGGCCGGACGCAAACGGGCAGGCTAGAAGGTCGGAGTCGGCGTCCGCCGCACAGGAGAGTTTCGTGAAGCGTATTGCACTGCTGAGCCTTGCCGCCATCGCCGCCACGGGCGCGACTGCGTGCAGCTCGATGACGACCCCAGACGAGTTCCGCGTTGTGCGGAAGGCGCCGCTGACGGTTCCGCCGGAATACAACCTCCGCCCGCCGACCCCCGGCTCGTCGCGCCCGCAGGAGCTTTCGACCGAAACTCAGGCCCGCATGGCCGTGTTCGGCGTCGACAATGCCCGCGACGCCAGCGAGGGCGAAAAGGCATTTGTTCGCGCCGCAGGTGGCGATGCGCTGGATCGTTCGATCCGCAGCGCGGTCGACTACGACAATGCCCAGATCCTGCGGAAGAGCCGCAATTTCACCGACACCATCCTGAACTTCGGCAAGACCTCGCCGAACGATCCGACGCTTGATGCGGCTGCCGAGGCGGAGCGCCTGCGTACTGAGCAGGAGTCGCTGAAAGACATCACCGGCGGCGGCAAGGTGATCATCCAGCCGAAACACACCAGCAAGCTTCCGGGGCTCTGATCTGAGATCTAGGCCCGCGATCGCGCGTGTCGTACGCAATTTCGCCGCCGCGGTTTTCACCGTGGCGGCGTTTGTCGTTCTGTCGGCCGGTGTTGTTTTGCCGGCGAGCGCGCAGACGGAGCCCGAGTGGAAGCCCGAGACCTTCAGGCTTGCAAACGGGATGACGGCGGTGGTTCTGCCGGATCATCGCGCGCCGGTGGTCACCCACATGATCTGGTATCGCGTCGGCTCTGCGGACGAGGTGAAGGGCAAGTCTGGCATCGCGCACTTCCTCGAACACCTGATGTTCAAGGCCACGGACCAGCTGAAGGCGGGTGAGTATTCCAAGATCGTCGCGCGCAATGGTGGGCAGGATAACGCCTCGACCGCGCTGGACTTCACCAACTACTTCTTCCGCGTGGCGCGTGATCGCCTGCCGCAGATGATGCGGATGGAGGCGGACCGGATGGTTCACCTGAAGCTCAGTGATGCAGAGGTGATCCCCGAGCTGAGCGTTGTGCGGGAAGAGCGGCGGCAGACGGTAGAGTCCAGTCCGGCGGCGATCCTCGACGAGATGGTCTATGCGAAGCTCTATGCTGGGCATCCCTATGCGATCCCGGTGATCGGCCACATGAGCGAGCTGGCGAAGCTGACGCGCGCCGATGCGGCGAACTGGTATCGCACCTGGTATGGGCCGGAGAATGCGATCCTCGTGGTGGCGGGCGACATCACCGCGGCGGAGCTGAAGCCATTGGCCGAGCAGATCTATGGCGTCGTGCCGCCACGCGGCGACCTGAAAGTGCGCAAGTGGCCGGACGTTCAGCCGCTGAAAGCGGATGTGACTGTAACCCACACCGATCCCAAGGTCCGGCAGACGTCGTGGTGGCGGAGCTGGCTTGGCGTGGCGATCGGCGACAAGGATGTCGAGGCGCTGCAAGTCGGGATCGAGATTCTCGCGGGCGCACGCACGAGCAGGATCTATCGGCAGCTCAACGAGCGCGGGCTGGCGGTGATGAGCCATGGCTATTCGATCGAGACGGAAGCGCGAGGCGTTGTGGTGGTCGGCGCCGATCCGTCGCCGGGCGTGTCTGTGTCGGAGGTGGAAGAGGTAGCGGCGCGAGTGACCCGTCGATTCCTGCGCGATGGGCCGACGGAAGACGAGCTGGTGCGAGCGAAGGAGTCGATTGCGGCGTCTTCGATCTTTGCGCGCGACAATCAGATGGCGCTGGCGCGCTGGTATGGCGAGTTGCTGACGGCGGGGCAGTCGGCCGAGCAGGTTGCTGGATGGGACGAGCGCATCCGCGCGGTGACGGCTGCGGATGTAAAGCGGGTGATGAATTTCTATCTCGGCGCCAATCATGTCGACGCAGTCTTGCTGCCGGAGGGCAAGTGATGCGGCGGCTCGGCGCGGTGATGGTTGCGTTGATATTACCCATCGTGTTGGCGGGCTGCGTGGCTGTGAGCGTGCGAACCGAACAGCGCGCCCCGGCGCCGAAAGCGCCCGTAGCTCCGGTGGCGCCTGTCGCTCCGCTTGTGCCAGTCATGCCGGCTGCGCCGAAGGATCGTTCGTCTCTGGCGGACATACAGGTTGTGAGATCGCCCGGTGGGATCACCGCGTGGCTGGTGCAGGAAGACTTCGTTCCCATCATATCGATGGAGTTCTCATGGCGCGGTGGTGCTTCGATCGAGCCGGCTGAGCGGCGCGGAATCGGCTGGATACTGGCTTACATGATGAATGAGGGCGCTGGCGGACTGGATACAGCCGCCTATGGCGAGCGCATGGCCGACCTCAACATGAACTTCTCCTGCGGCGCGTGGACTGACTGGAGCAGCTGCGGGATGACCACGCTGAAGGAAACGTCGGACCAGAGCTTCGACATGTTGCGCCTGGCGTTCTCGGACCTTCGGCTGGATCGTGAGCCATTCGAGCGAGCCAAGCGCGAGATGATCGCGGGGCTGGAAGCCGATGAGACTAATCCGAAGACCGTGGCAAGCCGGACGATGACGTCCCAGCTGATCCCAGATCATGTCTATGCGCGCGTGCCGACGACGAAGACAGTGAGCTCGATCACGCGCGGCGAATTGCGGCAGCTGATGGCGCAGCAGATGACCAAGGACAAGCTACTGGTCGCCGTGGTGGGGGACATCAGTGCGGAGGAGCTGGCGCCGAAGCTGGATCAGGTGTTCGGTAAGTTGCCGGTGAGCGCTTCGATGCCGGATATCCCGGATGCAGTTGCCAAGCCTGCGGCGGCGCAGCCGATTGTGAAGCAGCTGCCGCAGCCGCAGACGCTGATCATGTTTTCGGGGCCGGGCATCCGCCGCGAGGACCCGGATTTCTATGCGGCCTATGTGCTGAACTACATTCTTGGAGGGGGCACGTTTTCCTCGCGCCTGACGGACGATGTGCGCGAGAAGCGCGGGCTCACCTACGGCATCGGCACGGGACTGGATATCCGGCCACACTTCTGGCGGTGGCAGGGGTCGAGTTCGACCATGAACGACAAGGCGGATGAGGTCGTGAAGCTGATCCGCGAGAATATCGGGCGGCTGGGCAAGGATGGGCCGACGGCAGATGAGCTGGCGGATGCCAAGGCCTATATCACCGGCGCCTTCCCGTTGGCTTTCGACAGCAACCGCAAGATTGCGCAAAACCTGCTTGGCTTCCAGCAGGACGGGATGCCGGCGGATTATGTCGAGAAGCGCAACAGCTATTTCGAAGCCGTAACGCTGGCGGACGTGAAGCGGGTGGCTGCTACCTACATGAAGCCCGAGGCCTTCACTTTTGTAATGGTCGGCCAGCCGTCCAGATAGGCGCTGGGCTCCGATAGCGACGCGGCGCGGCAATGATCTAAGTTGTGCACAGGCCGCAACATCGCCGTGAGGTTTCCGGCTTCGTGACTGGGCGACGGCAGTTTACGATCGGCCGATGGCCGAATCAGCCCTGAAACCACCGTCTGGAAAGATCCGCCGGCTGCCACCGGATGCGGTGAACCGCATTGCTGCGGGCGAGGTGGTCGAGCGCCCGGCTGCGGCGGCCAAGGAGCTGATTGAGAACGCGCTGGATGCAGGCGCGCGGTCGGTGCGTATCCGCATCGAAGGCGGTGGGCTGACGCGTCTGATGATCGAAGACGACGGCCACGGCATGAGCGCAGACGAGCTGCCCGTGGCGATCGAGCGGCACGCGACATCGAAGCTGACAGCGGACGATGATGGCCATGTCGACCTTCTGGACATTCGCACGATGGGTTTCCGGGGAGAGGCGCTGCCGTCGATCGGTTCGGTGTCGCGGTTGTCGATCCTGAGTCGGGCGAAGGGATCGGATGGCGCGTTCGAGATTGGCGTCGATGCCGGAAAGATTGACGGGCCGAAGCCAGCGGCGTGGAGCGGGCTGACGAGCAATGGCACGCGCGTTGATGTGCGTGACCTGTTTTATGCGACGCCTGCGCGCCTGAAGTTCATGAAGACCGAACGGGCAGAGGCGCAGGCGATTGCCGATAGCGTACGCAGGCTGGCGCTGGCGCGGCCAGATGTGGCCTTCCATCTCGAGACGGAAGAGAGGGCGGTCATCAAGTTGCTGGCCGAGCAGGGCGAGGATGCGCGTCTCAAGCGGCTCGGCGCGGTGCTGGGGAAGGAGTTCCGCGAGAACGCGGTCGAGATCGATGCCGAGCGCGAAGGGGTGCGGGTGTCGGGCTTTGCCGGTCTGCCGACATTCAATCGTGGCTCGGCGCAGCACCAGTATCTGTTCGTCAATGGCCGGCCGGTGAAGGATCGCCTGCTGGTAGGCGTGATCCGCGCGGCGTATCAGGATTTCCTGGCGCGTGACCGGCATCCGATGGCGGTGCTGTTCGTCGATCTCGACCCGATGCAGGTCGATGTGAACGTACACCCGGCCAAGACGGAAGTGCGTTTCCGCGATGCCGCCAACATTCGCGGTTTGATGATCGGCGCGCTGCGCCATGCGCTGGCGGCGGCGGGCCATCGGGCAAGCACGACTGTTGCGGGCGCGGCGCTGGGCGCAGCGACGAGCCACGTGGCGCCGTCGCTGCCGTGGAATACAGGCAAGACAAGCTGGTCGCCTGCGCGACCTGTGGTTGCGTCGCCGGAATATGCCGCATCGTTCACGGGCCAATTCACAGGTATGTCGGACAACGCGCCTGCAACGTTCGATGCCTTCGCGCATGAGCCGAGTGCGCGGGTGGAACCCACGCCGGAGCCGACGATTGAGACGCCGCCGTTAGGCGTAGCGCGGGCGCAGGTACACGAGACCTACATCATCGCGCAGACGACTGACGGCATGGTGATCGTCGATCAACATGCCGCGCATGAGCGTCTGGTCTACGAGCGCATGAAGACGCAGATGGCTGGCGATGGCGTGAAGCGGCAGGCACTGCTGATCCCCGAGATTGTCGAGCTGTCCGAGGAAGAGGCGCTACGCATTCTGGATCGCGCAGACGAGCTGCTGGCGATGGGATTGGAGATCGAGCCATTCGGGCGCGGGGCTGTCGCGGTGCGTGCGACGCCAGCGCTGTTCGGGCAGATGGATGTGAAGGGTTTGATCCGCGATCTGGCGGATGATTTCGCCGAATACGAAGCGGGCCTCGCGCTCAAGGAGCGTATGGAAGAGGTGATGGGTAACATGGCTTGTCGCGGTTCTGTGCGCGCGGGGCGGCGGCTCACGGCGGACGAGATGAATGCTCTACTGCGCCAGATGGAAGCGACGCCACACTCGGGCCAGTGCAACCATGGACGCCCGACCTATGTCGAGCTGAAGCTGGCGGATATCGAGAAGCTGTTCGGGCGACGCTAGGCTGCGCCATCCAGCAAGGCACGCACTGGAGCAAACGTGCGGCGGTGAACAGGGCTGGGCCCGAGGCGTTTCAGCGCTTCCATGTGGGCCGCCGATCCGTAGCCCTTGTGCTTTGAGAAGCCGTAGCCCGGATACTGGGCGCAGAGTTCCACCATGTGCGCGTCGCGTGCGGTCTTGGCGAGGATCGAAGCGGCGGAAATGCAGGGCTCCAGCGCGTCGCCGCCGATGATCGTGGTGACCTTGCAGGCAAGCGGCGGCGGGTCCTTGCCATCGACGAGGGTAAGAGAGGGTTTCACCGCGAGTCCGGAGAAGGCGCGCTTCATGGCGCGGAAATTCGCCTGGCGGATATTGATCTCGTCAATCTCCTCGACGCTGGCCCAGCCGATCGCCCAGGCGATGGCGTTTTCGCGGATCAGCGGGGCGATGGCGTCGCGGCGCTTTTCACTAAGCTGCTTGGAGTCGTTCAGGCCTTCGATCGGGCGTTTCGGGTCGAGAATGACCGCTGCAGCGCAGACGGGACCAGCTAGAGGGCCGCGTCCAGCTTCATCAATTCCGCAGACAATCTCAACGAAGGTTGGCTCGAACAAGTCCATGGAAGGGGTTAGACATGAGTCTGAAGCCCTCCGGCAACCTGACGAGGTCCCCATGTCCACAGCTGACGTCATCCGCATCCATAGCCATGGCGGGCCTGAGGAAATGAAGTTCGAGAAAGTTGAGCTTGCAGCGCCTGCGGCGGGCGAGGTGCGGCTGCGGCAAACGGCGATCGGGCTCAATTTTATCGATGTCTATACGCGGACCGGGCTGTACCCGGGACCAACGCCGGCTGTGCTGGGCGTCGAGGCGGCCGGCGTGGTCGAGGCGCTGGGCGAGGGCGTGGCAAACCTGAAGGTGGGCGACCGGGTCGTCTATAACGGGCTCGCTGGCTCCTACGCGTCGCACCGGAATGCACCGGCCGACCGGCTGATCACTGTTCCCGACTTCGTGAAGGACGAGGATGCGGCGGCGGTGTTTCTGAAGGGGCTGACTGCCTGGATGCTCATTTTCGAGATCCGCAGGCTCAACCCCGGTGAGACGATCGTGGTGTGGGCGGCGGCGGGCGGCGTGGGGTCGATCTTGGTGCCGTGGGCCAATGCCATGGGCGCACGGGTGATAGGCGTGGTGTCGACACCAGAGAAGGCGACGCTCGCAAAGGAATATGGCTGCTGGGAAACAATCCTGGCCAATGAAGATGTGCCGGCGCGCGTGAAAGAGCTGAACGATGGCAAGGGCGTGCCGGTTGTCTATGACAGTGTCGGTAAGACGTCGGCAGAGCCGAGCCTGAAGTCGCTGGCGCCGCGCGGCTGGTTCATTACTTATGGGAACGCATCGGGTCCTGCTGATCCGATCCCGCCGGGGCGGCTCAATCAAGGCGGATCGCTGATCATGACGCGACCGGGCCTGTTCCATTTTACACATAAACGCTCGGATCTTGAGCGTGGGGCTGCTGCTGTGTGGGGCGCGATGCGGGCGGGTGCGATCAGGGCGGATGTGCGCCAGCGCTTCGCGCTGAAGGATGCAGCCGAAGCTCACCGCGCATTGGAAGGCCGCAAAACCAGCGGCGCCACGATCCTGCTGCCGTAAGTTATCATGACTGATCTGCCTGACGAGACACCGTTCCAGCTGAACGACACACCTTTCCAGAAATGGGTCGATGCCGCGCAGCCACGCGCGCAAATCTGGCGCACGATTGTCGGCGTCATCCTGATCGGTGTGGTCTGGATCGTGTGGACGATGGCGCTGATGTTCGGCGCTATCGGCTTGGGCTTGGTGCAGCCGGAAGCGTTTCAAGCGATGTTCGGCATGGCGGCCATCCCGCTGACTTATGCTGACACGATCACGATGCTGCTGATCGCGCTGGGCACGATCTGGGGCTTCACGCTTGGCGTCTGGCTTGTCGCCAGGTGGATACACAAGCGACCGTTCATGTCGGTCGTGTCGTCGAACAGGCGGTTCAGCCTCTCGCAGTTCGGCGCAGGTTGCCTGATTGCGGCTGGATATCTGGTTGTCAGCATGGGGTGGAGTTTTGTGTCGGGGAATGCTCCGCGCAGATCCGATCTGGCGCTGGAGACGTGGTTACTGGCGCTCGCGCCGATTGCCGTCGTGGTGTTCGTGCAGGCGGCCAGCGAGGAACTGGTGTTCCGGGGCTACCTCCCGCAACAACTCGCGGCGCGTTTTGGCAGCCCGATCGTGTGGGGCCTCATTCCGTCAGTGCTGTTTGGCCTTATGCATGCTGCGAACTCGCCGACCGATCTGACCTATGCGCTCTTCTATGTGGCGATTGCGACGATCATGGGCATGGTGATGATGGCGATGGTCTGGCGCACGGGAAGCCTTGCCGCGGCGATGGGGTTCCACTTCATCAACAATATCGGCGCGTTGACGGTGGCAGGCGCGGACCAGGGCCCGTCATCGATTGCGCTGTTCGTCTGGTCGCCGGCTCAACTCACGGCAAGTGCATCGAGTGAGCTGCTGATCATCGGTCTGCTTCTGGCGTTTGTCTTTTCACCGTTCGCGCCGCTGCCGAAAGGTCAGGCGCTGGCCCGCAGGAAGTAAACGCGGGCTGCGCCGTAGGTGCGCTCTTCCAGGATTTCCCAGCCGGGCGCTTCGAGCGCGGGCTCGTGGCTCCCGACTTCAGCTATGATCAGCGCATCGGGTGTAATCCACTGGCCTTTGAGCAACTGGTCGAGCGCGGGCGAGACCAGGCCCTGGGCGTAAGGCGGGTCCATGAAGACGAGATCAAACGGGGCTCCAAGTCCAGCGGGCTTGGGTCCGAGGTCGGTGGCCGAGCGGCGGTGGATGCGTGTGTTGCCGAAGAGCTGAAAAGCTTCGACATTGTCCCGGATGCAGCCGCGCGCTGTCGCTTCGGTTTCGACGAACAGACAGAAGGCTCCGCCTCGAGACACAGCCTCAAAACCCAGCGCGCCGGAGCCTGCGAAAGCATCGATGATCCGGGCGCCTTCAAGAGACGGCGCCCAGTCGGCGTGAGCCAGGATGTTGAAAATGCTCTCGCGGGCGCGGTCGGATGTGGGGCGGGTGTCGCGGCCTTCCGGCGTGCGAATGGTGCGTCCCTTCAATGTGCCGCCGACGATGCGCATGGGCGTCCGTCTAGCATCCCGCTGCCGAAATGCTATGGGGCTGGATGGCCGATGACTTCGACCTTGAGATGATGCGGCGGGCAATGGCGCTGGCGCAGACCGCCGCCGAAGTGGGCGAAGCGCCGATTGGCGCTGTCGTGGTTGATCCCGCAACGCGCGAAGTGGTGGCCGAAGCCTACAACGAACCTATCCGGCTGAACGATCCGACCGGCCATGCCGAGGTGCTCGCGCTCCGCTCCGCAGCCGCGAAGCTTGAGAATTACCGGCTCTCGGGGCTGACGCTTTATGTGACGCTCGAACCATGCGCCATGTGCGCGGGAGCAATAAGCCACGCGCGGATCGGGCGGGTCGTCTATGGCGCGTCAGATGCCAAGGGCGGTGCCGTCGAACACGGCCCACGTTATTTCGAGCAGCCGACCTGCCACTCGCGACCCGTCGTCGAAAGCGGGCTGCTGGCTGACGAAGCTTCCGCCCTGCTCAAGTCATTCTTCCGCGCGCGTCGTTAGTCCTACACGGGCGGCGCCGTACCGCCGAACAGCGGCTTGAACTCCGGTCTGAGGTCTTGCGCAAAGACTTCCTGTTGCACGACCACTTCGTACGGGCCTTCGACATACGGGCCGACCGCATAAGGTCCCCAATAGACGAGGATGCCGCCGAACTTGTTGTTCTCGCTAGAGGAGGCGAGCGCCAGCTTTGCCTCTTCGATCTTCACATTGGCATTCGGCCCAGCGCAGTTGACCGCATCGTCGTACACGGTGGCAGCGCCAATGCGCTTCACCTTCTCGACCTTCAGTGCTTCGCACATGCCGATGACAAGCGCCGGCGTTATACCGCCCTGAAGCATGTCGCCGACTTTCAACGCGGCGCCGCTGGTCCGCGCAACGTGCGTGTCGAACTGCACATTGCCATGCGCACCCCCAGAAAACTCGAAGGCGGACCCCGCAAGGCTGATAATGTCGCCAGCCCTGGCAGTATATTCCCAGCCGATCATGACTTCCCACGGCCAGGCCGGGCCGGTGTTTCCTTCCTTCTTCATCTCATCGAAGGTCGCGCGCGCCTGCGCCTTGCGAGAGGCGAGGAAGGTGAGGGCGTCGTTGCGGATCGCGGTCAGCGCCGGATCGTTGGCTGGGCCTGGCGGAAAGGTGGCGTCGAACGTCAACGTCTCGTCTTTGAAGTTCACTGAGCCGCCATCCGCAGACAACGCCCCCGTGACCTCAGCCGGAGGCGGCGGAGTTTGCGGCGCGTTTGGCGCATCGTCGGTCTGACTGAAGTGCGCGGTCTGGACGCTCGAAGCCTCGTGAGCGGCGGCTTGCGCCGTTTCGACCGCTGGTTCGTCTGATGTCGATTGGTTGGAGTTCAAGACGACAAACGCGCCCGCGCCGACTGCAACGGCGACGCCGACGCCGATAAGGGTGGCTCGGTTTGGCTTGCGCTTGGTCGAGGGTTGCTGGTCGTCAGTCATGTCCGTCTCCCGATTTGGCGGGAGTATCGGCTAGTTTGTGGCCGCAATGAAGGCCCAGCATGCAACCAACAAGACGCCGGCATCGCGATTGGCCCGGAACAGCGCCAGTGCCCGCCCACCGTTTTTGGGGTCGAGCCTGATAGCCTGCTGAACAAGATGCAGCGCGAACGGGACCGTCGCAACGGCGCCATACAGCCCGGCCGCGACGTAACCGGCGAGCGCGACGAGCGCGATGGTAAGCAGGTAGATCACCGTCACGGCGTGCCTGATGTGATGGCCGAAGCGCAGCGCGGTCGACTTCACGCCAATCAGCGCGTCGTCTTCGCGATCCTGTATGGCGTAGATCGTGTCGTAGCCGAGCGTCCAGAAGATCAGCGCGCCGTAGAGCAGGGCGTCGGCTTGGCCGATCTGTCCCTGCGTTGCCGCGGCCGCGACCAGCGCGCCCCAGTTGAAGGTGAGGCCGAGCCAGACCTGCGGCCACCAGGTGATGCGCTTCATCAGCGGATAGAGCGCCACCATGGGGATCGCGCCGAGCGCCACCAGCTTGGCGAAGTCGGACAGGCAGAGCAGCACGGCGAGCCCAACGCCGCATTGCGCGAGCAGCCAGAGCCAGGCCTTCTTCAGCGACACCGCGCCGGAGGGCAGCGGGCGCAGCGCCGTGCGCGCCACCTTCGCGTCGATGTCGCGATCGAGGATGTCGTTATAGGTGCAGCCTGCGCCGCGCATCGCGATGGCGCCGATGGCGAACAGCACGGCCAGCCACGCATCCGACAGCAGGAAGCCAGTCTGTGTTCGCGCCAACGCCAGCCCCATCAGGCAGGGCAGGCCAAGCAGCCAGAACCCTGCTGGCCGGTCATACCGCGACAGCTGCAGATACGGCCGCGCAAACGCCGGGGCCCGCGTGACCCACGATCCACGCACGGCGTCGGCTGGAGCTGTCTGCGTTGCAGTGGTCTGAACGGCTGGTTCGGTCACATCGGGTCCTTACGCCAAAATCCTTGCACGACGCTGGCAGCCCGATATAGCGCAGAGCCATGAGCGCGACACCCCGGCTTCATGTCGCCCCCGATCTGGCGGAGGGCGCGGATATCCCGATCGACGGGGATCAGGCGCATTACCTGACACGCGTCCTGCGGCTCGAGATCGGCGATCCGGTGCGCATATTCAACGGTCGGGATGGCGAGTTCGACGCCAGCGTCTCTGCCAGCACCAAGAGCACAGCGCGGTTAACGCTGGGCGCGCGGGTGCGCGAGCAGGCTGCTGTTCCGGACCTGTGGCTGCTGTTTGCACCCCTGAAGAAAGAGCGGACGGACTTCCTAGTCGAGAAGGCCGTGGAACTTGGCGCGGCCGAGATCCTGCCTGTCATAACCGAACGTACCGATTCCAAGACGGTGCGGGTCGATCGGCTGGCGCGGCTCGCGATCGAGGCGGCTGAGCAGACAGAACGGCTGGATGTGCCCGCCGTGCACGAGGCGGTGAAACTCGATTCGCTGCTGGCGAAATGGGATTCGGCGCGTCTGTTGATCTACGCGGACGAGGCGGGTGACGATGGCGGCCGGCCGTGGGGCGGCGAGACGGGCAAAGCCGGGCCCATGGCTGAAGTGCTGGCAGGGATAGGGGATTCGCCGGCTGCGATTCTTATCGGACCTGAAGGTGGCTTCTCGCCTGCCGAGCGCAAAAGATTGCGACAACTCCCGTTTGTCAGGCCGGTTGGGCTGGGCCCGCGCATCCTGCGCGCGGAGACGGCGGCCGTTGCCGCTCTGGCGTTATGGCAGGCTGTCCGGGGCGACTGGCGGCGCTAGGCTAAACGATCCAATAGTTTTCCTTCACCAACCGAACATTTGACGGGCCGCGCTGGCGCACCTATCCGGGCGTACCTATCTGGCTGGTGAGGACCGGCTCGGGGACTATCGCATGACAACACCCACTCGCGACATCGACGAGTCCGCGCCGCGTATCCGCGACAAGCGTGAGCTCGTTGAACGACTAGCGGGCGGGTCCAAGCCGAAGGCCGATTGGCGCATCGGCACCGAGCACGAGAAGTTCGGCTTCGATGTAAAGACGCTCGAGCCGCTGCCGTATGAAGGTGAAGCCTCGATCCGGAAGCTGCTTGAAGGCATGTCGTCGGAGTTCGGCTGGGCGCCGATCATGGAAGGCGCCAACATCATTGGCGGCAAGAAAGACATGGCCAGCCTGAGCCTTGAGCCGGGTGGTCAGTTCGAGCTGTCGGGTGCACCGGTCGAGAACATTCACCAGACCTGCGCCGAGATCACCCAGCACTTGAAAGAGACGAAGGCGATCGCCGGCCCGATGGGCATGGATTTCCTCGGCCTTGGCTTTTCGCCGATCTGGTCGCTCGATGACACGCCGATGATGCCGAAGGGCCGCTATGGCATCATGAAGGCGTACATGGCGAAGGTAGGCCGCCTTGGTCGCCAGATGATGTTCCGCTCGTGCACGGTGCAGACCAATCTCGATTTCGGCTCGGAAGCCGACATGGTGAAGAAGCTGCGTGTGTCGCTGGCCCTGCAGCCAATCGCCACCGCGCTGTTCGCCAACTCGCCATTCGCTGAAGGCCGCACCAACGGCTTTCTCTCATATCGCTCGCATGTCTGGTCGGACACCGATCCGGATCGTACGGGCATGCTGCCATTCGCCTTCGATGAAGGCTTCGGCTTCGAGCAATACGTCGACTACGCGCTCGACGTGCCAATGTACTTCGCGCGGCGCGAGGGCAAGTATCTCGACGCCTCGGGCCTCTCCTTCCGTGACTTCATGGCCGGCAAGCTCTCGCTGCTGCCGGGCGAGAAGCCGGCGATGGATGATTTCGACGACCACCTGTCGACCATCTTCCCGGAAGTGCGCCTCAAGACCTTCCTCGAAATGCGCGGCGCGGATGCGGGTCCGCAGCATCGCCTTTGTGCGTTGTCGGCGTTCTGGGTCGGTCTGCTCTACGACGAGACCGCGCTCAATGAAGCCTGGGAACTCGTGAAGCATTTCACGGCGGCGGAACGTCAGGCGCTGCGCTCGGCTGTTCCGGTGCAGGGGCTCAAGGCGCCGATCCGCAACACGACGGCTCAAGCGCTCGCCAAGGAGGCTGTAAAGCTGGCGGTTGCCGGCCTCAAGCGCCGCAAGCAGCTCAATGCCTCGGGCAAGGACGAGACGATTTTCCTGGCGGAACTCGAAGAGATTGCCGAGAGCGGCGTTACCCCGGCCGAGCGCCTGCTGGCCATGTACAATGGCCCGTGGCAGCGCGACGTGCGGCTCGCCTTCAAGGACGTGCTGATCGACGCTCCGGCCTGATCCCGGTCCTGCGGGGCAAATCCTTGCCGACTTGTGGCGATTCCGGGGGTTGAGCCCGCTTCCGCCGCGTGTTGATCTCCAGCGCAAGTGCATGCGCTGAGGGGTCCATGGAATTTTTCAACATTATCGTCGTTGTCGGCCTGCTGATCACGGGCCTGACGGCGATCCCCGTCTTCGCGCAGATGCGCAATCATCCGCGCGGCCTGCACATCCTGTTCTTCGCCGAGATGTGGGAGCGCTTTTCTTACTATGGCATGCGCTCGATCCTGATCTTCTACCTCACCCAGCACTTCCTGTTCTCGGGCGCGTTCGCCGGATCGCAGTATGGGGCCTACACATCGCTCGTGTACCTGCTGCCGCTGATCGGCGGCATTCTGGCTGACCGCTATCTCGGCACGAAGAAGTCGGTTGCGTTTGGGGCTCTGCTGCTCGTTGCGGGCCACGTCCTCATGGCGGCCGAGGGCGAGCCTGCCGTTCAAACGATGAAAGTTGGCGCCTCAGAGTATCGCTTTGAAGTCGAGGGCAGGGCGGGCGACCGCCGCATCTTCCTGCCGGTCGCCGACGCGCGATGCGAGCTGAATCCCAAAGCCAGTGCTGGCGCCACATGCAGCATCACGCCGAACGCTGCCGGCGATCTTGTCTTCACCGGCCTGCCGGCCAACTCGCCATTGCCAGCGACCATCGCGAAGGCTGACTACACGTTCGATGTGGCGGATCGCAATCCGCTGTTCGTCGGCATCTTTTACATGGCGCTGTCGCTGATCATCGTCGGCGTCGGATTCCTCAAGAGCAACATCTCTTCGATGGTCGGTCAGCTTTATCCGCAAGGCGATCCGCGCCGCGACCCCGGCTACACACTCTACTATTACGGGATCAACCTCGGCTCCTTCTGGGCCAGTGCGCTGTGCGGCTTGCTCGGTCAGAGCGTCGGCTGGTGGGCAGGCTTCGGCCTAGCCGGTATCGGCATGCTGTTCGGCTGGATCGTTTTCACGCGCCAGCGTCTGTTCTTCTGGTCGTCAGGGCCCAAACAACTGCCACCCGAAATCGGCAACCCGCCGGAGCCGGAGAAACTGGCGGCCAAGGTCGCCTTCGGCCTCAGCCGCGAGCAGATCATCTATGTCTGCGGCATTCTGAGCGTTGGTGTGGTGTGGCTGCTTGTTCAGTCGCCGCCGGCGAGCATTCTGGAAAGCCTCAACGCGTTTGCGGACAAGAATCTCAGCATGCTCGGCATCACTAGCCAGCCACACATCCACATCGCGATTGCATTGCTGATCAGTTCGGCCCTGATCCTCGGCTACATCTTCTGGAACATGCGTGGGCTCACCTCGCATGAGTCCCAACGGATCGGCCTCGCGCTAGTGCTCGTCGCTGCCGCAACCGTCTTCTGGACGCTGTTTGAGCAGGCCGGTTCATCTTTGAACCTCTTCGCTGAACGCAACACGCAGCTGCCGAACGATGGCTTCTTCACCATCAACGCTGCGCAGACCCAGTCCTTCAACTCGGCCTTCATTTTGATATTTGCGCCCGTGTTTGCAGCACTCTGGACGTGGCTCGGCGTACGCAAGATGGACCCCAATCCAACACTGAAATTCGGCCTCGGCATCATGCAGGTTGGTTTCGGCTTCTTCATGCTGACCTGGGGCGCAACGTTCGCGGATGGCGCCTTCCAGGTTCCGATCATCTTCCTGATCCTGCTGAATCTGTTCCACACCACGGGCGAGCTCTTCGTCTCGCCGGTCGGTCTCTCGGCGGTGTCGAAACTCTCCGTGTTCAAGCTGCTGTCGACGATGATGGCGACATGGTTCCTTGCGAATGCATGGGCCGGTTATGCCAGCGGCATCATCGCGGGCATGGCGGACACGGAAACGATCGCCGGCGCCGCGCTCGATAACAAGGCCGCGCTCGACAGCTCGCTCAAGGTCTTCGAGATGCTCGGCTGGTGGGGTCTCGGCATCGGTGCAGCGCTATGTGTCGCCAGCTTCTTCCTCAAGCACCTGGCCCACGGCGCCTTTGAGGAGAAACCTGAAGTCATTGTTGATCCGGCCGAGCAGAAATAAGCTCTCGCCAAAGCTGCAAACAAAAACGGCCTCCCGCAGGGGAGGCCGTTTTCAATTGAGTTGCTCGATCGATCAGCCCGCGCCGCCGACCGTGATCTTGTCGATGCGCAGCGACGGTTGGCCAACGCCCACCGGCACGGACTGTCCGCCCTTGCCGCAGGTGCCGACGCCGTCGTCGAGCGAGAAGTCGTTCCCGACCATCGAGATCGCATTCATCACCGTCGGGCCGTGGCCAATCAGCGTCGCGTTCTTCACGGGCGCGCCAACCTTGCCGTTCTCGACGAGATAAGCCTCGGTGCACTGGAACACGAACTGGCCGTTGGTGATGTCCACCTGACCGCCGCCGAAGTCGACCGCCCAGATGCCCTTCTTGATCGAACGAACGATCTCTTC
>ERZ795059.916-NODE-916-length-34933-cov-8.881329_pt1 | contig 34933 bp, 32 predicted proteins | sample MGYA00375143_ERZ795059 | MGnify/ENA primary metagenome ERZ795059 (study PRJEB30188, sample SAMN05720168) | activated sludge metagenome | isolation source: Anaerobic digester | place: USA | collected 2015-01-07 ... | reverse complement strand
AAATAACCGCCTTTACGTTCCGCGTATCTGGGCCCCAGTTCTTCCAAAACCTTATTAACCGCGCTCTCAATGGTTATATAAGAAGCCAACTTACGGCGCGAGGTCAAAGTCTTCTGTTTGCCCGTGGTAATCAACTTTTCCACCACCGGCTTCACGGCCTTGGCTTTAGCCAAAGTGGTATTCACGTGTTCATGCAAAATCAAAGACGTGGCCAAATTGCGCAACAAAGCTTTTCTGGCGGTACTGTTCCGATCCAGGGTTTTTCCTTTACGTTGATGTCTCATAATTATTCTTCGTACTTCAGATCCTTCAATAAATTAAAATGATCCAAAAGTATATTAACAGCGTGATTGCAAGCCTCCAAAGCGTCTATTGAGCCGTCTGTTTCCACGGATAAAACCAGCTTGTCATAATCCGTCTTATCGCCCACGCGAGTAGCTTCCACTTGATAGGACACATTCAATACAGGGCTGTACAGCGCGTCTATGCCGATAACACCCAAATCCAATTTTTCTTTTTGCCTTTCTTCGGTGGAGCGATAACCTCTGCCCGGGCCAATGGTGATTTCCATCTCCAAATTAGCCTGTTTATCGGTCAAAGTCGCGATCACCAACTCCGGATTGACGATTTCCACGTCCGCATTTTTTTCAAACTCGGCCGCCTTAACCTCCATTTCGCCTTTAACATTCAAACTTAATTTAACCGGCTCTTCTGAATGCAGCTTCATGCGCAGAGCCTTCAAGTTCATGATGATCTCCAAAACATCTTCTTTCACGTGAGGTATGGTCGAAAATTCATGATCTACACCTCTAATTTTGACCGCTGTGACGGCTGCGCCGGGCAAAGATGACAACAAAACTCTGCGCAAAGCATTGCCCAGGGTTGTGCCATAACCCGGAGTGCAAGGCTCCACGATAAGAACACCCTCATGCGGGCGTTCACCTTGGTTGAATTGTATTTTTGTGGGAAGAAGAAGAGACTCCATAAGGTTCGGGCGCGTTAGCGCGAATAATATTCAATAATGAGTTTAGGTTCAAAAATCTGTTTTAATTCTTCCGCCGTCGGCCTGCCCGTTATCTTTATCTCCAAACCCGAATAATCGGCCGTCATCCAAGACGGACACTCATAAGCTTTCATGTCCTCGGCCAAACTCTTCCACAAAGACCCCTCTTTTTTGCGGTCCCGAACCTTAATAACATCACCAACCTTAACCTTAAAAGATGGAATGTTAACTTTTTTCCCATTGACGTTCACTTGGGCGTGAGACACGATCTGCCTGGCCGCGGCCCGGCTTTTGGCAAAACCGGCTCTAAAAACCACATTGTCCAGCCTGGTTTCAAGAAGATTGATCAAATTTACTCCGGAATCACCCTTCATTTTAACCGCGGATTCAAAATAATTGGCGAACTGAGTTTCCGACAATCCGTACAGTCTCTTGGCCTTTTGTTTTTCACGCAGCTGCTTGCCGTAATCCGTGATTCTTGGAGGCCGGCCCGTGCCATGCACGCCGGGCGCGTAAGGCCGTCGGCTGAAAGCGCACTTTGAACCTACGCAGCGCGCGCCTTTCAACATTAACTTAGCCCCCTCTCGGCGACATATTTTACAGGATGATGTTTGCGTTCTTGCCATAAAATTATTTCAACATTGATTACAAACGTCTGGGACGCGGTTTGCGGCACCCGTTATGCGCCATGGGAGTAACATCCTTAATGGAGACCACGTTGATATTATTTATATTAAAAGCTCTAATCGCACCTTCTCTGCCCTGTCCCACACCCTTGATGTACAAACTGACATCTTTGATGCCTGACGCTTCAGCTTTTTCTAAGGCACTCTTAACCACCACCGAAGCCGCGTAAGGCGTAGCTTTTTTAGGACCTTTGAATCCGCAGTGTCCGGCCGTTGACCACGAGACCACATTGCCGTTTAAATCCGCGATCGTAACAATGGTATTATTGTAAGTCGCCTGAATATAAACATTGGCATGAGCCACTTGTTTGTTGGTTTTGACACCCTTTTTCTTGCCTCTGGGCACCTTCTTGGCTTTCTTTTCGGCTTGTGGAGCTTCCGCCGCCATAACCGTTGCTGTTGTTTCCGTGGTACTCATATTTTATGTCTTCTCAAGTTTTCTCTTACCCGATCCCATGGTCTTTCTGACATTGCCCCGCACACTGCGGCTGTTGGATTTGGTCCTCTGACCTCTGACAGGCAAGGCTTTAACATGCCTGGATCCACGATAACATCCGATTTCTTTTAATCTTTTGATATTGCTCAAGCGTTCCCGGCGCAGTTCGCCCTCGACCCGGTACTTCTTTTCCACCTCATCGCGCAATTTCTTTTCTTGTTCATCATCCAAATCCTTAACCCTGATATCAGGACTGATACCCGCGGCTTTAACAATCAAAGAAGCCCTGGTGGGACCTATACCATAGATATAAGTCAAGGCGATAACCAGACGCTTATTTTGAGGCAAAACTACACCAGCTATACGTGCCATATTGCTTAACCTTGACGCTGCTTATGCTTTGGGCTTTTTTTGCAAATACAAACCACTCGGCCTTTGCGCCGAATTAACTTGCAATCGCGACAAATGGGTTTTACTGATGCTCTTACTTTCATGTTTGTCGAGCCCGCCTAAGCGGCTAAATAATTAGTAAATTAACATTATTGAACTTGACCGCGCCTGCTCCGGAAAATGCCGGGAAAGCCGTACAAGTGGGCTATAATCTAAAGGTTATTCTGCCCTTTGTCAAATCATAAGGCGTAATTTCAACCTGCACCTCGTCTCCGGGGGTTAATCTGATGCGATGCATACGTAATTTTCCCGATAAATGGCACAAAATAGTGTGCCCATTTTCCAGTTTTACTTTAAAAGTCGCGCTAGGCAAATTCTCCTCCACCACACCCTTAACCATTAAAAAATCCTTTCCTGTTGAGCTTTTATCATGCATAAACAATATAACATGGGCTTATCCACATAATTATGGCTAATTATACAGTATTTACTAAAAATTACAAGTTCCTCTACCCTAGAACGGCTTTTATCCTCCTGACTCCGGCACTAACCGCCTCTTCCTTACTGATTTTAAAGCCTCCCAACTCACCGGTTCTGGCCACATGCGGGCCTCCGCAAATCTCCTTGGAATAATAGCCGGCTGGATTTTCCGTATCCAAAACCGTATAAACACTGACCTTTTCACCATACTTACTTTCGAACAAACCGATAGCCCCCTTCTCTTTAGCCTGCTCCACGCTCATCTCTTCTTTGATCACGGGCAAGTCACGTTTAATAATCGCGTTAACCATGGCTTCCACCTGATCTTTTTCTTGATCCGTCATTTTTTGTCCATGTGTAAAGTCAAAGCGCAATCTTTGTTCCGTGATATTACTCCCCCTCTGCTCGACATGCGTGCCTAAAACCGACCTCAAGGCCTGATGCAGTAAATGAGTGGCCGTATGTAATTTGGTTGTCTGCTCCGTGTGATCGGCCAGCCCGCCCTTAAAAGTGCCGGCCGAAGCCGTCCTTGAAAGAGCCTGATGTTTTTTGAATTCTTCCTCAAAAACACCCCTGTCCACGCTGCCGCCACGCTCTTTGGCCAATTCTTCGGTTAACTCTATGGGAAAACCATACGTCGCGTACAACACAAAAGCTTGCTCGCCGGATATTTTGGGAGCCTGTTCTGCCATTTTATCGAACTCTTTTAAGCCTTTTTCCAGCGTTAAATTAAACTTTTCTTCTTCTTTTTTGACCTCGTTTAAAATCTTAGCCGCGTTCTGTTCCAACTCCGTATACTCATCTTTATACTGTTCAATCACCGCCTGACAGACAGCCGGAGTAATCAGTACCTCAACTCCCAATCTTTTAGCCTCGCGGACCGAACGTCTGATCAAACGTCTGACAATATACCCTTGTCCGATGTTGGACGGAACCACACCTCTGACGTCGCCAATCAAAAACACCACCGCTCTCAAATGATCAGCGATAATTCTAATGGCTTTGTCTTGATCATCTGTTTGTCCATAATCCAATCCAAAAACTTGCTTTAATACCTGAATGATATTTTGCATTTTATCGGTGTCAAAAACCGTAGCACACCCCTGCAAAACGGCCGCCATTCTTTCCAAACCCATGCCCGTATCTACATTGCGCTGGGCCAAAGGCTCATAAGAACCGTCGTCCCGCTTATTGTACTGCATGAATACATTGTTCCAAATTTCAACAAACCGACCGCAGTCGCAGGCCGGATGACAGATGTCGCCAAAAGCCGGATCGTGCTCACGGCGGGTGTCATAATAAATTTCCGTATCAGGACCACATGGACCGGTTTGACCGGCCGGACCCCACCAATTATTTTTTTTAGGATAAGGAAAAATCCGCTTGCCGTGCGTTTCGCCGGTCGGCCAATCAATCCCGGGCTGACCGACTTCGGCCGCCATGCCGTGCACCGCGAATTGCGCTTGCCACATATTGATCGAATCATCGTCCCGAGGAGCATCGGCATCGCCTTCAAAAACCGACACATACAAACGTTCAGGATCCATGGCCAGCCATTTTTCATTGGTCAATAATTCATAAGACCACTGAATGGACTCTTCTTTAAAATAATCTCCCAACGACCAGTTGCCCAGCATCTCAAAAAACGTCAGATGACGGTTATCACCCACCTCATCAATATCATCCGTACGCAGACATTTTTGAGCATTGGCCAGCCTTTTGCCCATGGGATGATCTTGTCCCAATAAGTAAGGCACCAAAGGCTGCATGCCGGCCGTGGTAAACAGTACCGTCGGATCGTTTTCCGGAATCAATGAAGCCGAAGGCAAGACGGCATGGCCTTTTTCTTTAAAAAAATCCAAAAACAACCGCCTAATATTATCCGTGGTCAAATTCTTATGCATAATTTCTTTAGAATATACAAGAAACCAATATTAAACAAGCTTAGTCAATTTCACCCTTGACCTCTCTGGCCACGGCCTCTACATGGCCGAGCGGCGAGTCAGCTTCATTTTTATCCACCTGTCTCAAATCGCGGAAAACAAGTTCCGCTTGATTGACAAAAACCTTCAAAACACTGGGGTCAAAATCCTTGGACCGGTTATCAATATCCTTAACAATCAAAAAAGCTTTCAGACTCCCGCTCCTTTGATCTGAAGGTACCAGTATTAAACTTTCTCCTTCGTTTTCAAAGCTGGAAATACGATTTTCTTCATGCACCCTCTTCAGCTCTTTATTGGCAATACGCCAATTATTGTTATCTTTATGATTAGGAAAATGAAACTCGCCCTCTGTTCGCAATTTATCCAAATGCACGAATCTTAATAAGGCCGGAGCTCCGCCAAAACTAACGGACGCGGCCGAGGCCAAAGAATGAAGCAAATCCTTGCTTAATTTCGCTTGTTCGTACATGGAAACACTGGTATCGTTGATCAATTTTTTCAGCAAATCCAGTTGGCGGTTAACCGAACCTATATACTGATAGGAAGAAACCAACTCTTTTTTAGCCTGTTCGCAAGCATCCATTATTTCCTGATTCTCTTTTTCCTTTTTTTCCATTAATTTTTCATAAAACATGAAAATGGCAATACCCGTAAATCCAAAAACAAAAATCAAAAACTCCTCAACATGAGTTTCGTGAACTCCGAAATAATCCCTGGTCACCAGAGAAGGTGAAAAAACGGCCAACATGAACAAAATCAAATAAGCCAAAGAAATCCATTGAAATTTTTTGGATCTTTGTTCAGACATATTCGCAGTATACTATCACAGATGGTCGATTTGACGAATTACTCCACCGCCCAGGCATTCAGAACCCCGATACACAACCGCGGACTGGCCAATAGCCGCGGCTTTAACCGGCTGTTTAAACTCAAGACTCATCTCGCCGGCCTTCGACCCCTTTATCAACCGAGCGGCGCAGGCTGTTTGACGGTATCTGACCTGAACCTGCACGGACAAGGGCAAGGACGGGCTTTGACCGCTGATCCAATGCAAATCCCCCAGCCTTAAGCGCTTGGCCTGCAGCCAGGGATGTCTATCCGAATCAACCACTGTCAGGATATTTTTTTTCAAATCTTTATCGGCCGCATACCAAGCATGCCGGCCCGCAACTTTGATCTGCTGGCGTTGCCCGATGGTATATAAATGCAAACCTTGATGTTCTCCCAGCACCTCGCCTTTATCTGAAATTATCCGGCCGGGCTTTGATTTGATCCGCTGTTTTAAAAAATCTTGAAAGTTGATTTTACCGATAAAACAAATACCCTGACTATCCGGTTTTTCAGCCGTCGGCAAACCAAAGGCCGCGGCTTTACGCCTGACGGCACTCTTTTGTAAATGACCGATCGGAAAAATGACGTGAGACAAAGCCTCCTGCGGAACTCGATAAAGAAAATAAGACTGATCTTTATCTTTGTCCAAACCCTTGTACAAATGAGCCTGCCGTCCGTCTGACTTGATTCTGGCATAATGCCCGGTGGCCATGGCTTCAAAACCCAAAAGCTTGGCCTTTTGCCAAAACATGCCAAACTTAACGTATTCATTGCATAAAACGTCTGGATTGGGCGTATATCCGGCTTTATAAGCTTTAATCATGGCCTCCACCACCAGGCGCCGATATTGATCTTCAAAATCAAAAGTCATGAACGGAATGTCCAATACCGCCGCGGCTCTCATGGCATCCCTGCGCTCGGACCTCCAACTGCATTCACCGCTGAAAACATCTTTGGTTTGGGACCAATTTTTGATAAAACAACCGCTCACGTCAAAACCACGCTCTTTAAGCAAAGCCGCGGCCACCGAAGAATCCACGCCCCCGCTCATGGCCACCAATACTTTATTTTTTTTTAACTTTCTGCCTGTCATGACTGATTTTTACCGGCTAATTGACCGCAGGCGGCCTTGATTTGTTCGCCAAAAGATACACGCTGCGTAATTGAGAGCCCGTTCTTTCTGATATGTTCAAAAAATTCCCGTCTGCGCTTTTCGTCAGTCGCCTTAAAAGTTCCGGTATCATGATATTTAATCAAATTAATATGCGCCAACTGTTTTAACGGCCCAAGCAATTTGACCAATTTTTCCGCTTGTTCCAAACCGTCATTGACTCCGTTTAACATGACATACTCAAACATCACTTTTCTGTTGGTGCGCTTCAAATAGTCTTTGACCGCGTCCATTAGTTTGTCCAGAGAATAGGCCTTGGCCACGGGCATTATTTGAGCACGCAAGAGTTGGTCGGGCGCGTGCAATGAAATGGCCAAATTGACCTGCGGAGCCTCTTTGGCCAACCTTTGAATACCCGGGATGATGCCGCAGGTCGAGATGCTGATGTGGCGGGCGCCCAAGCCAAAATAATCAGGATGCATCAAAAGACGCAAAGTTTCAAAAACATTGTCCGGATTATTAAAGGGCTCGCCCATGCCCATAAAAACAATATTGGTGACTTTAGCCTCTTGTTGATTGAGTATTCTGGCGGCTTGGATTACCTGATCCACTATCTCTTCAGCTGACAGATTGCGAGTAAAGCCCAAAGTTCCGGTAGCGCAAAAACCACAGCCCATGGCACAGCCCACTTGCGATGAAATACAAACCGTATTCCGGCCGTCTTGGTGCCTGATGATGACGGTTTCGATAAAATGACGATCCTCGGTTTCCAATAACAATTTAATGCTCGAAAATTCTAGATCCGGTGAAGTTTCAGCTAACTTAAGCGGAGACCAGGCTAAAGACCGGCATTCCAGTCTCAAGTCCTTGGGCCAGGTGCTTATATCATCCCAAGAGCCTAAAAAATCTTTATAATAAGCCCGCATCGCTTGCTGAAAACGATACTTGGGCGCTTTAAGCTCGTTTAACTTGGCTTCAAAATTTTGGTGATTCATAACGTATAAAATCCCGAAGGATGCCCAATCATATGCCCGCCAGACAGATTATGCAAGCCCCGCAGATCGTTTCAAAAACCATATCAAAAAATCTGATCGATGATTAGAGCAATCAATCAAACTTATCTTCAAGCTTTATTTGACCATTTGGAGAGATTCTTTTATCCAGCCGGCCAAAGACTCCATCAACTTGGGGTCGGCCGTAAACAAATGAATGCCGTGACCAGAATTTTTATAGGGAACAAACATCTTTCTATCGGCGGCCGCCTTTTCCACTATCTGTTCGGCCGCCTGAAAAGACTCGGGATCATCCCCATCCGAACCCGCGGCCCACAAACAATGATGCGGCTTGACATACAAAGCCTCCTCGACTCCGTTAATACCCCGATAATCACCGGGCGACAAAAGCACGGCGCCCGCCAGTTCAGGCGACTGACGGAGCATCAACAAAGACAGATTGGCTCCGATTGAAGCGCCGACCAACATCACCCTGTCTTTGGAATACTGCTTCTTTTGCAGCCAATCCAGGGCCGCTTGCACATCGTTCAAAGTCTGCAGATGCTGAACATCGTCAAACTGTTTATAGTCCAATTTGGCACCCGAGTCAGTATTAACACTCTCACCATGCCCGCGCATATCAATTGCCAAAGAAGCCACTCCGTATTTGGACAAAACTTGTTGAAAGGCCGCCCAAGAACGCCGGTCAACCGGCATCATGTGCAATAAAATAGCCACTCCGACCGTAGTCGAAGCCGGACTCCATTCCCCCACTATCTTGACTCCGTCAAAAGTTGTAAAAGACACTTTTTCTGACATAAAACTAAAAAGTTACTCTTTCTCCGGGGCGTAAAGTACCCGAAGAACTTAGCGCGTTGTTGACCGTCTTGGACGTGTTATTAACTGCTTTTGATTTAAAAACCGTCAGTGTACGCGGCGGTTCATCCAGCAGATCACCATTGTCCGGCTTGGGCGCCGGCCTGTTGGCAAACTCGCTTTTGTGTTTGCTCTTCCCGCTTCTGATACGCTCGTGCTTGAAAAGTTGATTTGAATTCATTTGAACGGAGTTTTCGACCGCCTGATCCGCCCCCTTGAATTCGTCTTTTTTAACACCATCGGGCCTGACTGTTTTTTCCATCTTTGGTTTATGATTTTCCAAAGCCCGACCCTTGATTTTTTTAAGTTCCTCCATGAAACTCAAGGCCTTAACCGGTGGTTCGGATTTAGGTGCAGGCTGAACCGCCGGCGCGGCAACCGGTTCTTTTTTGTTTTCAATGACCAGATCTCCTACAATCCTGGGACGATTGGGCTTTTCTTCTTTTTTCTCTTCGTGACCCGCGGACCCGCCCTTCTCCCCTCCGGGCCCGTATTTAACGATTTTGGACTTGGTCTTCTTTTCCTCGCGCACGATAGGCATACAGTCCGCGCAAAACATAGGCCGGCTCTTATCCAGCTGAATGGGCATATCCCAAACCTTGCCGCATCGGTCACAGGTATGACTGTACTTCGGTTTATCCTTCTTGCCCTGTACAGGGGGCTTGACCAAAGCCTGTAAACGCTCCGGAGAAATTTTCAAGTATTCGACCGGTTCAGACCCGGCAGATTCTTTTTCCTCATCAAGCGCAACACTTTGCTGTAAAGCCGAAGGCGTATAGCCGCCCAACTGCTTTTTCTCTTCTTCGATATTTGACTCCGCTCCTCTTAAAGTGGCTGCCGCTTCCATGCCGCTCCAGCGCAAAACCTTTTCTTCGATGTTAGACCGAGGCACCGCGTACCTTTCTCTTGAAACAGCTATAACCTTGGCCGCATTGCCCGAATAAACGGCCATGGGCGGCAAAGTGGTGGCCGAAAAAGGCGTGGTCGCCACTCCATCCACCATAAGTTTTAAATAAATGTTGTACTTGGGCAGATTAACCAAATCTTCAGGCGTGAACGTGGGCGTAAATTCCTGTTCCAAAAAAGTGGCGTCCGCGCCCCCTACTCGAAAAGTCAGTATGGTGCCGGCATTACCCATGACCGCGGCCCTGACCTCTTCGGTCAGCTGTTCGATGTACTGATGAGCCACCGTCAAATTCAGATGATATTTTCTGGCTTCAGACAGAATTGAAGCAAAAGATTCGTTGGCGAAATTTTGAAATTCGTCGACAAACAGATAAAAATCGCGGCGGTCGTCTTCCGGCAAATCCACGCGTTCCATGGCCGCCATTTGCAAACGTGAAATGATCATACCTCCCAATAACCGCATGTTTTCTTCTCCGATCCTGCCTTTGGACAAATTAACGATAAAAATCTTGCCGCTGTCCATGATATCGCGCACATCGATGGTGGAACGAACCTGCGACACAATATTTCTAACGATCGAAGCGGACAAAAATTGGCCCACTTTGTTTTGAATCGGAGCAATGGCTTCAGTCTGATACTTTTCACTCCAAGTGGTAAATTCAGCCACCCAAAAAGTTTTCACGATAGGATCTCTGATCTTGGTGATGACGCGCGCCCTGTATTCAGAATCAACCAGCAGACGGTTAATACCCAATAAAGTCGCTCCCGGATAATCCAACAGCGCCAAAACGCAGTTGAGCAAAATATACTCCATACGCGCGCTCCACACATCCGGCCAAATCTTTTTAAACACGCCCATCAGACCGCTGGCCACCAAATGCTTTTGACTGTCTTTAACGGTTTCCAGAATATTAAAGCCAACGGGATAGTCCAAATCCGCCGGATTAAAATAAACCACGTCGTTAATGCGGTTGGAAGGTATGTAATCCAATATCTTTTCGGCCGTGTCGCCGTGCGGATCTATGTAACAAACTCCATGCCCGGCCATGATATCGGACATGACCATGTTTTCCTGCAAAACGGTTTTTCCCATGCCCGTCTTGCCGATAATATAGATATGCTTTCTCCGATCATCGGTTTTAATGCCAAAACGCCGGCGCTGATTCCTGAAATTGGTTTCAGCGAACAAAGTTATCTCATTTTCATGGTCATGATCGTAATTGATGGACATATTTTAGACCTGCGGCAAATTATACGGAGGTTCAACCGTTTTGGCTTCACGCTTTTTTAAATGCGGGGCTTTTACTTGAAAAGTATGCGGAAAATGCCAATAAGTAGCCAGCTCTTCGGTGCACATGTAATGCGGAGGCATGCCGTCCCAGGCCGATCTTGATTTATAATGAGCAATTAATTTGGTTTTATGCCAATTATTGCGCTTGTCCTTAAAAAACCAAAAACTGCCGCTCAAACCCACTTTGCGCAGTTCAGGCTTAAGAGACAGCATATCGTTGGCATTCATCTGTTTCATGAAACCCACAAAAGAATTGATGACTTTGGGCTTTTTAAAAACCTGTTTTTTGCCGATATACAAAAATCTGATTTTGGTTTTATAAGCTATTTTTGACAACTTGTTTTCCGTGGCCTCCAACACCTTGCGTTCGCCCGGACTTAAATTGAACATTCTCAAATCCATGCCCTTATCGTCTTTTTTGGCCGGAGCCGCCGCCGAACCCATAAACTCATTGGCGATCATGATAAACAAATTAAACGGGGCCAGTACTATCTTTTCCAACAAGCTCGGCTTACTCTCTATTTTTTCTCCTTTCAGCTTTTTAATGACAATCTGGCCTAACTGCTGATACTCCTTCTGTTCAATGGGCACGGCTACGAACTGCAGCCAGGCTTGTTCACCCGGTCCCAAACGTGAAAAACCTTCCAATAAAACAGCCAAGGGATCTTTCAGCTCGCCGCTCATGGAATGCTCGAAAACCGGATAAGTTTTGAGCGGAAAAATATCCGTGCTTAACTTGTTGGGCGCGGGAATCATTTCCGTGCCCCAGGCATCATATTCCGGGTCAGGATATGAAGACGGTACTTGTTTGGCATAATCTTCCACTTCTGAAATTTGAGCTTCGGGATATTGAGAATAAATCGAAGCTTCAATCAGATCACGGAACTGCCTGGTGGTAAAAATAATAAACTGTATATTGCCCTCAATGGAAACTATCTCAAAAGAAATTTGATCCTGCACCGCTCCTTTAATCCATTTATCAACCCACGAATGGCTGGAATGCGCTCCGGCCAAATGCGCGAAGATGTTTTCCACACCTCGCAGAGCCTGACCCGGATCTTTTTCTGTGTTCTTGGGCACATCTATGGCCAGCACGATCCATTGCTTTTGCCTCATGTGCAACGTCTGCCGCCACTCCAGCCAGCCTAATTTAAAAAGATACCAAAAAACATAAATAAAAATCAGCCATCCGCCATGCGTAAAAATATAAAACATGGCCTGGAACGGACTGCTTCCCATGCTGTTCAACAAGGCGTTAATATCAAACGCGGCTAATTCCCCCATGCCAGTATATTAGCACACAATAAAACACGCAGAAAGAGCTAAACCTTGTGATTTTATTTCACCCGGGCGGCTTTACGCTGCAAACTGATTTTGTGCCAAGTCACCAGCAAAGGCGTGGCGATAAAAATCGAAGAATAAGCACCCGTGGCAATACCCACTATTAAAGCCAAGGCAAAATCTTTGATGCTGTCGCCGCCAAACAAGAAAACCGCCACCAAGGCCAGCAAAGTCGTAACCGTGGTATTGATTGACCGCCAAATAGTTTGATTCAATGAGACGTTAACGATTTCTTCAAACGTACCCGTGGATCTTTGCAAGTTTTCGCGCACGCGATCCAGCACCACAATCGTATCATTAATCGAATAACCCATGATGGTTAATATGGCCGCGATAAAAGCCGTCCCGATTTCCACATTGTTCAGTTTACCTAAAAGCGCAAATAAACCAACGGGAGTAATGATGTCGTGAAAAGCCGTAATAATGGTTATCAAGCCGTATTTCCAAGCTTTAACCGGCACGGATACTTGGCGGAAGGCCCAGCCAATGTAGATCAAAATGGCGATAAACACGATAACCAAAGCCATCAGAGATTTGGCGCGCAATTCCTGACCGATAACCGGGCCAATGGAATCAAAACGCAGTTCATTGATGGTGCCGAACGAGTCCTGTAAAACAACCAGCACTCTTTGATGAGTTTCTTCATCCAAAGTCTTCATTCTGAAACTCATGTCATTTTCACCCACCGGCTGAATAACCATGCCTCCAAGATTCAACGATGAAACCGCTTGTTCAGCCTCCATGGGCGTGGGTCTTTGATTTTCATAACGCACCACCAGCATGGATCCGCCGGTTAAATCTATGCCTTGCTTCAACCCGAAAAGAGCCAAAAAAAGCAGGCTGCAGCCGATTAAGACACCCGAAACAGCAAACCAAAGGTAACGATATTTGATAATGTTTAATTGCATACTATTTGTTGTTATCCTTATCTTGTTGCGGTTTAAGCAGCAACCAGCCAATTTTAGAGGCTAAATTGGGTGTGATGACGAATCTCATCAAATTACGAGTAATCACGATAGCTGAAAACATGGAGATGAGAACTCCGACGCCTAAAGTCAGAGCGAAGCCCTTGATGACCGATGACGTAAACCAGTACAAGGCCACGCACGCAATAATGGTGGTTAAGTTACCATCCCTGATCGAAGGCCAAGCCCGCCTGAAAGCTTCTTCCGTGGCCAAGGCATAGCTCTTGCCGGACTTTAATTCTTCTTTTAAGCGTTCAAAAATCAGCACATTGGCGTCCACGGCCATACCAACCGATAAAATGAAACCCGCGATGCCGGACAGCGTCAGAGTGACCGGCAGGGACTTGAAGATGGCAAAGGACAAAGCGCCGTAAACTATCAAAGCCAAAACAGAAATCAAACCGGGCAATCTATAAACCAAGACCATGAAGATGGTAACCAAAATCAATCCCCAAATGCCGGCCGTTAAAGACGCCTTAATCGAATCAGCGCCCAACATGGGGCCAACCGACTGTTGAGCGATCAAAGTAATCGGCACGGGCAAGGCACCGGCCTGCAGTCTTTGAGCCAACAGCTTAGCTTCGTTGACCGTAAAATTGCCCGTAATCACAGCCTTGCCGCCCAAGATTTCACTTTGCACGGTTGGCACACTGATGGGCTCTCCGTCCAAAAAGATGGCCACCGGTTTGCCCACGTTGCGCTTGGTAATATTGGCAAACAATTCAGCTCCCTCGTCATTAAACTGCAAAGACACCAAGGGCGAGCCTGAATTGGGATCAAAATCCAAGATAGCGCTGGCCAATTGCTTACCCGTCAGATCCGTATTCTTCCAATCATCCTGGGGAGGCAAAATATCGCTTTCCTGTGTTTTGTTAAAAATCGCCACGCTGACACGAGCATCCTCAATCGAACGCTCGTCTTCTTTATAAATCAAGTGATAACCAAAGGCTGTTTCCACAGGTTCGGAAACCTCCCCTTTGGACAAAGCGAAAACCGCTTGCTCAAACTCTTCAACCATTACGCCCTTATCAAACCAGCCCAAGTCCCCGCCTGATTCATCAGCTTTCGGCTCTTCGGAATATTTTTTAGCCAACTCCGCAAAATCAGCTCCGGACAATTCCCCTTGAATACGCTCGATCTCCTCCAAAGCCTGTTCTTTGGTGCGGGTAATGTCAGCTGAAGCTTGAGAGGCGCCCGCGTACTGAATCAAAATATGGCGGGCTTTAACCTCTTGACCCGACTCCTTTTTCTCTTCGACTTTAACCACCACTTCACCCATGGGCAAGCTGAAAACCTTATCCAAAACAGTTCCCGGCTGAACTTTAGCGGCCTCGGTATAAACCTCGGTATATAATACATTGTCCTTGATAAAGCCAAAATCTCCCCCTTGTTCTTTTAAGGGTAAATTGTCCGTGGAAGCCCTGACCATATCCTGAAACTTGTCCGGCTGTTGTTTGACTTCAGCTAAAAATGACTCAGCTTTAATACGCGCTGTTTTTGCAGACTCTTCCAACAAAGCGCGCTCCTCATCGGTCAATTCCCGAGGAGGATCTTCGTTGATCTCTTTGAATTCCAAAATCGGAGTTTCACCGATCATTTTAATGGCTTGATTAATATCTTTGACACCGGCCAGTTCGGCCGCCACGCGCCAGTCATCGCCCGAACGTGTTACCTGCACCAAGGGTTCGGACACGCCCATGGAATTAACCCGGCGCTCAATCACATCCTTAACTCCATCCAAAGCCGCGGCTTGCTTGCCCGGATCCAGCCGGGAAACATCGGCCTCATATTCCAGACGAGTTCCGCCTTGCAAATCAAGCCCCAAAATAAAAGGCTTATCAATATGACCAAAATTGGTTCTTAAGGCGCCGTTGGTCTGATCTATCAGCCAATTAGCCGGACCCGGATAAGATAATGAACCGGCGGCCAGAAAAAGTATGGCCAATAAAGCAATGCGGCGTTTTACGGAAATACGGGAAACGCCGGTTGTGTTTTTTGAAGCTTGTGACATATTTATCGGCCGAAGTATATCCGATTAATGGCCAAAGAGCAAGAATTGTCAATCATCTGACTCAAGCTCCATGGCACTTCTTGAATTTTTTACCGCTGCCGCAAGGACAGGCATCGTTGCGTCCCACGTCTTTGTATTTGGGGTCTTGGTTAATCTTGTTATCCGTCTGCCCGGCGGACAGCTGATCCGAAGTTTTGGCCGCGCCTTGCAGTATCATGGGCTGATTATTCAAAGCCGCGTTTTGAAACTGCCGCATTACAACTTGTTGGGCGACCGGAATTTTAAAGATGGCATGCGCCACTTGTTTGTTGATCAATGAATTCAGCTGATTGAACATGCGGTAAGCTTCGCGTTTGTATTCCACTAAAGGATCGTGCTGCGCGTAGCCCTGAAGACCAATGCCTCTGCGCAGATGATCTATGGCGTCCAAATGTTCGATCCACAAATCATCATAGGCACGCAGTAAAACCCGCTTTTCAATATCCGCCATAAAGCCCATGTCGATGACCGATTCCTCAATGCGGGTATAAGCCCGGCGGGCCAAATCCATGCAAGCCTCGATAATTTTGGTGCGCAGTTCAACCATTTCTTGCTTGCCCTCCGCTTGTTTTTGAAAATCACTCATGACTTCGGTCACATCCATTTCCGCGGGCAACAAAGCGTTTACGGCTTTGGCAACTTCTTCCAAGCTCCAAAAAGACGGATCTTCAGCTCCTGTATGAAAGAAGACGGTCTGTTCAATTTCGCTTTCCACGGCTTCCAATATCCTGGTTTTAAGCGGACGCTCGCCTTCCACCGTAGCCCGCGCCGCGTCTTCCAAAATCTGACGTCTTTGAGTATAAATTGCCAACCGATGCTTATTGATAACATCGTCGTATTCCAAAAGATGTTTACGCACATCAAAATGATGGCCTTCCACTTTTCTTTGAGCTGACTCAATGGCTTTGGATAAAACCTTGCTTTCGATGGGCTGATCATCCGGAATACGCAGTTGATCCATGCGCTTCTTCATATTGTCAGAACCGAAGATACGCATCAAATCATCCTCCAATGAAACATAAAATTGCGTGGTTCCCGGATCTCCTTGACGTCCGGCGCGGCCGCGCAGCTGATTGTCTATGCGCCGGCTCTCATGCCGTTCCGTGCCCAAGACATGCAAGCCGCCCAAGCCTCGGACTTTACCGGCCTGTTCCTCGGTGGGAGGGTTGCCGCCCAAAATAATATCCACGCCGCGTCCCGCCATATTGGTGGCCACGGTCACCGCTCCGGGCCGGCCGGCTTGAGCGATCCACTCGCCCTCTTTTTCATGATTTTTGGCGTTTAACAAATTGTAAGGAATGCCTTCCATTTTGAGCAATTCACCCAATATTTCATTCTTTTCGATGGAAGCCGTACCAACCAAAACAGGTTGTCCGGATTCGTGAAGGCGTTTAATTTCTTGCACTACAGCCTGAAACTTACCCTTTTCATTTTTATAAACCCGGTCCGGAAAATCTTTACGCTGGGATGTTTTATTGGTCGGTATTTCCACCACCTCCAATTTATAGATTTTATAAAACTCTTCCGCCTCGGTTAAAGCCGTGCCCGTCATACCGGCCAGTTTATTGTACATGCGGAAATAATTTTGAAAGGTGATGGTGGCCAAAGTTATGCTCTCACGTTGTATGGAGACCCGTTCCTTGGCTTCTATGGCCTGATGCAGGCCTTCGCTGTATCGGCGGCCAACCATCAAGCGCCCGGTAAATTCATCCACAATCAATACTTCGCCTTCTTTGACCACATAATCTTTATCTTTTTTATACAAAGAATGGGCACGCAAAGCGTTCTCCAGATGATGGACTAATTTTACTCCGCCTTGAGCGTATAAATTTTCTATGCCCAACCATTGTTCCATTTTGGCTATACCTGATCCGGTAATGGTGGCCGAACGTAATTTTTCATCAATCACGTAGTCCGTCTCCACTTCCAAGCGCGGCACCAATTCGGCAAAACGATAATACATTTCACTGGATTCTTCAGCCGGCCCGCTGATGATGAGCGGAGTTCTGGCTTCGTCAATCAAAATGGAGTCGACCTCATCGATAATGGCAAAATTCAAACCGCGCTGTACCATCTGATCCACGGAACCCACCATGTTGTCGCGCAAATAATCAAAACCGAATTCATTATTGGTGCCGTAGGTTATGTCCGCGGCATAAGCTTCTTGACGTGAAACCGGCCGTAAATAATCCATATCCACCTTAAACGAACCCGTCTCGTCACGATTTTCATCATGTTGAGGCTCGGCTTTGAATTCAGGATCATAAAGATAACCACTCTCGTGTTGAACACAGCCCACGGTCAAGCCCAAAGCATGGTATACCTGACCCATCCAAACCGTATCGCGGCGGGCCAGATAATCATTGACTGTAATCACATGTACTCCCCGGCTCTCAAGCGCGTTCACGTAAACCGGAGCCACGGCCGTTAAAGTTTTACCTTCACCCGTGCGCATCTCGGCGATCTGTCCGCGATGCAAGACATAGCCGCCGATCAACTGAACATCATATTGCCTTTGCTTGAGGTTGCGCCACGAGGCTTCACGCGCCACAGCAAAAGCTTCGGGCAATAAATCATCCAAAGTCTCACCCTTGGCCAAGCGTTCTTTAAAATCCAGCGTCTTTTGTTTGAGGCCGTCGTCAGTCAAAGTTTTAATGGATGTTTCAAGCGCGTTAACCCGATCCACGAAAGGCCTTATCTGTTTAATAACTTTTTCGTTCGGATCTCCGAAAATCTTTTTCATGATAGACATAATGCGCCCATATTAAGCATAAAATACGCTAAAGTCAAAAAACCCGGCCAACATTGTCGGGCGGGCGGACAAACAACCGTTAGACCGTTGTCCCTCTTAATGTTTCACGATTTTTTTCTTTCCAGGCCGTAATCTCTTCTCTCAAATGATCTTTAACCTTGTCTATGGCTTTATACAAATCCTTTTCTTGTTTCTCAATCCGAAAAAGCTTGTTGGGCACATCCACCAAAACCGAGCATTTATAAATCTTGCCTTTATTGTGATGATTGGAATCCAAGCCCAAATCAACTTCGATATGTATGATGTTGTCGTAAAATTTTTCCAAACCCGTCATTTTTTCTTCCGTATATTTTTTAATGGCTTCGGTCAACTCCATGTTCATGGCGCGTATGTTGATAGTCATAATTCTCTTTGTTAAGAATTAAAAATTATGAATTATGAATTGCCGGAATCACCCACCTCAATCGTTGCGCTGAAATAAATCTTAATTCGTAATTTTTAATTCGTAATTGATATTAACAGCGTACTTGACTCGCGAAAAACAGTCAAAAACCCAAAAGCTGGACTTCATCTTCCAGCATAATATCGTATTCGTCGCGGATCTTCATCTTGATTTTGCTGGTCAGCATCAAAACATCCTGCGCCCGGGCATGGCCCAAGTTAACAATAAAATTACCGTGTTTGTCGCTGACTTGCGCATCGCCTATCTTTTCACCCAATAAACCGGCCTGTTCAACCAGCCAACCGGCTGAAATGGATTTACGCTCCAACATCTGGGCCGGGATGTTCTTAACATCGCGCTTAAGACGATCCAACTCTCCTTCATCTTTAAAAATAAAATTTTTAAACATGCAACCCGCACTGCCATGCTCCAGAGGCTGTTTTTCTTTGCGTTGGCGCATTATTTCTTCTATGCGATGTTTTAATTGCTCGGGATCACCGGGCGTGAGTTTAAAAGTGGCTCTCAAAATAACATGCGGTTCGCGCTTAAAGCGGCTGGTGCGGTAACCCAGCCCGCAGTCAGCGGCCGGATAGACCGCAGGCTTCATATCCGAGAGCCGCAGGCAATCCACAGATACCAAATTATCCTTAATCTCACCGCCGTAGCAACCGGCATTGCCAAAAACCGCGCCTCCAATGGTGCCCGGAACACCCACCGCCCACTCCAAACCGGCTAAACCGGCTTCAGCCGTCTGCCTGGCCACGCTCGAAGTGATAGCTCCGGCTTCCGCGGTGACTGTCTGCTGGCGTAATTTAATATCCCTGAAAGCCGGCTGGACAACCAAACCGTCAAAACCATCATTAGAAGCCAAAACATTGGAGCCGCCGCCAAGCACGGTCCACGCGACACCCTGACTGCGGGCCAGAGACACGGCTTTAATCAAATCGCCCGGCACGGCCGCGGAAAAAAACAAAGCCGCCGGACCTCCAATGCGCATATTGGTATGCTTGCTCAAAAGCTCATTCTCAAGCATGGACGGAAATTGTTTTTTAAACTCTAAAATTACTTCAGGCAGCATAATTATAATTAAAAATTATGAATTATAATTATGAATTTTCGACGGTTACAGAATGGACAATTCATAATTTTATAATTTATATTTGTTATTTTATATTTTTTAATTGGATCCTAAGTTCTTCATCAATATCCCCCGCTCCCATGACCACGCCCACATCTCCGGGCTGAAGTATGGCCAGCGTCCGGCTGACAGCTGATTCCGGATCAGGCGCGTACTCGATTTGAACCAAAGGTCTGGCCGTTTCTCTTTTTTGAATCTCTTGCAATAAAAGTTTTGAGTTCATATCCTCATCCTCTTTAGCGTTCCTGCCGGCCACATCGTAGATTTCACATAAGACCAAAACATCGGCCCGGTCAAAACAAGTCACAAAATCATTAAACAATTCTTTAGTTCTGTTTTTATGATGGGGCTGAAAACCCAAGACTATCCTTTTATCCGGAAAAGCTTCCCGCAAGCCATCGAGTGCCGATCTAACAGCCGTGGGATGATGTCCATAATCTGAATACACGGGTGCTCCATTGCGTTCGCCGAGCAATTCCATACGTCTCCAAATGCCCAAAAAATCCCGAACCGCTTTCATGATCGCTTCATCCGCCACACCCAATTCACGCGCCATAAGCGCGGCCGCCACCGTATTTTGAACGTTATACTCGCCAAACAAACCCGATTCCAAATCCAATACCGCCTCCTTGTGCTTTAACGAAATTTTAGTCCTCCCCGCCTCTCTCTGATACTCATAGACAGCCCGCATGACATAAGCCTGATCTTGTGTTTGTTGTTTAACAAAAGCCAAACTGTTAATGGGATGCAATTTAACGGATTCCACAGCCTTGGCCGCCTGATCACTGTCCGCGTTGTAAACAACAATCGCGCCCACCTTAGTCTGACGCAACAGCCTTTCGAAGGCATGCCTCATGTCGTCTATGTCTTTAAAGACATCCACATGATCAAGCTCAATATTATTGATGATTAAAGCTGCGGCATGAAAACTTAAAAAATGCTTGGCATACTCATCCCCCTCAATGATAACCAAATCCGATTCACCCAACCGCAGATTTCCATCCGGCCAATCAGGCATTTTACTGCCAATGATAACCGTGGGATCCAAACCGCCCTGAATGCACATGGCCGCCAACAAACCCGTGGTCGTGCTTTTCCCATGCGTACCTGTCACCAAAACCACTTTCTTATCTTTAAACCATTCTCCCAGCCACTCAAAATTGGACAAGTCGGGCAGATGACGATTTTTAGCCGCCACTCTTTCCGGGTTATCATCGGGTGCGGCCGAAGTATGTACGACCAATTGACAATCAGCCGAAACATGTCTTTCGTCATGCGGACCGATATTGATCTTAACTCCTTTGGCCGCCAGTTCATCGGTAATCTCTGTTTGCTTAACATCCGAACCCGTCACCGTAAAACCGCTCCGCAACAGCAACTTGGCCACGGCCGACATATTGATGCCCCCGATACCCACCAAATGTACATTGGTCATTTTTTTTAAATTCAACATAAATATCAAACAAATTATTCAAAGCTTTGGTTGGCTGTTTCTGATATGGCCCGGCTTAACTCGGGCATGCCTTTTTCCAAAAATATATCGGCCGCATACTTCCAGATCATGGACACGTAGAAATCATCCAATTCCAAATCATGAGTCTTGATCAACTCGTTCAATTTTTGCAAAGGATCATAATCACCTGTCCGGCCGCGCGCCGATTCAGGCTCATGCTTTTCCAGCAAAGCTTTAAAACCAGCCATGACGGTCTTGATCTGCCGCTTAGCTTCCTCCGGGTCATGGCTTTCCCGGGCTTCAAACAACATAGCAGCCCGAGCTGCCTTGTGTTCAGCTCGGCTGACCCGGCTCTTGCCCCGGCTGTCGAATAAATCAGGCTCTACATAACCCAATAGTTTATTCCAATGTTTAACCAACCCGCTGCCAGTTAGATATCCATATAAATACAAACCTCCCCGCTCCAAAGGCTCTTCTTTTTTTTCCACCCCTGAACCGGGGTTAAACGCAAATCCCTCTCTCATCATATGCCACAAGTTTAGCCGAAAATATCCAAGCCAGCCAGTAGGTATAAAAAAAGCGCCTCAAAGCGCCAAGTAAGGATGTTTTACCACTCACTTCTCAAGGCAAGCGGTAAACACGTAAACAGCCGTCAAATCGGCCTGACCGTCTTTTTCGCGCCAGCCGCCAAGCCTGATGTAGCAGTAATCGCGCAACAAGGCATCACGCTCAAGCAACAAATCCTCGTACTTAAGCGCGCTCCCGCCCGACACGCGCGAACCCCCTTCGGCCCTGTGCGCAAAGTTCAGTTTCACGGGCGCCAGAGCATGGCTCATCTCGTAGTGAGCATAGACCTCGAAGGCAGCTAAAGGAGACCAAATGATGGCCGGCAAAATCAAGGCCGGTTTCCAAGCACCGAGCAAGGAGCGCAGTCCTGAAGCTACGATGGTCACGGCCAAGCTGAACCCGAGCATGAAGACCGCGGCCGTTAAGAAAGTCTCTTCCAAAAAATCCACCACACCGTACCCGAAAACATCGCAGATCAACTCCTCAAACAAGAGCATGACCAGCAGGATGAGTCCCAATGGAAACCAGTTCTTCCAGTTCCAGACCTCATCCGCCCAGGTATGGACCACAGCCCCTTGTTTCACCTGCAGCATCTCTCGCCTCCCGCGCCAGTAAAAGACGAGTAACAAAGAACGAACACCCAGGTTACTGCCGATTATCCAGTCTGTCAACACTACACAGTCCGCGGTCGTTGAGGTAAGCTGGGCCATAATATGCAACTCGACCAATTGGACCCGTCAATGTGGCAACTGCTCCAAGCCGAAAACCGGCGCCAGCAAGACACGCTGACGCTCATACCCTCGGAAAATCATACTTCATCCGCTGTTTTGCGCGCCCTGTCCAGTGTTTTAAGCGATAAATACGCCGAAGGCTATCCGGGCAAAAGATATTACCCGGGCAATGAAATCGCGGATCAGGTGGAAACATTGACCCGGGATCGAGCAAAAGCCGCCTTCAAGGTCCCATGTGTAAACGTACAACCCTATTCCGGATCTCCGGCCAATCTGGCCATTTATTCCGCCGTCTTGGAACCAGGACAAACCATCATGGGCTTAAATCTTTTGGATGGCGGCCATTTGACGCACGGCTGGAAATTTTCCATGACTTCAAAATTCTGGCACAGCTTGCCCTATCACATGACCGCTGACGGACGAATAGATTTGGACGAAGTCAGACGCCTGGCCAAAGAACATAAACCCGGGATCATCATCTGCGGCGGCACAGCCATACCGCGCGCCATACCCTTTAAAGAATTCGCCGAAATCGCGGACGAAGTGGGTGCCTATTTATTGGCCGACATTTCGCATATCGCGGGCCTGATTGTCGGGGAACAGCACCAAAGCCCGGTTGATTTTGCTCATCTGGTAATGACCACCACTCACAAAACCTTAAGAGGGCCGCGCGGCGCCATGATCATGGTCACGGAAAAAGGTCTGGCCAAAAACGCGGAGTTGGGAGAAAAAATCGATAAAGCCATCATCCCGGGTTTGCAAGGCGGGCCTCACCTGAACACCATCGCGGGCATTGGGGTGGCCCTGCATGAAGCCATGCAGACCGAGTTCAAAGCCTATGCCCAACAGATAGTGGAAAATGCTAAAACATTGGCCCAAGAACTGCAGGCTCAAGGTTTTAAACTGATTTCCGGCGGAACCGACAACCACTTGATTCTGATGGACTTAAGCTACACGGGCATAGGCCGCGGGACATTCCTGGATCCGGCCCTGGAACAAATTGGCCTCTGCGCCAACCGCAATACCATCCCCAATGACCCCAGCTCGCCTTTCTATCCCAGCGGTTTACGCTTGGGCACGCCCGCGGCCACCACCCGCGGCCTGAAAGCTCCTGAAATGAAACAAATTGCCGATTGGATCACGCAAACCGCCTCACACATTAAGGGTTGGCAGTTGCCCGAGGATAAAACCGCCCGGCTGGCGCTCATTAAAGATTTTAAAGCCCGATTAAAAACCGATTCCTGGTATACGGGGCTGAATTCAGAGGTCAAACAATTCTGTCAGCGATTCCCCATACCGGGTCTGGAAACCTAGCCCCAACCATGGACAGGAGCCCAAAAAACAAGTATCTTGGAAGCCATGCAAAAAATTCCGGGCAAAAAAATAGCCGACCAAATTCTGGATGATTTGAAGGCTGAAATCAGAGACAAGCAATTGAAGCCCAAACTGGGTGTTTTATTGGTGGGTGATGATCAGGCATCGCATATTTACGTCTCTCTTAAAGAAAAAGCGGCCCACGATATCGGCATTCAAACGGACGTTAGACGCCTGCCCAATCAAATCAGCGACGACGAATTGATTAAAATCATCAAGCTCTGGAACGCGGACAAAAACGTGCACGGCATCCTTATTCAAATGCCTTTGCCCGAAGGCCACGACGCGGATCGTGTCATAGAGGCCATGGATCCCAAAAAAGACGTGGACGGCTTTCACCCCAAGCATGTTGCTGATTTGTATGCCGGCCAAGCCGCCATCCTTTCTCCCCTGCACGAAGGCATCCTGCGTCTGATAGCGGCCACTCCCGCAGAACCCAATCACGCTTTAGCCATCATCCTGGCCAACTCCCATACTTTCGCCGATCCTCTTAAATACATTTTAGAAAAAGCCGGCGCCGAGGTGGAAGTTATGCTCTCCAAGGACAAAGATGATAAAAAATTAAGACAGGCGGATATTATCGTGGTAGCCGTGGGGCAGTTGAATTTTTTAACTGGCAACGGTGTAAAACCGGGAGCCTGTATCATTGACGTGGGCATCAATAAAACAACCGACAATAAAGTCCGCGGTGACTTTGACAGTCAGAGCTCAGAAAATCTGGATGGCTGGTACTCACCCGTGCCCGGCGGCGTGGGACCTATGACAGTCGCTTTATTAATGCAAAACGTGGTCAAGGTCTGCCGAAGTCAAACTTCAACTCTCTAGGTTGATGCCTTCGGCCAGATGACTGTAAGCTCTTTGGCGGCGCAAAACCAGAACCAAGGCCAAAAGTCCAATTACTTCCACAAACAATTGCATGGCAAACTCATACCGCAAAACCGTAAACAAAGGGCTGAAGTAGCTGTAATAACTTAACATCATCTCCATGAGCGCGGTCATGATCAGCCACAAGCCGATAAAAACAGCTAAGTCTTTGCCGTGCGGAATATTTTTGCGCAAAGCCCAATAACCAAAAACCATGGCCACCACCAAAGACAGTGACAGACCCATGATTAACTCAACCCACTGACTGAAAGGACTGGGAAAGATATAACCGAAAACAACCATAATCAAGGTCATATTGGCCAGCCACTTGATCATGGGGATGTAAATATAAGGCAAGTATTTCATATTTTATATATTCGCATACGCGATAAGTTGTTGCAAAAGCACGATAATCAGAATCAACACCAAGGGCAAAGGCGAGTAGCGCCACACCCGGGATATCTTCGACGCCTTCATACGCATAATATTCCAGGCGCACAGACAAACAAAAATTCCGTTGATGACCGTAAAAATACCTCCCACGAAACCAATGGTGGACAGGAAATCTCTGGCCGTCAGCAAATACATGACCATGGGCGCGGTAATGGAAATCAACCAGGCATTGCCCGGTTTAATTTTTAAATCCAAATGCAATAAATTTTTGGAAGCTTGGCTCAAAGTGATAAAAGAAGTGCTGACCGCCAAAACACCAACCACCGGAATCAACCACCAAAAAATCGGCGGAAACGCTTTATAAATATCCATAGCACCCTGTATGCCGGGATAAGCCAAAGCAATAGATAAACCAAAAGCCCAAGACAGCACGCCGGCCGCGATCGTGCCCCAAAACACTCCGCTCCTTAAAACTTTTTTCTGCCGGTTGGCAATATCAGACACGTCCGGAATAACGGTCATGGCCGTGGTACTGAAAAACATTACGCCAAAAGCCGTCCAAAAACCCGAAAGCTGCCAAGCGCCCAAATTGGACCAGCCAAAAAAAGGAATCAAGACCACTATCGTAAAAAGCATGGCGCCGATTAACAGCCAAGTCAGCTCGCTCTCGATGCGCGTGACAATGCGCAGTCCAAAAAATACGATCAATGCCCCCAACAGCCAAAAACTTACTTGCCAAAACCAGACCGCGTCATACCAACCCAAACCATGCATGATGACCGCCAAGAATTCACCGCCCAATATAATATAAGCCAGCAAAGCGCCCGTGTTCTTAAAGAAAAAAGAAGCTAAAGACAACCAATACGCCCACATACCCACCCAATGTCCGGCATAACCGGCCAAGCGTCTCTTAACCGGGTCCATAACCACCACTTGCGTGTACATGAGATGCAAACTGATGGTCAAAGACAAAATTGCAAAAAACAATAAAGTCCCTCCCACCAATCCGGTATGCGCCATGACGGCCGGCAAACCAAAAACACCGGCTCCAATAATCGTCCCGACCAAATTTAAAGCAACGTTTATCGTTCTGGAACTTTGTTTCATTTTTTATATTATAACATATTGCACGTAGCATGTATCATGTAACATGTAGCAACTCTTGATTACATGTTATGTGCTAGCCCGATGATAATGACATAATCGCTACTTCGTCATTCCCTTGGATAGAGGAATCTAGTGACTTAAAAACTGGATCCTCGCATGACAAACGGGTGATAGAACTCGAGTTTTGAAATCCTGAACTAAATTCAGGATGACACGAGGGTTATTAATAGATTGCCACGGCACGGAGTTCGCGAGTGCCGTGCCACGGCACGGAGTTCGCGAACGCCGTGCCATGTTCGCATTCACTCCACTCGCAATGACATGGTTGTGGTTTAATGATTTAGTAATGAGATCCTGAACCCCCACTATGTCTTACGACTTCGAGGGGCACGTAAATTCAGGATGACGAAGGTGGTGGTTACGTGGGACGTAGGACGAGCGACGTGGGACGTTGGGTCCGCTTGTTACATGCTATGTGTTACATGCTTTGTGAATATAGACATTAAGTAGTCAGTTAAAGTTATCCACAGTCCATACGGAGATTGTCTTCTTCTCATAAAGCCATCAAGCGTGTAATTTCGCCCTATGCAGACTGATGAAAAACTCGTGCCTCAAAACCTTGAAGCTGAAATGTCCCTTTTGGGCTCTTTATTAATCGATAAAGATGCCATGATTAAAGTCGGTGATATTACGACTGTTGAAGATTTTTACGCGGACAAACACCGCGAAATCTTTAAGGCCATGTCCGACCTATACCGCAAGCACGAACCCATCGACATTTTATCGGTTTCCAACAGACTGGCCGAAAGAGACTTAATCGAATCCATCGGCGGACGAGCGTACTTGATTCAACTATCCAATGCCGTACCCACTTCCAGCCACGTAGCCAGCTACGCGCGCATTGTTCAAAAAAAAGCCACGCTCCGGAGATTGATTCACGCGGCTCAAGATATCACGGCTCTGGGTTTTGAGCAGGCTGAAGACGTGGAAAAAGTTCTGGATCTGGCCGAACAAAAACTGTTCAGCGTTTCACAAAATTATCTTAAAACCGCTTTTACCCCCATTACCAATATTTTGGACAATGCTTTTGAACGCATTGATGAAATCCACCGCGAAAAAGGCAAAATCAGAGGCGTACCCACGGGCTTTGCGGATCTGGACGCCAAGCTTGGCGGCTTGCAAAAAAGCGATTTGGTCATATTGGCCGCGCGCCCTTCCTGCGGTAAAACTTCTTTATCCCTGGATTTCATGCGCCAGGCCGCCATTAAACACAAAACTCCTGTCGGCTACTTCTCGCTCGAAATGAGCAAGGAACAGGTGGTGGACCGCTTGATTTGCGCTGAAGCCAATGTGGATTTATGGAAAATGCGTACCGGCAAACTATCCGATCAAGGTGATAATGACGACTTTTCACGTATCGGCCATGCCATTGGCACTTTATCCGAAGCTCCCATTTACATTGATGATTCAGCCAACGCCAACATTGTGGAAATCCGCACCAAGGCCCGCCGTTTGCAGATGGAACACGGCCTGGGTTTCATCATTATCGACTATTTACAGCTGATGGAATCGCGCGGAGGCGGAACTGATAACCGTGTCCAAGAAGTGGCGGAAATCACCCGCGGTCTTAAATCCATTGCCCGTGAACTCAATGTGCCGGTGCTGGCCTTGTCACAGCTCGCGCGCGCGGTTGAACTCTCAAAACCGGCCATCCCCAAACTTTCTCACTTGCGGGAATCAGGCTCCATTGAACAGGATGCTGACGTGGTTTTGTTTATTTATCGAAAAGCGGCTGACAAAAATTATCGCTTGGATGATTTATCACCCGAAGAACGCCACACGGCCGAAATACATATCTCAAAGCACCGCAACGGCCCCACCGGCGTGGTCAAACTGTTTTTTGACGACTCACGCGCCAGCTTCCGTAATTTCACCAGACAACCGGAGGGCTCGGCCGGCTTGCAACCCGCGCCCAACAGACCAACCATGGCTCCGCCCATGTCCCCCGCCCAATTACCACCGGTTAATTTCGATCCCAATGCGCCCATTACGGCCACCCTGCCTCCCAACGCGCCCTTTTAATACTCTTTGACGACAATTCATACAACCTGTAACTTGTAACCACCAATAACCAAAGGATTGGTCACTCATTATCCATACTGGATTCCTGCCTTCCCACTTCGCTGAAGCTCCTCGGGACAAGTCGCAGGAATGACAGAACTAAAAAATTATTAGTTTTCAAATTCCTTGGTTGGTGATTGTAATTTGGTTATTGGTTATTAATTCATAATTTTTAATTGATAATAGCTATGTTTAACAAACTCAAGCAATTCCAAGATCTGCGCAGCCGGGCCAAGCAAATTCAATCAACCCTGGAAAAAGAAACGGTGGAAGGCTCGGCCGGTTGGGGTAAGATAAAAATCATCATGAACGGCAATCAAAGAGTTACTTCGGTGGACATTGCGGATGAACTTATGTCCGACAAAGCTAAACTGCAGGATTTAATCAAAGAAGGTGTCAACGACGCGGCCGAGAAACTGCAAAAAGTATTAGCCTCAAAGATGAAAGACATCGGCGGCTTGGACTTAGCCAAAGACTTGCAAGACATGGTGCAGAAGTAAAACACGTAACTTGTAACATATAACACGTAGCAAGGCCTGCTACATGTTACAGGTTATGTGTTACATGAAATAATATGAGTGTTCCCAAGGCTATTCGTGATTTGGCTGACATGTTCGACAAACTGCCGGGAGTGGGACCCAGGGCGGCTTTAAGGTACGCTTATTGGCTGGCCGGCCAAAACAAAAACACGGCCAAACAATTTTCCGAAACTATAGACGCCATCTACCGTGACATAATCCCCTGCTCGGACTGCGGAATATGGACAGACACTTCTCCGTGCCGCATCTGTGCTGATCCGAAACGCGACCCCGCTTTGCTGTGCGTGGTAGCCTCCAGCCAAGATGTTCGGGTTATGGAAGAAGCCGGCGTTTACCAAGGCAAATATTTTGTTCTGGGGGGTTTGCTGGACCCCATCGAAGGCCGAACCCCGGATAACATCCAAGTTCAGAAATTAATACAACGCCTAAAAAATCCGGCCCGTCCCATTCAAGAAGTCATCCTGGCTCTGGATCCGGATGTCATGGGAGACACTACTTCTTTATACATCATCCGGCAATTATCAAGCATGCCAGTGGCCATATCCAGGCTGGCCAGAGGCATTCCCACAGGCGCGCAAATCGAATACGCTGACGAAGCCACCATTACAGACGCTTATCTCAACCGGCGAAAAACCAACAACCGTCCTGCGGCCTAACGCCATAAACTGAAACAAAAAATCGGGATTTACCCGATTTTTGTTATTTTTACTTTGGTAAAAAGCTGTCTGTGCCCGACTCTCTTGCGGTAACGCACCTTGGCTTTATATTTAACCACTGAAATTTTATCAGCTTTGGCCTGCTCCAAGATTTCAGCCTTGACCCTGGCGGATAAATTCGGAGTTCCAACCTCCACCTTGGATCCATCTTCTTCGGCGATCAATAAGACTTTATCAAAATCAACAGCGTCGCCTTTGACGCCTTCGATCTTCTCGATCCTTAAAGAATCCCCTTCTTTGACCAGGTATTGTTTACCTCCGGTCGCAATGACTGCAAACATAGTGCGCCTATAATACTGTGTTAAGCCAAATCTGTCAAACCCCGCACAAAAAGACGCGGGCTAAAAAGAAAAAGACGAATAACAGCCAATTTAAGCCAAATATCTCATTTCTTACTCATACCCCGGCGACCACCCATTTCTTCCCGGATACAGGCCCTAATCCCAATCAGCATTTCTTGGTCGTTTTGCCGGAATAATTCTTAATTTATATTTTATAATTGATAATTTATAATTTCCATGCCATCTCCAATCTCCCAGCCACATTTTTCAGACAATCCGGCCTTGACCTCCAATACCATATCCGCCCGGTTCAAAGGCCTGTAAACCGCCGGACTTTCTCCGGGCTTTGGAGGAGGCATGTTTTTAACCAGCTCAACTATCTTATTTTTTTCAAGATACACGATATCAATCGGGATCAGCATGTCCTTCATCCAAAAAATGTAATAATCAGGCTGATCAAAAACGAACAACATGCCTTCATCCTCGGCCAAAGATGCACGGCCGCCCAAACCTTTGTTTCTGGCCTCCTCCGTATCCACGACTTGGACTTTGATTTGCTGACCGTTAATTATGACTCGCGTAGGCACGGGTTTCGGCCAAAAAATAAATAAACCGGCCAGCACCAAAAACAAGACCCATAATCCCCACCTCAACTGATTGCGCTTAATAAAAATTCTTTGGTCCCTCATATCACTTCAACTCAACCGCGGGCATAATTAATAAACTTATTGCGGTGACCTGTTTTTAGTTTTTCTTTTAATCAAATCATCGATAAACCAAGATATTAAACCGGTCAGAATAACCATAGTGCCTACCAAAAAAATCTTGCCGCGGGTCTGGAGAGTCAGAGCCAAAGAACCGGCGGCCGCCGAAACCAGCCACAGCAGCCAAATCGTGGTCTTGTAAGGCAAACCGGCGGCCCTCAAACGAAAATGCAAATGCGTGTCATCCCCTTTAAAAGGATTTTGACGGCGCCAGCAACGCCTTAAAACCACAAAAAAAATATCAGCCACCGGGATAGCTAACACAGCCATGGCTATGGCGATTTTGGCGCTGGAGACAATGGCCAAGAAACCCAAACAAAAACCGGCCATGGTACTGCCTCCCTCACCCAAAAACTGCTTAGCCGGATGTTTGTTAACCGGTAAAAAGCCCAAATACGAACCTCCGACCGCGGCCGCCAGAATAGCGGATCCGGGCTGGAAATATGTGGGCAAAGCTGACAACAACCCCACCATGGCCGCTCCGATAACCGTGATGCCGGTCACCAAACCATCCAAACCGTCCGTTATTTTGGTGGCATATACAGCCACCATGAGCCACACAAAAGTTATCAAGTCGCCGGGCAAAGACAGGACATAAAAACCATCCCAAGGACGCCAGGTCCACCAATTCAAATACCAAGCCGTGGAAGTAGCCGGACTGGTGACGTGCATAATGGTGGTTCCGGAAATTATCACCAGCAGACTGGCCAAAATCGGAAACACGATACTCTGCCAAGGCTTTAACACGTATTTATCATCCAACATGCCGCCCACATTCAAAACAATCAACCCCAATAAAAAACCAACTATTTGTTCGATGGATATTTTGGCTAAAAAAATCCCGCCGTCAAAACACAAAAACAAAACCACCAGCATCAAGGCTAAAAGAATGCCCAGACCTCCCCACAAGGGAGTGGGTTGCTCATGAATCTTTCTGCCTCCGCGCGGCATGTCCAAAGCCCGGTATTGAACCGCCCAGCGGCGGGTAAAAAAACTGAAAATATAAGACAAAACAAAACCGGCTGCGGTTACCAGCAAAACATAGAACCATAAATCCTGATAAGACATGGACTAGTCGGAAAAAATATCCGGTGCTTTATCTACGCTGAATGAGCCGTCGTCATTCAAGACTATGGTATCGCGCCTGGCGGCTTGATTTTGCAATAACAAATCCGCCAAAGGCGTTTCCACTCTTTCTTGAATAACCCGCCTCAAAGGACGTGCTCCAAAGGCCGGATCAAAGCCGGCTTCAGCCAAATCTTCCACGGCCTGGTCTTCAACCCTGAAGTTAATGCCCTTGGCCTCCAGATTACGCCCTACGCGGTTTAACATCAACCAGGCAATCTGTACCACCTCATCGCGCGTCAAAGGCTTAAACACGATTATGCCGTCGAAACGATTCAAAAATTCAGGCCTGAATATGCCTTTCAGCTCTCTTTCCAATAAAGCGGTCTTAATGCGCTCCATGGACTCACCTTCGCTGACCGCGCTTTGGATATAAGATGTACCCGCGTTGGATGTCATGATAACGATAGTATTGGTAAAATCCACGGTCCGGCCCACACCGTCAGTCAAACGGCCGTCGTCCATGACCTGCAAAAACAAAGTTAAAATATCAGGGTGAGCTTTTTCGATTTCATCCAGCAAAACAATGGTAAAAGGTTTTTTACGCACGGCCTCGGTCAACAAACCGCCCCGTTCATCTCCGGGCATGCCTATCATACGCGCCACCGAATTTTTATCTTGATATTCTGACATGTCCAAACGCACCATGGCGTTTTCATCACCGAAATATTCTTGACCCAAAGTTTTAGCGCATTCGGTTTTACCCACGCCGGTCGGACCCAAAAACAAAAAGTTGGCGATAGGACACTTCCCCTCTCTTAAATCAGCCCGCGCCCGGCGGATAGCCCGCGCCACGGCCACCACAGCCTCATCCTGCCCCACTATGCGCCCGTGCATTCTATCTTCCAAATTCAACAATCTTTCGGATTCGGCCTGCGTGACCATTTCCACCGGAATATTGGTTTTATCATGCACGATCCGTGAAACATCTTCGGCTGTCACAAAAATTCTGTCACCCCTTTCTTTATGCGCCAAAACCGCGGCTTCACGAATCACATTCAAAGCATTCAAAGGCGGAGCCACGTCATGCAAATAGCGCAAAGCCAAACTGGTGGCTTTTTCCAAGGCCGCGTACGAAAAAAAGACGTTATTTTTATATTCAATACTCCCTGACTTGGCCATCAAAACCCTGATGGTTTGTTCAGCGTCAGCCGCGGGCACGGCCACCTTGACCATCTTCTTGCCCAAAGATCTGTTTTCCAAGAATTGAGTCCAAGCCCGTGGCGTGCTGGTGGCCACCAGCAGACAATAGCCCTTGTCCATTTCACTGGCCAAAGTTTCAGCCAGATCCATGGGTCCGCTGCCCGCGCCTACCAAAGCCTCTATGCCATACAAAGCCAAAACAATGTTGCCTGACATAGCCACTTCGTGGAGCATGGCTAACAATCTTTCAGCCGCCAAACCCGGGTCTCCGGCCGCCACCACTTGCGCCAAATTCACAGACACCAGTCTTTTATCAAACAATATTTCGGGCACATCCTCTTCCACCATTTGCCGGGCCAGCTGTTCAACCACCGCGGCTTTGCCAGCTCCTGACTCGCCCACCAAAACCACGCCCTGTTGACCGCTTTCCAACCCCCTCATCAGCTCGTCCATGACTTTTGAGTTGCCGATCATGGGCGATAAATAGCCTTGCCTGGCCAGCAAGGTCAGATCCTCGCTAAAGCGATCAAGCAGAGAAGTTTGCCGGGCGGTCATGGCCCGGTTCATCACGGACTTGGGTTTAAGCCGAGCCAATTGCACAAAACGATCTTGATCTTCTCTGAGCTTGGAATGCAGTAACACCCATTCGGCCACATGAGCCACGTGATTGAAAGGAAAGCCCAGACTGTCCAATAGTTCTTGCAGTTTCAAGCTTTCATTGAAAGCCTGCAAAAATATTTCCATGGGCGTGACATATTTGCGGTTGGTCTGGTCAGCCAAAACAAAAGCCGAAGCCAGCACGCGTTTGGCCTCTCGGGAAAAACTGATGGGCGGCCTGCCTTGCGCTCCGCGGAGCATCAATCTGACCAAGGGTTCCTTAATTTTATCGAAAGAGATGCCCAGACGCACCATGAACAACGAACCGTCCTGGCTGGTTAGAATGGAGGCGAATAATACTTCTGGCGTAATTTCAATCAAACCCAGTTCTTTGGCCAGTTTGTAGGCTTTTTCCACCACTTCCATGGCGGCCGGAGAATAATAAGCCGATACTTCCAAAGAATACTTAACTTCTTCGGATTTTGCCTGTTCGGGCTTATTGATCCAATGAGGTAATAGTTTGGCCGGGGCCGTAAACTCACTCATCCTGAAAACAAAATAAGCCGACAAAACAACGGCGATGTACAACAGAGTCACAAACCAATAACCCCGGGTCCAAAAATCCAAAGTTTGCACGTCCGCGATCGTAAAATTGGGTATGGTTTGAAAAAAGAAGACGATCGTCAACAAAACTATCACCGTCATGAGCGCCAAATGCAGGATGGCATTGATTTGCAAACGCAGTTTCCGCCCGGCAATCGTCAAATCATCCACGGGCGTCGCCCAAACCAAAAAACCTTGCTCTGAAGGAATGCCCACCCCGGCTCCTCTGCACAAAGCACAGTTGCGAGAGCCTCTTGGGTCGCCATTACATTCCGAACACACAATTGCTTGAGGCACGGCCGGCAGGTTGTTATCTTCAGACATAGTTTATAAAGATGGCATTTGCGACATAAACATGCCGGAAACAATATTTTGCAAAGCTAAAAAGAAAGCCAAGGGCGGAATTATCATCCAACATAAAATCAACACAAAATAAATCACTCCTTCGGCCGCCAAAGCGATTCCCCGGCCGATGATGACCACCAACCGCATAAAAACACTGATAGCCCTCCCCTGCCAGTCATATTGTCCGTACATGGGCACAAAAAAATTCTTCAACCAAATCTTGAAGGAATATTGTTTAATCCGATAATGCAAACCATCAATACACCAGCTGATCATTTTTTTAAGACCCGTGGTGTACCACCAAATAGGAAACCAAGCCAAACTGCCCAGTAAATCAATAAACAGCAATCGCGCGAGCGCTCCCGTGCTTTTCAGCATATGGGCTCATTATAGCATGAAATCATGTAGCATGTAGCACGAAGCATGTAACAAACAGACTAGCGTCCATAACTTCCTGATCCACAAAACATGTAGCATGTAACATGTAACAAACAACCCAACGTCCCACGTCCTACGTAACCACCCCCGTCATCCTGAATTTACCGTGCCCCTCGAAGTCGTAAGACATAGTGGGGGT
>ERZ795059.914-NODE-914-length-34952-cov-8.667908_pt1 | contig 34952 bp, 30 predicted proteins | sample MGYA00375143_ERZ795059 | MGnify/ENA primary metagenome ERZ795059 (study PRJEB30188, sample SAMN05720168) | activated sludge metagenome | isolation source: Anaerobic digester | place: USA | collected 2015-01-07 ... | reverse complement strand
GTTGCAACAAGTTGCAAAGAGCGTCGAATTTCACATAGCCGTTGTGAAATCAACGATTAATAAAAAAATATGAAAACGACCCCGTTAAGAGTCGAATTTCAAGACAGCATTAAATTCAATTTTCAAGTTTTTAATACCGCAGATTATTTTGCGCTCCGCGCGCAGGCTACCTGCGGTTACTTGAAATTCAACCGCGTTCGCGGTTGAAGATTAGTAAAATTAAATCGTATTTTCTTTAGAAAACTAAAAAATTTGTTTTCTTTTTTTTACTGACCGTTTCGTCTGATTGTTAAGTGGAAAAGTGGAACTTTTTGTAAGCGCGCTCAAAATCAGGTCGAGGGTAGGCTGATACGTTTGTATATTTTTGCGGGGGCTTCCCAATAAGTTTACGGGGAAGCAAAAAAAGCAGTTATTATGAAATAAGTTTTTGTTACTTTTTAGTTTGTTCATAAAAACACAGTAAAAAATGCTGTTACAAATCATTTTTTAATACTTCAAAGCATTTATAAATGCGTCAAAGCGCGGAACCGAAGTTCCTTTGCTACATTTTCGCCGCATTTTTTATTGTTTACAAAACATATATAATATAAATACTATAAAAAAACAAGGAGAAAAAGCATTGAAAACAAAAGCGCATCAACAGAACCTTTAACGACTGACGCTCGCGCCGAAGCGATACGTCAGTGATCAGTCGCCATTTGCTTTGAATCCTAAAATTTCTTGTCACAATACTAAAACGGGCATGATTTGTGTAATTTAAATAAGTGAACGCGCCAAGCTCCGGCATCCCGCTAATTCATAGAACCAATAATAACCTAATGGAAAATAAGGGGATAAAAAAAAACATAAAAAACAACTTGACAAAACAGGAAAAAGGGGATATATTGGAAATATAGGAAGGAAATTTTGGCGTAGTTTGCGGGGGTTTAAAAAATGATTATTATTTTATTAATAGATTTTATAAAAAATAATTTGCTGAAAAATACAAATAATTTAAAAAAAAAATCTAAATATAAGATTTTTCAGAATGTTGATTTTTAAGATGAACTGTTCAATACTGTTTTCCCTTGTTTTCAGCGATTTTTCAAAATCCAATCGCAGTTTTGGGGTTAATACCTTTTCATTTTTTATCTTTTCGCGTTTAGTTCGAATTGAAAATTAAAACGATGAAAAAAATTGTATTGATAACCGGAGCAAGTTCCGGAATAGGTTTCTCGTTTTCAGAATCGGCGCTAAAACAAAATTATACCGTAATAAATTTATCAAGAACAGCCGAAAGTTCGTTTTTAAAAAAAATTAAATCGTATTATGCGAAAAATACGGATATAACCCGCGTTGATCAAATCATTGAAGCTAAAAAATGGATTGTTGAAACTCTTAAGATAAAAAAAATCGACGTTTTAGTCAACTGCGCCGGAACCGGTTACGAAAAAGGATTGACTGCAATTTCTGAAAACGATTATGATAAAATTTTTAATCTGAATGTTAAGGGTTTAATTTTTACCACCAAAATCTTTCTCCCTGTTATAAGAAAAAAATCGGGAATAATATGCAACGTATCTTCAATCGCCGGCATAAAAGGATTTTCAGGGTGGTCGTTATACTGCGCAAGCAAATATGCGGTAGAAGGTTTTAGTTCGAGCATTAGAAACGAATTACGCAAATCCGGCGTAAGAGTTGCTGTCGTGAAACCGGGTTCAGTAGATACGCCGTTTTACAAACATCTCCCAAAATCAGTAAAAAAAGATTTTATTAAACCCGAAACGATTGCCGGTATAATTTTACAAATTATCGAAATGCCGGCAGAGGCGTGCGCGGAAGATATTTTTATAAATAATTCCGTCGGCGATTTGTGATTCAAAAATGTTTGAAAAAAACAGTTATTTTGATCTTGCAATTATAGGCGCGGGTCCAGCCGGATTATTTGCCGGAATAAGTTGTTCCAATCCGGATTTCAAAGTTTTGATTTTGGAAAAAAACGAGTCGCCTGCGAAAAAACTTCTTTTAACCGGTTCCGGCAGATGCAATATAACTCATACGGGGACCATAGACGATTTCTTAAAAAAATACGGATTAAATTCTCTTTTTTTAAAACCTGTTTTTCAAAATTTTTTCAATCAAAATTTAATTGATTTTTTTAAATCCAGCGGGCTTAATATAATTTACGACGCAGAGGGCAGATGTTTTCCGGTTACTTTTAAAGCCGGCGATGTTTTAAATATTTTGTTAAAAGAATCAAGAAAAAAAAATATTGAAATCAAATATAATTCTGAGGTTATAAAAAGCGAAGAAGCCGATATAACCGGTTTTAAAAAATCGAGAAAAACAAATTTATCAAGCGCAGAAAACAAAGGTTTCAAAATTATTTCAAAAGATGGAACCGGGTTTTATTCGGAATATTTATTGATAGCTGCCGGCGGAGCGTCATATTGCAACGAGGCGGCGGAAAACCGCGGGGGATATGTTTTAGCGAGGAATTTCGGACATACAATAAAAAATCCCGAATCAGGACTTGCCAGAATTTTACTTTTTGACAATGAAATAAATTGTTTGCCCGGAACTTCCTTTTCCAACGTTGAAATAAGTTTATATAAAAACAATAAAAAATACGCTTATACCGCAGGTGAAATGATTATAACGCACAACGGATTATCAGGACCGGCAGTATTGAATTTATCGAGATATGCGGCTCATAACGATATCTTGAGTATCTCTTTTATAAAGCGCGAAGACGGCTTGGAAAAGAAATATTTATCTTCATTTATTCACAACCATTCGGCTGAACCAATAAAAAAAACCTTGAAAAATTTTAATTTAACCAATAAATTTATAGACTTTTTATTAGAAATTTCTAAAATATCCGGCAATCCGATTTGTGGAAATATCGGTAAAACGAATAAGAATCTTTTAATAAATAATTTGACCGGATATAACGTAAAAATAAAAGGCAAAGCAAAGTTGAACGAAGCGATGGTTACGGTTGGAGGCGTTTCAATTAAAGAAATAAACAATAAAACAATGGAATCAAAAATCAAAAAAAAATTATATTTTGCCGGAGAGATTATGGATATTGACGGCGACACCGGAGGATATAATTTGCAGGCGGCGTTTTCAACCGGGTTTCTTGCCGGAACTTCAATCTTAAAAAATTGCGCTAATACGCTGTAATTTATATAGGTTTCAAAGCGCTTCAAAAAATATTCTTGCCGTAAATGCAAGAAATTTATTGATAAGATTTTAATGCGTTTTTAGGGTTAACCCGGACAATGCATTTGATGTAAAGTGAAGTTTTTCAAAACATAGATGTATTATTGCGATTTAAATATAAAATCGCAATTTATGTTAAAACTTCTAAAAACCCGAAAACTTTTCGGCATATTTTTAAGATTTTGAAAAATTGTCTAAAACAAGTATTCTATGCTGTCCGGACAATTTTTCAAAATCTTTTTGCAGTTTTCGGGGTTAATTATTGCGGAGGGAAAAAAATATGGGAACCAATATAAAAATCGGCAAATTGCCGAAAGCGTTCGGTCCGTATTCAGTAGTTTCTGCTGTTGACAATTTATTGTTTGTATCGGGGCAGTTTCCGGTTGATATTGAAACTAATCAAATGATAGAACCGGATATTGAAAAACAAACCCATTGCATATTGACAAACATAAAAAATTTCATATATGATAACGGATTAAATATGAAATCAGTTGTAAAAACAACGGTTTATTTGAAAAACATCGACGATTTTCCAAAAATGAACGACATTTATTCGAATTATTTTGAAATTCCGTATCCAGCCAGAGCTGTAATAGAGGCAAGCAGACTTCCGAAGGATTCCCTGATAGAAATCGAATGCGTTATAAAAAAATGATTTTAAAAATTTGATTTAGAGAAAAAAAAAGAGTAGAGATTATCGTTTGATAGTCTCTACTCCTGAAGGATAAAAGGGTATAATGGTATTATAAAGACCCTAATTTATATTATAAATTCAGCAATCTGTTCGGCCACTTTTTCAGTAACCTGTTGTGAAAAATAATATCCGTCCGCAAGTTTTTGTTTAGCGTCCGCCACTTTTTCATGACGAATGCTGTTTTTAGCCGCTATTTTATTGACAAGTTTGGATAATTCCAGAGCTTCTTTAGCTTTTGGAGATATATCAACTTCGTCTTTTCTTTCGGTTTCGTATGCGTTAGAATATTCTTTTACTTTCTTAATGTTCTGGGATAATTGAACGGATTGAACCGAGTTAATTTTTTCTATTGACATATCCCATCACCTCGCTTTTCAAATTTCGTTTTTGTTTAATTGTTTCGTTGTATTTGATATATATATCGGCAAAAATTTGAAAAACTTTAATTAATTTTTCATTTTTTTTCATTTTTTTTTTATTTTATGCGTAAAGCGGCTAAAAATGCGTCTTTTGGAATAGAAACATTGCCTATTTGTTTCATTTTTTTCTTACCTTCCTTCTGTCTTTCAAGAAGTTTGCGTTTTCTGGTAATATCGCCGCCATAGCAGCGGGATGTAACGTCCTTCCTAAACGCTTTAATTGTTTCGCGGGCAATAATTCTTGAACCAATAGCGGCTTGTATAGGTATAGAGAATTGTTGTCTTGGGATTAATTCTTTTAATTTTTCCACGACGTTTTTACCTTTTTCATAAGCTTTATCCTTATGAACTATAATGGAAAGAGCGTCGACATTTTCATTATTTATTAAAATTCCGAGTTTAACGAGGTCTGAAACCTTATAATCGGATAATTCATAATCAAATGAACCATAACCTTTAGTTACAGATTTAAGTCTGTCATAAAAGTCAATTATTATTTCTCCAAGCGGAAGTTGGTAATTTAAAATTACTTTAGTGGTTCCGATATATTCCATTTTTCCAAAAATTGCGCGGTATTCTTCGCAAAGTTTCATAACATTTCCCACGTATTCTTCAAGAACAATAATCGAACCTTTGACGTAAGGTTCGTAGATTCGTTCGTATTTAGAGGGGTCAGGCAATTTATAAGCCGAATCTATTTCAATAAGTTCGTTTTCGTTAGTTTCAATTTTGTAAAGAACTCCCGGAGTAGTCATAACAATAGACATATCAAATTCTCTGTGAAGACGTTCCGCTATAATTTCAAGATGGAGAAGACCGAGAAATCCGCATTTGAACCCGAATCCGAGAGCGGCTGAAGTTTCCGGAACGTAAGTAAAAGCCGAGTCGTTCAATTGAAGTTTAGCGAGGGAATCTCTAAGAAGTTCGAAATCGTCCGCGTTAATAGGATAAAATCCGCAAAAAACAACGGGTCTTATTTCTTTGAAACCGGGAAGAGCTTTAATACAGGGAACCGCCGCTTCAGTTAACGTATCGCCGATTTTTACTTCGTGAAGATATTTAATTCCTGCAATGCAATAACCGACTTCGCCTTCGTTCAAAGAATCTACCGGTTTCATATCAGGCGACATTATACCGACTTCAGTAACCGTATAAATTGAAGCCGTGGCCAATAATTTAACCTTCATTCCTTTTTTCAGAACGCCGCTTTTTAAGCGAATATTCAAAATAACTCCCTGATAAGAATCATAATGAGAATCGAAAATAAGGCATTTTAGGGAATTTTTTTCTTCGTCGATTTTTGGAGCCGGAATTTTTTCAATAATCAAGTCAAGGATTTTTTCCACGTTTTCGCCGGTTTTCGCGCTTATTCCGACTACGTTGTCGATTTCCAGACCGAGTTCAATTAATTGATTGATGGTTTTATCGACGTCTGAGTTGACCATATCGATTTTATTGATAACCGGCAGGATTTCAAGATTATTGTCAAGCGCCAGATATAAATTGGCGATAGTTTGCGCTTCAACGCCTTGAGTAGCGTCCACAACAAGCAAAGCCCCTTCGCAAGCGGCGAGACTTCTTGAAACCTCGTAAGTGAAATCAACGTGTCCTGGCGTATCGATTAAATTTAATTGATAACCTTTATAATTCATACGGACGCTTTTGGCTTTGATGGTAATTCCCCGTTCGCGTTCGAGTTCCATAGCGTCAAGAATCTGTTCTCTCATTTTTCGTCTTTCAACGGTTTGAGTCAATTCGAGTAGTCTGTCAGCAAGCGTTGATTTTCCGTGGTCGATATGAGCTATAATGCAGAAATTTCTGATTTTAGTATAATCCATAATAGTTATAATCCAAAAATAAATAAAAGATTCCGGTTGCTATCAGCGCATATTTTTTTTAAACCGATAAAACGGTTATTTTATTTATAGAATCTATAAATCGCTAATTTTTCAATCTTTTTAACGGTTTTATTATCGGCTGAATAGAACAAATTCCGATACATAATATTTATTAATACATTAAAGTCAAGATTTTTTTATCTTGCTATTTTTTTTATTACGAGTATAATTTAACGTTTAAATTTAAATAAAATAAATAAGGTTATAAAAACATTCTGGTCATAAATCCGGACGGATATTATTTCAAGGAAGTTTTATCGCGCTTAGGAGAGTAAAATCTGCAATGAAAGATTCATCAAAAAACCTGGCTTTTTGGTTGCTTTTAGGATTAGTTATAGCCTCGCTCGTAATGTCGTTTAATCAGCAGCCGGAAGAAAAAAAAATAAAGGAGCTAAGCTATTCCGAATTCAACGGGCTGTTGGAAAAGCATCATTTATCGATAGAAAATAAAGTTGACGATTCTAACAAAATTACCATAACCGAAGTAACGATACAGGAAAAAGTTCTTGTCGGCGAATATAAGGACATAACCGGATTTCATAAATTTAAATGCGTTATACCGCAGATTGATTACAAATTCATAGAAGAGTTATCAAATAAAAATATAAAAATAGTTAAATATCAGCATCAGGAAGAAGCTGGATTCTGGAGCAATTTTTTATTCAGCTGGGGACCGATGCTTCTGTTTATTTTATTTTTATGGTTTGTTTTTTACAGGAATATCATCGGCGGCGGCAAAGGAGCGTTTTCATTCGGCAAAAGCAGAGCAAAACTTTTTATAAGCAATCTTCCAAAGGTGACGTTTTCCGACGTTGCCGGATGCGAAGAGGCAAAAAAAGAGCTTGAAGAAATAATAGATTTTCTAAAAGACCCGAAAAAGTTTCAACGACTCGGAGGCAGAATACCGAAAGGCGTATTGGTAGTAGGACCTCCCGGGACTGGAAAAACATTGCTTGCAAGAGCCGTTGCAGGCGAAGCCGGAGTTCCGTTTTTAAGCATATCCGGTTCGGATTTCGTAGAGATGTTTGTGGGCGTAGGCGCGAGCCGCGTCAGAGATTTATTTGAACAAGGGAAAAAGCACGCTCCCTGCATAATTTTTATAGATGAAATAGACGCGGTTGGAAGACAACGCGGAGCCGGACTCGGCGGCGGGCATGATGAAAGAGAACAGACATTGAACGCGCTGCTTGTCGAAATGGACGGATTTGAAACGAACGAAGGAGTAATATTGATAGCCGCCACAAACAGACCCGACGTTCTGGATCCGGCGTTGTTGAGACCCGGCAGATTTGATAGAAACGTTATAGTGGATAATCCCGATTTAAAAGGAAGAGTTGGAATTTTAAAGGTTCATTCAAAAAAGATTCCGCTTGACATAAATATCGACCTTGAAGTAATCGCGCGAGGCTGTCCGGGATTCTCGGGCGCGGATCTTGAAAATTTAATGAACGAGGCGGCTCTGCTTGCGGCGCGTAAGAATCTCGACGTTGTAACAATGTCCGAACTTGAAGACGCAAAAGACAAAGTTATTATGGGTCCGGCGCGCAGAAGTCTTGTTATAAAAGACAAAGAAAAAAAAGAAACGGCGTATCATGAAGCGGGACACGCGCTCGTCGCTGAAATGATACCCGGGACCGATCCTCTGCATAAGATAACGATAATACCGAGAGGCAGGGCGCTCGGAGCGACTATACAACTGCCCGAAGAAGAAAAACACAGTCATTCAAAGGAAATTCTTCTTGGAAAAATAGCGGTATTTATGGGAGGCAGAGCCGCTGAAAATCTTGTTTTTTCCGCGCCCACAACCGGAGCTGCTAATGATATTGAACGCGCCACGCTGCTTGCGAGAAAAATGGTTTGCGAATGGGGAATGAGCGAGAAAATAGGACCGGTTCAATTCGGGAAACGCGAGGAGCATCCGTTTCTCGGCAGAGAATTATCTTATCAGAAAGACCACAGCGAAAGCACCGGAATAGACCTTGATTCTGAAATAAAAAGAATTGTAACGGGACAATACGAGTTGGCGGAAAAAATATTGAGAGAGAACAGAACAACGCTTGATAAAATCGCGGAAATTCTTTTATTGAAAGAAACGATTGAGGGAGACGAGGTTAGAGCTCTTATACGCGGAGAAAATATCGACGCGATTAATTCGCATCAGGCGGAGAAGGAGAAAACCAACGGAATACCCATCGGAATGACTACGATCGACAATGCGACGACTTTCACTATAGCAGGAACAATGTTCAATTCTCTCGAATCTGCGTTAAGCGACGACGCTAAAAACGCGTTGATAAAAATTGGAAAAATCATAAAAGAAAAAATCGAAGCCGACCCGAAAAAATACGAGAAGAAGCAGCCGAGAATCGAGATACTCGGATATACCGACAGTTTGGGTTCGATTGACGCGAATAAAACATTATCCCAAAAAAGAGCCGATTCTGTTAAACAGTTTATTACCGGCGAATGCGGAATTAATTCTTCTCTTATAGCGGCGATAGGCAAAGGGGATTCCGAACCTATCGGAGATAACGCGACGGCAGAAGGCAGAGCGAAAAACAGGCGCATAAAAATATTGTTTATTGAACCCACTAAAGAAGAGCAAGCCGCTAAGGTTCTCGACGGGCTTGTGTCAAAAGTTAACGATAGAAAGAGGGAATAATTTTAATGATGGATTTGGAAAAAATTAAAAGCGGAGTTCGTCTTATTCTTGAAGGAATCGGCGAGGATTTGAACAGAGAAGGACTGCGCGGAACGCCTGACAGAGTGGCGAAAATGTATCAGGAAGTTTTCGGCGGTTTAAGAAAAAATCCCGGCGAGGTTATAAAAATATTCAGAGAGGAAAAATACGAAGAACTTGTTATGGTGAAAGACATACCTTTTTTTTCTTTCTGCGAGCACCATCTGCTTCCTTTCATCGGAACAGCCACAGTCGCTTATATTCCGAACGATTCGATAATAACCGGAATTAGCAAACTTGCCCGCGTTGTGGATATAATATCAAAACGTCCGCAACTGCAGGAACGGCTGACTACTCAAATCGCGAATACCTTGATGGACACGCTTAAACCCAAAGGAGTTCTGGTTATAATCGAAGCCGAACATTTGTGCATGACAATACGCGGGATAAAAAAACCCGGAACCGTAACCGCGACTTCCGCGTTAAGAGGAATATTCAGATCTGATTCAAGAACAAGAACCGAAGCTTTGGAATTATTGAGAAAAAAAATATGATAGCAAAATTAATAAATTTTAAAACAGAAGAAAACATAGTCAGGTATTTGTATTCTTTAAGCGTCGATCCCGCCGGAATAAACATAATGAAAGACAAATTGAGCGCTTATTCCATAGAAGTCAGAGGAATACGCGTTCCCGGCGCTCTCATATTAAAACAGGAATTGCTTTCGTTAGGCGGAGACCTTGCTATTCCTAAAGATTTTATAGTGTCGGAAAATATAGGCGCGACCGGAACCGCATTGATTTTCGCTACAAAAAAACAGCTTAACGCGCTTATAAAAAAAATACGCGTTCAACGTTTCGGTTTAGACCTGCTTTCAAAACAATTGGTCAAAATCATTTCTAAACAAGAAATATTCTGGAGATTTAAGAATTACAGTTTTAATTGTTCGGCAAATAATTATCATTTGACGGCAATAATAAATACTACTCCAGATTCGTTTTATGACGGCGGAAAACTTTATAACAACGTTGACGCCGTTTTGAAATTCGCTGAAAACAAAATAAAAGACGGAGCTGAAATATTCGACGTCGGAGGCGAGTCCACAAGACCCGGCTCGATTCCTGTTGACGAATCCGAAGAAATTAATAGAGCGGTTCCGGCGATAAAAGAATTAAAAAAGAATTTTCCTAATATTCCCGTTTCAATAGACACGGTAAAATTTAATACCGCGAAATCCGCGCTTGACGCGGGAGCGGATATAATAAACGATATATCAGGGCTTACATTTGAACCGCGTCTTGGCGAGCTTGCTTCCGAATATAAGGCGGGATTGATTTTAACGCATATGAAAGGAACGCCTGAAACTATGCAGATAAATCCGGATTACGAAAATCTAATGAACGAGATAATTGATTTCTTGTCGAATAGCATTGAAAAAGCCGGAAATTACGGGGTTTTAAAAGACTCGATACTAATCGACCCCGGAATAGGATTCGGTAAAACTGCGGAGCATAATCTTGAAATTATTTCAAGATTAAACGAATTTAAATTATTGGGAACCGGAATATTAATCGGGTTGAGCAACAAATCGTTATTCGGAAAAATTCTGAATCTTGAACTCGAAGACAGAATAGTTGCGACTGCCGCGGCTAATGCGTTAGCTTTCAAATCCGGCGCTTCCGTGTTCAGAGTTCACAATATAAAAGAAAACAAAACCGCTTTGGAATTTACGAAAAAAGTATCGGAAACGGTAATAAAAAATTAATTTTTAAGATACTATTATGAATTATTTTTTAGCTGCGCTTCCTAATCTGAACGATATAATCGATATATTGATTATTTCTTATGTTCTGTATAAAGTGTTTATTTTTATAAGGGGAACATACGCGGTTCAGGTTTTATTCGGATTGGGAGTAATCCTGATATTTTCATTGATAGCTGAAAAATTTCAGTTAAGAACTATAGCCTGGCTGTTGACGAATTTTGCGTCGATATGGGTTCTCACGTTTATAATATTATTTCAGGCTGAAATAAGAAAAGCTCTCGCGCGCATAGGCAACAACGAGATGTGGCAGAAATTTTTTCATGCGGACATAAGCGATTCGGGAAGAGAGATGCTTCTGAAAACCGCAGTCAGATTGTCAAAACTCAAGACTGGAGCTTTGATAGTGATTGAAAACTCCATTTCTTTAAAAGAATACGCAAAAACCGGCGTAGAACTAAATTCGGATATTTCAATAGAACTATTATCGACAATTTTTTTTAAAAACACGGCGCTTCACGACGGAGCGGTTATAATAAATTCAAATAAAATATTAGCGGCGGGATGCATTCTTCCGCTTTCCGACAATACCGGATTGAAAAAAACGTTTGGAACAAGACATAGAGCCGGACTTGGAATAGCCGAAGAAACCGACGCGTTTGTTATCATAGTATCGGAAGAAACCGGAAACATATCGGTTGCAATAAAGGGCAAACTTGTAAGCAATATAACCGAAGATTTTCTTCAGGAACTTATGACTACGCATATAGGTTAGAGGAGAAGATGTTGAAATTTAACATATTCGAGAATTGGCATTTAAAACTTCTTGCGGTTCTGATAGCTTTCTTATTGTGGTTTTACGTGGCGAGTCAGAAATCGGTTCAATACGATTATACTGCGGCATTGAAATATCAGAATATCCCTAAAAATCTCGTTTTGCTGAACGACGGCAATACGGTAAATTCCGTTAAGGTAGTGTTGCAGGGTCCGAAAAATATATCCAATTATTCCATTAAAAACCTTGAGATTCCCGTGAATTTAAATAATTCCGTATATGGAAAAAATAATATAAGAATTTTTACCGCAGGAATAAATCTGCCCGAGGGATTTAAACTTGTAGAAATAATTCCCGACGAAATCGCGGTTTTTTTAGATAAAAAAATTGAAAGAAAACTTACGGTTGTTCCCGAACTTTCAGGCGAACCCTCGGAAAATTATGAAATCGAAAATATAATAATAAATCCGGAACGCATAGCGGTTAAAGGTCCTGAAACTTTGTTGAAAACAATGAACGAGATAAAAACGGAGATTATAAATATAAACGGTCTGGCGAAATCAGTAATGCTTGAAACGCAGATAAATCAGCAGGATAATTCTATTCATATTATCGACCATTCAAAAATATTCGTAGATATACGAATAATTGAAAAAAGAGCGGAAAAAAAGATTCAGAACATAAAAATTGAAATTAACGATGAAAATCCGGGGAAATACCGAATCGACCCCGAATATATAACCGCAGTTATAAAAGGACCTAAATTAATGCTGGAAAATATCGACGGCGAAAACATTAGATGCAGAATAAATCCTAAAAACGCTGTGAACGGGAAAATTAAACCGTCTCTGGATTTGCCTGACAGGATAGAATTGTTATCCGTAAATCCCGGAGTTATTTCCGTTTTCGAAAAATAATTTCAGACATTTTTTTTGCTTTTCAGACATAATAATCAAACCGTTAAAACGGTTTCAACAAATTATAAAAAATTATCGGGGAAAAATATGAGCGCAAATCAAATTAAAAATAACGTTGAATATTATAATCAGCCGCAGGTAATGGATAGGATACTTGATTTTTATTACGGTTGGAAAAACGGAAAAAAAATTAATGGCTCAAAATATTGCGTTGGTTTTGGAGAATCTGAAATTTGGAAAGGGAATAAAAAAGGATTTTGGTCGGGTAAAAAGAACGAACATTTATTTGAAATGACAAAAGAAAAAGGGCTTGATATTTTTGCGTCGCTTTGGCGGGACGACGGAACAATGCTTGCCTTGGATATTGAATATTTCAATACTACGTTTCCAGGCGAAACCCATTCGCGGCCGGAACGGGTATTTTATAAAATTGAACCGGTTTATCATATCATAAAAAAAGTTTTTGAAGATTACGGAATAGATTTGCTTATAACGATGACAGGACAAGGTTATCATTTTACTTCGTTATGGCCGTTTGATAAAGAACATAATAAACTCGAAGAAATCGGGATACTCGAGGACACTGTAAAAAAACAATATAAGAACAGAAAAAACAGAACCGGCGGCGAGATACCGGAATTTGTCGGCAAAGGATTCAGCGGAGCTTGTCGTCTTTTACAGTTTTTAACGCATAAAGTGATTCGCGAGTGCGATAGAAGAAGAACTGACGGCGAAAAAATTGTTCCGGTAGTGTATTCGGATATTCCCGTAGGACATACCGGCAAGGGAATCTACGGCGACGGTCAGGAAGGAGTATCGCTTGATTTGACTTTATATTCCGACCCGATATACGCAAGAGATATTAGAATGCCGTTTTCGACTTATCAGAAACATAAAGTAATGAGATGGAAAGTCGGCGAACATCTGGCTCAGAATACTCCGATAGGAACCTGCATACCAAGACATTGGAAAAATATGGGATTTGAAATATCATTAAACGATTTATTTAATTTAAGACGCAGATTTGACTCCAAACATTTTGATTACGCGGCTGAATACGCAAAAAACGCGGACACTAAAATTCCGGATTCCTCCGAAGGATGGAAAAAAGCTATTGCGGATTATAAAAAATCAGTTTTATATAATTTTCATAAAACGTTCGATTCGAAATTTTATACTGAAAAAGATAATCCTGATTTTAACGTTAATGAAATAGCTTCCAAACTTCCTCCTTGTTATAGTTTTGCATTAAATAATCCTAACGATAATCTTTTCAAACCCGTGTATTTACAGGGTATTTGCAGGATTTTAGACAAAAACGGATGGCGCCCGAAAGACGTTGCTCAAATGATTTTTAATTTATATAAACCGCTTAGAGATTGGGATTTGTATAATGCGGAAAAACTCGCGAATTTCTGGGTTGAACTTTATACGGGAGCGGTATGGACAGGGGCAGACTCTAAATTCGATATGAATTGTTCGTCCCAGCAAGACAGAAATTTATGCTGGATAAAAGATTGCGGATTTAATCTGGCAAAGTATAGATAAAAAAATTGTCTTAAACTGAATTTACCTGATATGAAAAAAATATATAAAAAACAGCCCGATGTCTGGACGCATCCGGGCGGTAAAATGCTTTGCAAGGGAGCGGAAACTTTGACGGACGCAGAATTGATTTCGATATTGCTCGGCAGCGGCATCAAAGGCAAACCCGCGATAAAAATCGCCGAAGAATTACTGCATAGATTTGATTCTATAAGAGGTTTGGCTAATCAGTCCTTTGAAAAAGTTAAAGAAATAAAAGGGCTTGGAGAGCGGAAGATTATCAGATTAAACGCGGCTCTTGAACTTGCGCGAAGGATTGTTCATATTGTTTTTGAGGATTTGAATGAAAAGTAAATTTATCGACTCGTTTGATTTGACGCAAAAGAAAACCGAACGAACGAACAATCAGAAACTTGTTCAATGGATGAATAACATAATAGTAGAAAAAAATATCGGACTTGGTCTTGCCGAACAGGAAACTGCGGGTCAGGACAGAAAACAGCCGGATATTATTATATTTGATAAGCCGCAAAGCGCTAATGTAGTTTGCGTTATTGAATTAAAACAGCCATATTTTGATGTTTTTGATTATTATAATCTCAAACAGCCGGCATTCGAAAAAGCGATGCGGCGCAAATCAAAATATTTCGGTTGTTCAAATTTCAAACTTTTGATAATCTATAAAACTGAAGAAGTCGTCAAAAACAGTCCTGAAGAAAAACAGATAATCGGCAAATATATTTTATCCAAATTTGAAGACCCGAACCGTATCGAAGATACGCGTATAAAAAATTCGATAATAACTAATCTGACGCAGTTTCTGATTGATTTATGGGAGATAGTTTCCGGCGTTAAGGAAGAACCGAAAATTCCGCTTGACGAACTGTTGATTTTCCGGCTGCAGGAAAAAATAAAATTTTTCGCGCCTTTCTACATTAGAAGCATTGAAGAGAAAATCGGAGGCGATGCGGAATTCCGCAAAAAAGTCAAGGAATGGTTTAATGAGCAGTCGTGGAATTTTTCGTATGACGATTCCAATTACAGAATGCTCGCATTGCAGACGGCGTATTCGCTTGTTTTACGAATTTTATTTTATAATTGTCTCAAATCAAAATTTCCGCAGGATTTATCAACATTATCTGTTCCCGAAGATATCCCGAACGGTAAAATGTTTAAAAAATATTTACAAGTATTTTTTGACCAAGTATTGGAAATTGATTATGAACCGATATATTCGACAAATTTTATTGACGAGATTGCGTTTCCAAATGACAGATCTGTAATCGAGGGGTTGATTGAATTAATCGAACTATTAAAACGATATGATTTTTCAAGTATCGGTTATGACATAATCGGTCAAATATTTGAAAAACTTATACCCGCCGAAGAGCGGCATATACTCGGTCAGTTTTTTACTAAATCGGAAGTTGTGGATTTAATTTTAAGTTTTTGTATTCAATCGGAAAACGATGCGGTTTTTGACCCTGCGTGCGGCGCAAGCACTTTTCTTGTGCGAGCATACAAAAACAAACTTATGATGCAGCCGAATAAAGCGCATAATGAATTATTGAAAGAATTGTGGGGCGCTGATATAGCGCGGTTTCCGGCGCTGTTATCTACAATCAATCTTGCAATTCAAGATTTGAAATCAACGGAGAATTATCCGCAAATTCTGAATAAAGATTTTTTTGCGCTTGATTTGGCTGGCAATGACTCATTCAAGGAAACTTCGCGAAGGACAGATTTAAAAACTCTGGACAATAAAAAAATTATTATTCCGTATCCGAAAAATGTAGACTGCATTGTTGGCAATCCGCCTTATACGCGTCAGGAAGAAATTGCAGAGATGGTTGGCGGCGACGATAAATTTAAGAAAAAAATTATTGATACTGTTTTATTTGAAAACGGTAAGTTTACTGTTAATATTTTAAAACGAGCGGGCATATATATTTATTTTATATTACAGGGTTTGAAATATTTGAAAAACGGCGGACGGCTCGGATTCATTGTTCCGTCAGCGTGGCTGAATGTTGATTACGGCGTAGCGGTTCAAAAATATTTTCTCGATAAGTGTAAAATAATTTCCATAATCGGCTCAAAAGTTGAACGCTGGTTTGAAGACGCGGATGTTAATACGGTTATATTGATAATTGAAAAATGCGCAGGCGCTGAATTTGCTGAAGAACGCAATAATAATATTGTCAGATTTTTAAATTTCAAAAAACGGCTGTCGCAAATTTTTTCATTGAAAAACGATACTTTTGACGAAGAAATTAAACGCCTGCATTCTATAAAAAATATTGTCAAAGCCGTTAAATTCCATATTGACGATTATGAATGCGCGGATTATTCTATTAAAACTGTCAGTCAGAAAGAACTTATTGAACGTGGAACAGTTGACGAAAAATATATTGGCGCTAAATGGGAACGCTATTTAAATGATTTTGATTTGATTGATAATATTGAACGTAAGATTGAAGATAAAATTGTTCCGCTTGCTGAAAAAACGCTTGTCAGACGCGGCGTAACAACCGGCGCAAACGAATTTTTTTATCCGACCGAGAGCAATCTTGCGCGTTTCAATATTGAAAAAAAATATTTGCAGCCGATAGTTTTTTCATTAAAAGAAATCGATGGGTATATAGTTGACGGTTCAAAATTAAAAAAATATATTTTTTTCGCCGATAAACCTCTTAAAGAAATAAAAGATAAGAATGCAAAGCGTTATATAAAATGGGGCGAGGAGCAGAATTATCATAAGAGATCGTCCTGCGCGTCAAGAAAAATTTGGTATTCGCTCGCGAGCGAATGGAAAATCGCGCCGATATTATTTCCTTCAAAAATCGGCGAGCGTATGCCCGTTATTATGAACAGCGGTTTTTTGGAAGATAAGAAATTCTACGGGATTCTGCCGATTGATGAAAATGATACAGATATTTTGCTTGCATTATTAAATTGTTCGCTTACGCGGCTGCTTATAGAAACAAACTGCCGTCAGCTTACAGGCGCGCAGGCAATAGCCGATATTGATGTGAAAGTTGTTAAAGAAGTTAAGATTCTTGATTATACAAAATTGAAAAAAACTGAAAAATCCGCAATAATTAAAGCGTATAATAAACTTATTGAAACTGCCGCCGGAAATCTGATAGATGAATACGGAACAGATAACCCTGACGATTTTTCAATTGCAAAATTGAAAAAAGAGCGGTATGCGCTCGATAAAATCATTTTTGATATTCTCGGTTTTTCCGAAAATGAAATTACCGAAATTTATAAAAATATAATTGGTATCATTTCAAACAGAAAAATCAAATCCGCGAGCGTGGAAAAAAATGGAAACGGCTATCAGAACGGAATTAATTTGAATAAAATTATTGATACAGTATTGAATAATATTGATTTCAGTAAATTGAATGAAATATCTGCGCAGTTTAGCAGTTTAGCAATTGCTAAACTGCTAAACTGCCCGAAATACAATGAAAAAATTGAAATTGAAAAAGATTTGTTTGGCTGGCGCATCAAAACGGACGTCGAGAAAATTGATTGCGAAGATTTTGAAACCGCGGAATATCTAACGAATTGGGCGAAACTTGGGTTTGATAAAATTCCTGTTCCTAAGAATAAAAAAAATATGATTGATATAAGCAATATATTATCGGATATAATTAATGAATTTTATTCTGTTTACGACAGTTATACAGACGGTATAATTTCTCGAAAAATTTTGAATAAATTGCCGTCTATGTTTAGAAAAAGTATTTCGAAAGAATTGGTATAATCAAAAAAAATTGTTTTATAGTTTATGAAATATAAAAAACTGCAACAAACCGTAGTTATGCGAGCATCTGCAATTTTTTAAAATCCGGCCGCGTTTTTTGCGTTGAAATATTTTTTTATATGAAGATTCCATTTGTTTTGTTTTTTCAAGAGATGTTCGAGGATTTCTCTGACGGCTCCGGTTCCGCCGTTTTTTGAAGATATAAAATCCGCGGCTTTTAAAACGTCTTTTGAACAGTCTTTTACAGTCGCGGATATTCCAACTTTAAGCATTACCGGAATATCTATAACTTCGTCTCCGATATACATTATTTCATCGGTTGAAAAACCGGTTTTGTTTAAAATATCGTTCAACGCGTCTACCTTATTTTTTGAATTCTGATACAGGTATTTAATATTTAAATCTTTTGCCCGTCTTGATACGGTTTCAGATTCGCGCGCGGTGATTATTCCGAATTCTATTCCGCAAAGATTAGCTTCAATAATGCCGCGTCCGTCTTTGACGTTATATGTTTTGCTTTCGGTTCCGTCGGAGTGATAAGTAATCATACCGTTTGTTAAAACTCCGTCAACGTCTAAAAGAACGAGTTTGATTTTTTTCCAATTTAATTTTTTTTTCATAATGTTACATTAAAAATTTTATTATAGATTCGGCGATTATTCAAAACTCAACCGCTGTTTCCAGTTTATATTATTTCGAGAATTTTAATCTGAATATTGTTTTTATCGCCTTAAATATTTCCTGTTTGCTAATTTTGGAAGCGCCTTTTTCTCTGTCTGCGAATATAATCGGAGTTTCGCCGATTTTAAAATTATTTTGAGAACATCTGAAAATCATTTCAACCAGAAAAGAATATCCTTCCGACAAAATATCGTCAAGACAAACTTTTTCAAATACTATTTTTTTATAACCTCTATAACCTGCGGTGTTATCGTTGCTTTTCAATCCAAGCGTGAATTTTGCAAACAGATTAGCGGTTCCGCTTAATATTTTTCTATGAAGCCCCCAGTTAAGAGTTCCGCCGCCCGGAATATATCTTGAACCTATAACAATATCGTTATCTTTTAATTTTAAAATAAAATCCGGCAGATATTTTGGATGATGCGAGAAATCGGCGTCCATAGTGAATATAATATCAAATCCGTTGGCGAGTCCGTATTTAATACCGGTTTTATAAGCGGTTCCAAGCCCTAATTTTCCGGCTCGTTTAATCAAGTGAATCTGATTATTTTTTGGATGTTCCGATTTCATTTTTTCTACAATAGCCGCGGTTCCGTCCGGAGAGTTATCGTCAACGATGCAAACGTTAAATTCATACTGGAGATTGACAATTTCGTCAATCAGTTTATAAATGTTTTCTTTTTCATTATACGTGGGTATTATTACTATTTTTTTTTGTTTTTCAATCATTTGAATAATTTAGCTCCAAACACATTAGTTTTTCATAATTAAAAAAAAATTATAAGACCATTTTTTAAAACAGGGAATAAAATCAAATATAATATCGCAAAAGGTTATTATGATAAATAAAAAAGGGCGTTTGTCAATATATTTTGAACCGTAAAACATCGAACCTCGTTTGCAAGACAGAATTTTAAAACCGGATTTTTCAAAAATAGTTTTCCAAGCGTCCATTGTTTTAAGGTTTATGTGGTCTTCCTCGTTTTTAACCTGAATTTTTTTTTTATATTCAAATTCTTTTTTTGTTTCTTCTGAAAAATCCGAATATATTTTTTTTATAATATTTTTAGATATGAATTTGCCCGCGGCGAAACAATAATTCGTCACATTAGGAGTGGAGATTATCAAAAAAGAATCTGTTTTTAAAACGTTTTTAAGACTTGACGCGGCGGCGTTTGTATTCTTGATATGTTCAAATACTTCCGAACTGATAATTATATCGAACCCGCCGTTTTTAAAAACAAGATTTTCGATTGACGCAGCCAAGAAAAAATATCTGTGATTGCAATGAACCGATTTTCTGAAATTGCAAATTTTGAGAAAATCCGGGTTAACGTCAATTCCGGTCCACTCGATATTATAATTTTTCAAAGCAGAAGAAAGTTTGAAAATATCATGACCGATTTGACATCCGATATCGATAATCCTTATTTTTACGGCGTTTGAATAATTTTCAGAGATGATTTTTAATAATGATTTTTCTAAAACAGAATATTTTTTCCACCAAAAATATTGGGAAGAATAAGAAAATTGCGAAGAACGTTCCAATCCTTCAAGATACGATTTATTATACGAATCAATATTTCTTACATCCATTTTGTCAAACTTGTCTATTAATCAAATCTGGAAAATTTAAAAGCGGAAATCTAAATTAAACCGTCAATCTTTTTTTTACCGAATCTGCGTGAGCGCATAATTCTTCAATCTCCGCGAATTTTATAATGTCGTCCGCAGATTTCAAAAATTTTTCTTTTGAATACGAAATCAAACTCGTTTTTTTTATAAACGTATCTGCGGAAACGGGCGAATAAAATCTTGACGTTCCGGAAGTCGGAAGTATATGGCTTGGTCCCGCGAAATAATCTCCTACTGGTTCGGGCGTATAATTTCCTAAAAAAATAGCGCCGGCGTTTCTAATCTTATTGATAACCGATTCCGGATTCGAAATACACAATTCAAGATGTTCGGGCGCGATTTTATTTATAACATCGATAGCGGTTTCTTGATTATCCGTCAAAAAAATTCGGGAATTATTTCTAAGCGATTTTTCAATGAATTTATAACGCGGAAGTTTTGAAGCGGAATTATAAATTTCGGAAGAAACGCGTTCTGCGATTTTTTTTGACGTAGTAACCAAATAAGAAGAAGCCATAACGTCGTGTTCGGCTTGCGACAGTAAATCCGCAATAACCAAATCAGGATTTGCCGAATCGTCGCAGAAAATCAGAATTTCGCTTGGTCCAGCAATCATATCAATATTGACGTCGCCGTAGACTAATTTTTTTGCGGCTGTAACAAAAATATTTCCGGGACCTATGATTTTATCGACTTTTGGAACTGATTCCGTTCCGTATGCAAAAGCGGCGACAGCCTGACTTCCGCCAATTTTAAAAATTCCGCTTACTCCGCACATTGACGCTGCTGCGAGCATATATTTATTAATTTTTCCGGTTTTATCCGGAGGCGAACACAAATAAATATTTTTCACGCCGGCAATTTTTGCGGGAATGGCGCTCATTAGTATTGTAGATATTAAAGGAGCCGTGCCTCCAGGAATATATAAACCGGCATTCTCAATCGGATTTACAAGTTCGCCGAGCAAAGCGCCGTCGTTTTCAATCACCCATGATTTTGGCGCCGTGTTTTTCTGATAGGTTTCAATGTTAATGATTATTTTATTTAGAATACTTTTAAATTCGGAGCTTGTCGTTTTGAGCGCCTCTGAAATTTCAGTTTCAGAAACGCGAATACTGCCGGTAAGTTTTACGTTGTCAAACAGTTCAGTATACCGGTATAAAGCCGAATCACCGTTGAGTTTTACATCTTCGATTATACCTGCGACTTTTTTTAAAATAGTATCGTCGGATACCGCGTTTTTTTTTAAAACCAGGTCGCCTGCGGATTTAATCATTTCAATTTTCATATAAAATCATCCATTACCTCGACAATTCCGTCGTAAATTTTTTCCGCGTCTCCTTCTAAAAAAAGATTCAATTCGGCGAAATTGCCGTTAATAAGATTTTTACGGTCAAAATGAATTTTTAAGATAAGCCCGCTTTTAGTTTTTACCGAAACCGGAGATTCCAATCCTTTTTTTAAAGAGGCGATTAAAGCTGAAGCCGTGCTTCCGGTTCCGCAAGCGAGGGTTTCGTCCTCTACTCCGCGTTCGTATGTTCTTATGGATATGGAATTATCCTCGTTGAATTTAATGAAATTCACGTTAGTTCCCGCAGGTTGAAAATCTTTATGAAATCTTATTTTGTTTCCTAAATTTTTGACGTCGATATTTTCGGGATTATCGGCAATAATTACAGTATGAGGAACTCCCGTATTTATAAAACCGTAATCAAACGAAAGATTCAAGCCGTCAAGTTTTACGGATGAGTTTAGTTTTAATCCGGTTGGCTGAGTTAATTTCACCGAAACGCTTTTATCAAAAATATAAGCTTCGATTAGACCTGCGGGGGTTTCAAATTTCATTTCTTTGTTTGTTATTCCGTTAAGATACGCGTATTTCGCCGAGCATCTTCCGCCGTTTCCGCACATTTCGGCTTGACTTCCGTCGGGCTGAAACAGCGACATTTTAAAGTCGGAAATACTTGAATTTTCAATAAATATAACTCCGTCGGCTCCGATTGATAAACCGCGGCGGCAGTATTTTACGGCAAAATCAGCTCTGTTTTTAATGGTCTGTTTAAAATTGCGGTTATCAATGATTATAAAATCGTTTCCGGCTCCGCAAAACTTTTGAAATTCAAGTTTCATTTTTTAAACTCCGAGTTTTATAAATTTTTATTATGCCCGACAAAGATGATTAAACCGTTAAAACGGATAAAAATTTTGCGGAACATTAACAAATTTTAATTAATAGTATAATATAATGATTATAAAAATCAAATTAAATATTTGATTTAAAAATTAAAATTTGCTCTTGTTTTTTTTTAATATAATTTTATAATCAATAAAAATCAATATTTTTAAAAGGCGGAATTATATAATGAATATAAATAGAATTTTTATCTTGTTCGCTCTTGTTATTTGCGTTTTCTTCAATATAAACTGCGCCACCACATCGCAACATCAAACTCAAGAACCGGTCAGAAACCCTATTCTATTGCAACCTCAAAATATGACGTCTTACAAACAACCTCCAATCACTGAAATAAACGATATGATTTATCTGAATATTATTCCGTTATCGTCGGCAAAAGAATCAATAGTTTATTTTAACAATCTGCCTGTAGGCAAATATGCCGGACCTCTTCAACAGTTTATTATTGAACGAAATAATCAGTATACAAAATTGCCTATTGAAATTACAATAGCCGTTCCTGAAAACGATGAAAAATATAAAATGACCCAACATATTCTAACCTCGTATAATCAAAATGAAATAATCAATATAAAATTAAAACGCAAATTAACCGAAGCTACAAAAAAAACCATAACTTTGTTTGTGGATATGTTTAATTCCGCTTACGAATACTATAATACAAACGACGTTACGGTATTCAGCAAAATTCAGCCCGGTTCTTTTTATTATATAACGGAAGCTTTTGAAGAAACTCCGGAACTTGAAGCGGAAGAGCTTATGAAAATTGTGGATATGATAAATAAAAATATCAAGCTGCCTGAAAATGACATTACAGCGATCATTAGAAGCGGAGTGGATTTGTTGAAAAACGTTTATATAAAAAAGAATTCAAAACAAAAAATGACTCAGGCTGAAGAATTAAAATTGAAAGAGGAAATAACAAACAGTTTTACTCAACTCTGGTGGAGAGTTTTTGATATAATTAAAACAAATAAATAATTTTTTTTAAGGAGAGCGCTTGATTATGAAAAAAACATTATGTTTTATTTTAGTTTTATGCATCTTAAGTTCCGCGGTATGTTTTGGAGCGGAAAATTCAAATGCGAAAATCAGGGCAGGCGTGGAGATTAACGCGGATAAAACTTTGAAATGGATAAATACCGGCGTCGACTTAGATATTTTATACGACGGCGATTTATTTTCTTTTGGCGAAGCGTCTTTAAAACCTTATATGGGAATAATGATTCTGCCGGCAGCTTTATCATTCAATGAAAACGATTCTTATACGGGATTGATAAGTTATTTGGGCGGATTGTATCTTGGATTAAACGGCGAATATGATTTGCATCTTGATAAAAACGGCAAAGCGTTCATAGGCGTGGAGAAATGGTTCAGCGCTCTGGACATATATTCGTGGGTTTTTAAAATCGGATATAAATGTCAAAACATATATACAGGCGCGAAATTCAATATAAACCCGGCAAAAAGCGGAGCCGGTTTATTTGTAAATTACTCGGGATTTGCGTCAAAACCAAAATCTGCGGAATCAACTAAAAAAGTCGCCTCTTTAATAATTGATATTTTCAATTCCGCATACGAATATTCTCAAACTAAAAACATATCTGCATTTGAAAAAATAGTTCCGGGTTCGTTTGTTCATATTTTTAACGCAGTTGACGAAATCCCCGATTTGTCGCCTTCGGAAATAGCTTCTTTAGTGGATATGATGAATAAAAACATCAAACTTCCCGAATCCGAGGCGTCGGAAATAATTAGAAACGGGATAGACATATCCAAGAATTTTTATTTGAATTATAAAAATTCCGGAAAGAAACTGAACCGCGAACAGGAAATAAAATTAAAAGAAGATATTTTAAACAGCGTGAATCAGTTATGGTGGAAAATTTATAAAATGATTGAAACCAATCAAAACGAAAAAAAATAATTTAAATTTATAATATTTTTTAGGAGAGTGTTTTTATGAAAAAAGTTTTGTTGAGTATGCTGATAGCGATAGCGTTAGTCTCGGCGTCTTTCGCGGGAGATTTGGCTTTATCTGTTAGGACCGGAGCCGAAGTGAACAGTAATTATTCTTTCAACTGGTTATCTGCGGCTTTGAACGTGGACGTAGTGCTTGAAAAAGCGCCTGTAATTAAAGATTTTATGACTTTTGGAAACGTATCGTTAAAACCGTATATTGGCGTCATGATGCTTCCGATGACTTTTAATCAAGCCGGTTTTAATCTTGATAATATTTTCGGCGGAATGTATGCCGGAATCAACACGGAATATAGATTATCAGATTCAAAAAAATCCGATAAGATTTTTGTTGAATTTGAGGATAAATTATTTTATTATTTTATATATTCATACGCTTTAAAAATCGGATATAAAACCGGAGATATTTCTACCGGCGTCAAATTAAACAACATATTCAGCAATTATTATAATTCGGTAGGCGTGTTTGCTAATTATACTCAACCAGTTATAGAATAGTATATAAAATTCTAACCGTTGACAAATGTTTGAAATCATTAGATTTTACGTTTGGTTTTTTCATAACCCCCGCAAATAATTGCGGAGGTTATGAAAGACAATACGTCATTTCAGAAAAATATTTTTGTATTTGATTATCCCAAGAAAAATTCTTTCTTACGTATTCTTCCGCCGATACGCCAAGTTTTTTTATAAGTTCCGGTTTTGCGTATAATTTTTGTATAATGCCGTTAAATTCCGATTCAACGTCGGAATCGGGATTTAGTAAAAAACCCGATACATTATGTTTTACGGCGTCGATTGCTCCTGATTTGTTTAATGCGATAACCGGTTTGCCGCAAGCGTTAGCTTCAAGATACGACACTCCGAAACCCTCGACGTCGCCTGATTCCAATATTTCATCGCTTAGCATAACAAACAAATCGCAGGAATTATAATAATAAATTAAATCTTCGTTTTGAACGAATCCTGTAAAACAAACATTTTTTGACATATTCAGTTTTTCGACTAAAGATTTTAGTTCAAATTCGGTTTCGCCTCTGCCGCAGATAACGTAAAGAATGTCCGGATAGAGATTAATTATTTTAGATAATGCGGATATAACAGTTTTATGCCCTTTTCTCGGAGTCAATCGCGAAACAGTTAAAATAATAAATCCGGCGTTGAACTCTAATCCTGTTTTTCGTTTAGCTTCAACTGAGTCGACTCGATAAAATTTTTTGAAATTTATTCCGTTATTTATGACTTTAGATTTTTCCAGACACGAATCTCCGCAGTAATTTTTTACAAGGTTTTGAGTGTATGAACTAACGCAAAAAAGTTTTGAGGCGTTTTTTAAAACGAGTTTCATAGAATTATAATGAAAACGGCTTTTCACGGGTTCGGCAATATCAAGACCGTGGCAGGTTATAAAATATTTGATTCTGAAAATTTTCGATAAGAACATAACCGGCAATCCGAAAGGCGACCAAGTGTTAATATATATTAAGTCATATCCGGAAATTATAAAATCGTAAAACAATGCAATACTTACGGATAAAAATTTAAAAGGATAAAATTTCGGGAGAAAAATGCGTTTGAGCGAAAAAGATTCTTTGCGTTTTTTCTTCCCGCCGATTATGATTCGGACGTCAAAAAATTCTTTTAAACCTTCGGATATTTCAAAAGCGCAAATTTCCATTCCGCCTTCTTCAGGCGGAAAATCATTGGTTAGAAATAACAGTTTTTTTTTAAGCAATCGCGTCATTTTCTGGGAAATTACCGGTAAAAATCCGTTTAATATCCTCGAAATCAGATTTGAAATCGGTATTGCATATTTCGTTGAAAAATAATTTTATTCTTTGTTCGTCGTTATATAATTTATTAATCATTATATAGGTTTTGTTTTTATATTTACAGACGCCGCCGTCATTTTCAAGTTTGTCGAATATAAGGAAAATTCCGCGTTCGGAGCATCGGGATTTTATATCTTTCAATATTTGCGAATAAAATTGTTCTTTTGATTTAATTTTTTTATTTTCCATATTATCGTTTTAATAAGATATTAAAAAGTCTTGTCAAGAATAATATTATTGATTAAAAAAAACAAGAATATTTTTTGAACCCGGATAATGCCGGGCGCGGTCAAAAATTGTTCCAATAATTTTTATAAACTTTTCGTATATCATTACAGTTGTGTATATGAAAAGTAAATATTAAATAAACGCCGCTGAAAGTTGCAACAAGTTGCAAAGAGCGTCGAATTTCACATAGTCGTTGATGAAATCAACGGTTAATAAAAACAATATGAAAACGACCCTGAACAAGGGTCGAATTTTAAGACAGTATAACATACAACACTTTCAGGGTTGTATGTTCAAGTTTTTTAATACCGCAGGTTTTTTGCGTCCGCGCAGGCTACCTGCGGTTACTTGAAATTCAACCGCGTTCGCGGTTGAAAATTATTAAAAATAAATCGTATTTTATTTAGAAAACTAAAAATTAACTTTCTATTTTACTGACCGTTCCCGCCTGATTGTTCAGTAAAAAAACGGAACTTTTTGGAAGGGCAGTCCGAGATTATGGGTCGAATTCACGAAAATAGAAAAAGCCAACCTCGAACAATAATTAACAAAATAATAAAATCTGTTAAATCTGTAATCAATCAGCGTTAAAAACCATCTTAACGCAGATGCAAATAGATTTAACTGATTTAACGGATGCGGTTATTTGATATTTGTAATTAAGAATTCATAATTACAGTAAAACTGTTTTTTGTCCGATGTTTTGCTTACAATGCCTAATAAATTGTTAAATTATTTTTTTTAGAATTTCCATTTCTTTGGACTGCGCCCCGAGATTATATATTTATCTGTATGTTTCGCGCATCCATTGAATTCCGTCGTGAATATTACAATCAAAATTCCAGAATGTTTTGTCTTCCCAAGAAGAGCCCCTTCCGTATTTGTCGGGATAAATCCAGCAATTATTGCCGACATAATCGCCGCCCCAATAAATAACGCCGAGACCGCCGTTTCCGATAATATCTTTTGATAAAAATATCATATAATTTTTTTGGGTTAACGGCGCGGGTGGTTTCTGAAAAGTTTCGGGAATATTTTCATCGCATAAAATATTTAAGCGGTTATCGCTCCATTTATCTGTCCATACTTGAGCCGTTTCAAGAAGTAAAAAATCCTTGCCGTAATTTTCTTTCAACCATTTAATCGGTTCAGCCCAATTTTTAAATTCTCCCATTTTATGCCAGCCATGATAAAAAGATAGCGCCATTACGTCAAAATCCAATTTTTCCGCCGAATGAGTTTTTAACCACCATTTGAGATTATTCAAACCTTCGATATGCATAACAATTTTTATTTTTTCATTATATTTTTTTTCTATTCCGCGAACTGCCGCGATTCCCGCTTTAATCAAAAACAGCTTTCTATTTACGTCAAACGGTTTTAATTCTTTTTCAGGGATATTCGGCTCCAAAAACCGCCAGTTGATTTCATTTCCGATTGACACGAATGCCGGGCGTAAATCATTGCGGAATAGACTGTCGAGATTTTCAAAAGTGTAATTATAAATTGCATTAGCCAGAGATACTGTGTCATAAGCGATTAAATTCCATAAAGGAGGAACCGAATATGGATTTAATTTATCATAAAAAGCAAAACTGGCGTAATCAAAAGTTAAGAATATGTTCAATCCGTTTTGTTTAGCTCGTTTCATTGATTTTTCAACATAGTAATACGAACCCCAGTCGGCTGATTCGGCGCCTGTCAAAGTATTTGAATAAGGAGGCGTATTAATACAAAGACGGATAATGTTGCCTCCGTTATCTTTAACGCTTTTAAAAGGATCTTTGGGAATATTGTTTTCTTTGTAAACAATCGAGTCTTTTTCCTCTAAGAAAACGGCGAAGTACATTGATGTTCCGATAAAATATTTTTTTTCAAAGCCGTATCCGTCGCGCGTTAGAGCCAATAATAAAAGAAAAACTGAAATAGAAACTGAAGAGGGAAATATTTTATGATATAAAACGAGCATTAATCCGGATGCGGCTGAACCCGCGGCGTCTGCCGCCCAATCGAGAATTTCGGCTTTTCTATATATTGTAAAAGATTGATGAATTTCGTCTGTTACGGCGTAAATAACCGAAAGCATTACCGCGAAAAAAATTTTTTTTTTGAAATTAATTTTATCGAACGATTTTGTTATGGAAAAGAATAATACAAAAGTGAAACCGGCAAATTCAATAAAATGAGCGGCTTTGTCGAAATAGGGGAAAGGCGGCTTTATAAGAGCCGGTCTGTCGATAGAGGAAACGGTAAAAATTGCGGCGGCATAAAGAACGCTCGGGATGAAATATAGAATTTTCCGCATTTAATTTTTAATCGAGAAGACCGGTATAAACCAGAAAATTTCTTGTTTGAGAAAAAGCGGAAGCCCTGTGGCTTACTACGTTTTTTATGTCTTCGGATAAAGTTCCGAAAGTTTTTGAAAAACCTGAAGGAACGAAAATCGGGTCGTATCCGAAACCTTCTTCGCCCTGAATATGAAACGCGATATGACCTTGACAAACTCCTTTGAAAAAATGAGATTCGCCGTCTGGTAAAATGCAGCAAACCACGCTTACGAATTTTGCCGAACGTTTTTCGGGCTTTATGTTTTTTAAACGATTCAAAACCTCTTTGTTTTTTTCTTTCTGAGATAATCCCGGTAGAAATCTCGCCGAATGAAGTCCGGGTTCTCCGTTGAAATAATCAATCTCAAGTCCGGAATCGTCCGCGAGTATAATTTTATCGGATATTTTATTTCTTACCGCAAGAGCTTTAATCCTCGAATTATCGTAGTATGTTTGACCGTTTTCTTCTATCTCTCCGGAAAAACCGGCGTCGTTCAAAGTCAAGATTTTATTAAAAGAAAAATTAAGAATTGATTTTATTTCCATAGTTTTATGGCTGTTGTTTGTAGCCAGAATAATCTGCATATTGTTCCGCCGTTCATTAAAATTATAAGGTAATGTCTATGATATGTCCTCTTACGGGATCGGATTTGAATTCGTTTTTATTATCGTCTTCATCCGGATTTTCATTTTTTTTGTTTTTATTTTTATTTTTTTTTTTTGATTTATCCTTTGTTTCATCCGTAATTTTTTGACCTTCGGTCTGATGGGATTTTATAACTCGTTCTTCGTCTTCCTTTAATTCTTTAGCGAGATTCTCAACGTCGGCGTTCATCAAATTGACCGGCATATCGCGGGATTGCTGCTGTTCTTTGCCGACGATGGTTTGATTAAGCATCATTATTTGAGCGTCTATAGGATTTATAGTCATATTTTTAATATCCCTTTCCGGCTTTTATAAATTTAATCCGCATATTTATTTCGACCGTATAATCTAATCATACCAAAACCATTATTCCGCTGTCGGCGACGCATAACCGAAGTTGGTTATTAACCTGCTTTTAACAATGGAAATCGCTTTACTGTGAAGCTGCGAAGCCCGCGATTCGGTTAATTCCATTACCTCGCCGATTTCTTTTAAAGTCAAACCTTCGTAGTAGTAGAGAGCCAACACGACTCTTTCCTTTTCGGGAAGCGAATTGATTGTATTGATTATTTCTTTTTTAATTTCCTCGCGAGTAAGCATTACGTCCGGATGATCGGACATAGGAGCTTCGATAGTTTCCATTATAGTGATTTCATCCGCGTTGCTGCCGACCGTCCATGTTTCATCGAGCGACATTTGCGAAGTTCCGCTTATTTCGTAAAGCATATTATAAAACTGTTCAAGAGAAATATTCAGATAATTCGCGACGGACTGGTCGTCGGGAATTACTCCGAGCCTGCTTTCAAGCTCGGCGTATGCGTTCTGAAGCTGTCTGGATTTAATCCTGACGGCTCGCGGAATCCAATCGTAATTCCGCATCGCGTCGAGTATCGCGCCTTTTACTCTCATTGAACCGTATGTTATAAATTTAAAACCTTTAGATATGTCGAATTTTTCTATAGCGTCGATTAATCCGAGCGCGCCGTAGCTCATTAAATCGTCAAATTCAACGTTTGGCGGTTTTCCGATAGATAATCTTCCCGCGACGAAAGTAACAATTTCTCCGTAAAATTCAACTAAAGCGTTTCTGTTTTCAACTGATTTGCTTTTTTCGTAATTAGCCCACAACTCCCGTTCGAGCTTTTCGCGTTCTTGCTTTTCTTTATCCGGTTCTATATCTTCTTTTTTAAGAGTCGGTTTTAATGTCATAATTTTCTATCTATCTTTTTATATAATCAATAAAATAATATATCATAAATATAGCAAATAATAAACACAAAATTAATATTATTATACTTGATTTGTTTATACTTGTCAAATTATCATTTATCAATATTTTATCGGAAATTTTTATTCTCAATTTCGAATATATTCCCGGTATAAGTTCAACCGTCAGATTATAATATTCTTTTTCATTTTTATCAATCTTAATTATTTTAGTCTCGATTTTATCGGTAAAAACTCTGCGTCTGTCAAGTTTCAGGATATTAAATATATAATTCGATTGAGGAGAGGAGTCGTTCATTTTAATCATTATTTTGTCGCCGATAGCAAGATTTGAAACAAGTTTGCATTTTTTTAAATCTTCATTTTCAGGTAAAACCTGAATCTCTTCCGCCTTTAAAAAAATATCTTTAGACGGAGTTTGTTTTTCGGAGGCTTCTTTGGAATCGTCTTCGGAATTGTTATCGCCCGAATCTTTATTTACGAAATCTGAAGATATGGTTTCTTTAAATTCATCGTCGCCGTAGACGTCCTGGATTTCGGAATTAATTTTAGATAAAAAAAATTCGTATTCCGCCTGAGTGAAAATTTTTTTTTCAGTTTCGATAAAGACCGCGACTTCCAATTCTTTTTTTATCAAGGAGACTATGGATTGTTCGAGGGTATTATCAATGAATAAATCAGTGAAATTTTCATTGAATATTTCGAGAGTTTTTTTTATATTTTGATTTTGAGATACAAGAACCCTTAATTTTTCCGATAAATTCGATAAAAACTCGTCGAGAAATATTTTTTTGTTTTTTATAAAAAGTTCTAATTCGTGGAAAGGCAGCGAAATATTAAAACTCAAAATATCGTCGTCGCGGGAGAAAAAAAAACTCGGATTGATAAAATTATTGTTTTGAAAAAATTTAATGATGAAAAGACCGGAAATTTCTGCGTTTTCCGCTATTATTTTACCCTGAATCACTGCGACTTTTGTTCTGATGATATTTAACGCCGAATCGATTTTTTGATTTGAGAGATTAAAAGCGAGTTCGGCGATGTTGCGGTCGGCGCCGGTTTCTTCTATTATTTTACTAATGATTTCTTCTTGAATCGACATATTTATTTTTATTATTTTGTTTTAAATTTGTCCCAGATTTTATTGAAAACCGTTTTAGACGCGGACTGCGAAACGGTCTGCTGATAAATTTTCCGCAAATATTCTTCAATGGTTTTATAAAACTGAGTGGATGAAATATCGCGGGGCAAACCGTTGATTTCTTTTATTTTTTTGTCAAACTCTATAATTAATTGATTCTTAATCTCAAGATTATTTTTCGCGGATATTTCATTCAGAAAATTCATTTGAAAATGTTTTGAACAATCGCCTGAAAATTCATTGAATACGACGTTGAACAAAAATTTTTTATTTAAAACAGAGTCGAATTGCGACAGCAGATTGATTGAATTGCGTATCGAATTGAAATCGCCGTTAGAGACGCACCAGATTTCATCGGCGATATCAGAAATATTTTCCAGAAAATCGGGCGAGCATACCGGACCGTCGATTATTATATAATCGAAATTAGACAGCCGAGCCTGATACATAACAATTTTTATAAGCTGATATTCCACTCCCCTGATTTCATTGCTTATTTGAAATACGCATTGTTTGCCGGGAATTAAAGAAGAACTCGCGTTAAAACAGGAATTTTCAAGAAGACTCGCTTTATCCACTTTTATAAGTTCGGGATCTTGAAAATACGAGCAAATATCGGAATATTTTTTGTTCATATCGATTATGGCGGTTCGTTTATTTGATTTAGTTAGAATATCTGCAAACGCGTAAGCGATTAAAGTTTTTCCGGTTCCGCCTTTTGCGCTGATAAAACAAAAGACTTTGGAATTTGTTTGATTTTGCGAAATGAGATTATTATATATCTCGGCGATATCTTTGACGTTTTTGATATCGTCGATTAAAGCGCTTAATTTATTTTGATTGACTTTAGCTCTGAGTTTTTGCGCCTGATCCATATCAAGAATTCAAATCCTTGTCTTCAGAATTATTAAATATAATCGCTTTTGCAAGTTTTGACGGATCAAAGTATTCAATATCGTCCGGAACATCCTGACCGGTCGTCACGTAGACGATTTTAAGTTTATGTTTATCCGCGACGTTCAATATTGGACCGAATGTTATCGTCTCGTCGATTTTAGTTATGATCAGTTTTTTAAAACCGGCGTTTCTAAATTTATATATAATGTCTTCGATATCGGAATATTTTGTGGTGGCTTGAATGACAAGACAGGTTTCGAGTTCGGCTTCGGCGCTTTCGACAAATCTTGATAATTCCCGCATCTGTTCTTCGTCTTTAGGGCTTCTGCCCGCGGTGTCGACGATTATGATTTCCATATCGTTGAATTCGTTTAAGGTCTTGTCAAAATCTTCGGGTTTGAAAATGACTTTCAGAGGCGTTTCAAGAATTTCGGCGTATTTTTGGAGCTGCTCGACCGCCGCAAGTCTGTAAGTGTCAATCGTTATAAATCCAACTTTTCTTCCGTATAATAAAGAATAATTCGCTCCGAGTTTAGCGACAGTGGTAGTTTTTCCGACGCCCGTAGGTCCGATTAAGGTAAGGATATAAGGCTTTTTTATTTTTGAAAAGTCGAGTTCTTCCGACGGCCCGAATATATTGATTATATGTTTTTCAAGAAGTTTTTGAACAAGTTTTATATTGTTGAATTCTTCTTCGTTTTTGAGCTCGTTTTTAACTTCGGTAATAAGTCGGTCAGCGAGCGATTCGTCCACTTCGCTTTCAATTAACCTGATGTATGCCTCTGACAATTTACCGGGATATTTTATTTTTTCCGATTCCGATAAATCGGCTTTTTCAATAATTTTCGCCATATTCCGGCTTAAACTTTTTATTTCTTCTTTAAGTTGTTTTATTTCGTCGTTAAGTTTTGAATTGTAATCCGGTTCGGTTTTTTTCGGTTCTTGTTTAATACCCTGATATTTGCCCGCGCCGAAATTTCCTTTGTTTGCCACGTATGGATTCGACAATTGGTTTTTCTGCATATTAATTTTAGGTTGCGGTTCTTTATTTGAAGAATTTCGGGAAACTGAAACAATCTGTTTTGAATCGCCGAATTCCGGAGCCGCCGAATCGTCGATGATTAAATCGAATCCTTTGCCATTTGCCGCCGGGGTCTGAGTTTGTTTGGTTTTGTTAAGCATATTCAATATTTTTTGTTTATTTTCGCTGTCTTTCGCATTAACGCCTGAATTTAAAATCTGTTCTGAATTTTTTATTTCGTAAGCGTTTTTTTGAGCCGGGCTTTGTTGTTTGGAATATTTTTGCCGGTTTGAAGCCGGCGGTTTTAAAGCGGTTACTTGATAAACGGGCGTGCTGAATAAACCGAATACGCCGCCTTTTTTTATTTTTTTATGACCCACGATAATGGCGTCTTTGCCAAGGTCTATCTGCATTTTCAGCAACGCTTGAGAAAGGGTTTCCCCTTCATACACCTTGCGCATAATTACATTGTCACCATTCCAACGGCTTGAACTTCTATGTTAGAAACTATTTCGTTATATGATAAAACTATAAGTCCGGGCGCGGTTCTATCCGTTAAATCTTTGAAATAAGGTCTGATATTCGGAGCGACAAGAATTATCGGCTGAAGTCCTTTTTCAACGATTTTATTAATTGTTTCTCCGAGTTTTGAAAGAACCTTCTGCAATTTTATCGGGTCAAGCGATATGAAATTTCCTTCGGGGCTTTCGCGGACGTTGTCTGCGAGATCTTTTTCAAGCTGCGGCGAAAGAGTGATTACGTTTAAACGTCCGTCCTGAGACAGCAGCATTGAACATATCTGCCGGCTGACTCCGAGTCTGACATATTCCGTTAAAATCCTCGGGTCTTTTACCGTTCTGCCTTTATCAGCGAGAATTTCAAAAATCGAAGGAAGATTTTTTATAGGGATGCCTTCCTTAAGAAGAAGTTGAAGGACTTTTTGAACGTCGCTAATGGAAAGAATAGTAGGAATAACTTCGTCGACAAGTTGTCCGTATTCTTCTTTAACTTTTGCAAGCAGGGTGTTCATAGATTTTCTATCGAGAAGCTCGTGAGCGTTGCGTTTTATGATTTCAGTCAAATGAGTGGCGATGATAGAAGGAGGATCCACTACGGTATAGCCGAGAATTTCGGCTTGTTCGCGCTGAGCGTCTGCAACCCATGTCGCCGGAAGTCCGAACGCGGGTTCGATAGTTTCTATCCCTTGCAGTTTTTCCGCTATATTGCCTGGATTCATCGCAAGGAATTTATCAGGATAAACTTCGCCTCCCGCTATTTCAACGCCTTTGATTTTTATTACGTAAGCGTTCGGTCTTAACTGCATATTGTCGCGTATGCGGATAGGGGGAACGATTATTCCGAAATCAAGGGCGCTCTGTCTTCTTAAAAGAGTGATTCGTTCGAGCAAATCGCCGCCCTGTTCAGGCGCGACTAAAGGAATCAAACCGTATCCTATTTCAAG
>ERZ795059.913-NODE-913-length-34962-cov-15.841207_pt1 | contig 34962 bp, 30 predicted proteins | sample MGYA00375143_ERZ795059 | MGnify/ENA primary metagenome ERZ795059 (study PRJEB30188, sample SAMN05720168) | activated sludge metagenome | isolation source: Anaerobic digester | place: USA | collected 2015-01-07 ... | reverse complement strand
AAAAAGCATTCTGAAAGAAAATACTTTATCGAAAAAACTAAGTCAGGCAAGAAAAGATGAACCAATCTTGTAGATGCATGACAAGAAAGGCAAACTCCGGGCGTCGCTAAGCGTTCTTGAACAAGCGCCGGGGTTGATATTAAGTAGCAACGACGGCAATGTGCTTTAGTGTAGACCGAAATGATTCTTGTTTGTTGATATCGAAATTAAGCAATCTCTGGCAAGTCAGCTTAGATTCAGACAGTTTGCTTGGAGCGTAAATCGTAATCAGGCCGTGACGGGCTGTTGAAAGTTCGAGCTAAAATTTATCTTTGTTGAATAATGACATGAACAAAAACATTAAAAAAACGGCGCTAATTTCAATCGTCGTCATATTCTGCGCTATCGCAGCCAAATTAATGCTATATGGTTTGCCGTATGTCACAAAATCACATACGGGACATTTTACGCTAACTAATCAAAGCGATGAAATGATAGCTCATGGCACAGTTTCCATCTGCGGCAAAACTTTTGCGTTTGAAAATGTTGAAAAAGACGACAGCATAGAAGAGACATACGAAGCGAAAGGCGATTCTCATTACAGCATAACTGTGGTTTTTGCTTCAGGCGCAACGATTAAGGACGAAATCGGTTATGTCACAACAGGATTCAACTATGAAGATATTATTACAGTAGCGAAAACAAGCATCACAATAAACCGCTCCAATCTTCAATAGGCGCTATTGGCAGACCGCGGGCGGGTGAAAATGGGTTCCCGCTTTCGCGGGAATGACGGCAAAAGGAAAAGGAATGACGGCGGGGGGATTGATTATCGTTTGCGTAATGTCTGTTTGTGTTCAATAAACATTCGTTGTTTCCAATGTGAACTCTGAGCGAAAAACGGGGATTGGCAGCGCGCGCCTCAGCGATGCCTGTGCCTGCTTTTCGCCGCTCCGCCGTTGTTTCTACTATGAACTCAGGCGCGAATTCTATATCGTGTCGACAACTGAGGATATTTTTGAGATATCATCGTCGGCATTTTTGATATTGCCTGAAAACCGCACTATGCCTTTTCCGTCCACGACAAACGCGGCAATCCCTTTCTCGTCATACCCGTAGGTTGCCGCTATCTCGCCTTTCCAGTCCATGAGGAACGAAGGATAACGCGGCTCTTTCATGCGGTTTTTCACCATCTTCTTGACGAAACCGGGAACGCCTTTTAAGTTCGCCGCGCCGACTATGCGGATATCCTTGCCGGCTTTTTTTCCGTCTTCCCGCCCGCTATGTTTCTTGTCGAGTTTCTTGATGATTTCAGCCGCGTCGTCGAACCCGTTTCTGCCGGTGTAAATTATGACAACCGTCGATCCGCGCAGCTTGTCCAGTTCCACCAACTGCATGTGCTGGTCGTTCAGTTTGAAATTCTTCGCCTTAGCGCCTGTCGCGACATATCCCGAATCCGAAGCGAGCGCAACCGAAATAACGGAGGAAGCGGCGATAATCAGACTCAGACAAGTTATCCGCGCAAACATAGTTTTCATCTTGCGGGCGTCTCCTGTTTCACGTCTTATTCAAAGCGTATATGCAGTAATTAAGATATGTCGCGAACCCGACCCACAGCGCGTATGGCAGGAGGAGAACCGCCGCCGCGCGCGACTTCTTCCACAGAACCGGAATGAGCGCCAGCAGCGTGATTTCAATCGCAATGGAATCTATGACCGCCGGGCCTATCATGCGCCGGGCAAAAAATATGTAGCTCCATGCGAGGTTGAACGCCGCGTTCATCATGAACAGTCCGGCAACAAGATAGAATCGGGAATCCCCCGTGAAAACTCTCCAAGCTATAATCGCCGATATCGCCGTCAGTATGTATATCGTCGTCCACACTATGCCGATGACGGAACCCGGCGGGGTCCATTCCGGCAGTTGTATAGTCCGGTACCAGTCCATGCCGGACGACGTGAACTGTCCCCCGGCGAACGACAGAAGGAGAACGACTCCGATGATAACGATTTGGTTCAGTTTCATTTGACGCTCACTTTGCGGCGGCGGCGGCCGTCGCGGCGCTTGCCACGGAACACAGGAATGTCCCCCAAAGCATGTCCGCCACCGTCATTTCCCACGACCACCCCTTGAGCGTGGCCATGTTCGTAAGGTCGTAAATCCCATAGCTTATCAACCCGAATAACGCGCCCCTGATGAGCGACTTCCTTATGCGTCCGCCGCCGGACCCCGTATCCACCGCGAATATGTTCAGGCCCGCCGTCAGCGCAACGTAAACCAATATCACTGCGGTCCAATCCGGGGTCAGCCCGGCGTCGTTCCTTCTGGCCAGTTCTCCGAGATGTTCTTTGTAATAGTCGCTCATAATGACGCCCAGCCATACGGAGTCAAGCGCCGCCAGCGTCGCCGCGGTCGTCCCGATTCTTTTCACAATTTTCCATGCTTTCATTGCGGCCCGCCTCCTCATTTCATGCTTAATGTCATAACGCTCTGGAACTTGCTGACATAGCAGTACTCATTAACGCTCACCGCGACGACGGCGGTATCGTCCGCCCCCAAGAAATCCGCTAAATGAGGATGCCTTTCCGCGTATAGCTCAAAGTAAACGCTATCATTGACGCGGTCGATTTCCCTGACCGCTCCGAGAATGGTTACGGCTGCGGCGTCATGAATGTCGCCTTTGCTGTTGCTCCTGTTGTCAACCAGAAGCGAAACGCGCGGCTCTCCGACCAGATTGTCGAATTTTCTTGTGTTTCGGGGCGTCGCAAAAACAAGATGTTTGAGATCGTCCGTAGCCGCAAAACCGATTATGTTTGAATACGGACTGCCGTCGCTCTGCACCGAGGAAAGAACCGCAAAATACTGGCTGAGCAATAGATGTTTAACTTTTTCAAACAGGTCTTTGGAATCGTTCACAATATCTCCAGCCTCGCGGTGATGGATTTGTTTCACAATCAATAATAAAACAGAATAACGGCAATTTTGTTCCGGACGCCGAAATTCCGGACGTTAATTCCATTAATTCTATTAGCCGGTTCACCCCCACACGCGTGGGGAAGACCTCGTGGACTATTCAATCTTCATTTCTTCAAACGGTTCACCCCCACACGCGTGGGGAAGACGCGCACGCAGCGCACGCCCCGCACGCCGTTACCGGTTCACCCCCACACGCGTGGGGAAGACGTGTAATTTCAGCAATACGTCGCGATAATATTCGGTTCACCCCCACACGCGTGGGGAAGACGGATAGCTTATCTTCGCAAAGCCATCTCCGAACGGTTCACCCCCACACGCGTGGGGAAGACGGATTTTCGGACGCCGAGTATCCACTCGCCGTCGGTTCACCCCCACACGCGTGGGGAAGACTCGACAAGGCTCTGTGATTCGACGCCGGACACCGGTTCACCCCCACACGCGTGGGGAAGACGAGGCTGGGCGAGCGGTGTCGGGCTGCGGAGGCGGTTCACCCCCACACGCGTGGGGAAGACGATCCGCTTACCGTCAATCAAGTGCTGATCCACGGTTCACCCCCACACGCGTGGGGAAGACACAACGTCAAGGCCATGTGTGCAACGAATACACGGTTCACCCCCACACGCGTGGGGAAGACGAGATAACCCCACAACAACAAAACGCGCTAAACGGTTCACCCCCACACGCGTGGGGAAGACGGCGAGGCGGTCTGTGCCGATTCGGCGCTGGGCGGTTCACCCCCACACGCGTGGGGAAGACGATTAAAATTATTGTCGCCGATCCCCCCGCGACGGTTCACCCCCACACGCGTGGGGAAGACTGAACTGACAACGGCGGGGGACTGGGATTACACGGTTCACCCCCACACGCGTGGGGAAGACAACGCCGCCCGTATGTCCCGGTCCCGAGACGCCGGTTCACCCCCACACGCGTGGGGAAGACAAACGCCGTCAACGCCACGAGCGCACACGTTACGGTTCACCCCCACACGCGTGGGGAAGACGCCGTCCATGTCGGCTCTGCGCCGCCCGACCACGGTTCACCCCCACACGCGTGGGGAAGACCATATTACACAATCCAGAAAAGCGACGTAACGCGGTTCACCCCCACACGCGTGGGGAAGACGGCATGGTGTTGGATAGCGCACCCTGAAATATCGGTTCACCCCCACACGCGTGGGGAAGACCTCGCTGACAACGATCCCGCAGTCAATCTGCACGGTTCACCCCCACACGCGTGGGGAAGACTCCCGCATATTGTATGCCGGTTTTTTTAAAACACTTTTAGTAGTATTGTCAAATCAATCATATTGTGAAGACTCCTTATTTTTTTGATTGATCAAAGTCTCGTCAGTCCTTTCGATTTTGTATGGAGAAAGAACAAGGGCAAGTCCATCGACATCGATCATTGGCCGGGCCGGTTTCCCACAGGAGCGGTAAAGATATCCTTGCGGAGAGCGGGTGTCGCTCCATATCTGAGTGACGCCGCCGTCGCGTATTTTCTTGACGGCTTTGTTCCACAGAATATCTCTAATCCTCGCGCTCGGATTGCCAAGGTAGAGTCCCGGTCGCGGCTCTATCATCCAGCGTGACAAGTCTCCCCTCAAGCTCGCCGGGGATTTCTCCAATATCATCACCAGCATCTAATACCTCCGCGATATCCGGCAAGACGCGTTTCATCAGCTTTGTTTTATGAAAAACGTCCCGACAAGCCAATCTTACATTGCGCTCGACATCGACATCGCTTTCAGAGCAAGTTTGAAACGCGAGCGGAACTGCTATTTCCATCTTGTACAGGTCGGCGACGTCATAGACGAAGGAAAGCATCTTGCCGGTATGAATGAATCCGATGGCAGGAGAATATCCCGCCGAAAGTATTGCAGCGTGGCACAAGCCGTAAAGGCAGGCGAAAGCGGATGAGAGCGCCCGGTTGAGCGGGTCGGCCTGATCCCAGTTCTGCGGATTGTATATTCTGCCGCGCCACATCACGCCGTTCTCTTCCGCGAGCTTGCGGTATGCCTCCCTGACTCTGTGCCCTTCCATTCCTCTTACGGTGTCGAGAGAAACGGAGTCGGGAAGTTTTTCCGGAAAGCGCATGTTGTACATCCGGCGAATGACGGCGGTGCGCGAATCCATGTTGACGTAAAGCCCCGCTTGTCGAAGCAAGCGTCTTGAGGAGTGAGAGCCTCCCGTGCTGTGCGCGTAAAGACGGACGCCTTGTTCGCCTGTCCAGCACACAAGCGTGTTGTTGTCGGCAAGAAAACGCATTGCCGATTGAGTGACGGTCGTGCCGGGGCCTAGCAAAAGCAGTCCTAGCTGGTTAATCGGAATCTCGATAGACCCGTCGGTCCCGTGAAATAGCAAGGCTCCGGCCTTTTCGTCCAGCCTTCCGTGTTCGAGGAAAAGATGGCTCCATCTATCCTCGAATTTCGGCAGTTCACGCAAGTCCCTCATGGCGGTCATATCCGGGCGAGGCTGACAAGGCCGAAACCGAAGCCTTTGCCGCCGCCGATGCCGTTTGTCACTGCCTCTTTGAATAGATCCGCGTCCGTTATTGTAATAACGCCGTCGTACCGGACGGAACGAAGCTTTTGCCCTTTAAGGTTTTCGTTCCGCGCGCTCACATAGACATAAGACGGAGTTAAGGACAGAGAGTTTTTAACGACGGAAAAACCCGCGCGTTCGGCTCGCGAATGTAGCCATTCTTCAAGTTTATCTGAGGCCACAGGCACACGCTTTCCGTTGCGTCTTTTGCCGTCTTCGCCGGTCTTGGTGCAGATTTTTCGAGTCGGGTTTGCAAGGAGCCTGAACCGGTATTGCATATCAAGGGAAAAGACAGGCTCGAAGGCTTTTACTTGCGGTTCGGCGGAGAGAAGAAACCCGGCGTTGTGGAACGCATATTGCCAATCGGGCATTGATGCGGACTGAACGATGATTGCGGCGCCGTTTCCCGCAAGAGGGTCGACGCGGAACAGAAAACCGGAATCAGGTTTGCGAGGGACATGCACATGGCCTTTTGCGAAACCGTCAGGCTTGAATGGCAAAAGAAAATCCGGGTCGGCTAACGATGCGGACGACGAAGGAAACGCCATGCACAAGCGCTGATGGACTCTGTAAAGATTGCGCAACCATATTCTTCCCGGTCTCGGACGGTCCGGGTTGTCTCCGGTGTTGATCAAAAGGCATGAAAGATACATGGCAGTTATTCCACCTCCTCTGCGCTCAGGCGTCTCCGTCGGGTTTCGAGAGACCGGTATCGGACTATTTCTTCTCGTTTCTTGATAATTTCATCGCGCCATTGAGGGTGTTCGGGGTTTATCCGGTCAAGCCCCATTCCGTGTCCGTACTCTATCATGGTGACTGCGTCGTGACAGAGACGGCAAAGAGAGCGCAAATCTTCTTGAGGTTCATTGCCGCCCGCGCGGCGATATGTCACATGCTGAACTGTTGTCGCGGGAGATTTGCAGAAAACGCAAAGTCCGTGGTCGGAGTTCAGCCGCTCGGCCCGCGCGTTCTTGTATGCGGTGTTTGAGTAGTCCGCGCGGGAACGTGGCGGATCGGGAACTCTGCTTTGCGCCGCGTCTTCCGCTATCCTGACATCTCCTTCTGTTCCAACTGAGAGGTTTTTCAGCATCACAAACCGAGGCTGATGGGATGGCGGCTCGAACAGTATGGGGACATCGTGCCACACTAACGCGTCATCCGGCGCTTCCGGCTGTTCTTGCGTGGGCGTCCAGTCAATCAGGCAGTCGATTGACTGCGGCGCTTCATCTTCCTTGTTCCTTCTGCGCCAAGGAACAGATGACAACGCCGAGATCAGATCAGGATGCGATTCCGGAGGGCGCTCGCTCAATGGCCGCGAGGGAACGCAGTTCTTCCTTCCCAGATAGAGCGTCCATTTCGGATTTTTAACGGCGGTTTCGATCTGGTCGATCACTGCTGAATCTCCCTGCAAAGCGACTAAAAAAGAAGCGTCGCAAAGATATTCTCGACGCGTGAGCAGCGCGCCTTTCTTTGTCTTGCCCTCGGCTTCCGCAATGCTCATCTGCATTTCTGCGCCCACAGTGTGGTAGTCCCACCAGCGGATTCCGGCCCTGTCAATTCTGACGCCCATAAGCAATGAGCGAAGCTTCGGCAGCCAGAATGAGGATGCTTCTGCTCGCGGAACGCCAAGCGCGGCGCAAATAATCCCGGAAACGCCGGACTTCGTGGGGGCTTCGCAGGTTCTGCGGACGACAAACTTGGACTCATGTCCGCCCCACGCTTGCAATGGCCCTTCTAGACGGAGAAACATCGTGTTTTCGCCCATCACGCCACCTCTGAACTTAACGCGACTTCCTTAACTTTGTTCCAGTCGTAACCGATGGCGGCGACGATGGCGGGAATTAATTCATCAATCGATTTTAGATTGTTCTCCGCAAGTTCGTTTTCCTTGTTGTCTTCTATAACGCTCAACGGATATCTAAGGTTGGGTGAGAACCAGAACCTATTGTCGGGTTTGCCGTAACCAGTGTCCAGATCGAGGATGTATTGTCCGAGTTGAGCGACGCTCTGAGAAACGATGTCGCGCCCTCCGCCGATAGAGACCGGCCTTGCGAATGCATTGGCATAACTAACGGGCGATTTTTTGAGTTCAATCAAAATGCCGTCCGGAGGATTATGCGCGGCGAAGCTGTTTTGTTTTCCTGTGGGATTGACTGTCGCCGCGGCGCGGATGAAAGCTCCTACGGTGTGTGCGGCGAGTTCTTTGTTGCCTTTTAAGTTTTTTACTAAATCCTCAAAATCAATTGAGAAATATTTGTAGAAGCATGCGGACGAGAACAAAGCTTCATCAACATACCCGGCGCCCGTGTCGGCTCCCGGAATGTCGTCTGCGGCAACGTAATAATCAACTTCCGGGCGGGCTTCGTGCGTTGATATGGCGTGAGCGACTTGAAGCGCGGCCTCGACTGTTGTGTCTTTAAGAACACCGGTTTCAAGCATTCTTCCATTCAAGGCCATGTCGGGAACAGCGGTCAATTCAGAAATCAGCCCCCCGAATTCCGATGCAAGCTCATTGTCGGACTTGCCGGAACTGTTTTCCAGCAGGTCTGCCATTTTCGAGATCGCTTCTTTTGTGGTGTAGACCAACATATCGCTTTTCTCTTCGTCTTTAGGAGCGATGCCGCACTTTTTGAGTATTGCGACAGCTCTCTTTTTTGCGTCTGCCTTGCCTTGGATTCTTTCTGAAATCAGTTTTGCCAACTGTCTTGTGCGGACGCCGCCGCATAGAGATTTGAACTCCTCGCTCATCCTTATGCTTCGTTTGACGCATTGGCTGGAAATGCGCGAGCGGATGACTCCGCCGAAATAGCAAGTTTTCGGCGCGCCAAGGTCGTCTCTGTTCAAGTTGGCCGGACTGTGGTTCTGTATCATGTGGATTTCGATTAGCATGTTATTCTCCTTTTCGGTTTAGAAATTCTTCCGCCCATCTTAGGCGGGTTGACTCGCGTTCCCAGATGGAAAGATCGTCGGTCAGCTTAACCCAATCGAGATTGAGTTTTTTTGACTCGATTCTGTCTAAAGCCCATTGTAAACTCGGCTCAATGTCGCTAAGGGATGCAAGAAGCAGGTTGTCGAAAATCAGCCGCAGGCGGTTTGACTCGTCGGAAGTCTGATTGCGAGGCATAGAACTACCAAGTTGAGACGCGAGAGTCTTTCCTTGTTCGTTGGAAACGGCGGGACGAAAAGCGTAGAGTTTCGCTATCAGCCACGCCACTTCGCGACGCGGCGCGCGTTGACTCCGTTGTCTTAACGGCCACCATATTCCTGTGAACAAATCAAATGCGGGGACGGACTCGTCAAGTTTTTGTCCTGAGTGAGCGCGCAACAGGCTTAACTCGCCGGATTTAAGGTTCGTCAGCGTGTCGATAAAGCGCTTCGTTTCACTCATCCTTTTTTCCTCCTTTCTTCACTCGGGTTTTCCCGGTTGATTTTTTTTCGCGCATGTCCGGGGCGACGCTGGATATCTTTCTGCGTCTTTCGAGAGCCGAAGAAGTAAACCCCGGGGATAAAGCTCCGGCAACCGCGCTCATTAATGGTCGGTACTCGCGCGAGGCGTCGTCCCATGCGGCAGGTTCGCCGGTTAGCAATTCGTCAAGTCGTGACGAAACCACATGCTCAACATGAGGACGTATGGTTGCGGCCATTGCTGATTTTTCTTTATCAGATCTCGAACCGATCCGCTGTTTTTCTATCAGCCAACTTTCTTTTTTCCATAATTCGATAAGCGTGGCCGCCGTATCTGTGCTTGCAGGTTTTGACGGTATTCTTATCGTTCGTTCCCAGACATCTATATTTTTCGCTTTGTCTGTGGAGAAACCTATCACGAGAATCATATTGTCCGTATTTGCGCCAATGAATCTGTTTGATTGGGATATTCGAGATGCCGTTTCCGGCCACTGTCTATCCATTCTGAATCTCCCAGTTGATGTGGGATCCGGCGCTTTTAATGATTTGCGAGGTTCTTTGTCTGTGTACAAAACATGAGGATCATTCCATAATTCATTTCGAAGTTCTCCGGCGCTCTGGAATTCACATGTTGTTATCAAAAAGTCCCGTTTGCCACATCCTATACAGTCTGACATTTCATCATCGGGATTGTGCAGAAAGACCTTTCTTGATAAGGTCGTCAATCCGTCAAGCAAAGGCGCGCATGAGCTAGAAATTTTGGTAATCGACGGCGCGACCCATGAGGGATTGCCTATACTATCAACATGCATCCAATTTGAAACGAGGGTTTCCTTAAGATTAGGCCCGATGGCAAATATATATATTGGCGGAGTCCCGTTAATGCCTGCTTTTAGGTCGGGCAGACCGGACACGGAAAACAGAGGGAGCCTCAAAAGCCCCATTGCACAACATGCCTTGCACAATCCGTTGATATTATCTGTCGAATGACGGAAATGTCGAAAATTGTTGCCGGTAGGTATTTCTTGGAGCAATTCCGTTGTTGATTTCTTCCTATTCGCTGATTGATTTTGAAAAAATCTTTTTCCTTCTCCAAGAAGATTGAAACAGTCTTTTTCCGCTTCAAGTTTTTCAAACCATTCGGCAGGAAATGAATCTCCTTTCAATTCTGTTTCATCTCCTGTCGGATTGCCTTTGCACCAATAAAGCACGGCCAGCAAAAATCTCATGATGGCGAAACGGTCCATAGGGTTGCTCGCGGCTATCTGACGTATGCTTCCTGCTCGCGTGAGCGCTTCCTTAATCCCGATGGCGCTTACTTGTCCGTTGTTCCATAGAACGGGAATCCATTTCTCATCTACTAAATTAAACATAGCGTTGCCTCCTGTTATGTGATATGGCCGCCTTATTATATCAGATACATAGTCCCTTTTTGTCAATCAATTAGAATGCGACAACCTTGTCATGCATTCTACTCGATGCCTGTGACATTATTGCGCGTCAAATTGCCATCTTTAAAAATATTTAATCGGACAGCAGAAAGGAATGTCGGCGGGGGGTGGGATTGTTTTTGTCGTAATTGTTCTGACCAGCGAGCGAAGGCGGGCAATATTCCACCCGGCAAATATTTATATGAGAAAAATGGGGACTGGCAGCGCGCGCCCCAGCGATGCCTGTGCCCGCTTTTCGCCGCTCTGGGAATGAAAGGCAAATTCGGCGACTATGAAGCAATGCCAAGTATGGTCGGGCGAGAGTTTGTTTGGAAAAATGTCTCACCGCAAACTCTGGAATATTCATTTAAAAATCAATAAAGAAGTTATATGATCGCAATTTACGCTGGGCGAACTATTTTTTAGCTGCGGCGAGCCATTTATTGTAGTCTTTGTCCCAACCGCTTTTGGCGGCGTCGGTGTATAGCTTAATGAGCGGGTCGAAGTCTTTTATGGTAACGGGGAAAAAGCGTATTTTCGTTGTTTTCATAAGGCTTCTGTAAGGCTTCAGGGTTTCGGACGTATGGGCGCTTTCCATCACGCTGGACAGCCTGTTGACGAGCAGCGTGGGAGCGTTCTTGTGTTTCATTATGCCCGGCTGGACGGTCGCCTCAGAGCACACAAGTTCGGTCAGCTTGCTGGTCATGGCGGGGTTAAACAGCTTGAGGGAGAACACGTTCATCTCGTGCACAAGGGCGAGGTCGACCTCTTTTTTCGCCAGCATGTCGAGCGAGGCCATGCCGTTGCTGTTCATCTTCACTTCCTTGAAAAGGCCGTCGAAAATCTTGTCGCCGAACATTTTGCGAAGAGGATAGTAGCCGTCGTGTTCCTTGTAGGTGGCTAGACGCAGGTCTTTCAGCTTGTCGATGCCGGTGATTTTTGTGTCCGAGCTTGAGTAGAGGCACATCCGGGCGGTTTTCTTGTCGAAAAGCGAAACGCCAAGTATCGGCTCGTATCCGAGCTTGGTGACCAGAAGAAAAAATGGATCGGTGTTTTTTGTGAACGCGAAATCGAGGGCGCCTTTCGCCGCGTCGTCCGTGAAAGCTTTTTCGTCGTCGTACCACTTGAGTTTCATATCGACTTTCTCAATGTCGGCGACGTATTTAACCACCGCGCCGAGAACGGTTTTAAGCTGCTGGTCCCGCTCGTCCGGCCCCATGTAAACGCCGAAGTTGTATGTTTCCGCCGCAAAGGTCGCGACCGTTGACACCGCTATCATCGCCGCCGCTATCGTCGCCGCCGCAATTTTTTTCATAGCCGCCGTCTCCGTTCCGAGGGAAAACTCTCTTGTAGCATTTTATCCGGTGTTTTATCCCTCATTACTATATTACCGAAATTCCTCAGGGTTTACACGAAACCGCGAAATATTTAACAGAGCCGCTTGAGTAATAAACGAAGAAAACAGGAGTAATAAAGAGGTTTAGAGGGGTATATCTGCCGACAAGCGATATATGGCGGAATTTCGCAGTTTATGTTCAATGCCATATAAAAAACCGTTTGTTCGGATGAAATAATTGGTATAATTCAACAATGGACAATCTGAGCGACATCGCGAAGCTGTTCGCGCTGAATCTGCCCGCAGCGGCGGCGGCGTGGGTGGCGTCGGGGTTGCTGACGGGGAATCGGCGCGGGACTGAGCGATTGCTTGCCGCCTGCGTCGTTTTTGTCTCCACGGTCACTTTTACCCTGCTGCTGTTGTCTATGGCGGGTGCGATACGGTTTTCAAACGCGTTCGCGGCGCAGATTGTGATTCTGGCGGTTGTTGTTGCGGCGGCGCGCATCAATGCGAAATCTTCGCGGGCGGTTTACTCCCCGGACATTCTTTCTTTTGGCGAAGCGCCGCATACGGAGCCTGACGCGATGGCGGGCGCGGCGATGGCCGCCGTAAAAGTCATATCCGCTGTCCTTTTCTTGATGATGTGCTCGTTTGCGCTGACCATGCCTCCGGCGCCGACGGACGCTTTTCTGGATCATCTTGTTTTTCCGGCGGAGTGGCTGCGCGCAGGCAAGATAGTTTTTGTCCAGACGCTAAGCCCGGAACAGGCGACTACGTATTATCCGGGGAACGGCGAACTGATGTATATGTGGCTGATGCTGCCGCTGAACGACGACTTGCTGAGCGGGCTGATGGAGTCGGCGAGCCTGCTGACGGCGTCGCTGGCGGCGTGCGTGATCGGGATGAGGGCGGGTATGCCGCCAAAGAGCGCGGCGACGGCTGCGGCGGCGGGAGCCGCGGTCCCGATTGTTCTCGCGCAAACACTCCAATTTGGAATCGACCTTTATTTTACGGCATTTTTCTTGGCCGCAGTCGCGTTTTTGATCCCGAGGGCGGACGGCGCGCGCGCGAAAGGCGACATGCTGATGGCAGGACTAGCGGCGGGATTGGCTGTCGGCTCGAAGTATTTCGGGGCGGTGATGCTGGCGATTCTGGTTCCGTTGGTGGCTGCGCGCGCGCGCGGCGAGACATGGAAAAAAGTTCTGTCCAGAGCGGACGTGTTTTTCGCCGCCGCCGCCGCCGCAGGCATATTCTGGTACGCGCGCAACCTTTCGTTGACAGGCAGCCCGTTCTACCCGATGGGGCTGGACATATTCGGATGGAAAATATTCGAGGGGGCTTTTGACCGGGCGGCGATGTTCCGCTCATACCTGCACATGCACGTGTCGGACATGGGGACGCTCGGGAAGATAGTGGTGGGACGGGCGCTCGGCGGCGGAGCGGCTGCGGTTTTATTCAGCGCGGCTCTGATTGCGGGGGCGCTGAAAGCGGCTCCCGGCAGGGCGACTGCGGCGCGCGCGGTGGCGTTCGCGTCGGCAGCGGGGGCGATTGCGGCGCAGGCGCGTTACCCCGGTTTTTTGCCGGCGTCGGCGTCGGCGGCGCTTCCGCTGATATCGGGAATCCTGTTTTTTTCGCTGATGTCCACAGCGTTGAAAACCCGCCGCGCGCCGCATATCCGCTTGGTTATCGCGCTAGTCCCGGCGGTCTTTCTCCTGTTCTGGCATGTGAACCCTTACAACATCGAGAACAACGCGAGGTTCCTGGCTCCGGGCCTGATGCTTGCCGCGGTAGGGATAGGGATTGCGATGTGGAAGGGGAAGTGGGAAAGGGGATGGTGGGCGGTCGCGGTCGCGTTGCTGTTGGGCAACATAGGGGCCGCGTCGCGTTTCGGCGTGTTCGCGCGGGACGCGTTTTTCGGCGGGGCCGGGATTCCGGAATGGGTCTCAAACGCGGCTCCGGCGCTTGCGCTGTTCGCTGTGGCGGCGCTCGCGGGGTCGGCGGCGTTTTTCGCCCCGGCGGGACGAAAACCCGCGCGCGCGATTGTCCCCGCGTTGGTGGCCGCCGCGGCTCTGCATTTCGCGCTCCCTTACAAATCCGGCCACATGGAACGATTCAGATACGATTGGTACGGCGCGCACTATCTGGCGTCAGGATGGCGGGCGCTGAATTCCATCGACTCGGCTTTGACGGTCGCGTATTCAGGCAACTGTTCGCCGTACGGACTGTACGGGCATAAGCTGAAAAACAGAGTGATATACGCGAATGTGGACGGCAGGCAGGGCGCTGTTTTTCACCACTATGAAAAAGAACTCCGCTCGTTTCCCGGCTACAAGCCGCCCTTGGAATCGGTATGGCTCAATCACATCTTCAGGGGATATCCCGATTTCGACGCATGGCTCGCTGTATTGATAAAGGAAGATGTGGACGTTCTTTTCCTCACGCGGGAGTTTGCGCGCGGGAGAGTGGAAACGCCGGTGGAAGCATATTGGGCGGCGGAAAATCCAGACTTGTTTCATCCCTATTTCATTCAGGGAGACACATTCATATTCGTAATCAACAAATCAAGGTTCAAACCGGATTCCCCTGAGCCGTTCGAACAAGAAACAGAAACGCCGGAATAAAAGAAGTTGCGCGCGACGGCTGAAGATGGAATTTCGCTTGAAACGAGTCAAAAAGATGTTCATTGATTGTCGCGTCGGCATCGCGGAACCGGAAGCTTTTCTGACGAAAAACGGGAGAGCGGAATGAAAGAAATGACGAGGCGGGAGTTTTTGAAGGGGATGGCCGCGGCGGGAGCGGGTGTGGCGGCGGGGATGGCGGCATGGCCGTTCGGCGGCGCCCGCGCGAGCGAGGAACTTAGGATATCCGCGCGGGGAGCGTTCGTGCGTCAGCGCGGAGAGGGTTTCGCCCGCGTGCGCGCCATATCGCTGGAGCCGGGGTTCAGGATTCAGGGGGGAGCGGCGGCGACGGACGCATTTAAAATCGAACTGACGAATGTCCGGGCGGGCAGGCTGTCGTTTTCCGGAAAGGGCGTAGAGACGGCGGATATCCGGGAGTCGGAAGGAACGGTGGTTCTGAGGGCGAACGCGGCTCAGCCGGGAGGCGCCGTTCTGGAAACCGCATACAACCCGGCGACCGGCGAGCGGCTGAACTTCATTGCTTTCAGCGACACGCATCTAGGGGCGGACGGGGCGACGGAGCAGTTCGCGCGCGTGCGCCGTCAGGTCAACTTGCGCAAACCGGTTTTCGTGGTGAACGCGGGGGACAACGTGGATGTCGATGAACCCGCGCAATGGAATGTCTTTGAAACCGAGACGGCGAAGCTGGAAGCGCCTCTGTTTACGACAATCGGCAACCACGACAGCTACCTGTCGACCAAACTGTACCGGGAGCGGATGGGCAATCTTTATTACGCGGTCAACTGCGGGAACACGCAGTTTCTGATGCTCGACAACGCGCAGAAACACAACGACGCAACGTTGAGGATGGACGGGCCGAAACCGGACGAACAATGGGAGTGGCTTGAGGAGCAGCTTGCGCGGCCCTCCGCGCACAGGTTCGTTTTTTTTCATTTCCCGGTCTATGGAAACCGAAGCATGCTTGACCCCATGTATGTAAGGAACACAACATTTGAGGAAAGAGAAAAGGAAGTTGAGAGAATGATAGGAATGTTCCGGAAGGCCGGGGTGGAGTATGTCTGTTACGGGCACAAGCACAGCGCGCGTCGAGAAGAAATAGAAGGAATTATATATATACAATTAGGAGGCGGGGGCGCGCCGCCGGACAGGACGGGGGAGCGGGACTTGAACTTCGTCCATTTCTTTGTGGACGAAAAAGGCGCGCGGGATTACACCGTGCATATCCATTCCGAACCTGGAGAGATTGAAAGCATAGAGTTCTGCGAATTGAGGGAGACGCTCCCGGTCGGAGCGAAAGAGCCGATAATCGTCCACGGAGTCGCAGGAGACAGGCTCGTGGCGGTGGAGCCGGAACTGAAAATACTTTCCGGCCCGGGGACGCTGGAAGCTGGCGGAGTGTTCTCGGCGGACGCGCCGGGCAGGACGCTCATAGGGTGTTCGCATGGCGGGCTATACATCGAAGCTATGGCAACCATAGAATAAATAAATATCCAAACCAACAAAGACGTTTTTTGCAGATATGCCACTATTGACATAATAAACATGGCATATTCGATAAGATATTGACATGGCGTTTTAAATGGGTATCTTGGAAAAGATTGTGCCGTATTTATGTAAGTCTGAGAGTTCTAGTGTGATTAAAAATAAAACTTTTAAGAGAGGGGTGAGTTCACACACATGAAGCTGACCAGAAGAACGTTTCTGAAAGTTTCGGGCGCGACGGTGGCCGGACTGTCGCTCAGCGGAATCGGTTTCGGGTTCAAGAGTTCCCGAGCCTACGCCGCAGAGCTGCGCACAAAAGGCGCGACGGTAACAACCACCATCTGCCCGTACTGTTCGGTCAGTTGCAGCATCTTGGTGCACGCTGTTGACGGGAAGATAATCAACACCGAAGGCGATCCGGATGCTCCGATCAACCGAGGCGCGCTATGCAGCAAAGGCGCGTCGCTGTATCACCTCGCGGTGAACGACGACAGGGTGACCAAGCCGTTGTATCGCGAGCCGTACGGCAAGGAATGGAAAGAAGTGTCGTGGGACTGGGCGCTCGACGAGATCGCAAAGCGGATAAAGAAGAGCCGCGACGCGAGCTTCGCAGAGAAGAACGCCAAAGGCGAGACGGTGAACCGGACGGAGGGAATCGCGTCCGTCGGGAGCGCCGCGCTGGACAATGAGGAATGTTACATTTATCAAAAATTCCTAAGAGGTTTGGGTTTGGTGTATATAGAACACCAAGCCCGCATATGACACTCGGCTACTGTAGCGGCTCTGGGAGAGTCGTTCGGCCGAGGAGCAATGACCAATCACTGGATCGATTTCGCCAACAGCGATGTCGTGCTGGTGATGGGAAGCAACGCAGCGGAAAACCACCCGATATCATTTAAATGGGTAACGAAGGCGATGGAGAAAGGCGGCAAGCTTATTAGCGTCGACCCGCGTTTCACCAAGACTTCCGCCAAGGCGGACATCTACGCGCGCCTTCGCTCCGGGACGGACATTCCGTTCTTGGGCGGCATGATTAAGTATATTCTGGACAACGATCTGATCGACAAGTTCTATGTCCAGAATTACACGAACGCTTCGTTCCTCATCAACAAGGACTTCAAGTTCGAGGACGGGCTGTTCTCCGGGTATAACGAGGAGAAACGCAGTTACGACAAGGCGACATGGGCGTATCAGAAGGACGCCAACGGCGTGATAATGAAGGATCCCTCGATGCAGGATCCGAACTGCGTATATCAGCTTCTGAAAAAGCATTATTCCCGCTATGACATCGACAAGGTTGTGGAAGTGACTGGAACGACCAAGGACGAGTTGTTGAAGGTCTATAAGACGTACACTTCCACCTCCGGTCCCGCGAAGTCTGGAACCATTCTGTACGCGATGGGCTGGACGCAGCACACGGTGGGGACGCAGAACATTCGCACTATGTCGATGATTCAGACGCTATTGGGCAACATGGGAGTGGCTGGCGGCGGCGTGAACGCGTTGCGCGGCGAGTCGAATGTGCAAGGCTCGACAGACTACGGTCTGCTCTTCCACATACTGCCCGGCTACCTGAAGTTCCCCCTCGGCTCACAAGCCACGCTGGCGGACTTCCTGAAGGCCACCACGCCGACGACGGCGGAGCCTCAGAGCCTCAACTGGTGGAGCAACACCCCGAAGTACATGGTCAGCCTGCTGAAGGCTTTCTACGGCGAAGCCGCGACGAAGGAAAACGATTTCGGATACGGCTGGTTGCCGAAGGGCGACGTGGGAGCCAACTACTCTTGGCTCAATCTGTTCGATCAGATGAGCAAGGGGAAATTCACCGGATTCTTCGCGTGGGGTATGAACCCGGCGTGCAGCAGCGCGAACGCCGGAAAAGTGCGCAAGGCTCTCGGCGAACTCGACTGGCTTGTGAACGTGAACCTGTTCCCGAACGAGACGGGACAGTTCTGGAAAGGCCCGGGGATGGACCCGAGCAAGATAAAGACGGCCGTGTTCATGCTCCCGTGCGCGGCGTCGGTGGAAAAAGAAGGCAGCGTCAGCAACAGCGGACGCTGGGCGCAGTGGCGCTACAAAGCCGCCAATCCTCCGGGAGAGGCGATGCCGGACGCCGAGATTATAGAAGGTCTCGTCCACCGCGTGAAAGAGCTTTACAAGAAGGAAGGCGGAGCGTTCCCGGCCCCGATACTGAGCCTTGCGTGGGATTACGAGGAAAACGGCCATCTGAGCGTTCGCAAGATAGCCCGCGAGATTAACGGCTACTACACGCAGGATGTGCCCGGAGCGGACGGAGCGGTGTTCAAGAAGGGGTCGCAGTTGGCGAACTTCGTCGGCCTGAAAGACGACGGGACGACCGCATGCGGCAACTGGCTGTATAGCGGAAGCTACCCCGAAGCCGGAAACATGATGATGCGCCGGGACAACAACGACGCGTCGGGCATCGGGCTTTACTCCAACTGGTCGTGGTGCTGGCCGTTGAACCGCCGCATCATATACAACCGCGCGTCGGTAGACCTCGACGGAAACCCGCGCCGCCCCGAACTGCCCGTCATCAAGTGGGACGGAGCCAAGTGGGTCGGAGACATCGCGGACAACGCGGCTCCCCCGATGTCGGACAAGGAAAAAGGAAAGCTTCCTTTCATCATGACATCCGAAGGAGTCGCCAAGCTGTTCGGTCCCGGACTGGCCGAAGGCCCGTTCCCGGAACACTACGAACCGCTGGAATGCCCGGTGGAGAACAACGCGTTCAGTTCTCAGAGAATCAACCCGACCGTCAAACTGTTCAACGAGAAGGGCGAGGGAGAAGGCAAGGACGTGTATCTGACTTGCGACCCGCGCTATCCGTTCGTGTGCTCCACGTACAGAGTGGTGGAACACTGGCAGACGGGGCTTATGACCCGCTGGAACAAGCAGCTTGTCGAATTGGCTCCGCAGAACTTTGTTGAGATGAGCAAAGAGCTTGCGGCTCTCAAGGGAATAAAGAACGGCGAGATGGTGACGATCAAATCGCCGCGCGGACAGATCGACGCCGTCGCGATGGTGACATCGAGATTCAAACCGTTCACAGTCAAGGGGCAGACCGTCCATCAAGTGGGAACGACGTGGCACTTCGGCTGGTGCGCGCCTGTAAACGGCGGAGACACCGCGAACCTGCTCACGCCCACCGTGGGCGACGCCAACACCATGATCCCGGAATCAAAGGCGTTCATGGTTAATATTGAAAGGAAGGGGTGATCGGGAATGGCTTACGCAAAACTGTTTGACTCGTCGAAATGCATCGCCTGCCGCGGTTGCCAGAAAGCTTGCAAGAACTGGAATCAGGATCCCGCGGAAAAGACGACCAACCGAGGAACCCACCAGAACCCGCCCGACCTTTCACACCAGACCCGCACAGTGGTCCGCTTCAAGGAACAGGAAGGCGGAGACCTCGGAATCATCTGGACGTTCTTCAAGGACTCCTGCCGCCACTGCATAGAGCCGGCCTGCAAGATGATCGCCGACGGCACGGATGAACAGGCCGTCGTCATCACCGACACTGGCGCCGTGATCTACAATGAGCGGACAGCTAAGGTTGAAGGGATGAACTGCGGATACAACATCCCGAAGCAGGAAAAAGACGGAGCGCCGTACGTGAAGTGCACGCTCTGTTTCGACCGGATCACGAACGGCCTGCAGCCGGCGTGCGTCACCACATGCCCGACCGGCGCGCTCGAATTCGGCAAGCGCGAGGATATCGTTAAACTCGCCCTCCAGCGCGTTGAAGAGGCCAAGAAACGCTACCCGGACGCTCACATATCGAGCGATTATAAGGAAGTCAACTACATTCAGGTCTTCCACTATAAGGAAGATATGTTCGAAATGTACGCTGACAGAGAGAAACAGCAGAAGATCAAAATGGCTTCCCGCCGCGATCTTCTCAATCCGAAGAAAGCAGCCGGAATGATCTCGAAGCTGCTGGGCTGACATTTTAAGAAGCACAAGCGAAACGCAAGGGGCGGCTTTCGGGCCGCCCCTTTTTTATTATATCAAAAGCATCCGAGGCGAATGGCGTCACAATGCTGATTGTCATACATGCGTTTGCGCATATGGCTTAATGGCAAACGTCAATGATCGCAAAACCGGGCGACCCGCCGGGTCGCCCATACGGGCCGCTTGCGTGTGGCGGGCGGCGTTCCGGTTGGCATGTTGGCGATTCGTGAAACGCCCTTGCGGGAGCATGGTGGGTATATTATTGGCAATAGAGAAAACGGCGGCGCGCGTCACATTTTGCCGAAGGGGTCGTCGCGCCAGTCGGACATGAACGACAACAGCTTGTCCATGTCGGGAGTCTCGCCGGTCATCACGTAGTGGCCGGAGCAGCAGACGCCCATGAGAAGAGCGGTCTGAGGGTCGGCTCCGAGGGAGAGGGCGAGGGAGAAAGCCGCGTTGAAATGGTCTCCGGCCCCTGTGGTGATTACGGGGCGTTTCGTGTGCGGGCCGTCCTGATGGTAGGTTTTTCCGCCGACGACGGTTACGGCGAATTCCACTGGATGAACGACGACGGAAAAGACGCCGAGGGCACGGGAGATTTCCTCGCAGGCGCGGGCGGCGGCGTCCGGCCCGGAAGCGTCTGCCGCTAAGCCTAGCGCGGACGCTATCTGTCCGGCCTCGCGTCCGTTCAGGCCGAGTATGACTTTATAGAGCCTTGAAAACTTCGGAACTATGCTCAACATGCGTTTGATATCGGACAATTCCCGTTTCTGCGGGTCGGCAAGGTCGATGAAGAAAAAGCGGTCAGCGGTTGTTGAAAGTTTCGGGAATATTTCTGAGATTATATTTTCCCAGATGTCGGACATGAAGGGGAGCATGCTCCAGTTGACGAGGGCGAGAAGGCGGGCCTCGTCCAGAAGGTTGACAAAACGCTCTTTGCCGACATCCTCCAGAATTCTGTCCCAAGTGACGTGTGAGACGGGGGCCATCTTTCCGACCATGATTTTTCCGTCGAGGAATTCCACGGCGTCCGTATGGCAAGGTTCCGCGATGGATATGACGTTTGCGGCGTCTTTGAGGGGGCGGAAGACGGGATGGATGTCCGGCCTGCCGAGAGTTCCTATGTAAGTGGTTGAGACTCCGAGGGAGGCGATGGCGTTTGCCATAATGGGGCCGTTGCCGCCTATCTTCACCCGCTGCGGCACATACTCTATGTTGCCGCTTTTTCCAGCGTAGCTTTTTATCCTCTCGGCGTAGTCCGACATCATTTCGAGCCGCGCGTATTCGGAGTTGTTTTTGCGGGTGTCCACCACGTGGACTATCTCGTCGATGAAGCCGTCCAGCCCGACGACGCAACGCATTTTTCCGGGCGCGTTGGCATTTGAGGATATGTTGTTTTTGAGCCGGGCGACAAGCTCTCGTTCTGTTTGTTGTGACATTTTATCTCTCCGCGCGCAGTCTTGATAAAATCGGATATAGTATATAACGGCGTCGCGGCGAAGTGAAGGAACCGGCGTCTGAAAGAGCGGGGGATCGGCGAATGGAAAGAAAGATATTCATCAAAGGCGGAACGGTTTACGACGGGGCCGGGGGGCCGGGCGTCAACAGCGACGTCTACATCGAAGGAGACAAGATAAAGGCAGTGGGAGAAGAGGCTAGCGCGATGGCCCGCGCGGACGATCCCGCTCTTTCATCCATCGACGCCGCCGGCAAGATGGTGTGTCCGGGATTCATAGATATGCACGCGCATTCGGATTACAAGATAGCGGTGAACGGCTCGATGGAGGCGAAGTTGCGGCAGGGGGTGACGACCGCGGTGGTGGGGTCGTGCGGGTTTTCGGGAGCGCCTATGAACGACAGGCTGAGGCGCGATTTCAAGGGCTATCTGTCCGGCATGTTCGGAACGGAGTGTCAGTTTGAATGGGATTCCACCGCCGGGTATATCGAACACATTAAAAGGATTGGAATCGGGGCAAACGTGTTTCTGCAGACCGGGTTCGGCAATTTGAGGCAGATGACGATGGGGCGGTCGCCGTTGAAAGCGAACGCGGGGCAGATAGCCGAAATGAAAAAGTTGCTGGATAAGTCGCTGGAAGAAGGTTCGAGGGGGTTTTCCGCGGGGCTGGCTTACCCGATGCAGATGTTCTCGTCTACAGAAGAAGTGAAGGCTCTCTGCGGGACGGCGGCGAAGCGTGGCGCGCTGTTCAGCGTTCACGTGAGGAACGAGATAGACAAGCTGGAGGAGGCGAACCGGGAGGTAATCGGGATAGCGGAGGAGACCGGAGTGTCGCTGCAGATATCGCACCACAAGGCGATATTGAGCCGCAACTGGGGCAAGCCGCGGCAGACGATGAAGATGATGGAGGAGGCGCGCGCGCGCGGCGTGGATGTCGAGGCGGACGTGTATCCGTTCACGGCGTTTTCCAACATACTCGCCACGACGATGCTGCTGAACGAGCCGGGGATGGAGGAAAAGGTGATTTTCCTCGAACTGAAAAAATTGAAGCAGTACGAGGGCAAATCGCTTGCGGACGTGATGAAGGACACCGGGAAGGGAGCGAAGGCTGCCGCGCTGCATATCCTTTTCAAAGAGGGTTTCAGCAACGCCCCGGTCGCGGGCGAGTTTATTTCGGAAGACGACCTTCGGTTCATCATGTCGCATCCCCTCAGCAGCATAGGGTCGGACGGAGTGGAGACGGACGAGGGGGCGAAGGCGCATCCCCGGCTGTTTTCCACCTCGGTCAGGTTTCTGAAACATTACGTCCTTGGCGAAAAGCTGATGCCGATGGGAGAGGCGGTCAGGAAGATGACGTCGATGCCGGCAAGGAAAATCGGGGCTGCTCGCCGGGGATTGATTAAGGAAGGTTATTTTGCGGACATCGCGGTGTTCGACCCGGACGCGCTCAGGGACAATTCTACGTATGATGACCCTGTCAGGTATCCGAGCGGGTTTGACGCGGTGATTGTAAACGGCGAAATAGCGGTTATGAAGGATGAAATTACAGGCGTTCGCGCGGGGACCGTGCTTTGAGACTAATAGAAGAAAATAATAGTTCTTTTATATACTAGATAAAATATATAAATATGTTATATTATACGGATTCGCGCGTATGTTCGACGGGCAGACGCGCTTGTCAAGGCTGGGTTTTTCTTGTGAAAAATCCTAGTTAGGCGCGCAACCGACCGGAGAGAGAATTGAGGGTAATCGGCGGCGATTTGAAGAGGTCCAAGCTGTTCGGCCCGGAGGATGGAGACGACAGCATAAGAGTGACGTACGACCGGGTCAGGGAGAGCATATTCAACTTGACAGGGCCGATGGACGGAGCGAGGTTTCTGGATCTGTTCGCGGGGGCGGGGAGCGTAGGGATAGAGGCGTTGAGCCGGGGGGCGGCGAAAGTGACGTTCGTGGACCACGCGCCGAAAGCTATCCGGCTGGTGGAGAGCAACGTAGGGAAATTCGGGCTTGAGGACAGGGTTGAAATAATCAGGATGGACTTTAGGGAATACGTCGCCGGAGGGGCGGCGCGGGGAGTTTTTGATCTGATATTCCTCGACCCGCCGTATGCGGGGAGCCTTTTCGAGGCGGCGATGGACTCGCCGGGGATCGCCGATATGCTGGCGGACGGCGGAAAAGTCGTCGGGCAGCACGGAGCGGAGCCGGAACGCGCGAAATTCGGGGCGCTGATCATGGCGGATGTCAGGAGATACGGCTCAAGTTGGGTCTCTATCTGGAAAAAAAATAAGGACAGCGAAAAATGAACATTGCTGCTTATCCGGGGAGTTTCGATCCGATTACCAACGGCCACATGGATATAGTTCAGCGCTCGGCCTCGGTGTTCGACGAGCTTATTGTCGCGATTTCCAACAACCCGTCGAAAAAGCATCTTTTCTCTATTCAGGAGAGGTTGGAGATTGCCAAGGAACTGACGAAGGGCATCGCCAATGTGAAGGTGGAAAGCTTCGACACTCTGCTTGTGGATTATGTGAAGGCGTGCGGGGCGAAAGCGGTTGTGCGCGGGCTGCGCGCGGTGACGGACTTTGAAATGGAGTTTCAGATGGCGCTGGTGAACAAAAGGCTGGCTCCGAACGTCGAGACGGTGTTTCTGGTGACGAGCACGGAGCATTCTTTCATCAGTTCCTCGATAATAAAGGAAGTGGCGTCGTTCGGCGGGGACGTGAGTTCTCTGGTGTCGCCGCTGGTGGACGCGAAACTGAAGGAAAGATTTTCTAAGAAGTGAGTGGGAGAGGAAAATGGCGGCAGGGGAAGGCGGGAAGGGATTGAAGAAGGAAAAACTGGCAAGGTTTCAGAAGTTGCTGGACGCGCTGGAATCGCATCTGGACGGCGGTTTTTTCCTTTCATTTATTGGAAAAATCGTTGTGGATGAGAAGAAGATATACTCTGTCCTCAATGAAATGAGGTCTATGAGGATAGAGATGGAGGCCGAGGCGGAAGAGGAAACGGCGCGGGCGGCGGCGGAAAAAATGGCGTCGCCTGAGGGGGCCGGCAAAGGTGATGTCGGGGCCGGAGCTGAGATGTATGCCCTCCAGACGCTTGACAATCTGGAGCAAACATTGCACAAAGTTATGAGCACGGTTAAGGAAGGCAGAAAGTATTTAGAGAGAAAAATGGAGCGGGAGGTGAAAGAAGATGGCGCTTCCGAAATATAAGAAATCGCGTTCAAGCACAAGAAGCCAGAAGGCGCAGTGGAAAAGAGGCTTGAAGACGCCGACGCTGACGGAATGTCCGCAGTGCCACGAAGTGAAGATGACGCATCGCGCTTGCGCGAAATGCGGCTACTACAAGGGCAAGACGGTTCTTGTGACCAAAGTCGAGGGATAACGGAGGCAGGACGCTAAATGTCAGACATGATAGAACGCCTGAAGAAAGTGGTCATGGCGGAGCTTGGCGTGTCGGAGGACAAGATAGTGATGGAGGCGTCGTTCAGGGACGACCTCGGAGCCGACTCGCGCAAGATATTCGACTTGATAATGGCCGTAGAGGACGAGTTCGGGATAGAAGTGCCGGACGAGGACGCGGTGATGATAGTCACGGTGGGAGACGCCGCCGATTATCTGAAAAAACGGCAGGTGTGACCCGTTGAAACTTTCCCCCCTCGAAGTTCGGGACAGAGAAGGATTCCCGAGGCCGCTCGAGGACTTGCTGGGAATCATCGGCGTGGAATTCAACGACCAATCGGCGTTGAGGGCGGCTCTTACGCACCCGTCATACTGGGGCTCGTGCGTGCTGCCCGAAATTGAGCGGCTGGAACGCAGTTACGAACGGCTGGAGTTCCTCGGCGACTCTGTTCTGGCGCTCTCCATCTGCGAACGCCTGTTCAAATCTTTTCCGGAAGACAATCAGGGAGCGATGAGCAAGGCAAAGGCGCACCTTGTGAGCAAGGGCGTGCTGCTGAAGGCCGCTCGCAGGATCGAGCTTGGGGATTTCATCAGGGTCGGCAAGGGCGTCGAGGAGTCGGCGGGCAGAGACCACACGGCTTTCGTGGTGGATTGTTTTGAAGCGCTGATCGGGGCCGTCTTCATCGACCAAGGGTTCGAGAGGGCGCGCGACTTCGTCATCGAACGGATGTCCGAGTTTCTTGAGGAGGCGGGCGGCGAGGCCGCTCGCGACTTCAAAACGGAACTTCAGGAATACGCTCAAAAACGCCACAAGAATCTCCCTCGATATGTTATGATATCCGAGAACGGCCCGGACCACTGCAAGGTGTTCAGGGTGGAGGTGTTCGTGAACGGGGAGTCTCTCGCAACCGGAGAGGGACGAAGCAAAAAAGAAGCGGAGACGGAGGCGGCGCGCTCGGCGATATTGGGCATAAGCTCCGGCTCCTGAGTCGATAATAAACAATAAGGCCCGCAATGTATCTGAAATCGGTGTCAATGTTCGGATTCAAGACGTTCGCCCGCCGGACGGTCTTTGAGTTCCGCGAGGGCGTTACTGCGGTGGTCGGCCCGAACGGAAGCGGAAAAAGCAATCTGGTGGACGCGATAACGTGGGCGCTCGGCGAACAGAGCATGCGCTCGATCCGGGGCCGCAAACTCGAAGAGGTCGTCTACCACGGCAGCGCCAGCCGCAAGCCCCTCGGCTTCGCCGAGGTCGTCCTAACTTTCGACAACGACGACGGCTATTTCCCGCTCCCTCAGAGCGAAATATCCATAACCAGAAGGTACTTCAAATCCGGCGAGAGCGAGTTTGCCATCAACAACGAGCCTTGCAGGCTCAAGGATATTCAGGAACTTCTCATCGACACCGGACTGTCCACCACCAACTATTCGATTATCAATCAGGGCGACGTCGAATACGTCATCGACCTGTCTCCATCGCAGAGGCGCGAGATATTCGACGAGGCCGCCGGAATAAATAAATATAAAATCGAAAAAACGAAAACGCTGTCGAAAATCAAAGACACGAATATCAACATCTCCCGACTGAAAGACATACTGACCGAGATCGCCGAATCGCTGGGGCCGTTGAAAGAGCAGGCGGAAAAGGCGAAACGGTATGACGAGATAGTGGAGGAGATGGAACAGCTGAAGCTGGGCGTCTTCGCGTCCGAAATAAGGCGTCTGAAGAGCCGGTTGGAACAGCTTGCCACAGAGGGAGAGGGGCTAAAGGCGAAGAGGGCGGAAGGGCTGAAGAAAGTCGGCGAGCTGAGGCAGTCGCGGGAGAACGTCGGAGCGGGGATAGACGGAGCGCGGGCGGAAATCGACTCGGCGCTGCGCGAATTGGCGGACATCGGCTCGAAGCTGGCGCGCGCGGAGGAATCCGCGAGGTTGCTGGCCCGCGCGGTGGAAGACGCGGACAGAAGGGCCGCCGCCGCCGACGTTGAAAAGACTGACACCTTAAAACAGGAGCAAACTCTAGAAAAAGATATCAAAGACCTTCGAGCTAAAGCGGAACAGAAAAAACGCCGGCTCGAAGAAGCCGCCGCAGAGCTTGAAAGCGCGACGAAACAGTCCTCCGACGACCTGAAACTGAATCGGAAAGATCTGACGGAGAAGCGTGACGGGTTGCTGCCGGAAGCGGAGGAATTGAAGAAGATAGAGGCGCGGCTGGCGGGCGAACTGGCGGTAGCCAAAGACAGGCTTGCGGGGATGTCCGCGCGAGTGAAGGCTCTGACCTCCGCCCGGGATTCGGCGCGGGAAAGGCTGGCTTCGGCGCGCGAACGGGGCAAGTCCGAGAGCGAAAAAGTTTCGCTATTTGAAAAGCAAATTCGCGAAAAAGAATCGCAGGCGGAAAAGCTTCGCGCTGGCATCGAGGAAACTTCCGCCGGGCGGGATAAAGCGCGGGCGGCGCTTGATGCGGTCGTCGCGGAGCGCAACGCTTTGTCTGCGCGGGTCGAAGCTATCGAACGCGTAGCGGGCCTGATGGCCGTGAGCGAAAAAGGAAAACAAACCGCCCGGCTTGCTGACGAGATTGAGATCAAAACCGGGTTCGAGCCTGCCGCGCGCCGCGCTCTGAATGAGCTTTTTAACGCTTCAATTTCGACTTCCGCAGACATAGGGAAAGCGCTCGAAGAGGCCGCCGACAGCGGGGCCGCGAGGCTGATTCTCGACTGGTTTGCCGGGGCCGGAGCGGCGGCGGCGGAGGCTCTCACAAAGAAAAAATGGGCGAAACGGCTCCTGTCGGACGCGGTGTCGGTCAAACCGGGCGCGCCGAAGGAGTTGCTGAATGTATTCTCAATGTTCGCGCTCGCGGACACCGATGCGGAGATGAAAGAGGCGATTTCGGAACTGCCTCCGGGGGCCGGGGTTGTGAGGGCGGATGGAGCGGCGTGTTTTATCAACGGGACGTTGTTCACGGGCGAGGCTCTGCCTACCAGCGAGGCTGCAAGAGAGCGCGTGGCCGAGCTTAAGTCCGAACTCGAAAAGAAGAACGCGGAAGTCAAAGCGGGCCGCGCCGCGCGCGAAGAAGCTGAAAAGAAATACGCGGCCATGAGGACGTCGTCCGAAGCGGCTGGAAAAGAATTTAACAAATTGAATATCGAACTGGCTGCGTCGCGCGAGCGCGCGGCGGCGGCTGTGGAGCGCGTCGAGATTCTGACGAAAGACCTAGAATCGGCGGAAAAAGCGCTGGCCGATTTCGCGTCGTCCGGGGGCGGCTCCGAGTCGGATGTCGCAAAACTGGAATCCGAATTCCGGAATGTTTCTGAAAAGAGAAAAAGCCTCGAAGCCGATTTAAAGTCGGCGCAGTGCGGGCTGGACGAGATTGCGGACGCTTTCAGGAAACGGGAGATGCGCGAGGTGGACTTGCGCGTCGAGATGGGGGAGCTGAGGCGGGAGATAGAGGCGGCGGGCGACGCGGAGAAGTACAGGCAGGCGGAGTTGGAGCGGGCGCGCAGGAGAAGCGGGGACATAGACGCGGAGAAGTCAAAACTGTCTGCGGACAGGCAGCGCACATCCGAAGAGATGAAGGCCGGCGAGGCGCTTGCGAAAGAGCTTGGGGCGGCGCGCGCGGCGGCGGAATCAGCGCTCGCGCAAAAACGGGCCGCGCTCAAGGGCATGGAAGACGAAAGCCTGAGGCTGCGCGGAGAGATACACGCCGTCGAAACCCGGCTTGAAGAGTTGAAAGAGGCGATGCTCGACAGCGAGATGAAGTGCGCGCGCGCTGAAACGCAACTCGAAGAGATAAGAAGACAGTTCTCGGAGGAGTTCGACGATGTCTCCGAGGAGCGGGCGCTCGAAGAGACTGCCGACGGCGGCCCAGCGGGAAAAGGACGCTACCTCGCTCTGAAAAAAGAGCTTGAGACGCTTCAGCCGGTGAACATGCTGGCTATCGGCGAATATGAGGAGAAGTCAAACAGATTCGACCTGCTGAGCGAACAGATAGGCGACCTCGAAGACGCGCGCGCGACTCTGCTCGACATCGTGAACGAGTATGACGACCGCAGCAGGTCGCAGTTCATGGAGACGTTCGAGCGGGTGCGTGAAAAATTTCAGGAGACGTTCGTCGAGATGTTCGGCGGCGGCGAGGCGGAGCTGATGCTTGTCGGCGACGGCGATCCGCTCGAATCGGGCGTGGATGTTTCCGTGCAGGTGCCCGGCAAGAGGATGAGGGCGATAACCCTTCTGTCCGGCGGCGAAAAAGCCCTTTGCGCGCTGGTTCTGATTTTCTCCATACTCAAGGTGAAACCCAGCCCGTTCTACGTGCTCGACGAGGTTGACGCCGGGCTTGACGAAAGCAATATTGTGCGGTTCCGCGAAATGCTGAAAAAACATTCGACCAACAGCCAGTTTCTGGTCGTCACCCACAACAAGGGAACGCTGGTGGGAGCCGACCAATTGTTCGGCATAACAATGGACAAACAGGAAGGATACTCGAAGCTCCTTACGGTATCCATGGAATAACAACCATGTTCGACAGATTGAAGAAGGGTCTGAAAAAGACCAGCGACAGCATACGGCACAAAATATCAGCCGCCATAGGGCGGGCTGTGAAGATAGACGACGAATTCTGCGAGAGGCTGGAAGAGGCGCTGTTGCTGTCGGACGTTGGCGCGTCCACCGCCGCGCTGATCGTGGATGAAATTAAGAGCAAGGCGATGGAAAAGCGCCCGGCGGACGCGGAGGCGCTCAACGCGCTCGTCGTGGACGTTCTCGCCGAGATACTCGAATCGGGAGCGGCCGCCGAACCGCTGGCCCCCGGCCTGAACGTCGTCATGATGATGGGAGTGAACGGCTCCGGCAAAACCACGACGATAGGCAAGTTGGCGATGCGCTACAAAGCCGAAGGGCGCAAGGTGATGCTGGCGGCGTGCGACACGTTCCGCGCGGCGGCTTCCGAGCAGCTTGAGATATGGGCGAAGCGCGCGGATGTGCCGATAATCAGGCAGAGGGAAGGCGCGGACCCGTCGGCGGTCATGTACGACGCGGTACAGGCGGCGCGCGCGCGCGGCGCAGACCTGCTTATCGCCGACACCGCCGGACGCCTTCACACCCAGTCCAACCTCATGCGCGAACTGCAGAAAATCCAGCGCGTGGCTGTGGAAAAAGCCGGTGTCGAGAACTTCAGAGCGTGGCTCGTCCTCGACTCGACCATCGGAAGAAACTCGTACAATCAGGTTCAGCAGTTCGGGCAGGCCGTCCCTGTGGACGCGTTGGTGCTGACCAAGATGGATGGAACCGCGCGCGGCGGCGTCGTGTTCTCCATACTCAAGGAATGGCGCATGCCGATAATGTTCGTCGGCGTCGGAGAAAAGATGGAAGACCTGCTCCCGTTTAACGCCTCGGAATTTTCCCGCGCTCTGCTCGGCGACGCGGTTGACCCGGCCTGAACCTGAAAACCTTCTAAGCCTGAATAGCGAACAAACCCGAAAAACGCGCAAAAAGCCCGTCGCCTTCGGCGATTGGGGAAAAACCCTTTGAACCCGAATCCTTCATTAGGATTCGGGATTATTATCAACCCAAAGAGCGACAGACGATTGACAACAAGACCGCTCGATATGATATAGTATCTTCAAGCGAGAACAGCACGAATAACGGAGGCGTAAATAGGCGGCTGACTCTTCCTGTATTATCAATAGTGTTATTTGGTTATTCTAGTTGTTCAGTTTTGATACGATTCATATCGCGGTATCAGATGGAAACAGTGAATAAAAAGAATCGCTTTATCACTACAGACGCCACATCAAGGAAAATGACGCTATCATTTATTGACTTTTTAGATATTTACGAATAACGTTAAGCAATATTCTTGTTTATGAAGGTGAAAAAATGGAAGCATGGTGGGGTGCGTTAAGCTCTTTTGAAAAGGTGTTTTGGGCTGTTGCTGTCGTATTCTCGGTGTTCTTCTTGCTCCAACTCATATTCACTTTCGCAGGGGGCGACGACATCGACTCCGGGGACGTAGATCCGAGTAGCGACACGCATAGCGATTTATTTCTTGGTTTTTTCACCATCAGAAACATGGTGGCGTTTTTTCTCGGTTTCTCTTGGTTTGGTTTGGCCTGCTTGGAGAAAGGCTTGTCGAAGTCGCTCACGGTAATCATCGCAGGTGTTTGTGGCGTTGGAACCGTAGCGCTGGTGATGCTGCTTATGAAAGGGCTTTCTTCCATGAAAAGCAGCGGAACTTTGTCGCTGAAAAACGCCATCGGAAAAGAAGGCTCTGTAACAATAGCAGTGCCAGAAAATATGAATGGAAGAGGTAAGATAAATATTGTCCTTCAGGGAAGGTTGGTAGAGCTTGATGCGGCAACAAAGGGAGCTAGGCTAAATAAGGGAGAACAGGTAAAAGTAACAGAGACAATCGGGGATCAAACCTTGGTGATTGAAAAAATCAAATAAAGATATTGGCGGGGGAATATTAAATGTACATGCTTATCGGTCTTGTTGTAGTGGCAGTTGTGCTTTTCGCGACTTTGCTCGCCGCGATGACAAGGTACCGGCGGTGTCCGTCGGACCAGATCATGGTCGTTTATGGGAAAGTGGCGAAGGGTCAAACATCGAAGTGCATACACGGTGGCGCGTCGTTCGTCTGGCCGCTTTTTCAGGCTTGCGAGTATCTTGACCTCACCCCTATGACAATCGACATCGGCCTGAAAAACGCGCTGTCGAATCAGAATATAAGGGTGGATGTCCCATCTCGATTCACCATAGGGATTTCCACCAACCCATCGGTTATGACTGTAGCAGCCGAACGCCTTCTCAGCATGAGCAGGGAGCAAATTGAGGAGAACGCCAAAGACATTATTTTCGGGCAACTCCGCGCGACTATAGCAACAATGAGCATTGAAGAGATCAATGCGAAACGTGAAAAGTTCGAAGAAGAAGTGATGAAAAATGTCGAGACGGAGCTAGAGAAGCTCGGCCTCAAGTTAATAAATGTGAATATCACCGATATTTCCGATGAATCTGGATACATAGAGGCGTTAGGGAAAAAAGCGGCTGCCGAGGCCATAAACAAAGCCAAGGTGGAAGTGGCCCAGCAGGAAAGAGACGGAAAAACCGGCGAAGCGAACGCGCAACAGCAGATGCGCGTCAATATCGCCAATGCCGAAAAAGACGGATTGACCGGCGAGGCGAACGCGCAACAGCAGATGCGCGTAAATATTGCCAATGCCGAAAGAGACGGAAAAACCGGCGAAGCGAACGCGCAACAGCAGATGCGAGTTAACATTGCCGATGCTGAAAGAGACGGCAAAACCGGCGAGGCGAACGCGCAACAGCAGATGCGAGTTAACGTTGCAAAAGCCAACGCCGAAGCCATTAAAGGAGAGAACACCGCTAAAGTAGTCGAGGCCAACTCGCACGCTGACAGACGAGAAGCGGAAGCCGAAGCGGAGAGAAAAGCCGTTGCCGCGGAAAAAACAAAAGCCGCCGAGGCCGCCACCCTAGCCTACATAGCCGAGAAAAAGGCGGAGGAAGCAAGGGCGGATAGAGAGAAGTCCACTCGAAAAGCCGATGTGATTGTGCCGGCTGAGATAGAGAAAGAAAAATTAATCATAGAAGCGGAAGCGGCAAAGGAACAACAGACGCTCAAAGGACAGGGAGAAGGAGCGGAAATAAGAGAGCGGCTAAGCGGAGAAGCGGCTGGCATTCAGGAAATACTCAAAAAGAAAGCCGAGGGTTTCGCGGAGATGGTAAAAGCCGCGAACGGCGACGCGGAAAAAGCCGCCATGTTGCTCATAGTGGAGCAGTTGCCGGAAATCGTGAGAGCGCAGGCTGAGGCTATCAGCAAAATTAAATTCGACAAGATCGTAGTGTGGGACAGCGGCAGCGGCAATGGCGGCGGCTCGACCGCGTCCAACTGGTTGGGCAGTTTCACGAAAATGTTGCCCGCGATGCACGATGTCTGCGAGATGGCCGGAGTCAGTCTTCCCGAATTTCTTGGAAAAATTAAAGAGCAGGAAAATTCGGAAAACAATCCGGACGCCCCTAAAGCATAACCAAGTCTCGCTCTGAAAAATGGGTGAATGACAGATTATGCCTATTTATGATTTGTTTTTACCCATCTCACACCCGCAACGGGGTTGTGGGTGGCGCCCAGCGCAATGGGTAGAATCAAATAATACACCTTATTATTGAACAGTATTGTGCAATTCCGGCTTAGTAATTTGATGTGAAGTCGATCATGAAGTCGTTGGTGTCTGCGAACCAGCGGGTGTTGATGCGCGTGCCGTAGAGGTCGTAGTCGACGTTGAAGTTTTTGGTGGAGAAATGGTTGTTTTTCAGATTGTAGATAAAGTCCGTGCGGAGTCTACATTTTTTGTTGACGGTGTAATCAAGACCTGAGGACAGGCTGCTGATGGTGGCTTCGCGTATGTCGTAAGTCGCCGACAGGGCGGAATTCCATTTAAGACCTTTGGACTTCGACACGTACAACATAAGCTGTCGTTTGACGGTGGAGTTGCCGGTGTATCTGCTGTCAGTGAAATTATATCTGGCCTGAATCAACATACCCTGCCGGGGTCTGTGGCCTATGCGGGCGGAGGCGGACAGGCGGGCGCTGGGCCTGCCTTCGGTGTCGCCGCCAAGCCCGGTGGCTGTGTTCCAATCGATGCTGGTCTTTTTTGACAGCGCGATTGAAGGGCTGACGGCGGTGAGGGTGGTGTAAGCCGCCGTAACGGCGTCGGTATAATCGTAGTTGTCCATTTTTATGTGAGAGCTTACGGAATAGCCGATGCCCCGCGTGTTTCCGTTGACGAACTTTCTGTTGCCGTCGAAGCTTACGAGGGCGTTCATAGTGGACTGGCCGTAGTCGCCGTCTCCGGTTCTGCGGCCTGAGAGGTAGCCGTTAATTCTGGTTTTCTTGATGCCGCCCGCTGCTCCGAGCCGGAAACCTTTCGCCCCGGAAAGGTCGTAGTCCATCTGAAGGGTCTGCGACCTCATGCCGGCGGCGTAGCGCGACATGGACATTGTGTAGCCCCTGTCGCCGCCGAACAGGTTGCGCATGTTGAACTGGCCGCTTGTCTGGGTGTTCATGCGGAACGACTGTCGCAGGTCCGCGGAATATGTTTTTGAGTTGTCCCCGTGGTAATTCAAATCGACGAAGCCTTTGAAGTCGCGGGCTTCCTTGTATCGGACGTTGGCGCCGACTTTCCAGTCCGCGTTTGAGCCGTAGCTGACGTTCCGGATGCGCCATTTGCCGGTGGTGTATTTTTTGCTGGTGTTGGTCCAGAAAGGGAGGGACATTACTTTGTTGCCTTTTACCCACATGGTGGCGCGCCACGCTTCGTACTGGTCGCCGGGATAGATGCGCATGCGGGCGGCGGTCACGGCGTTCGCGGTGAGGTAAGGCTCTTCGTAGATGTAGAACGCCTGTCCCATTGGCGGCTCTTGGGCCGTCTCGTTGAGTTCTTCGCCGACCAGATAAAAAGTTCTTACGCCGCTTTGGGTTTGGGTGAGGATGCCCGCCGCGCGGTCCAAGTCGAACCTGAGTTGGTCGCCAGAGAAAGAAGCGCCGTCCATGCCAGTGACCTGAGCTTCGACACGCTGGTCGAGCAGGTCGCCTGTTTCTTCAATGTCCGTCAATATCGGGTTGGTGGATGGAGTCCCAGCGTTGCTAGTTGTTGTGTCGGCGGATTTTTTCATAGTCGAGGCGATGATGCCGCCTTCTGCGTAGAAGATGTGCGATTTTACGTCCACGCGTATCGAGTCGGCTTGAAAGCGAAGGTTGCCGTGAAGAAGCTCGACCTGTCCGTCGCAGTAAATCACTTTTCGGTCTATGTCGAACATTATGTAGTTTGCGGTGATTGTGTAGTGGAGGTTGAGAGCGCGCGCGGGCACGGCGGCGGACACAACCGCAAGCGCGGCCAGCGCCGCTGCGACCGCGAGCAATGTTTTTCTTTTCAGCAAATCAAGCACTATATGACAACCTGCCGCATTAGACCCGGATTCGTCGATAGAGCCGACGAACCGGGGCGATTTTCATAGCGGCGAACTGCTTTGTTGCCGACGCATTTTTTTGTTCATGAACCATAAGTTCTATTCACTGCAAAAATGCGTCTTGCGCCTCGCATTTCATCCGCTCTGAACAATCGCTCCCGAATCCTAGTGACGGATTCGGGTTAAAACATACCCGAAAATAATCCGGGTACGCCAATATAACGCGCGGATTCCTCCGCAACCGTATTGTATCATTATTAAAAACCAATGTCAGCGAGGAAAAAATAATATATGGATAATAGATTTTTGGGGATTTGCGGTGAAACCATTTTTTTGCAAAAAACAGGTTTCCCCGCGCCCCTTCCGAA